>ERZ500994.581-NODE-581-length-10889-cov-5.950803_pt1 | contig 10889 bp, 13 predicted proteins | sample MGYA00248878_ERZ500994 | MGnify/ENA primary metagenome ERZ500994 (study PRJEB25958, sample SAMN03398533) | human skin metagenome | study: EMG produced TPA metagenomics assembly of the Human Skin Microbiome Metagenome (human skin metagenome) data set. | reverse complement strand
CCAGCCGCAGCGCCTCGATCTCGAGCCGGTCGAAGCTCTGCGGCGGCAAGGCCGGGTCCTCGGTCAGGCGGTAACCCACCCCCGCCTCGCCGTCGATCAGCGCGCCGCTGGCGCGCAGGGTGGCGATGTCGCGGTACAGCTGGCGCGGCGACACGCCGGTTTCATCGGCCAGCCGCGCGGCCGTTACCGGCGCGGGCAGGCGCCGCAGCGCATCCATCAGCCGCATCAGTCTGTCGGTCCGCGCCATGCTGTCGCCTTTTGTCAGCAGCCCCCGGCTAGAACCTGTCCGGCAAGCAAAGGAGCTTCACATGCCGACCTTCTACCACGCCCCGCACAGCCGCTCGACCGCGATCCTGACGCTGGTCCACGAACTCGGCGACCCCGCCGACCTCGACATCGTCCGCATCGACATCAGGCGCGGCGACGGGTCCGGCGCGTCCGATCCCGCGAACCCCCACCCCGAAGGCAAGGCGCCCGTCATCGTGGACGGCGGCGACATGATCCGCGAACGCGCCGCGATCATCGTCTGGCTGACCGAACGCTACCCCTCGGACCTTGCCCCGAAGGCAGGTGAAAAGGGCCGCGGCCCATTCCTGTCGTGGCTCGCCTGGTATGCCGGCGTGATGGAGCCGGTGGCGATCCTCGACTATCTCAAGATCGAGAACGACGACCTGAAGGCCACCTTCCGCGACCTGCCGACCGCCGTGCAGCGCGTCGAAGAGGCGCTGGCGGACCGCGCCTACCTGCTCGGCGACACCTACAGCGCCGCCGACCTGCTGGTGGGCGGGGCGTTCGCGTTCTTCAGCCAGATGATCCCCGAAACCGGGCCGATCCGGGCGTGGGTGGACCGCTGTCAGGACCGCGATTCGGTGCGCCGCGCGGGCGCCGAGGATGCCGAGTGGATGGCGCGGATGTCGTCCTCCGCCTGATTAGGCGGGGCGGCGGGGACCCGCGACAGCTGCACCATCAGGATGCCCGCCGCCACGATGGCCGACCCGATCACGTCGGACGCGCCGAAATGCTCGCCCAGAAGGGCCGCCGCGATGGCGACGCCGAAGGGCGGCGAAAGGAAATGGAACGTGGCGGCGCGGACCGCCCCGATCCGCTTGACCAGCTGGAACCAGATGAACGTGGCCGCGATCCCGGGCACGAGGATGGTGTAGAGGAAGGCGAGGGCCAGCGGCCCGCTCCACTCGATCGGGCGACCGTGTTCGAGGACCAGCGCCGGGACCAGCAGCGCCGCGGCGCCGACGCCCATCTGCGCGCCGACGGCCATGAGGACGTTGCCGCCGCCGGTGCCGCGCACGGTCAGCGTGGCGACCGCCAGCGCCACCACCGCAACGATGCAGAGGATCGTGCCGTGGAGGTCGAGCCCGTGCGTGAGCCGCACCCCCATGATGAGCGCGACGCCCACAAGGCCCGTGACCAGCCCGACGATCGCGGTGCGCCGCAGCCGCTCGCCGAGGAACATCCAGCCGATCAGCGCCACCAGCAGCGGCATCATCGAGGCGATGATCGCGGCCGCGGACGCCTCGACCGTCTGCATCCCGACCCAGTTCAGGCCGAGATAAAGCGCGTTCTGGCAAAGGCCGAAGATGACCAGCGCGCGCCACTCGCGGCCGCTGAAGCGCATCCGTTGGCCGAGCGCGCGGGCGATGGCGATGGCGATCACGGCGGAGATCGCGAAGCGGATCACCAGCGCCGTCAGGGGCGGCGCGGCGGTGACGATCAGCCGCGTCGCGGTAAAGGCAGAGGCCCAGATCACCGCGAAGGTCACGCCCATCGCCAGTGCCTTGATGTCCATCCCCGTCCCTCCGCCCGATCCGGGGGCCACTAGATGCAGCGCCCGGCGGAATGTCCACGGGGCTTCAGGCGGCGCGCGCGCCGCTCGGCGCGGGCAAGGTCGTCGGGCGTGTTCACGTTGAAGAACGGGTCGTCGAGGAACGGGTCGTCCCCGGTGAAATCGACCCGGCGCGCGCCGACGCTGTCGGCAAAGGCGACCGGACGGCGCATCCCGGCGGCAAGCGCCACGCGCAGCGCGTCCCGCAGGTCCACGTCCCAGGCGGCCATCGTCGGATGATCGCGCCCGGCATGGGTCGCGATCGCGACCGGCCCGCCCGCCCCGATCAGTGCCTCCGCGAGGTGGCGCGGCGCGAACGGCGTGTCGGCGGCGGCGGTCACGACGCGCCGGAATCCCTGCGCCGCGGCCCAGTCCATCCCGGCCAGCACCCCGGCAAGCGGGCCGGGCCGGTCCGGCACCCCATCCGCCAGCACCGGCAACCCGAAGGGCGCGAAGCGCGCCGGATCGCCGTTCGCGCTGATTGCCCGCGCGCAGCCCAGCCGGGCGATCACATGCGCGATCATCGGCTGACCGGCCAGCGACAGCAGCGCCTTGTCGATCGGCACGGCCCCCGCCTGCATCCGCCGCGACGCTCCGCCCGCCAGGATAATCCCCGCAAACTCCATCCCCGCATCCTGCCCGGACGCGGGCCGGGCGCAACCGTTGCCGCGCCCGGGCGCTGCGCCTATGATCGCGCCATGCTCGCCCATATCACCCTTTCCGATGCGCCCGGCGCCGCCGACCTGCTGCTGGGCGACATCGCCGCGACGCTGGCCGCCGAAGGGCTGCGGCTTGCCGGCGCGGTGCAGGTCAACCAGGACCGGGGCGCGGATTGCAGCTGCGACATGGACCTGACCGTGCTGGGCTGCGACGGCCCGGTCGTGCGGATCTCGCAGTCGCTGGGCGCGGGCTCGCAGGGGTGCCGGGTGGACGGCGGTGCGCTTGCCGTCGCGGCCGGCCGCGCCGCGAAGGTGCTGGACCGGGGCGCGGATCTGGTCATCGTCAACAAGTTCGGCCGGATCGAGGCGATGGGCGGCGGGTTCCGCGACCTGATCGCGCAGGCGCTCGCGGACGGCATCCCTGTCATCGTCGCGGTCGCGCCCAGGTTCCGCGCCGCCTTTGACGACTTCGCGGGCGACCTCGCGCAGGCTGTCGAACCCGACGCGGCGCTTGGCTGGTGCCGCGCCGCCGCCCGGCCGCGCGCCGCCTGAGATGGCAATGGACATCGACGCCCGCCACCTGCTGTGCCCGCTGCCGGTCCTGCGCTTGCGCAAGGCGCTGGAACCGTTGCCGTCGGGCGCGACCGTGCGCTTGGTGGCGACCGACCCGGCGGCGGTCATCGACGTGCCGCATTTCTGCGCCGAGGGCGGGCACGAGCTGATTTCGTTCGAGCCGTCCGAACCCGGCGCCCGCGCCTTCATCGTCCGCCGCGCCTGAAATCCGCCGCGCCTGAGAACCGCCCGACCGCTTGCGGCCCGGCGCCCGATTTGGTTCTGTGCCACCCGAGGGCACGGGCGGGGAGGGCTGGCGGGTGCTGGCGATCTTCCTGCAGACGCTGCCGTTCTTTGCGCTGATCGGGCTTGGCTGGCTCGCGGGCAAGCTGCGGTTCTTCCCGGCCGAGGCGACGCGCTGGCTGACCCACTTCGTCTTCTGGTTCGCGCTGTCGGCGATGCTGTTCCGCTTTGCCGCGACGCTGGACCTGCCCGCGCTGTTCGACGCTCGCTTCGTCGCGGCCTACGTGGCGGGTTCGGGCGCGCTGTGGGCGTTGGGCTTCGCCCTGTCGCGCCGGTCGGGGCAGCCGCTCGCCGATGCGGCGATGCAGGCGCATGTGGGGATGACCGGGAACACTGGATTCCTGGGCGTGCCGATGCTGGTCGCGCTGCTGGGCGAGCGGGCGATCGGCCCGGTGCTGATGGTGCTGACGCTCGACATGATCGTGTTCTCGACGCTCATCACGCTGATCATCGCCGCCGCGCGGCACGGGCGGATCGGCCCGGGGGCGCTGGCGGCCGCGCTGAAAGGCGTCGTCACCAACCCCATGATCGTGTCGATGGCGGCGGGGCTGACCTGGGCCGCGCTGCGTCTGCCGCTGCCCGCCCCGGCGCTCGACTTCCTGACGCTGCTGGGCGCCGCCGCGACGCCCGGCGCGCTGTTCGCGATCGGCGCCTCGCTCACCACCCGGCCCGTCGGCCGGGTCGGCCCGGCGGTGTGGCTGAGCGCGGCAAAGCTGATCCTGCACCCCGCCGCCGTCGCCGTTGCAGCTTGGGCGTTCGGCGTCCCGCCCGGCCCCGCCGGGGTCATGGTCGCGGCCGCCGCCCTGCCCGTCGCGGGCAACGTCTACATGCTCGCGCACCATTTCCGCGTGGCCGAGCAGCGCGTATCCGCCGCGATCCTGATCTCGACCGCGGTCAGCATCCTGACCGTTCCCGCCGTCATCCACGCCATCACGAAAGGCTGATCCCGATGCGCCAGCTGTCCGACCTGACCTTGCATAACCTGACCGTCGCGGTCGACGACGCCGGGATCGCCGTCGTGTCGCTCAACCGCCCGGCCAAGCGCAACGCGCTCGACGAGGCCACGATCGAGGAACTGATCGACGTCTTTGCCACCATGCCCCGGTCGGGGGTCCGCGCCTGCGTCCTGCGCGCCGAGGGCACGCATTTCTGCGCCGGTCTGGACCTGGTGGAACACTGGAAGGCGGACCGGTCGGCCGCCGACTTCATGCATGTCTGCCTGCGCTGGCACGAGGCGTTCAACAAGATGGAATACGGCGGCGTCCCGGTGATCGCGGCGCTCAAGGGCGCGGTCGTGGGCGGCGGGCTGGAACTTGCCTCGTCCGCCCATATCCGGGTCGCGGACCAGACGACCTATTTCGGCCTGCCCGAGGGGCAGCGCGGCCTGTTCACCGGCGGCGGCGCGACGATCCGGGTCGCGGACCTGATCGGCAAGGCGCGGATGATCGACATGATGCTGAGCGGGCGCCTGTATCGCGGGCAGGAAGCTGTGGACGTGGGCCTTGCCCAGTACCTCGTGGACGACAGCGAGGCAAAGGCGATGGAGCTTGCCCGCGCCGCCGCCCGCAACCCGCCGCTGTCGAACTTTGCCATCTGCTCGGCCATCTCGCACATGCAGAACATGTCGGCGCTGGACGCGGCCTATGCGGAAGCGGTGGTGGCGGGCGTCGTCAACACGCAAGAGGCCGCGAAGGAACGGCTGCGGGCATTCGCCGACGGCAGCGGGGCGCGGATCAAGCCGGCCGAGGCGTAAGCCCCGCCGAACCGTGAGCCCCGTCAGACGGCGCGGATCATCTTGGCGTCGAACACCCGCAGCACGGCCCTGAGGTCGTGCCCGCGCTTGAGGATCCGCCCGTCCATGCCGATCACCGCATACTGCCCCTGGGCGGCCCGCAGCTTCGGGCGCTTCTCGATCCGGTAGATCGGGGTTTCCGCCGCCCGGCGGAAGATGCTGAACACCGCCACCTCGCGCAGGAACGACATGGCGTAGTCGCGCCATTCGCCCGCCGCAACCATCCGGCCATAGATCGACAGGATGACCGAAAGCTCGGCCCGGTCGAAGGCGATCTGTTCGGGAACCGGCGGCTGGCCGGAAGGGGGGACGGACATCAGCATGACGCCAAGGTGACACCTGCCCCGGCCCCGATCAATGGCAAAGGGGCCGCAATGCGGCCCCTTCGTGACGTGGAAAGTCGCGGACGGCGGTGCGCCGGGACCCTTAGGACTGGCCGCCGCGTCAGTAACAGCCGACCTTCGAGATGCGGTCGTCGGTCCCGATCTCGACGTTCAGGCGGTCGGCGCGGTAATCCATCGTGACCGCCTGCCCCGGCTCGATCACCCGCGACCCGGCCGGCAGCAGCATCGTGCCCAGCACCGTGCGGGGCTGGCCCACCAGCCCCTGCAGCGCAGATGCCTTGCACAGATCGGCGTCCGGTTCCTCGGGCGTGACCGGGGGCACCGGCTCGACGCAGCCGGCCAGCGCGAGGAAGGGAAGGGCAAGCAGAAGCCGTTTCATCGTCAAACCTTTCAGCCGCAGTCGATGTTGTAGATGTTGCCCGACTGGTCCAGCCGGAACACGATCCGAAGCGAGTCGTATTCCTGCGGCTCGATGCCGCGATACTCGACCACGCGGTACTTCCGGGTGATCCCGAGCGACGGGATGACCGAACCGGGCTGACCCAGCGCGGCGGTGTAGTCCTTGGCGTGGCAGGCGTCGGGCTGGCGTTCCTCCAGCCCCGAGATGCCCGTGACCGGCGTGACCGGCACGACCGGCGCGGTGACGGCCACCGGGGCGACGACGGGTGCGGGCGCAGGCGCGCAGGCGGCAAGAGGCGCGGCGACGAGCGCCAGGGCGATCAGTCTGGGGATCATGTCATCCTTCGTCCGGTTGGGCAGCATCATGCTGGTGTCGTGTCGCGGAAAGCCCGGCGCGTTGCCGCGAACGCCCGTCTTCCGCCGGTTCATCAAACCTTTATATCCCGATCGCCCCTGCGTTGAGAACCCGCGCCCCGCGCGACCCGATCAAGTTGTTGCGGCCGCGCCGCGAGCCGGCGCGATCGTCTGGCCCCCGCCTTTCAGACCGGCACCGGGGGCGTGCCGGATGATAGCGCCACCACCGGCGCCACCGGCCATTCGCCGGCAAATGCATGCTTATTGCCCGCCCGGCAAAGCTTTCCGCAGCGCCCGACATGTGCAAGCGTGCGCCCACCGAATTCATCCGCAAGGACACGTCATGACCACCTCAGCAGGATCGTTCCGCGATTCCGTCGACTCCATGTTCTCGCAGGCCGTCGCCCTGATGGACCTGCCGCCCGGGCTTGCCGAAAAGATCCGCGTCTGCAACTCGACCTACACGGTCCGGTTCGGCGTGCGCCTGCGCGGGCAGATCCAGACCTTCGTCGGCTACCGTTCGGTCCATTCCGAACACAACGAGCCGGTCAAGGGCGGCATCCGCTACGCCATGAACGTCGACCAGGACGAGGTCGAGGCGCTGGCGGCGCTGATGACCTATAAATGCGCGCTGGTGGAACTGCCGTTCGGCGGCTCCAAGGGCGGGCTTCGGATCGACCCGCGCGCGTGGGAACCAAGCGAGCTGGAACAGATCACCCGCCGCTTCACCTACGAGCTGTCGCGCCGCCGCCTGATCTCGCCCAGCCAGAACGTCCCGGCCCCCGACATGGGCACGGGCGAACGCGAAATGGCGTGGATGGCCGACGCCTACAAGCGCCTGCACCCCGAAGACATCGACGCGCGCGGCTGCGTCACCGGCAAGCCCTTGGGCATGGGCGGCATCGCCGGCCGGGTCGAGGCGACGGGCCGCGGCGTCCAGTACGCGCTGCGCGAGGTGTTCCGCACGCCCAGCCTTCTCAAGCGCGCGAACCTCGACGGCTCGCTCGACGGGCAGCGGATCGTGGTGCAGGGCCTGGGCAACGTGGGCTACCACGCGGCCCTGTTCCTGTCGCAGGAGGACGGGGCCAAGATCGTTGCGGTCGCCGAACGCGACGGCATGGTCACGAACCCCGACGGGCTGAACATCACCGACCTGCACGCGCACATGCGCGCGACCGGCGGCGTCAAGGACTTTCCCGGCGCAACCTACGACGCCGACGGCTCGAAGGCGCTGGAATTGGACTGCGACATCCTGATCCCCGCCGCGCTCGAGGCCGTCATCCACGAAGGCAACGCCGCGCGGGTCAAGGCCAGGCTGGTGGTCGAGGCCGCGAACGGCCCCGTCACCGCTGAAGGCGACGCGATCCTGCGCGAGCGCGGCGCGGTCGTCGTTCCCGACATGTACGCCAACGCCGGCGGCGTGACCGTCAGCTACTTCGAGTGGGTCAAGAACCTCAGCCACATCTCGTTCGGGCGGCTGGAACGGCGCCAGGAGGAGGACCGGCACCGGCTGCTGGTCGAGGAACTGGAACGGCTGTCGGCCGATCGCGGTCTTGGCTGGACGATGTCGACGGGGTTCAAGCAGCGCTATCTCACGGGCGCGAACGAGCTTGAACTGGTGCGCTCGGGTCTCGACGACACGATGCGGAACGCGTTCCAGCAGATGTACACGCAGCTGGAAAACGACTCGCGCGTGCCCGACCTGCGGACCGCGGGCTTCATGGTGTCGATCCGCCGGATCGCCGAAAGCTACCACTCGCTCGGGCTGTAAACCTCGGACGATCGGTTGTCGGGGGCGGCGGGCGATGGCCTCGCCGCCCTTTCCCGTTCGCGCGCCTCAGCGGTAGCTGGCGATCGCGCCCCAGATTTCATCCATGTCGTCGTCGGTCACGCAATAGGGCGGCATGACGTAGACGGTGTTTCCAAGCGGGCGCAGCAGCACGCCGCGGTCCATGAAATGCGCCCGCATCGCCGGGCCTTCCTGCGCCAGATAGCCGCCTGCGGCCACCGTCAGGTCGATCGCGGCGATGGTGCCCAGCTGGCGCGGGTTTTCCCATCCCGGCCGCGCCGCCAGCGCCGCAAGGCGCTGCGCCTGCATCGCGGCAACGCGGTCGAGCACCGGCTGCATCGCGCCCGCTTCCCAGATCGCGACGTTCGCCACCGCCGCCGCGCAGGCGATCGGATTGGCGGTGTAGCTGGACGAATGAAAGAAGGTCCGCGCGCGGTCGGTCGAATAATGCGCCTGATACACCTTTTCGCAGGCGAGCGTCGCGGCCAGCGGCACCGCGCCCCCGGTCAGCCCCTTCGAGGTGCAAAGGATATCCGGCGCGATGCCCGCGTGATCGCAGGCCCACAGCCGCCCCGTGCGGCCCCAGCCGGTCATCACCTCGTCCGCGATCATCAGGACGCCGTGGTCGTCGCAGATTTGCCGCAAGGCCGCCAGCACGCCCGGGCCGTACATCAGCATCCCGCCCGACCCGAGGATCAGCGGCTCGACGATCAGCGCCGCGATTTGCCCGCCTTGGGCCAGCGCGCGGAACGCATCCAGCGTCGCCGCGCCGTCGCCCTGCGGGAACGGAATGCTGTCCACGTCGAACATCAGCGGCCCGTAGGCCGCGTTGAAGACCCCGCGCTCGCCCACGCTCATCGTGCCGATGGTGTCGCCGTGATAGGAATGATCCATGACGACGATCCGGTGGCGCGCCTCGCCTCCATCGGCGGCGCGCCAGTATCCCAGCGCCATCTTCAGCGCGACCTCGACCGCGGTCGAGCCGCTGTCGGAATAGAACACGCGGCTCAGCCCTTCCGGCGCCAGCCGCACCAGCGCGGCGGCAAGCCGTTCGGCCGGCTCGTGCGTCAGCCCGGCGAAGATCACCTGGTCCAGCCGGTCGGCCGCGTCGCGGATCGCGTCCATGATCGGCGGGTGGCGGTGGCCGTGCGTCACGACCCACCAGCTGGACACCGCGTCGATCAGCCGGCCACGGTCGGTGTGCAGATACGCGCCCTCGGTCCGGTGGACGACAGGCGGGGCGGGCTCGGTCGCGTGCTGGGTGAAGGGGTGCCAGACGGGTCCGTCGATCATGCGAAATCCCCCGCATCGAAATTGTCGCGCATGGCCGTGGCCAACGCCTCGGGGGTGAGGTCCGGCAGGCGCGGAAGCCGGCCCAGCACCCGAACCCCGCCGATCTGGCCGATGGTCGCGATGTTGTCGGGGTTGTCGTCGCCGATGAAGGCCACGCCGTGCAGCGGGCAGCCCCGCGCGCGCAGGGATTCGATCGCGCTCAGCGTGTAGCTGATGGTGCCAAGCCCGGTCGTCGCGCAGAGGATCACCGGGATGCCCCAGCGCGCGAACAGGTCCGCCGACAGAAGGTCGCGGGTGACGGGGACGAGAACGCCGCCCGCCCCTTCGATCACCAGCGGATCGGCGTCTGGCGGGTCGATCGCGGCGGGGTCGATGGTGACGCCCGCAAGCTCGGCCGCGCGGTGGGGCGACAGCGGCTCGGGCAGGATCACCGCCTCGGGGTGGATGCGGGCGCCGGTCATGCGGGCGACGAATCCCGCGTCGCGCGGCGCATCGGGGTCGCCAAGGCTCACGCCGGTCTGGATCGGCTTCCAGTAATCGGCGCCGATCAGGCCGGTCAGCCCGGCCGCGAACACCGTCTTGCCGATGTCGGTCCCGGTGCCGGAAATCACGAAGCGGGCCACATTTCCTCCAACGCCTGAACAAGGGTCACGATGTCGGCTTCCGACGCGTTCAGCGTCAACGACACCCGCAGGCGCGAGGTGCCGTGCGGCACCGTGGGCGGGCGGATGCCGCGCACGTCGAGGCCGCGCGCCTGCAATGCGGCGGCCAGCGCCATCGTATCCGTCGCGCCGCCCACGATCAGCGGCACGACTTGGCTGCCGCTGGGCGAAAGATGCGGCAGCCGGGCGGCGAGTTCCCGACCCATCAGGTCCACGCGGGCGTGCAGCGCCTCGCGCCGCCAAGGCTCGTCCTCGATCATCGCAAGCGCCTCGATCGCCGCCGCGCAGACCAGGGGCGACGGCGCGGTCGCGAAGATGAAGGGGCGCGCGCGGTTCACCATGAAGTCGCGCAAGGCGGGCGCCATGCACAGGATCGCGCCCGACCCGCCCAGCGACTTGCCCAGCGTATGCAGCGAGATCACGTTCTCGCGCCCTTCCAGATGCGCGCCGAGCCCGCGTCCGCCCGCGCCCCAGATGCCGGTCGCATGGGCTTCGTCCACGACCAGAAAGCCGTGATCGTCCGCAAGCGCGGCCAGATCGTTCAGCGCCGCGCGGTCGCCGTCCATGCTGTAAAGGCTTTCGACCGCGATCCAGACCGCGCCCGCGCCGCCCGCGCGCCGCCAGTCGGCGATGACATCGGCGGCATGGCCGGGGTCGTTGTGGCGGAACTCGGCGACACGCGCGCGCGACAGGCGGGTGCCTTCGCGCGTGCTGGCGTGGGACAGCGCGTCCATCAGCACCAGGTCGCCGGTCTGCGGCAGGGTGCCGAACAGCGCGAGGTTCGCGACATAGCCGCCCCCGAACATCAGCGCGGCCCCCGCCCCGAAGAACGCGGCCGCCCGCGCCTCGAGCATTTCGTGCCAGTCGTCGTTGCCGCGCAGCAGCCGCGATCCGGTCGCGCC
>ERZ500994.580-NODE-580-length-10893-cov-13.017715_pt1 | contig 10893 bp, 8 predicted proteins | sample MGYA00248878_ERZ500994 | MGnify/ENA primary metagenome ERZ500994 (study PRJEB25958, sample SAMN03398533) | human skin metagenome | study: EMG produced TPA metagenomics assembly of the Human Skin Microbiome Metagenome (human skin metagenome) data set. | reverse complement strand
TTTGTTCATTTGTTTACTCTCGCTGACTGCTTTTTTTGTTATGATAGCGCTTTTTTAAAGGGCTGCGTAACTTCAGTTAGTAATTTATGAATAGGCTATTATTTTTTTGGTAGTTACTAATGAGGCTGATAGATTTAGAGCGTCAAAACTTAAAGCCACATTTTTTTAGGAAAGGTAAGTAATCAGCGATTTTTTTAGCATCTTTTTGTAGTTCATTAGATAAGCGATTGATAAACTCATTCATAGATTCACCTGAACGAGCAAATTTACCCCCAAAGTTATTGTCATTGGCTAGTAATTTAGCAAATTTATTAGCTTGAATCGGTGTAAGCGTTTTAATTTGCTGAATTGAAGCGGTTGCACCACTATTGGCTGATTCAAATTTTGATTTGGCAGACTTAATGGCGATTTCAAAGTGGCTAATACTCCGTCCCGTTTTTGTGGTTCTAAGTGTTAATTTGAACTCGCCTTGTTTATTGATTTGTTCAATAGCAGGTTCAAGTACACGGCGCTTAAATTCTGAAATTTGTGGATATTTGTCTGCCACACCGAAAAATTCTTTCCATTCAAACACGCTCATGGCAGGAACTTTTCTGATATCTTGCCATTTTTTCACTAATTCATATAGACGTTTACTGCTACAGCCTGTAAATTCAATGGTTTTAACATAATCATATTTTGTGTAGGCCTCATTGGTTCTTTCAATCAAAAATGCTAATGGGTCAGAAAAGTGCAGAATAATATAGCCAAGTTGGTCTTGATAAGAAATTCCCTGTAGCCAATTGTATTCGGCTCGTAACGTCGTAAAATGAGAATGATTTGGCTTGATGACAGTTAGCTTATCTTCTTCTTTTTCAGTGTGACGAGTTAAGTCAAGATATAGGGTAAATTTAAGTTTCTTATTGCCTAAGGTATTCGCAGCTTCTTTGAGAGTTTGGTACGCATAGTTATCACTCACATTATTAGCCGCCGCAAACTCTTTAGCACTAATCATCACCTGTTTACCACCTGTTTTCTCTTTGTGCAGTTTATTGACTGCAAGCGTCATCAAATCATGTTCGGCAAAAGTCAAATCATAACCCGCCTCAATTAAAGTATTGGATTTGGTTATCATAATTTGGCTATTACATCTGCCATAAAAGTTTAGCTCAGACACGTTTTTACTCAACACAATAAAATTGGTTAAATTATAAAAACGCTAAAAATTTCACTCAAAATATAATGTACCTTAATGTACATGACTTACAGAAGCATAACAAAAATCCATGATGGTTGAAAATTTTGTCTTAACCAAGAATTTGTACATTAAAGGTAAGAATCTGTACAGGTAAGGGTAAGAATCTGTACAACTCATTCCAATAATTTGTACAGATTAAGGTAGCAATCTGTACACATTTAAACGCTGAAATGCAGTGATATGGCGATATAGTGAATTATCTATAACTCTTATAATATTGATAACTCTTAAATCAAGATTTTTTTGATAATTAAAATCCATAACAACCAAATTTTAACAATTGACTAAATAAACACCTCAATATAAGTTATGAGATTAAATTTTTCTAAACGTCACTACTTGTCGTTTTACTATAAATACCCTATTGCATTCATGAACATGGTTTGACAGACTAAAGAAAAATCAACTTATGTCATCTCTATCATGTCAAACGCCAATCCCTATACCGACAATAGCTTTACGTCTTCTGACTTAAAGACCATCCTGCACTCCAAACGTGCCAATATCTACTACCTACAATACTGCCGCGTCATGCAAAAAGACGGGCGTGTGTTGTATCTTACTGAAGCCGAAAAAGAGAATCTTTATTACAACATCCCGATTGCCAACACCACTTGTATATTATTGGGCACAGGGACATCAATTACCCAAGCTGCCATGCGGATGCTGTCGCAAGCGGGGGTATTGGTCGGGTTTTGCGGCGGCGGTGGTACGCCTTTGTTTATGGGAACCGAAATCGAATGGATGACGCCGCAGTCAGAATATCGCCCGACTGAATATGTACAAGGCTGGCTATCGTGGTGGTGGGAGGATGGCAAACGCTTGCAAGCCGCCAAACACATTCAATTTGCGCGATTGGCATTTTTGCAAAACATTTGGAGTCGCGATAAAGATTTTCGGCAAATGGGTTTTGACAGTAGAAGTGACGCTGTGACGAACTTAATTGAACGCTATCGCGCTGATATTCCTAAGCAAACTGAAGTTATGCACTTATTACAGCTTGAAGCCCGTATGACTAAAGAATTGTATAAGTTAGCATCAATTCATACCGATAATGCAGGCTTTAGTCGTGAGCATGACGGGATGGATAAAGCCAATGGTTTCTTGAATCACGGCAATTATTTAGCCTACGGACTCGGGGCAACCACTGCTTGGGTGCTTGGCATTCCGCATGGTTTTGCGGTCATGCACGGTAAGACACGGCGTGGGGCATTGGTGTTTGATATTGCGGACATCGTTAAAGATGCAATTGTGCTGCCGCTTGCCTTTATTTGTGCCAAAGAAAATGCCAGTGAGCAGGAATTTCGCCAAGAATGTCTGAATTATTTTACCACTTATAAAGCCTTGGATGTGATGTTCGATACGGTGAAAGATTTGGCATTAAAAAAAGACTTTGAAACATTGTAAGCTTATGAAAATCAATGGATTGGAAAAATTAATTTATGCTAGTGACGTTTATTTCGCAATGTGAAAAAAAGGCGTTAAACCGTACCCGCCGTATTTTGGATGCCTTTGCCAATCGCATTGGCGATAACGTATGGCAAACCGCCATTACCGAAGATGGGCTGGACACTGTCAAAAAGTTATTACGTCAATCGGCAACCAAATCTACCGCTGTGAGTTGCCATCGGGTAAGGACACGGCAACGCAGTGAACTGGTGTGGGTGGTGGGGCGTAAAGACGCATTCAACAACTTAGGCTTTGTGCCTGTCAACTGGACAACAAAGGAAGTATTCATGGATTTGCCAATCGAAACAAAAAACATTCTAGCCAACACGCATGGTCAGCCATTAAGTCAGCATTTATTTGCGGTAGGTTATTTGGCATACCAAATTATAAACAAACTAAAAATAGACAGTCCAAATTTGGCAAAATCAGCTTTTATCACTGGCATTTTGCACGATTTGGGCAAAATTGACCCACAATTTCAACAATGGATAACCAAAAAATCTGCCAGTCCAAAATTTAAAGTCGCCAACGAAGATGAACCAGAAGATATCAAATTGCTCGATGATGGGGTACATATCGATAGCACGGTAAAAGGCTTGGGAAAATTTACCTTTGAAAGCCATCCAAGGCATCATGAATTATCTTGGTTATTGGCTGCTTCCTTGCTAAAAGATGAAAAAAATTTGAACACCACTCAGCTAGCCCAAATCTATCACGGTATCTACTGGCATCACACGCGGCCTTACCGAAAAGAAGACAAATACTTCAGTAAAGCAGAAGGTATTGATAAGCTCTTTATCAAGTCATTAACTAATACGCATATTGATAAAGTAATTAACCAACTCGTAGCCGTTCTCAAAGATTTTAAAGTCATTGCTAAAAATTTTCAGTCAGAAGATTTTGATTTTGCCAATTTATTGCCAACCTTGTCATATCCTTACCAATTAACTAAAAATGATTTGCCATTGTATAAGAATTATAATGACTTATCCGATGAAGTGGCGGAATTTGTCAAAGATATCAAACCCAATGCATTACACAATTTGGTACGAATGGCAGTGATTAATGCTGACCGTATCGTCTCAAAAATACCGAGCGAAGATTTAGCCGAATATCTAGCAGAAGGTTCACTGGTGCATGCCTTAGACAATATTCTGGAAGAAGATACCAATTTAAAAATAGAAATTGACCGCTGTATTCGAGGCTTTAATCAAAGTTATCCTAATAGTGAACGTAATCAAAGCCAAAATGCTGCTTCAATTCAATTAGCTGAACTGACAGAAATTGCTGAATTTGATGGTCACGATAATGTTGCCGTATTACAAGGTCCTGCTGGCTGCGGTAAAACCAAAATCGCCCTTCAATGGGCAGCCAAAACCAATGTCCAAAAAATCGTGTGGGTATGCCCACGCGTGCAAGTATGTTTGGGTATTTTGCAAGATTTAACCCAAGCAGACTATTTACCAAACAGCAAAATCGAAATTTTCACAGGCGAATACAAGAAAATTTTGACGAATGGACAGCGTTTTGAAGATATCGAAGAAACTGCTGTTGATGATTATTTTAGTGGCGATATTGTGATTACCACGATTGACCAAGTAGTGAATAACATTATTTCCCATCAAAAAATTGACGGCATGATGAGATTTATGCAGGCTCATGTGGTTTTCGATGAATTTCATGAATTAATTCCAATGGCTGCATTTAATTTGCTTTTTGCCGAACTTATCGAAGCCAAAAAAATGCGAAAACACCAAGCTAATACCCTGCTTGTCTCAGCAACACCCCATGATTTTTACGTCAAAAATGTGCTACAACTTGATGAGAGCGATATTGTCCGAGTGGATAGTTTCAATAACGCAGATTATCAAATCGAGTTTAAAAATTATGATGATCAAAATGGTGAAGTCAGTCCTTTAATTATCGATAAAGTGACTGATAATAAAGTAACCTTCGTCATTACCAATACCGCCCAAGAAGCCCAACTTGGCTTTTTACTCAATCAAAATGATGAGCATGCTATTTTGTTGCATTCAAAATACACCAAACAGGACAAAGCTGAATGGTTTGATAGGGTGTATAAGTGCTTTAAGCAAAATGGCAGCGGCAACTTCCAAATACTACGCAGCGGACCGATTGTGCAAGCATCGCTCAATATTAGCTGTGAGCGAATGTTTACCGATATGACCAGTCCCGAGAACTGGCTACAACGTCTGGGGCGACTTGACCGTTTTGACAGCAATAATTCTTTAAATATTTATACCACTGTATTACCAAAATCAGCTGAAACAGGCAAACAATCGAGTAGTAAAGCCAAATTCTTGGCAAATATGAATGTTTGGCACAGTAGCGTGGCATGGCTTAATTTTGTCAAAGATTATATTGCAGACAAGGGCGATACCGTCAAAATTAATGATTTATACCAAATTTATCAAGCCTTTTATGCCGATGAAAAATGCCAAGAAAAAGTTAGAGAAGACTTGAATAAATCGCTCAAAGAAAGTGTCAAATTGATTAATGACAAAATCATCGACCCTATCAGTATGCCAAGCCGTAAAAAACAAAAAGATGGCGTTGCCAAAATCGCCAATGTGTCGTTGCGTGGCGATAACCGCTTTGTGCAAATGGCGGTGTGTGAAGTGGATAATCAATTAACACCGACTTTTATTGATGAATACGCCTATCCAGAAGATACCGACCATAGCAAAATCACAATAGGATTGACTGAAAGTACCAACCGTATTCAAGGCGGGCGATTTGAGATGCGTGATAGTAACAAAGACTTGGTAACTTTCATGCACAAAAAACATCACAACATCATGGCAGGCAAATATCCAAATGAGACTTTCAAAGCCACGCGCTTTGATTGGGAATTATTAAAACTGGCTCGCTCACCCGAGTTTCCAATTTATCTAAGTTATACCACCAAAGATTTAGAGCCGATTGGCGGTGAACGTGAACGTCATGGATATGCGATGTATTATGTTAAAACGGCAAAACAGCCAGTCGGTATGATGTCGATTGATAAATTGAAAAACCCACAATCGATAGAAAGTGGGCTTGAAGAAGAGAGTAATTAGTTTTTTAATGTGATTGGGATAGCACAATAAATTTATCCTAATTTTAACTAACAAAATCGTAGGAGAAAATCATGGAAAAAGTAACAGGTATTAAAAGTGTGGATTTTAAAATCAAAGCATTCGGACACGGCGTAGTCAACTGGAATGGTCCAACTACTTTGAGTAGCGAAGGTCGTACTGTTGATAATCATACTTTGCCAAAATTGCGTGGCTATACCAATTTAACAGGCAAAATCAAAGACGAAACAGGCTATAAATATAAAAAAGAAGCGACCGATATCAATTTTAAAGAAACACCACTTTATATTAGCCAAAACTGTATTCGTCATCATTTATTCCGTGAGCAAGCTTTCGATTTACATTTTGCAGGTGAAAAATCGCTTGATAAAGTACTGGCTTCTATCACAGGCTTGGTGCGTGGGTACGTTGTTCCAGCTAGCCAATGCAAACGCACTAGCCCTCTATTAATTGAAGATTTTGTAGACCAACTTGGCAATGGAAACTTTGAGCAATTTGGTCAAGCAGGCGAACGTGATAGCTCATCATTCTTTTCAAAAACTACATTTGGTGACACTGAATATATCTCTTATGGCTCGATTAGCATTGAGCAGCTTGAATTTATTTCTTTGGATAACAAGTTTGACCGTTGTGCAATGGTAATTAAAGATAATCAAGGTGAGGCAGTTGCCCAACAAGTACAAAGTTTTATCCAGTCACTTGCCCCAAATCGTAATCCTAAAGCTACTTTCCACTCAAATTATGTGCGTAAAGGTACAATTTATGAACAAGGGGAAGTCGGTATTTTGCTTGACCAAGAAGCCATTGATATTTTGGTGCAAACCACTTTAGAAATGATTCATAATTTGTCAATCCGCCAAGCCAAAGGCTATATGTATGTGGATAGCTTGGAAGTGGATTACAATGACAGTAATAAGATGATGCGCATCAAACGTAACCCAGATGAAGTATCTAGCCAACCAAATGGCAACTATGCGGTATATTTTGAAGCCAAATCTACTCAATAAGGAGGCGCTATGCGTATTATTATTGAATACGAATCATCATGGCGAAATTCCTTTTTGGACGGTAGTAATGATGAAAAATTACCGAATAAAGGGCGTAACTTTGTTGCGTCCATGACTGAACTCAAAAAGCCCGAAAACTATTTTCAACGTGAAGTGACCAAAAATACCGTGATGGGTATTTTAAGCCGTCTGATTGGCGACCAACGTAAACTTTACCAAGCCCGTGCAAGTGAAGATTATTACTTTGCAGACAAAGAAGAATTGATTGCATTTGAAGATAAGCCTAAAGTCATTAATCGTGAAATTGCTTATATTCGCAATATGAAAGGCAGCACTGACCAAAATTCTTTTACAGGTATGATTAAGGTCAATGACCCAATTTTTTTATCGAATTATTCTAAAGAATTTTGGGGTGTATTGGCACTCGATATCGAACAGCTTTGTGAATTTATCCTTAGCGATAAATTGATTAAAGAATTTGAAATTGATGCACCTATTTCACTTGACCCAGTATCGATTTTAAATCGTCTTGAAATTATTGGCAAATCCAAGCCTGTCGAGGCTGACGGTGTTCTTAAACAAGCATCAGATAAACTAGCCAGTTTGTTTGATAAATATAAACCACTTAACACCAAAGGTTTACAGTTGATTTTGCCAATGTACTGCTCTGCTTTGTATGTGCAAATGCAACGCCTTGAGCAACGTTATGACATGGCCACTGCCAAATCAAAAATGGGGGGTATTAGTGGAATTTCTAATAACGGCTTTACCCCAAAAGACTTTATGAGAGCCTATACAACAGGTAAAAGTAAATTAATTTATGGCAACCCCTATGTCCGTGAAGAATTTGTCAAAGGTGAAGGTAAGATTAACCATAACCTGACCAAAGCCAATGGTCAACTTGAAATCACATTGGATATTAATATTGAGCAAGCCAAAGAACTAAAGCAGATGATTGATAACGCAGGCGTTTCTAGCTTTTATTTAGGTAAAAAAGGCTTGGCTTATGTATCCGATATTCGTTTACGCTAAGGAAATTTCATGAAGTACTATCAAGAAATCACGCTAATCGCTGATGATATGCCTTTTTTTGAACTATGGAGTAAGATTTTCACCCAGCTCCACATCGCACTTGCCGATGTCAAAAACAGTCACGGTATTGACACCATTGGGGTCAATTTTCCCAATTATCAATATACCGAAAAACAGGGGAAAACCTTCGCCACTTTAGGACACAAATTACGCATTTTTGCCCCAAGTGAGCAGGCTTTGCAAACGCTGAATTTGGATAAATGGCTAGCGCGTTTGATAGATTATGTACATATTAAACGTATCCAGCCTGTACCCGAAGTGCATGGGCATGTGGTGGTGAGGCGTTACCGCTACAAGAATTTTGACAAAAAAGTGGCGGAGTTTGCCAACTTTAAGGGCATCAGTGACCAAGAAGCGTTGGCGCATTGCCTTGCCCATAAGCGCGCTATCAAACACTACCCTTTTATCACCCTAAAAAGTCAAACCACCCAAAATGACTATAAACTGTCAATTTGGCAAGAAGTGGCGAAGGATGAAAAAAGTGGCAACTTGAATACCTATGGGATGAATAATCAATCAGATGCGGTAACCGTTCCCCACTGGTAATCAACCTTGCCGACAGACTATAAGGGTGAATAACCCTTATTTTTGACTCAATAAAAATAGGTATAAATTTCAATCAGTTATATCCAGGCAGAAAATGTAGGGTAAAAAGGGTATTTTTACTTAGTAAGCCTTGCTATAACTGCTTTTTTTGGGATAAAATTCCTATTCACCGCCACATAGGCGGCTTAGAAAATCAATGTTATAAAGCGTGCCTTCGTGTATTAATTCACCGCCACATAGGCGGCTTAGAAAATGTTTCCATGTTAAAAAATGCGGCGCGGGCAATTCACCGCCACATAGGCGGCTTAGAAAAAGGTCTTGACGAGCTGGACGACAAGCTTGCTATTCACCGCCACATAGGCGGCTTAGAAAGCTACTGCAAAGTTAATCTTACAACTTGCCAAATTCACCGCCACATAGGCGGCTTAGAAAACTTAACCAATAGCGCACTGAGCGAGCAGAGAATTCACCGCCACATAGGCGGCTTAGAAAGAGGTCAAAGTCAAGTATGCGGATGGTTGGCAATTCACCGCCACATAGGCGGCTTAGAAAAATATCTTGGGGCTGAATGTTATCACGATTAAATTCACCGCCACATAGGCGGCTTAGAAATGACCATCGCTTGCAATCGTATTATGGATTGCATTCACCGCCACATAGGCGGCTTAGAAAACAATACCCAGTATTGCCATTTTTGCTTGAAAATTCACCGCCACATAGGCGGCTTAGAAATATGGGAGCTCGTGAAGAGCCTGTCATGTTGGATTCACCGCCACATAGGCGGCTTAGAAATATGAATAACTGTTTAATATAATTTAGCTTATATTCACCGCCACATAGGCGGCTTAGAAAATTAGGGCAAATGCTGGCATCCAGTGATTGGTTATTCACCGCCACATAGGCGGCTTAGAAAACAACTCAAACCGATAGATGGCTGGCTTTAGCATTCACCGCCACATAGGCGGCTTAGAAAAAACGACGGCCATCGCTTGGGTTTCGGTATCAATTCACCGCCACATAGGCGGCTTAGAAAAGAATTTACTGCTGCAGTCATTGATCGCTGGCATTCACCGCCACATAGGCGGCTTAGAAAATTATGCACCTCTAGCATCGCTTGAGTTAATTATTCACCGCCACATAGGCGGCTTAGAAAACTAAACACCAAGCGCCCTTGTACAGTGTAAAATTCACCGCCACATAGGCGGCTTAGAAAACTATATTTCGAGGGGTTAGAATTTGCACCGGATTCACCGCCACATAGGCGGCTTAGAAATATTTTTATTTTAAAAAGGGGTTAATCATGGTATTCACCGCCACATAGGCGGCTTAGAAAACTACTTCATCGTCTGGTTTATCTACAATGCTATTCACCGCCACACAGGCGGCTTAGAAATAAAGCAACCGCCAAGCGAGGTGCAAGATGACATTCACCGCCACACAGGCGGCTTAGAAATATGCTTTAACAAACCTAAAAGCCTTGGTGACATTCACCGCCACACAGGCGGCTTAGAAATTTAGTTGATCGCTTTTTTTAGTACAGTGAATATTCACCGCCACACAGGCGGCTTAGAAATTATCACCAACTTTATCGACACTATCATTTAAATTCACCGCCACACAGGCGGCTTAGAAATCTTGCTCTAGCTCAATTTGATGTTCTTCTAAATTCACCGCCACACAGGCGGCTTAGAAATAACTCACTAAGCCCCGATAATGGGGCTTTTTTATTCACCGCCACACAGGCGGCTTAGAAAGCAAACGTGCTGCCGCTATCTATCGCTTGATTATTCACCGCCACACAGGCGGCTTAGAAAAAAATCACATTGAAGTTGGTAATGCCAAATTTATTCACCGCCACACAGGCGGCTTAGAAATTCGACCGTCGCGGGGTTCGGCAAGGTAATCCATTCACCGCCACACAGGCGGCTTAGAAATTTCGCCCATCACTGCGTGTGCGATATCGGCAATTCACCGCCACACAGGCGGCTTGGAAAAAATCATCTGGGATGCACCCCAAAGTTGTTGAATTCACCGCCACACAGGCGGCTTAGAAAAAGCAAGATTTTTGCACCGTGGCGAATTGACTATTCACCGCCACACAGGCGGCTTAGAAATAAAACAGATACGCTATTAGCTTGCTGAATTAATTCACCGCCACACAGGCGGCTTAGAAAAACCTTAAAATCACCATTTTCACTGTGTAGTAATTCACCGCCACACAGGCGGCTGAGTCTTAATTAGTAAAACAGTGAAGTTTATTTATTTTTACTAAAGTGACCAAAAACAAGTGGGTGTAAAATTAAAAGTCTCAAAAAAATGCGTGGTCACCAAATGGTCACCTTTTGGTCACCATTCAATTTCTATAGTGAAAAAGGTGCCCAAAATCACAAAAGTGGTCAAAATTTCAATTCTCGAAAAACCACGTAAACCCTTGATATCACTGCAATAAAAAAGCCCCAATCAA
>ERZ500994.579-NODE-579-length-10899-cov-4.626522_pt1 | contig 10899 bp, 16 predicted proteins | sample MGYA00248878_ERZ500994 | MGnify/ENA primary metagenome ERZ500994 (study PRJEB25958, sample SAMN03398533) | human skin metagenome | study: EMG produced TPA metagenomics assembly of the Human Skin Microbiome Metagenome (human skin metagenome) data set. | reverse complement strand
CTGCTCGGACTGCTCGCGCTGCTCGCGCTGCTCGCGCTGCTCGGACTGCTCGCGCTGCTCGGACAAGTTGGAAGGTTCGACGCCGGCGCCACAGGTTCCGGTGGTCGAAAACATCCACGGCAAGGTCTACGAAGCCGTCTCGCAACCGGGCGCGCTCGATATGGCCGACTGGCACACCTGCGCGACGACGCATTGTCGCGCAGGATGGGTCGTGACCCTGGCGGGGGACGCCGGAAAGGCGCTCGAAGCCTTCCACAATACCGAACTGGCGGCGATGCTGATCTACGATGCGAGCGATCCGTCGTTCCGCATCAATCCAGCGCGCTTCTACGACACCCACACCGCCGCGATGGCGGACATGAAACGGCTGGCCGGGGTCGCGCCATGACCGCGCCCTTCGACCTCCGCGCCTTCAGCGCCGAGAACCGTCGCCGCTGCGAGGCGCCCGACGGCTTCAACCATCCCCTGCCGTCCTGGTCGCTGTCGGACTGGATGACCGCGCTGACCGGCGAGGTCGGCGAGGCCGCCAATGTCGTCAAGAAACTGAACCGCGTCCGCGACGGCATCCCCGGCAACAAACTGACGCCCACGGAACTGCGCGCAAAGCTCGCCGACGAACTGGCCGACTCGTTCATCTATCTCGATCTGCTCGCGCAGGCCGCCGACATCGACCTGCCGGAAGCGATCTTCCGGGTCTTCGACCGCAAGTCGGCCGAGATCGGCTACATCCGCACGCTTCCGCTTGCGAGGGCGTCGTGACCCGTCACGACCTCGCGCTCATCCTGTTCGTCGTCGTCCTCGCCGGCGGCATGCTCACTGGCCTGCAGGCGCTCTGGCTGCGCGTCACGGGCCGCCAGCCATGGCGAGCAACTCATCAGGGTCCTACCCCTCGAGTGAGCATGCTTCGATGCGCGCTTACGACAAACTACCTGCGGAGGTACGCGCCGCCCTGCGCGACGCGGCGGTGGATTGGGCAACGCAACCGATACTTACCGGCATCAGACGTGGATTCAGCGGCGCCTATATCGCATCGCTGGTCCCCGATTGGGACGCCAAGTATCTCAAGAGAACTCGCAAGCGGACTTGGGGGCCTGACTACCCCCCGTGCGAGGCGACGGCATGAGCGCCGCCGCGATCGAGGAGCGTCTCGACGCGTTGCTGTCGAAAGGCGGCAGGGTCGCCGACTACGAAACCGCCTTGCGCGACGGCAAGGCGATGATCGGCGAACTGCGCATCAATTTCGCGGCGACCAACCTGCTCGCCCGCAAGGCCATCGCCGATATCGGCGAGGAAGACATCATCCGCAAGATCCTGCCGCTGGTGGATCACAAACTGAAGGTGCGCGCATGAAAGTGATCGATTTCTCCGAAGTCTTCGGCGAGCGCGCGGAGGGCGAGACGCCGCCCGACATCCTGCCCGAGGCCGCCGTGGAGCGGCTGCGTGAGGCCTCGCCGCGCTACGTCGGCCCCTGCCCGTTCAAGCAATGAGCCTTCCAACCGGGCCAGCGCCGACCGCGCATGTGTGGGCGCAATCGCTCAACGGCCGTGTGCTCGATCTTCTCGCGCCGGATCCCGCGACCGTGGATTTCCGCGAGATCGCCTATGCGCTCGCCGGCCTCAACCGCTATGCCGGCAACGCGCTCTGGCCGGTCAGCGTCGCCTTCCACACGCTGATCGCATTCGAGGCCGCCGAGCCCGACATCAAGCCCTATGTGCTGCTGCACGACGCGCATGAAACGCGCCTCGGCGACATCACGACGCCGGCCGCCCAGGCGCTTGATGCGGTGGCCGCCGCCATTCTGGGCACGAACGACGGCGACATTCGCGACGCGCTGAATTTTCTCAAGCGCAATCACGATCTTGCCATCTGGGCCGCCGCCGGCCTTCCCGAGCCGAAGACGCCGCAGAAGGCCCGCATCGCCCGCTGCGACATCGTCGCGCTGAACACCGAGCGCCGCGATTTCCTCAGCGCCTCGCCGAAGAAATGGGCCGCCGTCGTCGAATCCGTGCCGCCGGCCACGAAAGTCTACCGCCCGACCAGCTTCGGCCGCACCGCCCACGACGTCGCCGAGCGCCTGCTCGCCGAATTCCGCACCCATCTGCCGGTCTTCGCGACCGGCGTCCCTCTCCCTCACGAAGGAACCAGCGCATGACCATCCGCGCCATCCATCGCTTTACCGAAATGCTCGGCCTGTTGAGCCGCGGAAAATTCGTCGAAAAGCTCGACGAGCATCTCGCGGACTCGATCCGCACGCTCGAGGCCCTGCCCGCCGAAAAAGGCGAGGCGACCATCACGATCACCGTGAAGCTCGTCTACGAGAGCGGCCGGCTCGACGTGCGCCCGTCCGTCAAATCGAAACTGCCGGAGGAGAAGGGTTTCACCGGCACGCCGTTCTGGGCCTTCGAGAATGGGCTCAGCGTCCAGCATCCGTCGCAGATGGACATGTTTACGCGCCCCGTTTCCGGCGCCGATGCTTCGCGCGCCGGCGGATATGCGAGCGACGGCGAACGCGCGCGCGACACGGCGTAAGCGCCACCCGAATCACAGCATCCACCAGAAGGAGATTGACATGGCTTCCCAGAATACCGGCTTGAACACGCCAGCCTCCGCGTCCACCAACCTCTTCCCCCGCATCGAGGAACTCGCCGTCAAGGCGGCCGGCATCGACATCGTCACGATCGACGCGCCCGAAACGCTCGATGGCGTGCCCAACAAAATCCCGGTCGGCATCCGCCACGGTCACGCGCCCGAGGTCGTCAGCCTCGCGAGCCAGTTCGAGGCCTATCGCCTCTATCCGCAGAAGCGCACCGGCACGGCCGGCGTTCTGACCCTGCAAAGCTTCATCAACCTCGTCAACCGTCACAAGGACGACGATTCCGCGATCTTCGCGCAGACGGCGATGCCGTCGCCGTCGCTCACCGCCGTGATCGACTATCATCTCCGCGCCGATGTCGACGACGCCAACGTCGAGGCATTGGCGCGCTTCGGCAAACATCGCATCCACTACGAGTTTCCCCTGACCGAGGAATTCAAGGTCTGGACGAAACTCGATGGCAAGCCGATGGAACAGGTCGATTTCGCGGCCTTCCTCGAGGAACATGCCGCCGAACTCGCCGCTCCGCTCGATGGCGAGCGCAGCGAATACGAGCCCCTGTTCAAGGAGCGCTTCGCGACGCCGGCCGAACTGATCGACCTGTCGCGCAATCTCGAAATCTTCGTCGCCTCACGCGTGAAACGCGCCGAGCGGCTGCAGACCGGCGAGCGCGTCGTCGAATTCGTCTCCGAGCACAACAACGCGAAAGGCGAGAAGGTCGAGATCCCCGGCATCTTCATGGTGTCGGTCCGCGCCTTCGTCGACGGCGATCCCGTGCGCATCCCGGCGCGCCTGCGCTACCGCATGGGCGCCGGCACGATCCACTGGTTCTACCAGCTCTATCGCGCCGATTACTGGATGCGCTGCCAGGTGCAGGAGGATCTGCGCACCGCCGGCGAAGCCACCGGACTGCCGACCTACGAAGGCAGCCCGGAGAAATAGGGCTTCTCGTCGCTGGCGCGACGAGCGGATGGTCGGTGACGGCGCATGGCAGCGGTCACGGGAAGAGGCGCGGGACTCCGAAACGTTAGCCGCGGGCAGCGCAACCATACGCGCGGATGGGTCAGGCTCTAATCCTGATCGAAAGCCGGACACGAGGCCGGTATGCCCCACGGTGACGAGGACGACCCTCCGAGGCCGTGGGGCGCACAGATTTCGAAGGTGTTCGGTCCATGAAAGCAACAATCGCAAAAGCGGACCTTGGCAAGGCCCTCGCCGAGATCGTGCGCGTCGTCGAGCGGCGCAACACGATTCCGATCCTGGGCAATGTCGCGATCGAGACCGAGGACGACGCGCTCGTGATGCGCGGCACCGATCTCGACATGGTGCTCACGGCGCGCATTCCCGCGCAGATCGAGGCACCCGGCGGCGCGACGGTTCCGGCCGCCACGCTCAACGACATCGTGCGCCGGCTGGCCGACAACGCGCAGATCGCCTTAACCGCGATCGACGATGGCGTGCGCCTCGAGCTGCGGTCCGGCCGCGCGAAATTCATGCTGCAGACGTTGCCGCTGTCCGACTATCCGGACATCGACGTCGGCCAATGCACGCACGCCTTCACCGTCACAGCGAAGGCCTTCTCGAGCCTCCTGGCGCGCACGCAATTCGCGATCTCCAACGAGGAGACGCGTTATTATCTGAACGGTAGCTTCCTTCATGTCGCCGAGACCAGCGAGGGAACGCGCGCCCTGACGGCGGTGTCGACGACAGGCCATATGCTCGCCCGCGTCCGCATGCCTGCGCCGGATGGCGCCGACGGCATGCCCGGCATCATCGTGCCGCGCAAGACGGTCGAGCGGATCATCGGCCTCTGCGAATCGCTCGGCAAGGATGGCGATCCGACCATTGCAATCGAACTGAGCGCGGCAAAACTGCGCGCCCGCATCGGCACGTCGACCTTCGTCTCGAAGACGATCGACGGCACATTTCCCGACTACAGCCGCGTGATCCCGACGGCCAACGAAAAGGTCGCGCTGTTCGACCGGGTCTCTCTCGGCCGCGCCGTCGAGCGCGTGGCAACCCTGCGCGGCGACAAGGGCACGGCGGCCGTGGCCTTCGATTTCGATGTCGGCAAGGCGCGGCTGACGGTGAACAATCCCGACGCCGGCATGGCGACCGACGAGATCGACGCCGACTATGACGCGGATCCGCTGCGCATCGGCATGAACGCCAATTACATCGGCCAGATCCTCGGCGCGATCGGCGGCGAGATGATCCACATGCGCATGAACGACCCGGGATCGCCGATCGTCCTCGACGCGCGCGGCGCGACCGACATGCTGGCGGTTCTCATGCCGATGCGGGTGTGACGATGAGCATCAACCGCGCCATCCTGCTCGGCAATGTCGGCCGCGATCCCGAAATACGGCATACGAATTCCGGCGACAAGGTCGCGACCTTTTCGATCGCCACATCCGAGACGTGGCGGGACAAGGCGACCGGCGAGCGCAAGGAAACCACGCAATGGCACAACATTGTCGTGTGAAACCAGGCGATCGTCGGCGTGGTCGAGCAATATGTGCAGAAGGGCGCGAAGGTCGGCGTGCAGGGCTCGATCCAGACCCGCAAATGGCAGCATTCCGACGGCAGCGACCGCTGGTCGACGGAGATCGTCATCGGCCGCTTCGACGGCAGCCTGACCCTCGAAGGCCGCCCGGCCGAACATCGCACCGAACACGGTTACGGCCAAACCCGCACGCGCGAGCCGGCGAGCGAAACGCGCCGGCCGGCCCAGCCTGCGGCGGGCCGCCGGCTTCGACGACGACATCCCGTTCTGAGGGTATCGAGATATGGTGATGCCGTACGGGAACGTGGTGAGCGTCATCCCCGCGCTGGACAAAGTCGTAAAATATTCGGACGGCATGTACGGGCCGGTGCTGTTTCACTACGCGCGCGAAGGAGCGGACCTAAAATCTTTCGCAAGAGCCGCCGGCTTCGACCTAGCTTTCGTCCTGATGCAAGAAGATGAACCGGACGGACCGCGGCTCATCGAGCGGTACAATTCTGGCCGTCACTTTGAGCGAATGATGCTTGTCTGGCGTCCCACTGCGCCGGGGCCGGAATGGAAACTCGTCGGGCAGTCCGACAGCGATGACGGACCCGTTGCGATTTTTATGCGTCCGACGACCATGAGCAGAGAGAGCATCATATGATTGCGCGAACAATTCTCTGCCTCGCCCTGCTCGCGACGCCGGCCCATGCTGAGCGCTTCGAATGGCACAGCGCCCCGGCCGAGAATCTCGAACACGTCGACATCGCACAATTCGCCACCGCGCGGCAGACGATCGACCTCGCCGCCTATGTCCTGACCGACTGGGCCATCATGGACGCCCTGCGCGCCGCCGCCCGCCGCGGCGTGGGCGTGCGCGTCATCCTCGACGGGTCGCAGTTCAAGCCCGGCAACCACGCCGGCCCGTTCCTCGCGCTGCTCGCCGAGCCGAACGTCCTCGTGCGCGTGAAGCCGTCGACGCCGGACATCATGCACCTGAAGGCCTACGCGCTCGACGGCCGCCTGCTGCGCACAGGATCCGCGAACTTCTCCGCCTCCGGCCTGAAGCGCCAGAACAACGATCTCGTCCTGACCGACGACCGCCACGCAATCGACGGCTTCACAAAGGCGTTCGAATCGATTTGGGACCAGTCGCAAGGCGCGGATACGTCCAGCCACGAGGCGCCCACGCCGCAGCATGGGCGCCTGGAGCGGTGACGGACCTCCCGAGCCTTCTCACGCGGCAGCAAGCGGCCGAGCGCCTCGGCGTCGGCGACCGCATCTTGCGTGAGCACATCAAGGCAGGCACGCTGCGGTTTATTGCCGTCGGACGCGGGCGGAAGCGGCCACGGATCATGATCGATCCAGAAGACTTAGCCGCCTTCATTGATGGCCAGCGCCGGGAAGTCACGTGTCCGTCTACAAGCCCGAGAAATCGCCGCACTACCACTACGACTTCAGGGTCCGTGGACACCGGTTTCATGGATCGACTGAGAAGACGAGCCGCCGCGATGCAGAGGCCATCGAGGCCGTAAAGCGCGAGGAGGCCAAGGCGGCAGTCGCCGCGAAACTGGCCAGCGGCTCACGGCCCATGACATGGGGCCAGGCGGCCCAGAAATATTGGGACGAGGTCGGCCGCCATCAGAAGCGATGCGACACCGTCGAATGGTCTCTCGCCTGGCTGAACGCCCAGATCGGCGAGGATCGCCTGCTGCGGACCATCAGCAACGCCGATGTCGCCACGATGGTCGCCCGTCGGCGCGGCGAGCCGGTCCGCAATCTCGCGGCCGAGAAGGGGCGCGAAGGCAGCAAACGGAAGCGCAAGGCGGCGACCCCGTTAGTTCGACTGGTCTCTCCCGCCCGCGTGAATCGGTCGGTCACGGAGCCGCTCCGCAAGGTGCTGAACCGCGCCCGCGACCTGTGGGATCAGGAAATCCAAAAAATCCACTGGGCGAAGCATTTGCTGCGCGAGCCGCGGGAGCGCGTGCGCGAGCTGTCAGCCGACGAGGAAGCCCGACTTTTCGAGACCCTGCCCCCAGCCCTCCAGCCGGTCGTGACCTACGTCCTGCGTCAAGGTGTGCGCCTGTCCGAAGCCGTCGGCATCACGGGCCTGCATCGCGGCGATATCGACTGGGGCGGCCCCATTGCGGTCGGACGGCGACCGACGGCCGCGATGAAGGCCTCCGTGACGATCCGCGGCAAGGGCGGAAAGGTCGCGACCATCCCACTCGCAACCGACGTCCGCGATATGCTCTGGGATCTGTGCGCCGGCCACGAGGCCGATCGTGTCTTCGTCTATGCGAGCGGCGAGCCCGTCACCGTCCCGGGCCTAGTCTCCGCCTTCCGCCGCGCCTGCCGCAAAGCCGGCATCGCCGGCTTCCGCTTCCACGACCTGCGCCACACTGCCGCGACCCGAATCGTCCGCCGATCCGGCAACCTCAAGATCGCGCAGAAACTGCTTCGTCACGAGGACATCACGACAACGGCTCGTTATGCACATGTGCTCGACGAGGATCTCCGCAGGGCAATCGACGGAGAGACTCACTTTTCCCCCGCTATCCACACCCTAATCGTCAAGACGTGAGCGCCTACATATAGCTGTGCGTAACGCACGATTCACAAGATTTGGGCCATGGCCATCTTGCGAAGAATCGATCTGGCGTGGTCTTATCCGTGAGACCTGAAAGGAAAGGCCGAGGCTGGCGGCCCCGGCCTCCCTTTTGTTCCGCAAAGATGGTGGATCGTCCGCGGAACGGTGTCCTACTCAGACGTCCGCACACTGCGTGAGGACGAGCGACCCAGTCAAGGACGATCTACGGTTCTTGTAGATAGGTTTTGACAATGGTGAACCGCGTTACCTGCATTACGAAGCCGAACCCGCATAGCCAGCTTGAGCACATCACTCACGCTGGCGGGTCGAGCCCGAACGGGCGCTTTTACCTGACGCGCGACGAGGTGATCCGTTACATCAGAAACGGATATCACTTCTATGTCGAACGGGACGGCTATCGCGTCGACGTTGAAGTCGCATCGCGCAATGGCGTCGAATACATCAAGACCAAGCCTGACGCGACGTTGCGCGACAACCTTCTAAGCTTGGATCAGTGCCTGATCTGATCGCAGCTTTGAACAACGAAGCCCGGGCGATTTCGTCCGGGCTTTCCCGGAAAAGCTGGCTCGACACATCGCGGGCCTTTGAATTCTCTTGCGTTGCAAGCAGTACCCAAAACTACCGCGCTACCAGGCTGCGCCATACCCCGAATGTGTCCGCCCCGCCTGTAACCGGAACGGACGCACGCCCTCTAGCACGGGACGAGCGCGTTCTCCACGGGTCTGTCACAGGTTATCGTCCTCCCGGACGACCGGGCACGACCGCAAGACTGCCGCGCCCGCCAGTGCCGCCGCCAGCGACCCCAGCAGCACCCCGAGTTTCGCCTCCATGGCATGGCCCGAGTCGGGAAAGGCCAGCAGGTTGATGAACAGGGCCATGGTGAAGCCGATCCCGCATAGCAGCGCGACGCCGTAGATCTGCCGCCACCCGGCCTGCGCCGGCATGCGGGCGAGCCCGGTGCGGATCGCGGCCCAGATGAACAGCATCACGCCGGCCTGCTTGCCGAGGAACAATCCCAGCGCCACACCGAGCGTGACGGGTTTCCCCAGATCGGCGAGGCTAAGCGCTGACAGGTCGAGGCCGGCATTGGCGAAGCCGAACAGCGGCACGACGGCGAAGGACACGAATCGCTGCAGCCCGTGTTCCAGCCTGTGCAGCGGCGCATGCGCGCCGTCGTCCGCCGCGCTACGTGTCTTAAGCGGGATCGTCGCGGCCAGAAGCACGCCTGCAATGGTCGGGTGGATACCCGAACGCAGAACCAGCACCCACAGCCCCGCCCCCAGGCAGAGATAGGGGACGAGCCGGCGCACGCCGGCTGCGTTCAGCAGGCACAGAAGCGCGAAAACCACGCCTGCCCCAGCCAGCGCGAGCCCGTCGATCCGGTCCGTATAGAACAGGGCGATGACGAGCACCGCGCCGAGATCGTCAACGATGGCGAGCGACGTCAGCAGGATCGACAGCGACAGCGGCACGCGCGGCCCGAGAAGCGACAGCACGGCCAGTGCGAAGGCGATATCGGTCGCGGTGGGAATCGCCCAGCCGCGCAGGGTCGCCGGCGCGCCGGCATTGACCGTGACATAGACGAGCGCAGGCACGATCATGCCGCCCAGCGCCGCCAGAGCCGGCAGGGCGCGCTGCCCCCAGGTCGAGAGTTCGCCCTCGACGGCCTCCCGCTTGATCTCGAGCCCGACCAGCAGAAAGAACAGGGACATCAGGCCGTCGTTGGCCGCATGCTGGACCGACCAACCAAACCCATGCAGATCGAGGAAGGCGAAATAGGCCTTGCCCGCCGGCGAATTGGCCAGCGCCAGCGCGAGCGCCGATGCGGCGATCAGGACCTTCCCGCCGTTCGACGTGTCGCGAAGAAACTCCTGGATCGCCGACAGGGGGCGGCGAAGAACGTTCAGAGCGCTCATGCGGCCTGTGTGTCAGCGCGGCCGGGTTCATGCAAGACCGCCCGAAGGCCGTCACATTTCAACGGTTAGGATCGGGACGACAAGGCAGGATTCGTTGCGCGCACTTTTCGTCGGCCACACCTATATCGACGTCACGATCATCGCCGACGCCATGCCGGAAGGCGACGCCAAGCTTGTCGCGCATGACTATGCCGTTTCCTTCGGCGGCAATGCCGTCACCGCCGCCTTCGCCTGCGCGAAACTGGGCGTGCCGGTCGAACTGATCACGACGCTGGCCGACGACTGGCTCGGCCACATGTTCTCTCACATGTGCTCGACCTACGGCGTGCGGCTGCGTGGCCGCAAGGTGCAGCGCTCGTCGCTGTCCTTCATCCTGCCGCGCGGCAATCGGCGCGCGATCCTGCGCGCCCGCGACGAGGCCTTCACCGAGGATTTCCCGCGCCTCGATGTGGGCGCGTTCGAGGCGCTCCATCTCGACGGCCATCAGCCTGACGCCGCGCTTCATTACGCGCGCGCCTTTCGGGAGCGCGGCCTGCTGACGTCGCTCGACGGCGGCGGCGTCCGCGCGAATACGGCGGAGGTGATGAACTATATCGATGTCGCCGTCGTCGCCGAGCGCCTGTGCGAACAGCTCGAGATGAGCGAGGAGGCCATGCTCGCTTGGCTGCAGGACAAGGGCTGCAAGATCGGCGGCGTGACGAGCGGCGAGAAGGGCATGCTCTGGTACGACGAGACGAAGAGCGTGTCGCGCCTCCCTGCCCTGCCGATTCCGGCGGAGAAGATTCGCGATACGTCGGGCGCGGGCGACGTGTTCCATGGCGCCTATCTCGCCTCGCGCCTGCTCCATCCGGACTGGCCCTGGATCGACCATTTCCGGTTCGCGCGCGCCGCCGCCGCGCACAAGATCCAGCATGTCGGCAACGAGGCCGGCCTGCCTACGCTTGACGACGTCCAACGCATCATGGCCGCGGCATGAGGCGTCGGTTCGCACCCCTTCTCATGCTGCTCGTCGCGGGCGTCGCGCCGGCATGGGCGGCGTCGAGTTTCACGCTCGACAACATCACCGTGGAAGGCGCGGGCACGACCTACCGCGCCGGCAGGCTCGACGTCACGGACAGCGTCCTGTCGCGCGACGAGGTGCTCGCGCTGCTCGAGGCCGCAGGCGGCGACAGCGAGGCGGACGGACCGCTGACGCTGCGCAACCGGGCGCTGCTGGAACTGCTCTACTCGACGGGCGCCCGGATCTCCGAGGCCGTCGGCCTCGACGTCGACGACATCGACCTGCACGCCC
>ERZ500994.578-NODE-578-length-10902-cov-5.519130_pt1 | contig 10902 bp, 8 predicted proteins | sample MGYA00248878_ERZ500994 | MGnify/ENA primary metagenome ERZ500994 (study PRJEB25958, sample SAMN03398533) | human skin metagenome | study: EMG produced TPA metagenomics assembly of the Human Skin Microbiome Metagenome (human skin metagenome) data set. | reverse complement strand
CTATGCGTCTCCTGCACTGCACCCACATCCTCGCCGGCATACCAGCGGTGCGTGCCATGCGACTCATTCGCGCGATCAGGCATGAAAACTGCGAGCGGCGGAGTCGTCCCGCTGAGCTGGGCGCCGATGGACTCGCAGGGCTATCAAGACCTGCGCCAGTACAAGGAGCCGAGCGCGACGGCCGATCAGCTCGGCCGCCTCCGAACCATGTTCGCGCTCGCCTTCAGCCGTCACACCACCTGCATCGCGTCATCAGACCCCAGCCGGCCGCTCGGCGTCGCGCATATCCCTAGCACTAGCGGGCTCCGACCCGGGGAGCACCCCTTCGAGACGCACATCATGTCGATGCTCGCCTCAAGTGTCCCCCGCGTCTCGATCCGCTATGTCGGGTCAACGGACGGCACCCGCAACTCAAGGCGATCGCTAGACCCGGATCAATGGGAAATCGAGCTCCCGCCGACGCCACTGAGCAGAGTGCTCGTCTTCGACGACACATGGGTAAGCGGCGGGCATGCGCAGTCGGTCGCGGCGGCCTTCGAGCAACGAGGCATCGCGTCGCGAATCGTTGTCCTCGGTCGTGCCCTCGACCCGTCGAGGAACGATCACGGCACCTATCTTCGAGCGCACCCAGCGACGCCCTACGACAGCAGTATCTGCCCAGTCAGCAGGCGTTCGCACTAGCAAGCGCTAATGCTCGCCCGTCGGGGTACCCGGCGAGCCAATGCTGAGGTCGGCGCCTACCACTTCCCCGCGCCGCCGGTGCCGAACGCTAAACGACGGCGTACACGGCACGTTCGAACCGATCGAGGATCTTCTCGAGCCGCTTGAGAGCGTGCTCGCCCTTTCGCTGCGCAGCGAACTCGATGACGATCGCACGGTCGTATTCACCGAGTTCGGCGAGGTCCTTGAGGTGCTTCGTGGTCATCATCTCTGCGATGGAGTCGTGCCAGCCGTTGTAGCCCTCCCAGACCACACCGTCGAGCGCCTTCGTGCCGGCCTCAGAGAGTCCTGCGGACATCAACTTCCGCGTCGCCAAGTTGTAGGCGCCGACCAATCGGGCCCAGGCCTCGAACCGCTCGGACGGATCTTCGACCATGATGACGATGCTCTTCGAGAGCCGGTGCACTTTGGCCATGACCTTCCGCGTCGGAACGAAGGCCAAGACCACGCCGCCGTCCGCGACAGTGCCGGTGCGCTCCGTCACGATCGGCAGCTTGGCGAGCTCCGCGTGATCCTCCGCGTTCGACTTCTGCGGACAGACGGCGGTGAGCCGTGCCCCGAAGTGATCCTTCACGTAGAACGCCAGCGCCTTGCCGAGGGCGAAGCTGTCGAACTTGTCCGTCCACGGGACGTAGAGGTACTGGTGCTTGACGTACTCGGGATCGATCTCGCTCATCGCCGACGTCACCGAATCCTTCCGGGCTTCATCTCGATGCGGGTGCCGTCGCTGATGAGCTGCGCCCATTCGCTCAGCTTGGGATCGGTGATTTTGCCGTCGTAGCGCGCGAACAGGCGCTGAAGTGCGGGCTTGATCTCCGCCACCGGACGCCCGGCGTACTGCTGGCGCAGCTGGTCGAGGTCACGCGTTTGCTCACGCGCGACGCGGTCGACTCCCGCCTGGATTTCACGCCGCAGAGCGGCCTGGTCGATCTTCACCTTGATCTTGTTGCTGGAACTGCCTTCTCGCCCGGACGGGTCGATACCTGCGGAGCAGGAGCACTCTGGCGGATGCCGTCAGGTTGGCGAGGAGGGAAGGCCGGCCGACTTCGGGTCGATCGGCCCTCCCGGCTCGCTAGCCCTTACCGAGCGTCGAGCCAGCCTTCGACTTGGCTGGCTTGCTCGACGAGTTGGACGCGAGCGTCCGTCCCGCCTTGCTCAGCGAGGCCTTCGAGGGCTTTCCGGACGACCGCGACGACGACTTCGCCATGGTGCGCTCCTTCCGCAGTGGAGGAAGCAGATACACCCGAGCGGACAACGTGTCCAACTCGCGTAGAGGCCATTGAGCCTCTAGAGTCGAGTGGTCCCGCAAAGACACCTCGAGCCCTGATCTGCTGCAGGTGAGCCCTTCGCTCCCTCTCGGCAGATCGGGGCTCGCTTGCATTCAGAGTCTAGACGAAGCCACCGACATTGCGCACGCTGTACGCCCGCCTGAGCGGTCGAAATCCGAGTTATTCACAAGGAGCGCCCTGATCGCGTTTAAACGCGTCACAGCCGCTCACAGGCGGGTTTCCGGGCCATTCCTTCACCGAGGCAGGGGTCCCGAACTACAACCGTGTGATTTTCGACAGGCGAAGGCCTTGTCAAGATTTAGTTATCCACAGGCAGATTCATGTGTCGGTGATGTCCTCGAAGTGACTTTCAAGTTCTTCGGTCGCGATCTCGGATCCGAGCAGTCGTCGCGGTCGCGGCTCGCCAAGCGGCTCGAGCGACCGCTCGTTGGCAGCACCCTCGACGGTGCTTGAGTGGCCGTGTGGTGCCGGCGTAGGGATAGTTTGAATCGGTGGGGATCGCGACACGATGAATGTTCTCGCGCAGGTCTCGGACTACTCGAGGTTGCCAGCGTCGTGGGCAGACGCTTTGCCGCCCACGCTCGACATGGATGGCCTCTATGCATCGGTCGATGCGCTCTATTTAGCCGGGCCGGGAGCGGTCTCACCACTAAGGCGCACTGACGTGTTCCGTGCCTTCCATCTCACGCCGCTCCCTTCGGTGCGTGTCGTGATCCTTGGTGAGGACCCCTATCCAGATCCGTCCCACGCACACGGGCTCGCGTTCTCGATTCCGTCCGTTGGTCGCGCTGGCCGACCGCAGTCTCTTGGAAAGATCTTTGGATCGCTCCGTCGTGATCTCAATCTGAGCCCCCTAAGTAACGATCTGTCTCCTTGGGCTTACCGTGGAGTTCTCCTCCTCAATGTCGCCTTGACCCATCGCGTCGGAGCAAAGGTGCCTGACACGTCGATGTGGGAGGACTTCACCCGCGCGGTGCTGGAGCTGGTTGCGGCGAAGAGCGACCGCGTGGCATGGCTCCTATGGGGTGAGTTCGCCGTTGATCTCGCGGACAGCGTTCACGTCTCAATTCGCAGACATCGGCGATTCGAGAACGCCCATCCCAGGGCTGGTCGTGCCAACCGTCCGCTGCTTGGCCAGGATCCTCCATTCACCAAGGCCAGCACATTCTTGGGGACGAACCCGCTGAACGATTGGGTGATTTGACGCCAGCTCGGAGAGCTGATGCGTTCGGCAGTGGCCCGTGTACCGGTCCTCGATCGCTCACTCGAGGCAGCGCAGCCGGGGGCCGAAAACTCCCATTCGCCTAGCGGTCACGTCAGTAGTGCTTGAGAATGTAGGCCCATGCGGACTCGAGGGGCTCACCGGTGAGGGGCAGCTTGTACTTCTGGAAAAGCTGCCGCAGCTGCCGGCGGATCGCCTTCTTCGAGGCGTCCTTCGTCGCCCAGTTGGGGTGCACGGCTTGCTTCACCAGGGCATCGACCTCGGCGACGACCTGAGAGACGAGGACTGTCATGCCTTCCGGGCGGTGCTCCTCAAAGATGCGCGTGAGCATGCCGATGTTCGGGTCCGGCAGATCAGCCAGCACCCCGCCGTCCTCTTCGGTCTCGGTGGTCTTCAGATCGGTGGCGACGCCGAACAGCGTGGTCAAGAAGTCAATGGAATCCTCCGCAGTCGCGATGACTCGCTGACGAAGCTGGTCGAGGCGCTCAGCGATCGACGTGTAGCGAAGCGCCCCGTCCCCGCCGCCGTCGAGCTTCCTCTGGATACGAGCCGTAAGCGAGTCGAGGATCTCCCGGGCGGACTTCCCCTCGTACTCAGTCGGGACCGGCGGCAGCTGCCCCTTCTCCGACATGGTCCGGATCGTGTCCGCGTCGGCAATGACTACGGCGATGTTCCGGTCGGTCACACGGACGTTCCGCATGTGCTGATGAACGAGCTCACGGGTCTTCGGGCCCAGTCGTTCCCACAGCAGGTCGTCATCTGTCTCTGCGGGGATCGCGGCGTAGACCTGCGCGTACCAGCGGTAGTCGTCTTCCCAGTCGTCCAGGGAAGCATCCGGTGCGATGGTCTCCCACAGCCCCTGGGCCAGAGAGAACTCAGCACGGAACTCTGCCCGGTCGTCGGTGTCTGCCGGCACCCGCTCCAGCGCAGCCTGCAGGGAATCCATGGAGCCGTCACGTGTGATGCCCACGAACCTGCGGCGGATTTCTTTCAGCGCCCCTGCGAGGGTGGCGAGGAGCTCTTCGGTGTCGATCTGGCGCCCGGCGTGTTCGGGGTTGGAGGGTGCGATCGCGCGCGCGAATCCGTCGCCGAGACCGACATAGTCGACGATGGTGCCGTAGCTCTTCACGAAATCGTTGTCGGGGTTCCGCCATGGCCTGTTCGTGCGGGTGACCGTCTGGAACAGCGTGTGAAGCTTCATCGGCTTATCCAGGTAGAGCACACCCTCGATGGGGGCGTTGAACCCCGTGCCGAGCTTCGCTGTCACGATCAAGAATTTCAGCGGGTCATGCACGTCCCGGAAGCGGTCCAGCAGCGCTTCCTCTTCCGCGTCGCTGAGTTTGTATTGCTCGTATTCGCTCTTCCCTGTCGCGGAGATGACCACCGCGACCTCGTCTGTGTGGCCCTCGCCTGCGAGAGCGCCTCGCAGCGCCGTGTCGTAAAGGAGACACAGCTCTTGATCTGCCACGACGATCTGCGCCTTCATGCCGAGCGGGTCGATCGACTTGTAGAAGTGATCGACGATGTCGGCGCTCACTGCGGCGATCCGCTCCGGGTTGTGGAAGATCGCGCGGGCGTTCGCGACCCGCCTTGCGTAGGACTCCTTCTGTGTCTCGGTCAGTTCTTCCTCATCGGCAAGCGCGTCGAACGCCGCGTCAAGCTCGTCTTTGGCGATGTCGAACTTCACCGGGCGGGGGACGACGCGCATGGGCACCGTGGTGCCGTCGGCGATCGACCGATCGGAGTCGTACGTGCCGAGGGCCCACCCGGGGTCGCGCTCGTCGCCGAACAGCTGGTAGGTGTTCCGGTCAAAGTCGGCGACAGGGGTGCCGGTGAATCCGTATCGGTGCGCGTTCGGAAGCGCAGTGCGCATCGCCTCGCCGAGGGAGCCCTCCTGCGTGCGGTGGGCCTCGTCGACGAGCAGGACTATGTTCTCCCGTTCGGACAGCACGCGGGCGCCGACGAACTTGTGCACGGTGGTGGCGATGATGCCCCGCTGTCCCTGCTTCAGCGAAGTCTGCAGCGATGCGAGCGTCGCTGCCTTCACAGGTGCGGGAACGCCGGCCGAGGCGAACTGAGCGAAGGTCTGCGTCACCAGCTGAGTGCGATCCGCGATGGCGACGATCGTGGGGTTCTGCATCTGCGGATCAAAGTACAAGCGTGCGGCCACCCACGACATCGTGAGCGTCTTCCCTGACCCCTGCGTGTGGTAGATCAGGCCCCGCGAGCTGTTCTCGCTGGTGGCTCGAGCGACGATCTTCTCCACAGCCTCGTACTGGAAGTACCGTGGCAGGAGCTTGATCGTCCGCACGGCGCCGTCCGCGTCCTGCGCATCGAACATCGCGTAGTGCTCGATCAGGTTCAGGATCACCCGCGGGCTGAGCAGCCCCGCGACGCTCATCTTGACCCTCTCCCAGCCCTCGATGGTCGCCGAGGCGTCGGAGGAACCCCAGCGGTGCCAGTGCTCGAGAGGCGTCCGCACGCCTGCGTAGCGGAATTCTTTGCCGTCTGTTGCGAACGACAACAGGTTCGGCGTGAAGAACACAGGTTGGTGGACCTCGTACGAGGTGTAGATGTCCTTCGCGCCGGCCTTCCACGTCACCGCCGTGGACACAGGGGTCTTGGTCTCGCCGACCACGACAGGGATGCCGTTCACGAACAGGACGACATCGAACCGAGCACCCTGATATGTGACCTCATCGGAGACGACGAACGAGTTCTGCTCAGGACGGGCGTAGTCGAACACCTCGTAGGGCTCGTCGTGGTTCGTGTCCGGCATCATCACAGTCCCGCCGCCGCGTAGCAGTCGCGTGAACGTCTGGTTGGCCGCCATGAGACCCTCGTCTGCGGCTGTCAGCGCCGAGCGGCGCAAGTCGCTGAGCACAGCGTCCGTGCGGTCCACGAGAGAAGGGTTCAGCTCTTCGATCGCGCCGCGCAGGTCTGACTCGATGAACACCTGGGAGGTGGTCCTCGGCAGTTCCTTCCCGGGGATATACGCCCACCCAGCGTCGACGAGCAGTTGCACGAGCGCAGCCTGCACCGTGTTCTTTTCGGTGTAGCCCTCGCTCGCAGGACGTCCCCCCTCGCTCACGCAGTCTCCCCCTCCAACAGCACGTCGTACGACGCCGGGATCTCATGCTCGCCCGACAGCAGCACCGTCAGCAGGTTCGTGCGGAGCGCGCGCAGTGCCTCGGCGGTCTCGCGGGCTGAACGCTCCGATAGCCGTGCGGCCGACAGAAGGCCATCGATCGCCGGCATACTTTCACCTTCGGCCGGCCATGAGATCTCGAGTGAGCGAATCAGTCCCATGTTCAGCGAAGGTACCGCGCCCTTTCTGACCAGGTCACCGAGTCGAATGGATTCGAAGGCCGCCAGCAGAACCTCTGACTGCCCCCCAGCTCTTGGCGTCACCGCGATATGGTTCTCATCAAGCGCGGCGTCAACTTCGAGCAACCGCTTCTTCTCAGTTGCGACCGCTGCCCCGACACGCGGAAAGGCGACCGATCCGGCCGTGGTGATTCGGCCGCCGCGCTCAGCGAGCGTCGCCGAAGTCACCCTCGATTCAGCCGCGGTATACCCGTACAAGTTGCCGGGCGAAGTCATATCCGCGATCTTGAACCAAGAGACCTCACCAGAATCGATACCCTGCAAGTCCTTCGGCAGGGAGCGCCCCTGCGATACATCTCCGATCTCGCCCACGCACACGTGGTGAGTCGCGACAGCTGACCATAGAGACCGCCGAGCGACCGCCGCCACCGTGGCCTCTGACTCAGCGGCCTCCACGGCACCATCAACGGCCGCGATCAGGTCCACGATCCGGCACTGCTCGTCGACCGGAGGTAGCGAAATCGAGTGCGCGAGGAACTGCGGCTCCTTCCACCGGCGCCTGCTCTTCGTTGTGCCGGTTGCTTCGTCGGCCACTCCTCGCCACACCTGTGGCTGCTGGAAGTAGGCGACGAGGTACGCCGGCAGGACCTGCGCTTCATCGAGGTCGAAGACGGGGAACTCGTTGGAGACCACACCATCGGCGTGCTCGGCCGCGACGAGTGCGAAGGAACCCTCGGTCACGAACATGCGGTTGTAGATGAACTGGCCCGGCTTGACTCGGAAGAGCCGAGTGGCTTTCATCTCGGAGCCGAGCTTCGGCTCACGCGCGAAGGTTCCACCCGCATACCACTGGACTCCGAGATTCGTGTAAGTCTCGTTGGGGAGCACCGAGAAGCCGTCGACGTACTGAGTCGCCACCTCACCCAGCGTCGTCTGCTGCCAGCCATCACGCATCGAAGCCGGCTTCCTTCAGCCGCAGATCGAGAGCCGCGCGCGCAGTGTCCATGCGCTCCTGCGCCTCGCGGAGCGCAGCCAGCGCCGCATCTACGTCAGCTTCGGCTCTCGTCTCAGCCTGGATGTAGCGGCCGATATTGAGGTCGTAGCTGTTCCTCTCGATGTCGCTGCGCGAGATATGACTGACCTTGACGCCCTCGCCGTGGGCATCGCTGCCGGTCACGTAGGTCGCAGTGATCGCGTCGACGTCTGCTTCATCCATGGTGTTCTGGTTCTTGCCGGGCTTGAACCGCGCACGAGCATCGATGAACTGCACATGGCCCTGGCGCTCTGCCTGCTTGATCGCCCGGAAGATCAGCAGACACACCGGGATCGTCGTCGAGTAGAAGAGATTGTTCGGTAGCCCGATCACGGCCTCGAGCAGATCGTTCTCGATCACCCACCGGCGCATGTCCGCTTCGCGACCGCCGCGGAACAGCACCCCATGGGGCATGACCACGCCGACACGGCCGGTGTCGTCCCGCATGGTCGACAGCATGTGCTGAATCCACGCCCAGTCGCCGTTCTTCGCCGGCGGCACGACGCCGCCCAAGGCGCGCTTGTACTTGTCCTTCGCCCAGGTACTCGAGGGCCAGTTGTCCAGCGAGAACGGCGGGTTGGCAATGACGATGTCGAACTTGCGGAGCCTGCCGCGCTCGTCGAGGAGCTTCGGCTCCCGGAACGTGTCGCCGCGCTTGATCTCGAAGTCCTCGAGCCCGTGGAGGTACAGGTTCATGCGGGCGATCCCTGCCGTGGTGAGGTTCTGCTCCTGCCCGTAGAGCAAAAGCGACTCCGGGTTCTCGCCTGCGAGCTTCACTGCTTCGACCGTCTCGACAAGCATGCCGGCGGACCCGCACGCCGGGTCACAAACTGAGTCACCGGGCTGCGGGTCGAGGATCTTCACCAGCAGGTGCACGACATGCCGAGGCGTGAAGAACTCTCCGGCCTTCTTGCCGGACGCCTCGGCGAACTCCCGCAGCAGGTATTCGTACGCGGATCCGAGCATGTCGCCCGCCATGTGCGCTGGGTCGAGCGTCAGTCGGTCGAACACGCCCATTAGAGCCTTCAGCGCGGACTCGGGGATGCGCTCCGTGTTCGCCCAGTTCACGTCGCCGAACACGCCGGCGAGCTTGCCGGGGTTCGCTTCCTGGATGGCGACGAGCGCCCTATTGAGGACAGCGCCCGGCTTCTTGGTCACCTGGTACGTGTCGTCCCAGTGGGCGCCATCCGGGACGCGGAACGTCTGGTAGTCCTCGTCTTCGATCTCCTGCGTCCAGTCGTCACCGAGATCGGCTATCGCCTGTTCGTGCCGGAAGTCGTAGACGTCGCTAATCCACTTGTAGAAGAGCACCGGGAACACGTACGCCTTGAAGTCACCCGGATCCACCGGCCCGCGGAGGGCATTCGCGGCTGCCCACAGGGCCTGCTCGAGCTCACGCTGCGTGAGGTGATCAGGGTCCGCCGGGGCGAGTGTCATCGAAGAGTCTCCTGGTGTTCGCGGCGCCCTGCGATGTTCGGCCGGGGGCTCCGTTCACGCTATCGCGAAGCGGCCGCCCTCCAGTCGCGGCTGCATCGTCGGTTGGCCGAGGTAGTGGAGCCTCCATGCTCGGAGATCCATATGGGATCTTCGTGACCGCCTCGCTGGTGTTGCGCTCTGTGCCGAGGCAGGCGTCGATCTGATGCTCGCTAGAAGTCGTACCTGCGCGGCGACCAGCCTGCGGATGCCGCTCCTTCAGTGTGTTCGCATCAGGGTCCGTCATCGAGCGGCTGGGGTCCAGATCGTGCCGGGGCTACCGGAGTCGGTGGGGGGACTGCTGCACGAGTAGGTGACATCTGATCTGGCTTGCCCGTGGGGTGGGCCTGGAAGGATGTTGCTGTGCCCAAGCCCTACCCGTCCGAGTTCCGTGACGACGTCGTGCGCGTAGCAAGGAACCGCGAGCCCGGAGTGACGATCGAGCAGATCGCGAAAGACTTCGGTGTTCACCCGATGACGCTGCAGAAGTGGCTGCGTCGCGCCGACATCGACGAAGGCGCCAAGCTCGGCCAGTCGCGGACCGAGGCGGCGGAGATCCGCGAGCTGAAGAAGCGGAACCGGCTCCTCGAGCAGGAGAACGAGGTCCTCCGCCGCGCGGCGGCGTATCTGTCCCAGGCGAACCTGCCGGGAAAAGGTTCTGCCCGCTCGTGATGGAGCTCGCCGCCGCAGGGATCCCTGTGACGGTGACGTGCCGGGTATTGAAGCTCTCCCGCCAGCCCTACTACCGGTGGGCGTGTCAAATGGTGTGTGTAAGGGGTGGGTCTCCTTACGAAAGGAAGCACACTGTTGGCTATCGACAAGGCGTCGCGTGAAGAGCGTCGCAGGGCTCAGGCGGAAGGCGCTCAGCGTCTGATCTCGTCCGGGGTGATGGATGACTTGTTCGCGAAGATCGATGCGGGCGAGATCGAGTTGGAGGGTGCGGACGGGCTGATTCAGCAGCTCATCAAGACCGGTCTCGAACGCGGCTTGCAGACCGAGTTGACCGAGCACGTCGGCTACGAGAAGGGCGATGCGGAAGCGCACCTGCATGAGAACTCGCGGAACGGGTCGTTCTCGAAGACCGTCGGCACCAGCGTCGGCGATGTCGAGTTGCGGATCCCGCGGGATCGCAACGGCACGTTCACGCCCCGGCTGGTGCCCACCGGCAGTCGGCGGCTGTCGCGGCTGGACGAGATGATCATCTCGCTCTACGCCGGCGGGATGACCGTCCGCGACATCGAGCATCACCTCGCCGCGACGGTGGGCACCGAGCTGTCGCGGGAGGCGATCTCGAAGATCGTCGACGAGATCGCCGACGAGGTCCTCGCCTGGCAGCAGCGCCCGCTGGAGGCGTTCTACCCGGTGATCTACCTGGACGCGCTGATCGTGAAGGTCCGCGACGGCGGGCACGTCCGCAACAAGGCCGCGCACATCGCCGTCGGCGTCGACATGGACGGCGTCAAGCACGTCCTCGGGATCTGGGTGCAGCACACCGAGGGAGCGAAGTTCTGGGCGGCGGTCTGCGCGGAACTCGCCAACCGCGGCGTCCGCGACTGGATCGCCGCGCTCGAGTGGGGGCAGCAGAACATCGCCGCGTTCGAGGCCGTGAGGGCCTGGGTCGAGCAGGGGCGGCGGCCGTCGGCGGAGGCCGTTCGATGAGCGCCGCCCTGAACCGCAGGGGCGTCCTGGGCCTTGGCGCGGCGGTCGGGGCGGCCGGCTTGGCGGGACCGGGCCGGGCCGCCGAAACCGGCTTCCTGTGGGGCGCGGCGACGGCGGGCCATCAGGTCGAGGGCTCCAACGTCAACGCCGACATCTGGCTGTTGGAACAGGTCGAGCCG
>ERZ500994.573-NODE-573-length-10969-cov-6.498809_pt1 | contig 10969 bp, 6 predicted proteins | sample MGYA00248878_ERZ500994 | MGnify/ENA primary metagenome ERZ500994 (study PRJEB25958, sample SAMN03398533) | human skin metagenome | study: EMG produced TPA metagenomics assembly of the Human Skin Microbiome Metagenome (human skin metagenome) data set. | reverse complement strand
GCTGTCGCCGCCGTCGGTGGCAAGGCGGCCCGCGACCTGCGCCCGCGTCCCGCCCGGCGCCGTCGCCGCGATGTCGAGGATCAGGCCGCCCGGTTCCTGCCGCACCGTGCCCGTGGAGGTGGCGGGGCCCGGGACGCCCGGCACCAGCAGCGCGAGGTTGGAAAGGTTCGCGTCCACGTCGAGCCCGTCGGTCGGGTTGCCGCTGGTCGTCACCTGCAACTGGCCGTTGCGCGCGACCAGCCGCTCGATCGCGATGCCCGCGGGCGACTGGGTGGCGGCAAGGTCGAAGGTGGTCTGACCGGCAAGCAGCGGATCGACCTTGGGGTTGCCGATCGACAGCCCCGAGGCGGTGCCCTGCGCCGCCACCCGGCGGCTGCCCTGCCCGTCGTCGGTCAGCTGGGCGGTCGCGTCCAGCGCCCCGCCGATGCCGCGGCCGAGAAAGCGCAGGTCGCCCGCGTCCAGATCCACGGTCACGTCGGTCGCGCCGCCGCCCACGGTGCCGCGCGCGTCCGCCGTCAGGCGGGCGTTGCGGATCGCCGCGTCCTCGATCGTGAAGACGCCCGCGCGTTCCAGCGCGCGCACCGTCAGCCGGGTCTCGCCGGCAAGCGCCGCGTCCACCTCGGTCTGGCCCAAGGACAGGTCGGTGCCGGTCCCGTCCACAGTCAGGCGGCGGGCGCCGGTGCCGTCGTCGACGAAGCTCGCATCGGCGTTCAGCGCGCCCTTCCAGCCCATGCCGAACGCGCCAAGGTCGGCCACGCCGATCTGCGCCGTCAGGTTCGTATCCTGCGGCGCGTAGCGGCCCTGCGCCCGGACGCTCGCCTGCGGGTTGACCAGTTCGCCCTGTTCGATGGTGAAGGCTTGGCCCTGCTGCGTCCCGCGCAGCGCAAGCGTGGTGGTGCCGGTCAGCGCCCCGTCCACCTGCTGGCCAAGGGCAAGGTCCTGGCCCGTGCCGGTCAGGTCGAAGCGGCGCAGGCCGCTGCCGTCGTCGGTGACCGAGCCGTCGAGCGACAGCGCGCCCTTCCAGCCCCGACCGAACGCGGCCAGCGACTTGATGTCCACGTGCCCGTCGATGTCGGTGGCGGTGCCGCCGATCACGCCCTTTGCGGTCGCGGTCAGCTGGTCGTTGCCAAGGTCGAGCGCCTGCACGGTGACGATCCCGTCGCGGCGGGTGGCCTGCAGGTCGAACCGGGTGGTTCCGGTCAGCGCGCCGTCCACGTCCTCGCGGCCCAGCCGCAGCTCGGTCCCGGTGCCGGTCACGTTGAACGCCTGCGTGCCATTGGTCTCGGTCGCGGTCGCCTGCGCCTCGAGCGCGCCGGACAGGCCGCGCCCCAACACCGTCAGGTCCGGTACCGTCAGGTCGAACTTCGCGTCGAGCTGGCCGGGGATGAAGTTGCCCTGCCCGTCCACCGTGAGCTGCGGGTTCGCGACCCGGAGCTGCTCGACCTTGAACGATCCGCCTTCCTGCTGGGCGATGACGTTGATGTTGGTGCGGCCCTTCAGCGTCCCGTCCAGTTCGGGGACGCCGACGATGAGGTCCGTCGCCTCGCCGTTAAGGGCAAGCCGGCGCATGCCCTGGGCGCCGCTGATCATCGCCTCGGCCGTCAGGCTGCCGGCGAGTTCCGGGTCGGCGTCGGTCAGGCTCGCCAGTCTCAGGTTCGCGCGAAGGTTGCTCGCGTCGCTGGACAGGGTGCCCTGCGCGGTCGCGGTCAGGCGCTGGGCGTTGACGGCGAGGTTGCGGATCTCGATCCCCTCGGTGCCGCGCCGGGCGCTGAGGTCGATGGTGGACTTGCCGCCCATCAGCCGGTCAAGCTGGTCCTGGTCGATCGAGATGTCGGTGCCTTCGACCCGCGCGTCGATGTCGAAGCCGCGCGTCAGCACGGTGTAAAGCCCCGTCACCTTCGCGTCGGCCCGCCCGGTCAGCGGCCGGCCGGCCAGCGTGGAAAGCCGCGAGAGATCCTCGTAGGCCGCGTTCAGGTCGCCGGTCACGGTGATGCCGCTGTCGAGGCCGTTCACGTCCAGCCCGCCCGACAGGCCGTAATCCTGCCCGTCGAGCTTCAGGTCCGTCAGCCTGAGCGCGTCGCCGGGGGTCAGGGTGAACGTGGTCTCGACCTTGGCGTCCGTCCCGATCGCCGCCTGCAGGCCCGCGTCCTTCAGCGCGACGCCGGTGGCGGCAAGCGACAGGCGCCCCAGCACCTGCTGCACCTTGCCGCCGCTTTGCGGGACGCTGCCGCCCCCGTCCAGCTGCACGGCGCCCAGGCGGTTGCCGTTCCAGACCAGATCGCCCAGCCGCCCGGCGGCGGTCCACGCCTCGCCGGTCGCGGCGTCGTAGGAAATCTGCAGGTTGCCCGACTGCACGGTCGTCTCGGCGCCCGCGACGGGCAGGCGCACCGGCAGCTGCGTGGCGCCCGCGTCCTCGCCCAGGGACAGCAGCACGACCACGGACTGCGGCGCGCCGGTCTCGTTCGTCGTCAGCGATCCGGTCAGGCTGAGCGCGTCGGTCTTGACCAGCAGCACCGGCAGCGAGATGCGGCCGCTTTCGCCGCGCCAGCCCTCGGCCAGAAGCTGCGACTGGCTGCCGAAGAAGGCGCGGTTCTCGGGCGGCAGAAGGCTGGCCACGTCGCCGGTCAGTTCAAGCCGGAACCCGGTTCCCGGCGCGTTGTCGGGACCGGGCTTCGAGGCGGCCGACACGCGGCCGGTGACGCGCGGCTGGCCCGCGGTCGCCAGCCTGATGTCGGCGGCAAAGTCCGACAGCGGGCCGTTGCCCTTGATCTCGGCCTGGACGGCGGGGCGGTCCTGCAGCTTGACGAGGTTGGCGAACAGCCCGCCCTCGGCCTCGTCCAGCGTCAGGTCCAGCTTGAGGTTCCGGGTCTCGTTGGAAAAGGCGGCGTCGAGCGCGAAGCTTCCGCGCTTGCCGTCCACCCGCGCGATCGCGAGCTTCGCCGTTCCTTCGCCGCCGCCCAGCTGCATCGCGCCGTTCAGCGACACGACCGCCGCCTCGCCGATCACCGGCTGGCCGATGTCCACGCGGGCGGCGGCGATGTTGGCGATGTTGACCGAAACCGGCAGGGTGGGCAGCTGGAAGTCCTTGATCTCGGGCGTGGCCTTCTCGCCCTCGCTTCTGGGCAGGCGGGGCAGGCTGATTTCCTCGGCCGACAGCTCGGCGATCTCTATCCGGCGCGCGAACAGGGCCGAGCGGTCCCACTGGATGCCGCCGTTGCGGATTTCCAGCCAGACCCCGTCGGCGTCCGAAATCGCGAGGCGAGAAAAGGTCGCGCGGGACGACAGCGCGCCCTGGAACCCTTCGATCACGACGCTGCGCCCGGCGCTCGACAGGTTGCGTTCGAGAAAGCGGGTGATGAAGCCCTTGTCGTCCTCGACCTCGGCCGAGATGTCCGCGGCCTCGCTCGCCACGTCGGCATCCGCCTGCGCCGCGGCGTCCGCGGACGGCCCGGCGGGGGCGCCCGCGTCCTGTGCGAACGCGAATGCGGGCAGGAAGATCAGCCACAGCACGAGGAAGATGCGTTTCATCGGAATGCCCGTTCTCGGATGCCCGTTTCGGGGATCGGCGGGCAAGGGGCGCCCGGTCCCGATCCGCGTGTTCTCAGAATGCCTGACCCAGCCCCAGATAGACCTGCACGCCCTCGCCGGTGTCGCCGCCGACCGGCCCCGCCACGTCGAAGCGCAGCGGCCCGATCGGCGTGTTGTAGCGCACGCCAACGCCCGCGCCCGCGTGCCAGTCGCTGTCGCCGCCGAACGCGCCGTCGGTCCAGACCTTGCCCGCGTCGGCGAAACCGACCAGCCCGATCTTTTCACGCAGCTGATAGCGGACCTCGGCGGTGGCGTTCGCGACGCTCATCCCGCCGGTTTCGATCGTGGTGCCGTCGGGGCCGGGGATCACCTCGGCGCCGAGCGACTGGTAGGGCTGGCCGCGCACCGATGCGCCGCCGCCGGAATAGAACAGGTATTCGCGCGGCGTCTCGTCGATCTCGGGGCCGAAGATCGACCCGGCGCGGGCGCGGCCCGCCAGCGTGAAGCGGTCGGTCGCGCCGAAGCTGCGATACGCCCGTGCCTCGCCCGCCGCGCGCACGCCAGAACCCGTGTCCTGAAAGCCCGCGAACGGCGTCAGCTCGCCCTGCAGCCAGAAGCCGCGCTTGGCGTCGGTCATCAGCGGCTCGCGCCGGTCCCAGGTCACGGCGATGGGCAGGGCCAGCACCTCGAAGTCCGAAACGCCGTCCGAATCGTCGTCGACCTTGGAACGGCGGTATTGCAGCGCGATGTCGCCCGTCAGCCGCTCGCTCGGCTGGTAGGTGAAGCCGATGCCCAGCACGCCAAGGTCCTGGCTGTAGTCTTCTTCCTGCATCTGCTCGGCCCGCGCCTCGACATAGGCGGTCGTGTCGGGGTTCAGCGTGGCGGGCCGGTCCAGCCGCACGCCCAGCAGCAGGTCGCGCCCCGACGTGCCCGATCCGATGTCGCGCACCTCGCCGTCCACCCGCAGCCGCTCGCCCCCGCCAAGAAGGTTGCGGTGCATCCAGTAGCCCGAAATGGCGGCGCCGTCCTGCGAGCTGATCTCGAACCCCGCGCCGATCCGGCGCAGCTTCTGCTCGACGACGGTCAGCGTCACGTCGAGCGTGTCGCCGGGGCCCAGGAACTCGGCCTCTTCCAGCGTGATCGCGGAAAAGACGCCGGTGCGGCGCAGGCGGCGGCGCACGGTTTCAAGGTCCTCGGGATCGAACGGCTCGCCCTCGGGGAAACCCGCGATCTTGCGAAGGCGGCGCGGGTCCATCCGTTCCTGGCCCTTGATCGTCAGCTGGCCGAAGCGCACGCGGGGCCCGGGGTCCAGCGCGATGCGGCTGTCGATGGTGGCGGTCGGGTGGCTCGCCACGATCTCGGTCGCGGCGACGTCGGCCTTGGCGTGGCTCTGGTCGCGCCAAGCCTCGACGCCCGCGCGGGCGGCCTGGCGGATGGTCGAGGTGCGCGCGACCTCGCCCTTGAGGTAGCCGGCGGGCAGGTCGGTGTCGGGGGCAAGGGGCGCGATCTGGGCACGGCTGTAGCGGAAAAGGGGGCCGGGCTGCACGTCCACGACCACCTGCCGGACCACGTCCGGCGCATCGAGCGGCGCGATCGACGATGCCTCGACCCCGTCCAGCTGGATCGCGATGACGACGCTGTAATAGCCGTTGTCGTAAAGCGCGGCGATCAGGCGGGCATAATCGGCGCGCGCGGCCGCCAGCACGTCCTGCCCGGTCAGCCGCCCCTCGGCCAGCGTGTCGGTGAGGACGGAGGCGTTGCGAAGCGTCCGTTCCAGCCCGGCGTCGCCGCCCTGCACCCGGAATACCAGATCGACGGGGGAGTTCGTGCCGGGCTTGCCCCCGAACAGCCGAGCAAAGGGCGATGACGCAGACGAGGCGGAGCCCGAGCCCGCCGATCCCGAAGACCCCGATCCCGACGATTGCGCCAGCGCCATCCGCGGCCCGGTCGCGACGGTGGCGGCGATCCCCGCCACGCACAGGGCGACCACGGACGCCGCGGTCAGGTGCCGTCTGCCGGCCGCGCGCCGGTCGTTGCGATCACTGGTCTGCACGTCGCCTGTCCGCCCGCTTTGGTCTTGTTCTTTGCGGCCAGTCTTGCAGCAGTCGGCGCGCATTGCCAGCCGAACGACGCATGCCGGGTCAGATTTCGCGCAACTGTGCCACACAGCCCCTGAGCGGCGCGAGGTCGTCGGCGATTTCGACCACCGGCATGTCGCGCAGGTGGTCGATGACGGCGGGCGGCATCCCCTTGGCCGCGAACGCGGCTTCAAGCCCCGACAGGAACGCGGCGCCCTCGCGCGCCATTGCCCGCGCCGCGCTGCCCGCAAGCCACAGCCCCTGGTCCGGCCAGTGGCGCAGGGCGAGATCGCCGCAAGTCATGCCGAACAGTTCGGCGGCAAGCGCCATGGGTTCGGCATGACCCGCCGCCGTGGCGGCCGCCGTCAGGCGGGGCAGGGCGGGGCCGGCCAGCAGCAGCTCGATCGACGGAAAGTCGTCCGCGGCCGTGCCGAGCGCCTGGCGCAGCCGGTCGGCGACCATCGCCGGCAGCAGCGCGTGCCCGGTTTCGGATTCCAGCGTGATCGTGTGGCGGTCCAGATGGCGGACGGGGCAGACGTTGAAGCCCGTGCCCGCATTCACCACCAGCGCCTGCGCGTTGCCGCCCCAGCCGGCCCGCCCCGGTCGCACGGTCACGACCTGATCGCCGGTCAGATGCGGCAGCGAAAACCCGGTCGCCGCCATGTCGTTGATGATTCGCGCCTCGCAGTTCAGGTCGGACCCCAGCTGGCCCGCGGGCAGCGCCCAGTCGCGGTTGGTCAGATACCCCACGCCGTCGATCACCGGGCCCGCCACCGACACCACGATCCGCCCCGGATCGCCCGCGCCCGCACCCAGCAGGCGGCGCACAAGCGGGACGAATTCCGACTGCGGCAGGGGGCCGCGCACCACCTCGGTCCGCAAAATCTGGGCGTTTTCCACCAGTCCGACGCGAAGGTTGGTGCCCCCGATATCTGCCACGACGTCAGTCACTTGCCACCTCTTGTCGCCTTTTCTTCACGCCCGCTTGATCGGATGTGGGGTCGGTCTGCCACAATCGGCCGGAACCGCGCAATGGGCCGCGCGTTCCCCCTTGACAACGCAAGACACGTACATCGCACCGCACACCGCCGAAGGGTTTGTCCCCATGTTCTCCGTTCGCACCGCCGCCCTGGTCCTTGCCGCTGCAACTGCCGTTGCTCCGATCACCGCCGCCTATTCGGCGGTCGAGGCTAGGGGCGAACTGCCGTCGGTCAAGGCATGGTCCGCAGTCGCCGGCATGAGCGCGCGCCAGGTAGTGGACCTTGCCGGATCGCTGCCTGCCGGCGTCAGCGACGCGGGCACCCCCTGGTGCGATGCCAATGCCGAAATCCACGGCGCGCTGGATGCCGAATACGGCGAAACGCTGGTCGTGAGCAAGCGCGACGGCCTGCGGCTGTGGGGTTCGGACGAGATGGGGACGTGGACGATGGTGCTGGAACGCGCCGACGGCAGCAGCTGCGTCGTGGCGTCGGGCATCGGCTACCATGACGGGACCGACCCCTCGGCGATCTTCCGCTCGGCCGGGCTGAGCAGCTGATCGTTTAGGCCCGCCGTCTCACTTCTCTGTTCATTGCGTTGATGCGCCGGCTGTGACATTGCCGGCGCACATCCATTTTGCGTCAGGCCCTTCCCATGCAGACCGAAAACGGTTCGATCATCCGCGACATCTCCCTGGCCGACTATGGCCGCAAGGAACTGGATATCGCGGAAACCGAAATGCCCGGCCTGATGGCGCTGCGGCAGGAATACGGCGCGGTGAAACCGCTCGCCGGGGCGCGGATCGCCGGATCGCTGCACATGACGATCCAGACCGCCGTCCTGATCGAGACGCTCGTCGCCCTGGGTGCGGACGTCCGCTGGGCGTCGTGCAACATTTATTCGACGCAGGATCACGCCGCCGCCGCGATCGCCGCGACCGGCGTTCCGGTGTTCGCGATCAAGGGCGAGACGCTGCCGGAATACTGGTCCTACACCGATAGTATCTTCCAGTTCGGCGACGGCACCGCGAACATGATCCTGGACGACGGCGGCGACGCCACGCTGTATATCCTGATGGGCGCGCGGGTCGAGGCGGGCGAAACCGACCTGATCGCCGCCCCGCAGTCCGAAGAGGAAGAGGCGCTGTTCGCCCAGATCCGTGAACGTCTTGCCGCGAGCCCCGGCTGGTTCACCGAGCAGCGCGACGCGATCCGCGGCGTGTCCGAGGAAACCACCACCGGCGTTCATCGCCTGTACGACCTGCACAAGAAGGGCTTGCTGCCGTTCCCGGCGATCAACGTCAACGACAGCGTCACCAAATCCAAGTTCGACAACAAGTACGGCTGCAAGGAATCGCTCGTCGACGGCATCCGCCGCGCGACCGATACGATGATGGCGGGCAAGGTCGCGGTCGTCTGCGGCTATGGCGATGTGGGCAAGGGCTCGGCCGCCAGCCTTCAGGGCGCAGGCGCGCGGGTGAAGGTGACCGAGGTCGATCCGATCTGCGCGCTGCAGGCTGCGATGGACGGGTTCGAGGTGGTGACGCTGGAGGACGTGGCCGCCACCGCCGACATCTTCGTCACCACCACCGGCAACAAGGACGTGATCCGGCTCGAGCACATGCGCGAGATGAAGGACATGGCGATCGTCGGCAACATCGGCCATTTCGACAACGAGATCCAGGTCGCCGCGCTTCGCAACCACAAGTGGACGAACATCAAGGACCAGGTGGACATGATCGAGATGCCTTCGGGCAGCCGCATCATCCTGCTGAGCCAGGGGCGCCTTCTGAACCTCGGGAACGCGACCGGGCATCCGTCCTTCGTCATGTCGGCCAGCTTCACCAATCAGGTGCTGGCGCAGATCGAGCTGTGGACCAAGGGCGACGAGTACCAGCCCGGCGTCTACATCCTGCCCAAGCACCTCGACGAGAAGGTCGCGCGGCTGCATCTGGACCGGATCGGCGTCCGCCTGACCCAGCTGCGCGCCGATCAGGCCGACTACATCGGCGTGAGCGTGGACGGTCCGTTCAAGGCCGAGCATTACCGCTACTGACATGCGTTATTTCTGGAGTGCCGTCGGGTTTCTGGGCGTCGCGCTGGCCGTCATCGGGACCGTGACGCCGATCGTGCCGACCGTCCCGTTCCTTATCATGGCGGCTTATGGCTTTGCGCGGTCGTCGCCGCGGTTTCACGCCAAGCTGATGAACCACCGCCTGTTCGGGCCGCAGATCAGGCAATGGCAGGACCACCAGGCGATCGACCGCCGGGTCAAGATATTCTCCATCGCCAGCATGGCGGGCGGGCTGTGCGTCAGCTACTTCCTGCTGGCGCCGAAATACTGGCTGATCCAGGTTGCGGTGCTGACGCTTGTGTCGATCTTCATCGTCACCCGCCCCGCCCCGCCCGCGGATATCTAGGGGGTCGCGGCGGACGGCGCGCCGGCCGCACGGACCATCCGGGTGATCGCCGCGACATGGTCGGGGGCCGCCGCCCTTGCGCCTGCGCAAAGCGACAGCGCCGCGTCCATCAGCGCCTCGGGCGCCACCACGCGGTCGAACAGCCCCCAGGCCAGCGCCTCGTCCGTGCCGATCCGCTGGCCCGCCGACAGGATCATCGCGGCCCGCGACCGCCCGGCCAGGTCGACCAGACGCACCACGTCCGAGGGCTGGGGCAGGAAGCCCAGCTTCATCACGGGATAAAAAATCTGCGCGCCCGCCGCCGCGATGCGGATGTCGCAGGCCAGCGCCATGCCGCAGCCGCCGCCCGCGACGGTGCCGTTCAGCGCGGCGACCGTCAGGCACGGCAGCGCCGCGACCGCGCCCGAAAGCCGTTCCCACAGCTGCGACACGGCAAGGCCGCCCGCGGCGTGGGCCAGGTCCGCGCCCGCCGAGAACACCTTCCCCGTGCCCGTCAGGATCATCGCCCGCGCACCCGCGCGCCCGACGTCGTCCATGGCGGCGATCAGCGCCTCCAGCATCGTGGCGGACAGCGCGTTGGCCTTTTCCGGCCGATCGAGAACAACTTTCATGACACCGTCAGAATAATGATGGATCCAAACCGGGCCGCGGGTCATTGGCCTGTGATTCCCGTCATGCCATCATGTGGCATCACATTTCCTGCGCCAAACCTGAAAGGATGAGGCATGCATCTTCGTGCAACGAGTTCCATTATCGCCCTTCTGGCCACCGCGACGCCCGTGCTTGCGGATGTGACGCCCGCCGAAGTCTGGCAGAGCTGGAGCGAGTATTACAAGGCGTCCGGCTATACCGTGACGGAGGGTTCGCGCCAGGAAACCGGCGACAATCTGGTCCTGAACGACGTGGTCCTGACGATGGACACGCCCGAACTGGACCTGGACGTGTCGTTCCCACAGATCACGCTGGCGGCGATGGGCGATGGCCGCGTGCGCACGACCACGGGCGACGAATCCAAGGTCAAGGCGATCGCGCATGACGAAGGCACCGGCGACGTCACCATCGACATGACGATCGCCCATCCGGGGACCGAGGTCATCTCGTCGGGGACCGCCGCCGACCTGACCAGCGCCACCAAGGCGCCGACGCTGAAGATCAACCTCGACAACGTCGTGACCCAGGACGAGACGTTCGCCAATCTCGGCGCGCTGACGCTGACCGACATGACGCTGACCGAGCGTGTGGTGCAGGGCGATCCGCTCAAGGTCGATGTCGAAGGGGCGACGGCGCGGGCCGAGCTGGTCGTGAACGCCGAAGGCAAGGAAGAAGCCGGCGGCGATTACAAGGTTGCCGGCAACCTGGTGATCGACTCGATCAAGACAAACGGGTCGTTCGCGCTGCCCGCCAATGCGATGGCCGACGAAGACATGGCTAAGGCGCTGCGGGCGGGGATGAAGCTTGCGGGCAACATCCAGATCGGCCCCATGACCGGCGGCTTCGACGGCTCGGGCACCGATGCCGAAGGCAAAGCGTCCACCGGCGCGATGAAGGCCGATGCAAAAGGCATCACCCTCGACTTCGACATGTCGCAGGCGGGGCTCAACTACCAGGTCGACAGCGACGCCTCGAACTTCGAGATCACCAGCTCGGACATGCCGATGCCGATCTCGTACGGCGTGGAAAGCAGCAGCGCGAGCCTGCAGCTGCCGGTGTCGGCGCAGGAAGAACCGCAGCCGTTCAAGGTGAACTACTCGATCGCGGGGCTGACGCTGGGCGACGCGATCTGGGACATGTTCGACAAGGAAAAGGTCCTGTCGCGTGATCCCGCGTCGCTCGACATCGACCTGACCGGGAACGTGCGCGTCAAGCAGGACCTGTTCGATCCGGCGCTGATGGAAACGGCCGAGAACGCGGCCGAAGCGCCGGCCGAGACCCCGGCCGACGGCGCTGCGCCCACCGACGGCGCTGC
>ERZ500994.572-NODE-572-length-10974-cov-5.918216_pt1 | contig 10974 bp, 6 predicted proteins | sample MGYA00248878_ERZ500994 | MGnify/ENA primary metagenome ERZ500994 (study PRJEB25958, sample SAMN03398533) | human skin metagenome | study: EMG produced TPA metagenomics assembly of the Human Skin Microbiome Metagenome (human skin metagenome) data set. | reverse complement strand
TGGAACAGCACGGTCGCCACTCCGGTCGCCGTGCCGAGGATCAGCAGGCCCGCCAGCCGCGTGCCGCGCAGGCCCAGCAGAAAGCCGCGCCGCGTGTCGCCCAGGCCCTGGAACATCCAGACCGTGCAGGCGACCGCCAGCAGCCCTTCGTCCTCGCCCCAGGCAGCGCCGTCCAGGAACGCTCCGCCGGAGGCGGCCACCGTCGGCGTGCCCGAGGACCAGATCGCCGGCACCGCACCGTCGATCTGCTCGTCGGTCATTGGGACCGACTCGTCGTACCCCTCGCCGTCGCCGGGATCCCAGCCATAGTTGGCACCGGGCTCGAGCAGGTTGACCTCGTCGTCGCGGTCCGGACCGTGCTCGACGGCGTACACCGCGCCGGTGCCCGGTTGGAGTGCCAGCCCTTGGACGTTGCGATGCCCGTAGGTGTAGATCTCCGGTCGGTCCAGTCCCGGGTTGCCGGTTGCCGGCGCTCCAGACTGCGCGTCGATGCGCAGCACTTTTCCGTTGAGCGAGCCCAGGTCCTGCGGATGGGAGCCGACCGCCGCGTCACCGGCCGAGACGAGCAGCGCGCCGGAGGCATCGAACAGCAGCCGGCACCCGCTGTGCCGTCCGCTGCTGGCACGCTCGATGCCGCTCAGCAGCGGATCCGGCTCGCGCGTCGCCGACGCGCCGTCCTCGGACAGCGTCCACGCCACCACGCGCACGTCCTCGCTGGTCGCCTGGCAGGTGAAGAAGCGGCGCGTCTGCTCGAACCCGGGATCGAGCACCAACCCCATCAGTCCGCCCTCACCGGTGCCGTCGACGTCGTCGAGGTCGGCGTCGACCTGCGTGGTCTCGCCGTCGCGGATCAGCTGCAGCCGCCCTTCGTTCTCCGGGACGAGCAGCGTCTCGTCGGGCAGTACGCCGACGTCCCACGGGTTCTCGAGACCGTCGGCGACGACCTCGACCTGCCACTCGTCGCCGCCGGCCGGCAGCTCCGGCTGGCCGCCGCAGGCCGCCAGTACACCGACCAGAACGACTCCGGCCAGCGTGCTAGCGGACCGGCGCACGGTCTAGCTCGCGTCCTTCTCGCGGGCGCGAAGGGCCCGTACGATCCCGTCCCGGGCCTCGGCGACGAGGCGCGCCTGCGCCGGCGAGTGGTCCGCACCAGCGATCCACGCATCGGCGACGTCGACGGTCTGCTGTTCGATCAGCCTCGGGAACATCAGCTCGGTCGTCTGTTGCGCGATCGCCGACGAGCGCGTCTTCCACACCTCATCGAGGGCGGCGAAGTAGCGGTCCCGGTAGGGACGGGTGAGCTCGTACTGGCGCCACGAGTAGAAGCCGAGCGCGGTGGCTTCGTGCAGGTAGTTGGTGAGGTCGTCGGTCTCGACCACCGCGTGCCAGGCCTCGGCCTTCGCCTGCTCGGTGGCCCGCAGCGCGCGGGCGGTCGCGGCCTTGCGCTGGGCGACATCGCCTGGGTCGAGTGCCAACGCGGCGTCGATCTCGGCGTCGCCGGCCCGTCCGGCCGCCACGAGCGGGGTGAGCAGCGCCCAGCGGTTGTCGATGTCCATCGGCAGCCCGTCGATGACCTCCTCGCCACCGCTGATCGCAGCGAGCCGGTCGAGCTGCTCGTCCGTCGTCGCCGCCGACGCGAAGGCCCGGGCCCACACGGTCTGCAGATCGCTGCCGCCTTCGGCCTGTTGCAGCTGGGTCCACGCGAAGTCGGCAAGCTGCTCGGCCCCTTCGGGCGACCATGCCGGGTCGGCGTACTGCACGAGGGCACCTTGCGCCTGCGCAAGCAGGCTCTGGATCACGCTCATCGTCTGCTCGCTGCCGATGCCGCGCAGCACCAGCGCCACGTAGTCGCGAGCGCGCATCTCGCCGTCGCGGGTCATGTCCCAGGCAGCGCCCCAGCACAGTGCTCGGGGCAGCGACTCGGTGAACTTGTCGATGTTCTCCAGCAAGAACTCGAGCGACTGCTCGTCGAAGCGGATCTTGGCGTAGGCGAGATCGTCGTCGTTGACCAGATAGAGCGCCGCACGTTGCTGGCCGACCAGCTCGGGAACCTCGGTGCGGGCGCCCTCGACGTCGAGCTCGACCCGCTGCGTGCGGACCAGCGCCCCGTCCTGCAGCTCGTAGCTGCCCACGGCGAGCCGGTGGGTGCGCAAGGTGGGGTGCTCGGGTACGGCGGTCTGCTCGATGCTGAACGAGGTGACCGTGCCGTTGTCGTCGGTCTCGATCAGCGGCCGCAGGGTGTTGACCTGCGAGGTCTCCAGCCACTGCTGCGCCCACCACGAAAGATCGCGGCCGCTTGCGCGCTCCAGCTCGGCCAGCAGGTCCGCGAGCTGAGTGTTGGAGTATTGAAACTTCTTGAAATACTCCCGAAGCGCGGCAAAGAACGCGTCCTGGCCGACGTACGCGACGAGCTGCTTGAGCACCGATGCGCCCTTGGCGTAGGTGATCCCGTCGAAGTTGACCTCGACCGCCTGGACATCGACCATGTCCGCTGCGATCGGGTGCGTCGTGGACTTCGTGTCCTGGTCGTAGGCCCACGTCTTCTCCACGTTGGCGAACGTCGTCCACGCAGTCTGGTACTTCGTCGCCTCGGCCTGGCAGTGCACGGAGGCGTAGGTCGCGAACGACTCGTTGAGCCAGAGGTCGTCCCACCACTTCATCGTCACCAGATCGCCGAACCACATGTGCGCCATCTCGTGCAGGATCGTCTCCGCACGGCGTTCGAGGCGGTACTCGGTGACCTTGGACTGGAACACGTAGTCGTCGCGGAAGGTGATCGCGCCGGCGTTCTCCATCGCCCCGAAGTTGAACTCCGGCACGAAGAGCTGGTCGTACTTGCCGAACGGGTAGGGGAAGTCGAACAGCTTCTGGAAGAAGTCGAAGCCTTGCTTGGTCACCTCGAAGATCTCGTCGGCATCGAGGTGTGCCGCGAGCGAGGCGCGGCAGTAGATGCCGAGCTCGATCCCGTCATGCTCGTCGCGCTCGACGTGGAAGGGACCGGCGATGAGGGCGGTGATGTACGGCGACATCGGCTTGGTGGTCTGGAAAGTGGTCGTCACCGCGCCGCCCTCGGCTTCGGCGGTCTCGACCGGGGCGCCGTTGGAGATCACCTGCCACCCTTGCGGTGCGGTGACTCGGAACGTCCACGTGGCCTTAAGGTCCGGCTGGTCGAAGCAGGCCATCATCAGGTTGGCGTTGGCTGTCTCGAACTGCGTGTAGAGGTAGGTCTGGTTGTCGGACGGATCGACAAACCGGTGCAGACCTTCACCGGTGTTGGTGTAGCGGCAGTCGGCGTCGACGACGAGCTCGTTGCTCGCGGCGAGACCGTCGAGGCGGATGCCGACCTCGGGGGAGTAGCCGCTGACGTCGACCGGCTGTCCGTTGAGAATGACCTCGTTGAGGCGCTCCGCGACAATATCGATGAATGTCGATTTACCGGGTTCGGTGCAGTCGAACGTGACTACGCTGCGTGAGCGGAACGTCTCCGCGCCCGGCTGCCCGTCACCGTCGGTCAGGTCGATCGTGACGTCGTACGCGTGAGTTTTCAGCAGCTCGGACCGTCGCTGGGCGTCTGCGCGAGTGAGGTTCGGATGAGCCACGTGCGGGTGCCTTTCGCTGGTCGATGCGCGGTACGGCGCGGGATCGCCGCGCCGAATCGCTCTGCGCCTGATGGCGCGTCGGGCTCGATCCTGCCATAGGATTGCCAGACCAGTTTTCGCTTCATCGAACGCAGCATCGGATTGGACGGCGAATGGCTAAGGACAAGAAGAAGGACAAGAAGGCTAAGGACAAGAAGGCCGACGACAAGGTCAAGAAGTCCAAGGCCGCGAAGAAGTCCGGCAAGAAGGACAGCGCCAAAGCGTCCAACAAGGACAGTGCCAAAGCGTCGAAGAGTGCCGCGCCGCTGGAGTTGGAGGTCGTCGAGGAGGTCGCGGACCGCCCGACCGACCGTGTCGACTTCTGGTTTGACCCGGTGTGCCCGTGGTGCTGGATTACCTCGCGCTGGATCCTCGAGGCGGCCAAGGTGCGCCCGATCGACGTCAACTTCCACGTGATGAGCCTGTCGGTGCTCAACGAGGGGCGGGACCTCCCGGCCCGTTACGCCGCCTTGATGAAGCGTGCCTGGGGACCGGTGCGCGTGCTCATCGCCGCCGCGCAGGAGTACGGCGACGAGGTGCTGCCGGGGCTGTATGAGTCGCTCGGCACCCGCATCCACAACGACAAGCGCCGCGACTACGTCAAGATCGTCAGTGAGGCACTCGCCGAGAACGAGCTGCCCGGCACGCTGTCTCGCGCCGCACGCTCGACCGACTACGACGACGCGCTTCGCGAGTCGCATCACGCGGGCATGGACGCGGTGGGCGATGACGTCGGTACGCCGACGATCCACGTCAACGGCGTCGCGTTCTTCGGTCCGGTGCTCTCGCGTATCCCGCGCGGTGAGGACGCCGGGATGGTGTGGGATGGCACGGTGAGCTTGGCGGCGTACCCGCACTTCTTCGAGCTCAAGCGCACCCGCGACGAGAACCCGGTCTTCGACTAGCAGGCGGACGATTCGGGCACCGGAGACCGGTTGCCCGGATCTCTGCGTCACGCGCAAACCGCGTTCAGTAGCCTGGGCGCATGCGTGTCTATCTCGGCTGCGACCATGCCGGCTTTGAGCTGAAGAACGTCCTCGTCGACCACCTCACCGAGGCCGGCCATGAGGTGCACGACATGGGCGCTCACGTCTATGACAAGGACGACGACTACCCACAGTTCTGCATCGCGGCCGCCGAGGGCGTGCGTTCTGATCCCGGCAGCCTCGGCGTGGTCATCGGCGGCTCGGGCAACGGCGAGCAGATCGCGGCCAACAAGGTCAAAGGCATCCGCGCGGCGCTTGCCTACAACGTCGAGACGGCCACGCTCGCGCGTGAGCACAATGATGCGCAGGTCCTCGGTCTCGGTGCGCGGATGAACACCGAGTCCGAGGCGATCGCCATCGTGGATGCGTTCCTCGCGACGCCGTTCAGCGGCGAGGCCCGTCACCAGCGGCGCATCGACCAGCTGGCCGAGTACGAGGGCTGACCGGTCAGTCGCGCGGCCGCCAGTTGCGTCGTACCACCCGCAGCTCGCGTTCTGCCTCGGCGAGGTCGTCCGGGCTCGGGCGGTTGATGTCGCGGGCGCGCAACACCTGGTCGCGGCGCAGCTGCGACCGCACGTTGAACACCAGTCCGCGGGCGGTGGCCTCGTCCGAGCCCGGCGAGTACGCCGATCGACGCTTGCGTGGCCGGTCAGCGGCCGATGGTGTGCCCATCCCCTCACGATAGGCCAGCGAAGGAGCCCGCACATGCCCGAAGGGCACGTCATCGAGCGCATTGCGCGCGAGCACACCGAGCAGTTTCGTGGCCAGCGGTTACAGGTCTCGAGTCCCCAGGGCCGGTTCGCCGACGGAGCCGCGCTGCTGGACGGGCACGTGCTGCTCGGGGTCAGCGCGCTGGGCAAGCACTCGCTGCATCGGTTTGCCGCTGACGGGCAGGCTCGCGGTCGCAACGACCTCTACCTGCACGTGCACCTGGGTCTCTACGGGAAGTGGAGCGGTGGAAGCGTCCCGGTGCCCGATCCGGTCGGCCAGGTCCGCGTGCAGCTCGTGGGCGACGAGGGTTGGGCGCAACTGCGCGGCGCGACGGCCTGCGAGGTCATCACGGCACCGGAAGTCCGTGACCTGCGTGCTCGGCTGGGTGAAGATCCCTTGCATAGCAAGGATGACGGGGCCAAAGCGTACCTGCGTCTACGCGGCAGCGCTCGCGCGATCGCCCTCGCGCTCATGGACCAGACCGTGGTCGCCGGCGTGGGTAACGCCTATCGCGCCGAGATCCTGTTCCGGCACGGCATCTGGCCCTTCACCCCGGCCTCGCAGATCGACGCGGAGCTGTGGTCATGGATGTGGCGCGACCTGCAGCGTCTGATGCGCGCCGGGGTTCGCGCTGGACGGATGGTGACGACCGAACGCGAGGACCGCGCGCGGCGTACCGGACCGGCACGCGCGGACGACCAGTACTACGTCTATCGGCGAGCGGGGCTGCCGTGTCGGCGATGCGGTACGCCGATCGCGGTCCAGGAGCTCGCCGGGCGCAACCTGTTCTGGTGTCCGGCGTGTCAGGCGCCCTAGCGGCTGCGCGCCAGCCGGGTCGCCGGGGACTCCAGCGACGGGATGCTGACGTCGGCGACGGTGCGAAGCCGAGGCTCCTGGGTGCGGTCGTCGACGACCTCGCCGGCCATCCAGCTCAGCCGCAGCCGGGGTCCCTCGACATCGACCGTGGCGATGTTGTTGTCGAACCACGGACCGCGGGTGACCACCCAGTCCCACGGCGTGGGGTCCATCTTCTTCGAGCGCTTGATGAACCGGTCGAGCGGCTTCTTCACGCGGGTGGTGATGTGCGCCATCATCATCCGCATCGGCATGGGCATCGGGTTGCGGATCGGCGAGCAGACCGCCTGGATGATCCGCCCGCTCCCCGGCGGTAGCTCATCGGTCGGGACCTCGGCGACGTACGAGTTGTGCACATCGCCGGACAGGAACGTCACCGTGGCCGGCGCCGCGCCACGCTGCCCGGAGGCGACGGCGACCGCCTGCTCGAACACGTGGCGAAAGCCCTGCTGGAAGGCGGCCCAGTGCTCCAGATCGAAGGCCTGCCGGAGTCGTTCTCCGATGTTGGCGACCTTCGATCCCCAGGCGCCGTTGGTCATTGCCTCGTTGATCGCCTCCATGTCGTGCAGTCCCGGGATGAGCAGGAACGGCAGCGAGGTGCCGATGAACAGGTGCTCGACGTCGCCGCGCATCTGTTCATCGAGCCACTGCTGCTCGGCGGCGTCGAGCATCTTGCGGGCACCGGGCGTGACGTCGCGGGCTGCCCGTGAGTCGACCATGATCAGCCGCGAGTCGCCGAGCTCGACGGTGTAGCTCCACCGGTAGTCGTCGGGATGCTGGTCGACGCGGGCCGCGAACTCATCCAGCGCCTCGGTCAGATCGAGCTCGGTGTCCGAGCCGGAGGCGGCGTGGGCCTCGATCAGCTGGTAGATCTCGTCGTCGCGCAGCTCTTGCTGGGACAGGTTGCCGGCGTGCTGGTACACCCAGTACGACGCCAGCGCTCCGACGATGCGGTCGTGCCACCACGGCAGCGACTCCATCTCCTGACGCCATTCCAGCGAGGTGTTCCAGTCGTCGCGCACGTCGTGGTCGTCGAAGATCATCACGCTCGGCACGGTCGAGAGCAGCCAGCGGTTGAACGGCTCGGACCACGCGAGGTCATAGAGGTGGGCGTACTCGACGTAGTCCTTCAGCTCGGTGCCGGGATCCTCGTCCAGGCTGCGGCGCGACTCGATGAACTCGCGCATCGCGTCGGTCGTGTCGTCGGCGTACACCTGGTCGCCCAGGAAGGCGATCAGGTCCGGGTAGTCGCCGGGCTCGCGCGTGGTGAGCTCGAGTGCGAAGGCGCGCATGGCATCGACGCCGGCGTGCGCGTTGCCGTCGGCGTCGTGTGGCTCGCTGGTGCGGCACGAGCCAAACGTCAGCCGGGTCGGGCGGTCCGGGTTCAGGGTGGTGATCGTGCTCGGCGGCAGCTCGACGCCGGCCACCGGCCATACCTGCTCGTCGTCGACGAGTACGACGTACTCAAAGCTCTGGCCGGGCTCCAGCCCATCGAGCAGCACAAGTGCATAGTGCGAGCCGTGGACGGCGAAGGTGCGCGTCGACCACGAGCGACCCGCGCCCTTGACCTGCACGACCGCGTCGCGCTCGGTCTGCACCCAGACGGTCGCGCCGGTGTCGGTCACCCGGCGAAGCAGCGGGCCGAGCACCATCGGCGCGGTGTCGATCGAGCCCGCGACGAGCAGCTCATCGCGTGACATCGGCGGAGGCTGCGGGACATTGGGATTAGTTGCCACGTCCGTCGACACTAGGGCCCCGGCCGATGCCTGTCAGCAGAATCTGGCCGAAATCGCTCGGCCGCTCTCGGGTGCTCACTCGATCACAACGCCGACCAGGAGCTCGCGATGTCTCTACCATGTAAAGAGAGGGGAATGATCCTCAACAATGGGAGACGCGAGAGAAATGAGCACGGAGCAGCGACGGCGTCACCACGTCGTCATCATCGGTTCGGGTTTCGGCGGGTTGTTTGCCGCTCGTGCGTTGGCCAAGGCCGACGTGGACGTCACGCTCATCGCCAAGACGGGCCAGCATCTGTTCCAGCCGCTGCTGTACCAGGTCGCGACCGGAATCCTGTCGACCGGCGAGATCGCCCCGGCGACCCGTGAGGTGCTGAAGGGCCAGGACAACACCCAGGTCCACCTCGGCGATGTCACCCACATCGACCTGGCCAACAAGGATGTGCACTACCGGCTGCTCGACAAGCGCATGGTGATGAGCTACGACTCGCTCATCGTCGCCGCCGGCGCGGGCCAGTCCTACTTCGGCAACGACCATTTCGCCCGCTACGCGCCCGGGATGAAGTCGATCGACGACGCGCTTGAGCTGCGCGGGCGCATCTTCGGTGCCTTCGAGTACGCCGAACTGTGCAGCGACCCCGAGGAGCTCGACCAGCTCACCACCTTCGTCGTCGTGGGCGCTGGCCCGACGGGCGTGGAGATGGCCGGGCAGATCGCCGAGCTCGCCTATCGCGCACTGTCTAACGAGTTCCGCAACATCGACACCCGCAAGGCCAAGATCGTGCTGCTGGACGGGGCACCGGCCGTACTCGGCTCGTTCGGCGATCGGCTCAGCGCGAAGGCGCACAAGCAGCTGACCGACATGGGCGTCATCGTCCAGCTCAACTCGAAGGTCGTCGACGTCAACGCCGACGGGATCGAGGTCGAGCGCGCGGACGGCAGCCGCTACTTCCTGCCGAGTGCGACCAAGATCTGGGCGGCCGGCGTACAGGCCAGCCCCTTGGGGGCGGACCTCGCCGCCCAGTGTGACACCGAGGTCGACCGGGCCGGGCGAATCAAGGTCAACGAGGACCTCACCCTTCCGGGATATCCCGAGGTCTTCGTCGTGGGCGACATGATCTCGCTCAACAACCTGCCCGGCGTCGCCCAGGTCGCCATCCAGGGTGGGCGGCACGCGGCGAAGACGATCAAGAAGCGCACGCAGCAGGGACGCTGGTCCGAGGACCCCGCTACGCCGTTCGTCTACCACGACAAGGGCAGCATGGCGACGATCTCGCGATTCCAGGCGATCGCGAGCATCGGCAAGATCCGCCTCGCCGGCTTCATCGCGTGGCTGATGTGGCTGGTCGTGCACCTCTTCTACATCATCGGGTTCAAGAAGCGGCTCACCACGCTGCTGCACTGGGCGGTGTCGTTCATCGGCCGCGGCCGGTCGGAGCGCGCCTCGACCGTGCAGCAGGTGATCGGGCGGGCCGCGATCGAGGACATCGGCGCCGACTTCAACCCGCTGCGTGGCAAGCAGGATGCCGCCGACCTGTCCGGCTACCCGGCCGCGATCGCCGGTGTGCCGCCCGCGCAGGCCGCGCACGATGCCGACATGAACGACGAGACGCCGCCCGCGCCGCCGGCCGCCGAGCAGTCCCGCGAGGAGCGGGTCGCCGACGAGGTACGCCGCTAACTGCCCTCCCGCCCGCGACCTGCGGTGGAATCTGTACCGCTAATCGTCGTTTAGCGGTACAGATTCCACCGCAGGTGGGCCGAAACGAGAAACCGGAGCGCTGCTCGCCGAGTACGACGAGCAGCGCTCCGGCGTGGTGCGCGGTTAGCTAGCGGCGTGGCTGGTCGCCCTCCGGCCAGTCCGGGCGCTGCGGGTCGCGGCCCTGGCCAGGCAGCCGCCCGTTCTCATCGCGGAAACCAGGCTCGCCGGGAGCCGCGCCGGGAAGCTGCTGGTCGGGATCGCGGTAGGCCTGCGGGTCGATGCCCTGCTGCGCAAACCGATCGTCACCGGGGCGCGGGCCCTGGCCGTACTCGCCCTGCTGACCGTAATCGCGCTCCTGGCCGAGGCCGCTGTCCTGACCGTAACCCTGGTCGCGGCCCAGGCCCTGGTCCTGGCCGTAACCGCGCTCCTGGCCGAGACCGCTGTCCTGGCCGTAACCACGGTCCTGGCCCTGACCGAAGCCATGCTGGGATGGGTCGTCCGCGCCGTAACCGGCCTGCGGCTGCCCGAAATCGTCCCCGCCGGCGGACTGCTGCCCTAGCCCCGAACCCTGCTGCGGGTAGCCCTGCTGGGGAGCACCGGACAGGCCGTCATTCGGCCGGTCGTAGTCGCGGCCGAGCGAGCCCGGCTGGCCCTGGGGCGCATCGCCGGTTGCCCATGAGTCCTGCTGGCCCGTTGCGCCGGGGAAGTCCTGCTGCTGCGGGTATCCCGGCTGGCCGCCGACACCCGGCTGAGTGGAGTAGCCCTGCTGACCCGCGGCCGGCGAGCCCGGCGGCTCGGGAGGCGCGCCGAAGTCACCGCCGGGTTCGCGCTGCGTGCCGAACTCGGTGCCGCCGTGCTGGCCGGGAGCGCCGTAGCCCTGCTGGCCAGGGGCGCCGAAGTCGTCGCCTCGCTGTCCGGGGGCGCCGTACCCGCCCGTGGGCTCAGGGGAGTTGCCGTAGTCGACGCCGCGATCGGCAGGGGACTGGTACTCGCCAGGCTGGCTGACCGAACCGTCGGCCGGTGCACCCGGACGCCCGAGCGCACCGGGATCGCCGCCGCGGTCTGCCGGGTGCGCGGCGAGATCGTCGTCGTCGTCGGGCCGGGCGAGGCCGAACAGGCGTCCGAGGCCGAGGCCGACGCCGCCCTGGCCGAGGCCCTGACCCGGCTTTCGACCGGAGAGGCCGCCTCCGAGGTCGCCAAGGCGCTGGGGCTGAACCGAAAGGCCCTCTACCGCCGGGCCCTGGAACTGCAGGGGAAATGACCCAGCGCCTGCCCCGCCCCGCGCCGATCCGTCGCCCCAAGGCGGCGTGGCGCCAGGCCAGGGGCGGGGGCGCCCTCCGCGGCGGCCG
>ERZ500994.571-NODE-571-length-10979-cov-6.209356_pt1 | contig 10979 bp, 12 predicted proteins | sample MGYA00248878_ERZ500994 | MGnify/ENA primary metagenome ERZ500994 (study PRJEB25958, sample SAMN03398533) | human skin metagenome | study: EMG produced TPA metagenomics assembly of the Human Skin Microbiome Metagenome (human skin metagenome) data set. | reverse complement strand
TCCACGCCGCACAGGCCGCAGCCGACCGGTCCTACCATCGCCCGCCGCCGCTCGGCCAGCCCCGCCGCCAGCCCCGGCCGCAGCCACAGCCGCGCCTCGACAGCCGCCAGCGCAAGGTCCGTGGCGGGTGCGACCGTCACCTGCTCGAACCCGGTGATGTCGGCGGGCGAGGCGATCAGCCCCTCGGTCAGCGCGAACCCGGTCGCGAAATCGCGAAGGTAGTGCGGCGTCGCCATCAGCACCGCCTGGCTCGCGCCGTCGATGACGATCGCGACCGCCGCTTCCTCGGGGATCGGCCGCGCGTCCCCCGCGACCCACGCGGACCCGTCCCAGCGCCGCAGCGGCCCATCCGTCATCCGACCCGCCCCACCCGCACGGCCAGCAGAAACCGCGCCGCGATCGCGGTGTGGGGCGGCAGCGCCCGCGCGTCCGCCTCGAACGCCTCGATCAGCCCGCCCTCGCCCGCGGCAATCGCCGCCTTCGCCGCCGACCAGCTGCGGATGTAGCCGAGCAGCCTGTCGGGCGTCCACGCGACCTCGATCGCAAGCTCGGGCATCGGCAGTTCGGGGAACGGGAACGGCAGGTCGCGGTAGCCGCTTTCGACATGCGCCCGCTCGGGCGGCCAGAAGCGGTGCAGCTCATCCCAGTAGAAGCGGTGGAAGCGGTCGGACAGCGGGCCTGGAACCTGCATCGGGCCGTAACTCACCAGCGCCACGACCCCGCCCGGCCGCGCGGCCCGGCGCGCCTCGGCGTCAAAGCGCGGCAGGTCGAACCAGTGCGCGGCCTGCGCGGCGACAACCAGCGCCGCCGATCCGTCGGGCACCGGCAAGGCGTCGCTGCTGCCCACGAGATACCGGATGCGCGGGTCCGCCGCAGCGTGGGCCAGCTGCGCCTCGCTGACATCCACCCCGACCACGGTATCGAAGTGCCCGGCCAGCGCCCCCGTCAGCTGCCCGCTGCCGCACCCCACATCGACGGCCAGCGCCCGGTCGGGCGCCAGCGCCGCCAGTCCGGCGGCAAGCCCTCCCGGGTAGGTCGGCCGGAAAGCCGCGTATCCCGCCGCGCCCGTCTGGAAATGGGCGCCGGGGTCGGTCAAGCCAGCTCGACCCGCCAGCTTTCGATGACGGTGTTGGCCAGCAGCCGTTCGCACATCCGCGCGACCTCGGCCTCGGCCGCGGCGCGGTCGGTCGCGGCCAGCTCCAGCTCGATCACCTTGCCCTGCCGCACGCCGTCCACGCCCTGAAAGCCAAGGCCGCCCAGCGCGTGGCGGATCGCCTCGCCCTGCGGATCGAGGACGCCGGCCTTGGGCATGATCGTGACGCGGGCTTTCATCGGCGGTCCCTTCAGTTGATGAGCGTGGGCTTGGGGGTCGGCGCGGCGGGCATGACGCCCAGGCGGCGCGCGACCTCGGTATAGGCGTCCGTCAGGCTCCCCAGATCGCGGCGGAACACGTCCTTGTCCAGCTTCTGCTCGGTCTTGACGTCCCACAGCCGGCAACTGTCGGGGGAGATTTCATCGGCCACGATCAGCCGCATGAAGTCGCCGTCCCAGATCCGCCCGATCTCGATCTTGAAGTCCACCAGCTTGATGCCGACGCCGTAGAACACGCCCGACAGGAAGTCGTTGACGCGCAGCGCAAGGCTCACGATGTCGTCCATGTCCTGCTGGCTGGCCCAGCCGAAGGCGATGATGTATTCCTCGCTGACCATCGGGTCGCCGAGTTCGTCGTTCTTGTAGCTGTATTCGACGATCGGGCGCGGCAGCGCCGTCCCCTCGTCCAGCCCCAGCCGCTTCGAGATCGAGCCCGCGGCGAAGTTCCGCACGATCACTTCCAGCGGGATGATCTCGACCTGGCGGATCAATTGCTCGCGCATGTTGATGCGGCGGATGAAATGGTTGGGGACGCCGATGTTGGTCAGGCCCTGCATGAAGAACTCGCTCAGGCGGTTGTTCAGCACGCCCTTGCCTTCGATCACCGCCTTCTTCTGGGCGTTGAACGCGGTGGCGTCGTCCTTGAAATACTGGATCAGGGTGCCGGGTTCGGTCCCTTCGTACAGGATCTTGGCCTTGCCTTCGTAGATCTTCTTGCGGCGTGGTGCCATGGCGGGATCCCCCTTTTCATGCGCGCTATAGGCCAGAAGCGCCATCCGGGGCAATGGTCCGGTGGGGCGCGCGCCAACAGCAGGGTTGCGGGCGGGCGCGCGGCTGGCCATACCATGCACGACCCTTGATGGAGGCCAAAGATGACCACCTTCGACGACCGCGAGCACGCCTACGAGACGAAGTTCGCCCACGACGCCGACCTGCGCTTCCGGGCCGAGGCGCGGCGCAACCGCCTGCTCGGCGAATGGGCGGCCGGGCTTCTGGGCAAGACCGGTGACGACGCGCGGACCTATGCGCTGACGGTCGTGACCTCGGACTTCGAGGAACCGGGCGAGGAAGACGTGTTCCGCAAGCTCGAGGCGGACCTGGCCGGCAAGACCGACGCGGCCGCGATCCGCGCCAAGATGGCGGAAATGCGCGCCCTCGCCCGCCGCCAGGTCATCGACGAGGCGTAAGCCCCGCCCCGCCCGAACGGCCGACCCCCGCCCCACGGCCGCGCCCCCCGCGCGGCCGATCTTCTGTCCGGGAAATATCCCCGCCGGAGGCCCCCGTCTCAGGCGGCGGCGGCCTCGGCCCGGTGATACTGCCGGCCCAGCATGACCGCGCGGGCGATGTTCAGCAGCCCCAGCGCCACCCACAGCCCGTGGTTGCCCCACAGCGGCGGCAGCGTCAGCGCGGCGACCGCGAAGATCGCGACCGCGGGCAGCATGGCGTTGCGCATCTCGCGCGTCAGGGTGGCGCCGATGAAGATGCCGTCCAGCATCCAGCTTGCGACCCCCACGACGGGCATCAGGACCAGCCAGGGCAGATAGCGCCGCGCGACCTCGCGGACCTCGGGCGCGGTCGTCAGCACGTCGATCAGCGCGCCCCCCGCAACCGCGAACAGCACCGCCATCACCACGGCGGCGCCGCAGGCCCAGGCGCTCGCCACGATTGACGCGCGCCGGACCAGGTCGGGGCGGCGCGCGCCGACCGCCTGCCCCACCAGCGACTCGGCCGCGAAGGCCAGTCCGTCCAGCGCATAGGCGATGATGCCGAGGAACTGCAGCAGCACCTGGTTTGCGGCAAGCGGCACGTCGCCCTGCCCCGCGCCCAGGAACATGAAGCTGGTGAACGACGCCTGCAGCAGGACCGACCGCACCATGATGTCGCTGTTGACGCGCAGCAGCCGCATGACGTGCGCCCGCGCCCACAAGCCGCCCGCGCCGATCCCCTCGCGGATCGCGGACCGGGCCAGCCACAGGGCCAGCATCGCCCCCGACCATTCGGCCGCCAGCGTCGCCCAGGCGACGCCCGGCACCCCCCAGCGCAGCCCCATCACGAACCACAGGTCCAGCCCGATGTTGACGAGGTTGATGAGCATCTGCACCGCCAGGATCGACCGCGTCCGTTCGACCGCGATCAGCCAGCCGGTCAGCGCGTACATGGCGATGGTCGCGGGCGCGCCCCAGATGCGGATCGACAGGTAGTCGCGGGCCAGCGCCTCGACCTCGGCCGACGCGGGCGACAGCCGGAAGGCGATCCCGACCAGCGGCCCCTGCAACGCGATCAGGACGACGCCCGCCACCCCGGCGGTGGCGAGCGCGCGCAGCAGATGCGCGCCCGACGCCCGGGCGTCGCCCGCGCCGTGGGCCTGCGCGACCAGCCCCGACGTGCCCATCCGCAGAAAACTGAACACCCAGTAGAGCGAGGTCAGGATCACCGCGCCGATCGCCACCGCGCCGATCGGCTCGGCCCGGCCAAGCTGGCCCACGACGCCGGTATCGACCATGCCCAGCAGCGGGATGGTCGCGTTCGACAGCACGATCGGCAACGCAATGGCAAGCACGCGTCGGCTGGTGATCTCGCCCATGGCCTTGCGGCCCGAACCGCGCTGCGCCGCCGGGGTGGTGGCTTCGGCCATGTCCTCAGCTTCTCTGCGGCATCAGGAAATGGCCGTTCGCCTGCGCGAAGGGCCGGTCGCGGTTGTCCTGCCACGCCTCGACCTGCACGCTGGAATAACGCCGCCCCAGCCGCACCACGCGGGCGCGCGCATAGCTGTCGCGCGGCAGGCCCGAGCGCAGGTAGTCCACCGAGAAGTCGATCGTCTTGGCGAGCCGCGGGATCGCGATCGGCACCGCCGCGTCGGGCACCATCCGCCCCGCCTCGAGATCGTCCCACAGCGACACAAAGGTCAGTTCGACCGTGGCCGCGATTTCCAGGAACGCGGCCGTGACGCCGCCGTGGATTGCGGGCAGCACCGGGTTGCCGATCAGCTTGTCGGCGAACGGCATGACCGCCGTCAATTCGTCCCCGCGCCGGTCGAAGCGGATCCCCAGCCAGGCGATATAGGGCACCGCCGCGACGATCGCGGACACGGCGGCGTCGCGGCGGGTCTTGACCAGCGCCAGCGGTTCGTTGCGGTCGGCCATCTCAGCGCTCCACCGTGAAGGACCCGGTCGCGGTGGCCACCGGCCGCGTCTCGTCGTCGTCGAGCGCCAGCGCGCGCACGAACGCCACGTTGCGGGTCATGTGAAAGCACTCGGCCCGCGCCCTGAGCTTCTGGCGCGGCGTCGCCGCCCGCATGTAGTCGATGCGAAGCGAGATGGTCGCGGTCCCCACGGGGTTCTCGGGATGGGCCATGACCGCCGCGCCGCCGCAGGTGTCCATCAGCGCCGACACGACCCCGCCGTGGATGACGCCGGTGCGCGGGTCGCCCACCAGTTCCTCGCGCCAGTCCATCTCGATCTCGGCGCTCGCCTCGCCGAACGCGATCAGGCGGCCGCCCAGCGCCTTGACATGCGGCAGCGCCGTCAGGAAATCATGCGCCGCCTTGGTGCGCCCGTCGTCCTGCGCCATCCACCCGTTCCTTCCGGTATCGTTGATCCGGGCCGAACTTGCGCCGCGTGGCCGACGCTGGCAAGCCGCACCGCGCAGCCTGCGCCGGCCCGCGCGCGGTTGAAGCGCGGTCGAAGCACGCTTGAAGCGCGGTTGAAGCCGGGCCGCGCCCGCACTATCCTTGCCCGAACGGGTGGAGTGTGCATGACCGAAGAAACCTTCATCAGCTTCAAGGAGATGTGCGCGCGTTTCGACGTCACGCCGCGCACCCTTCGCTATTACGAATACATCGAACTGCTGAACCCGCGCCGCGAAGGCCGGTCCCGCTTTTACGGACCGCGCGAGATTGCGCGCATGAAGCTCATCATGCGCGGCCGGCGCTTCGGCTTTTCGCTCGAGGACATCCGCCAGTGGCTGCTGATCTACCAGCAGAAGGGCACGCGCGAGCAGTACACGGTCTGGATCGAGCAGGCCGACCGGCAGCTGGGCCTGCTGGACAAGCAGCGCCAGGAACTCGAGGCCGCGATGGCCGACTTGCGGAGCCTGCGCGAGGAAGCGGCCGTGATCGTGACGGACATCGACGCGCGCGCGGCGCAAGGATCGGCGCAGGGATCGGTGGCCGGCTGAAAAGGCTGGCAAGGGCGGCGGCACGAGTGACCGCCCGCGGCCGCGGCGCGCCCCGCCCGCGAAGCTGACGCGACGGCACGCGGCCGGCGCGTTCGATGACGCCACGTCTGCGGTGGGCGCTGCGGAACGGGTGCTTATATTCCCGCCCGAGATCGGAACGTGCGGGGACGTTGCGGGGGGTGTCGCGGGATTTGCCGCGCAAGGTCCGCCGCCTTCCCCGCCGATGAAGGAGAACGCCTTGACCCGTTACGTTGCCCCCGTCCAGGACATGCAGTTCCTGCTTCACGACGTCCTCAAGCTGTCGCAGTCCGGCCTGCCCGGCCATGACGAGCTGGACCGCGACTTCACCGCCGCGATCCTGGACGCCGCCGGCCAGCTTGCCTCGGACGTGCTGGAGCCGCTGAACAAGGTCGGCGACGCGCAGGGCTGCGTGCTTGAAAACGGCGTGGTCCGCACGCCCGCGGGCTTCAAGGCCGCGTTCGACCAGGTCCGCGAGGGCGGCTGGACCGGCCTCGACTGCGACCCGGAATACGGCGGCCAGGGCATGCCCCACATCATCGGGCTGGCCACTGGCGAGATGTTCGTGTCAGCCAACCTCGCCTTCAACATGTACCAGGGCCTGACCCACGGCGCCTATTCGGCGATCCACGCCCACGGCACGCCCGAGCAGAAGCAGACCTACCTGCCCAAGATGGTGTCGTGCGAATGGACCGGCACCATGAACCTGACCGAGCCGCATTGCGGCACCGACCTGGGCATGCTGCGCACCCGCGCCGAACCGCAGGACGACGGCAGCTACGCCATCACCGGCCAGAAGATCTTCATCTCGGCCGGCGACCACGACATGTCGGACAACGTCATCCACCTGGTGCTGGCCAAGGCGCCGGGCGGCGGGGAAAGCACCAAGGGCATCAGCCTTTTCATCGTGCCGAAGTTCCTCGTGAACGACGACGGCTCGCTGGGCGACCGCCAGGCGGTGTCGGTCGGCAAGCTTGAAGAAAAGATGGGGATCCACGGCAACGCCACCTGCGTCATGAACTTCGACGGGGCGAAGGGGTGGCTGCTGGGCGACCTGCACAAGGGCATGCGCGCGATGTTCACCATGATGAACGAGGCGCGGCTGGGCGTGGGGCTGCAAGGCTACGCGGCGGCCGAGGCGGCCTATCAGAACGCGGTGGACTATGCCCGCGACCGCCTGCAGGGCCGCGCCGTCACCGGGGCCGAGAACAAGGCGGGCCCGGCCGACCCGATCATCGTCCACCCGGACGTGCGGCGGATGCTGATGGACCAGCGTTCGTTCCTGGAAGGGGCGCGGGCGCTCGCGCTCTGGGCCGCGCACATGATCGACAAGTCGCATAACGGCGACAAGGACTCGGACGGGCTGATCTCGCTGCTGACCCCCGTCATCAAGGGCTTCCTGACCGACAAGGGCTTCGACGGCGCGGTGCAGGCGCAGCAGGTCTATGGCGGCCACGGCTACATCGAGGAATGGGGCATGTCGCAGTTCGTCCGCGACGCCCGCATCACCATGATCTACGAGGGCGCCAACGGCGTGCAGGCGCTGGACCTGGTGGGCCGCAAGCTGGCGCAGGACGGCGGCAAGCACGTCATGGCCTTCTTCGAGATGGTCCGGTCGTTCATCAAGGAAAACGAGGGCGACGAGACGCTGAAGGCGCAGTTCCTCGACCCGCTGAAGGCGGCCTCGAAGGACCTGCAGGCGGCTGCCACGTATTTCATGGAACGCGGCATGTCGAACCCCAACGACGCGCTGTCGGGCAGCTACGACTTCATGCACCTGTTCGGCCACACCGCGCTGGGGCTGATGTGGTCGCGGATGGCGGTCGCGGCGCAGGCCTCGCTCACCGCCGGCGAGGGCGACGCCGCGTTCCTGCGCGACAAGCTGGTCACGGGGCGCTACTACATGGCGCGCCACCTGCCGATGACGACGACCCACCTTGCGCGGATCCGGTCGGGATCCGAGCCGGTGATGGCGCTGGCCGCCGACCGGTTCTGATTCATGGCGATCGTCCCCGCCGCAGGGCGTCGGCGCTGCGCTTGCGGCACCGCGCCGACGCCTCCGGCGGGGATACTTGGGCAAAGAAGAAGCGGCGCGGCCCCGATCCCGCGCGGCCCGTGGGCATCAGTGGCGGGACCGGGGCTTTCTCCTTTGGCGGCCATCGGCTTCCCAGCCTGTCCCGCACGCCGATCCTCGCGCGGAATGGTTGAGGAAGCGTTACCGCGCCCGTTCTTCTTTGTGGAAATATCCCGCAGGGTCCGGGGGCGCGCAGCCCCCGGCGTGCGGCAGGGGAGGGATGGATGACCGCGCAATTGTGGTGCTTTGGCGAATCCGGCAACGCCTACAAGGCTGCGCTGACGATGGAGCTTTCGGGGTACGACTGGGAACCGGTGTATGTCGACTTCTTCAACGGCGAGACCCGCACGCCCGAGTTCCGGGCGATCAACCCGATGGGCGAAGTGCCGGTCCTGCGCGACGGCGACGCGACGCTGAGCCAGTCGGCGGTGATCCAGCTGCACGTGGCGCGGCGCACCGGCCGCTTCGGCGGGTCGGACCCGACCGAGGTGTTGCGCTGGCTGATGTGGGACAACCACAAGCTGTCGGGCCAGGCGGGAACCACGCGCTTTCTCGCCAACTTCGTGCCGGCCGAAAAGCGGCCGGACGAGGTGATCACGTTCCAGCAAGCGCGCCTGAAATCCGCCTACAAGCTGCTCGACGGACGCCTTTCCACCCGCGACTGGGTCGCAGGCGACGCCCCCACGATCGCCGATTTCGCCTGCTGCGGCTATCTGTACTACCCCGAGCCCTTCGGGTTCGACCGGGCCGACTGGCCGCATATCGACGCCTGGCTGGACCGCATCGCGGCCCTGCCCGGCTGGAAACATCCCTATGATCTGATGCCCGGCAGCCCTGCCGACCGGGCGTGAAGGAGAGGACGCATGACCGAAGCCTATATCTTTGACGCAGCCCGCACCCCGCGCGGCAAAGGCCGCCCCGACGGCAGCCTGCACGAGGTCACCTCGATGGCGCTGTCGGCGCGGCTGCTCAATGCCATGAAGCAGCGCAACGGCCTTGAAGGCCATGCGGTCGAGGACCTGATCTGGGGCAACGTCACCCAGGTCATGGAACAGGGCGGCTGCCTTGCGCGGTCGGCCGTGCTCGCGTCCGACCTCGACCAGGCGATCCCCGGCGTCTCGATCAACCGGTTCTGCGCCAGCGGGCTCGAGGCCGTGAACATGGCCGCCAACCAGCTGAAGGGCGGGTCGGGCCAGGCCTATCTTGCCGGCGGGGTCGAGATGATGGGCCGCGTCGCCATGGGCAGCGACGGCTTCGCCATCGCCGTCGATCCGAGCGTGGCGATGAAGACCTATTTCGTGCCGCAGGGCATCTCGGCCGACATCATCGCGACGGAATACGGCTTTACCCGCGAGCAGGCCGACGCGCTGGCCGTGGAATCGCAGCGCCGCGCCAAGCAGGCGTGGGACGAGGGGCGGTTCGCCAAGTCCATCGTTCCGGCGGTGGACCAGAACGGCCTGACCATCCTCGACCGCGACGAGTTCATGCGGCCCGACACGACAATGGAAAGCCTGTCCGCGCTGAAGCCCAGCTTCAAGGACATGGGCGAGGTCATGCCGGGCTTCGACAAGGTCGCGATGCTGAAATACCCGCATCTGCCGCGCATCAACCACATCCACCACGCGGGCAACTCGTCCGGCATCGTGGACGGCGCGGCGGCGGTGCTGATCGGGACCAGGGAATGGGGCGAGCAGATGGGGCTGAAGCCCCGCGCCCGCATCCGCGCGACCGCCCGGATCGGCACCGATCCGACGATCATGCTGACCGGTCCGGTCCCGGTGACGGAACGCATCCTGCGCGAAAGCGGCATGGCGATCTCGGACATCGACCTGTTCGAGGTGAACGAGGCCTTCGCGTCGGTCGTGCTGCGCTTCATGCAGGCGTTCGACGTGGACCCGGCGGTCGTCAACGTGAACGGCGGCGCGATGGCGATGGGCCATCCGCTGGGCGCGACCGGCGCGATCCTGATCGGCACCCTGCTGGACGAGCTGGAACGCCAGGACAAGCAGGTCGGCTACGCCACGCTGTGCGTCGCGTCCGGCATGGGCGCCGGCACCATCATCGAGCGGGTGTGACGATGGCGATCTTCCGCAAGGACAGCGTTGCGCGGACGGACGCGGTGTCGGGCTATCCCGACCCCTACAACCAGCGGTCGGGGCAGCTGTCCTATCACGCGCTCGGCGACGCCGGCGGGCTGACCCAGTTCGGCGCCGCGTTCGAGACGCTGCACCCAGGCGGGCAAAGCTCTCAGATGCACTGGGAAAGCCACGAGGACGAGTTCCTCTACATGCTTTCGGGCAGCATCACCGTGATCGAGGACGGCGAGGGCACGGTGATCGGCCCGGGCGACGCCTGCTGCTGGAAGGCGGGCACGCCGGTCGCACACACGCTGAAGAACCACACGGACCAGCCCGCGACCTACCTGATCGTCGGCACCCGCGATCCGCAGAACGTCACCACCTATCCGGGCTGCGACATGCTGGCCACGCCCCAGGGCTACACCCATGTCGACGGAACGCCCTACCCGAAGAAGGCAAGGACCCAATGACCGATTTCACCATGCAGAAGGGCGACGACGGCGTCGCCGTCATCACTTGGGACGTGTCCGGCAAGTCGATGAACGTGCTGTCCTTCGACGGCGCGGGCGAGCTTGACCGCCTGATGGACGACGCGCTGGCCGACGATGCCGTCAAGGGGATCGTCATCACCAGCGGCAAGGACGACTTCGCCGGCGGGATGGACCTGAACGCCATCGCCGGCATGAAGGACGCGGGCGGTGCGCAGGGCGTGTTCGACGGCGTCATGAGCCTGCACGCGCTGCTGCGCAAGATCGAGCGCGCGGGCATGGACCCCAAGACGCTCAAGGGCGGCAAGCCCGTCGCCGCCGCGCTGACCGGGACCGCGCTGGGGATCGGGCTGGAACTGCCGCTGGCCACGCACCGCATCTTCGCCGCGCCCAAGGGCAAGATCGGCCTGCCCGAGATCATGGTCGGCATCTTCCCCGGCGCCGGCGGCACCACGCGCCTCGTGCGCAAGCTCGGCGCCATGCAGGCCGCACCGCTGCTGCTGGAAGGCAAGCTGAACGACCCGACCAAGGCCAAGGCGGCCGGGATCATCGACGAGGTGGTGGCCGACCCGGTCGCCGCGGCCAAGGAGTGGGTGCTGAAAGCCACCGACGCCGACATCGTCAAGCCGTGGGACGCCAAGGGCTACAAGATGCCCGGCGGCACCCCCTATCACCCCGCGGGCTTCATGACCTTCGTCGGCGCCAGCGCCATGGTGCACGGCAAGACGCTGGGCGTCTATCCGGCCGCCAAGGCGCTGCTCTCGGCGGTCTACT
>ERZ500994.570-NODE-570-length-10980-cov-35.206407_pt1 | contig 10980 bp, 7 predicted proteins | sample MGYA00248878_ERZ500994 | MGnify/ENA primary metagenome ERZ500994 (study PRJEB25958, sample SAMN03398533) | human skin metagenome | study: EMG produced TPA metagenomics assembly of the Human Skin Microbiome Metagenome (human skin metagenome) data set. | reverse complement strand
AAATTTATCGCATCAATTTGACCAGTATCACCATGATAATCAAAACAAACACCCCACCGATAGCAATCACTAGAAGTTTTTTATCTTTGGCTGTATCTTTGGTGGATAATTGGGTTTGTAAGCGCAGCTTGTCATTCATAAGCTGCTGCGTCAATTCATTGGATAGTGAGGGTGGTGGCATTGGCTTTGGTGTCTGGGCTGCCTGTGATGTCTGTGGTTGTAAAGTTGGCTTTACATCAGCAAGCTTTTGCCCAGTCGTTTGTTGAATAGCGGCTTGTTGAACCGCAGCTTGTTGCACACTGCCCTGTTGCTTAGCAGTAACTGACATTGGATTTTCTAGCTTGTCTGACATCAATCCGATAGCTGAACTTTGTTCTCGGCTAGGTGCTCGATTGGTTGCTCGGTTGGGTTTAAATTTTGGCCATAGCCGCTTTTGGGTTGCGGCATCGGTGCTATCCTGTGCGTATTTTTGCTGCCAGTGAATATAAGGAAGTAAATCATAATCTTGCCCAAACTGCTCATAAGCCAAGCTTAGCCAATAGTGATAATAGGCTTTATCCCATAATTGGCTAGGCAATACCATAATTTCGCCCTGCTCGGCTTTATTTTGGTAAGCATTAGTATGAATGATAATGGGCACTACGCTATTTGATAACATGCCATTGGGCAAATGACGCCGCCAAATCCAACTGGTAGTTATCCGATAGTTTGTCGCTGCGATACTGGCTGGATAAGCCAAATTGAACACCCTAGATGTGTCGTCTTGGCAATGTAATTGATAAAACGCCACGTCGGGTGGAGCATTTGGCGGCTGATTGGTAGCAACCGCATCCATTAATTGACTTGCCTTGGCTTGCAAATCTTCTACCCTTGCTTGCCCGCTTGGATCAAACAAAATGTCGGCACAACTCACCCGATGGTTGGTAAAAGGCGTGTCTCGCTCCTCTTCTGACATAGGCTCGGTTAACGCCGCATCAGATTTTATCACAACACCCCACACCACTTTGCCATAGCGATATAAATCCTCAGTCGCTTCTACTTGCCGATACAGTTCATCTTTAATCAAGTTATCACTGACGTATACCTGCAAATAGCTTTGTTCGTGGTGGCTGGCTTGCAAAATATATTTTGCCAAATCAAACCCGCGCCAATCAATGCTGGTATAGTCAAAAGCTGCCATATTCACATTGGGTTGATTATCGAGTATCGGCAATAGCGCAAAATCAAAATGCGTCACCAGCTGCGCGTTTTGTTGCTGGATACGCTGGTCTTTGGGCGGCAATACCCAGCTATCAAGTTGATTGACATAGGCATCTTGCCACAGCGTTTTGACCGCGGTATTTTGTGTTGAAGGCGTACTTAGCAGTGCTTGGTAAAAGTGCGTGGTTAACGCGGCTATTTGTTCCGAGGTAAGCGCTGTTTGTGCGCCGTTTTGATGACTGACTAACGGATAAATTTTTAGACTGTGCCAATCATTGGCAGACTGATACGGCAACACGAGCTGCAACTGTAAGCGAGGGTTTTCATACACCCATATCTCAATGACCACCCCTTCGGTGCGCCCCATCGGCAAATTGGTATAGCTATCAAAACAGCCAACGATTATGGGCGCTAATTGTGGATTTTGATGCAGCGTTTGGTAGAGGCTATCAATCAGCTTATCTGTATCTGTGGCTGTATCTGTGGCTAAATCCGTATCGCTAGGTGATAACAACTTAATATTGGATGGATTAAATGCGGTTAATTCACCCCCTGTATTGTCGCTGCTATGCGCTTGATACACACAAGGTAAAATTGGCTGACCTTGTGATAGCCTTGATAGCACAGACGCCACCAATCCACCCGCCGCCTGCATGGCTGACGTCCAAGGCGCTGGCAAGTCAGCGGTAGCGCTCACAGCGTCTTGATAAGGATAAACTGCTATGTGACCTGCATTTTGCCGTTGTAAAATATCCGCAAACTCAGCAGCAGTGGTCGGAAAACTGCTAGCAAGTCCAAATAACCGATTGGTCACTACCAGCATCGGCGTGCGATAGTAGTCCTCAAACAGCAGCACAAAACTATGCTCAAGGCATTCAGCAAACGCCTCGCCCAAGCTATCATACATCTGCGCAAAAGATACCCAGCGCACGGGCGCATTGGCCAAGCGACTGCTGGTCACGCCAATATAAAACCCCAGCAAATAGCAAAATGCTTGACGTGAGGTGTCTTGCAAAAAGTCCAGATAATCTGCTTGCGTAAACCCAAACGCCTGCTGAATAGCCGATAACGCCTCATCAATTTGCACCAAACTATCACGGCTATGATCAAAATTCACCGCTGCCAGATAGGTAGAAAATGCGATAGCGGCATCCTGTAGTTTGCCTGTTTTCACTTTTGCCAAATAGCCCTGACACACCGCCTCAGGCGATTGCAATAAGTTGACTTGCGATTGCTGATAGAGGGTCTGCGTCATCTGGGCAATAAACTGTGGCAACACATCCTTACCCTGCAGCAAATCTGGTAATAACTTAAGCGGTTGGCAATAGACTTTGTGCCCGATACGCGCGGTGAGTGACGCGTAAAAATCGGCAGGTAACTGTGACTGGGTGGGGTACTTATTTTGCCGTGCCAGTTGCGCTGACATCCTGTCATAGTCATACCAAGCAATCGGTTGCCCGGTGGTTTTGGCTAAATAGTCTGCAATATAAGCGGCGAGCGCTACCACAAGTGCTTGCCCGCTTTGGTTTGCCAATAATTGTGGCAACTGAATGTGGCGTTTTGCCATTGCTGCAAAAAACCGACTGAGTTGTTGTAGGCTGTTGGCTGAATAATCAAAGTCAATCTTTTGCAAGTTTTCCCAAAACAGTATCTCAAACGGCGGTGTCTGTTTGGTCTGCAAATAATATAATAAGGTGTTGATTTGTTGGGCTATGGTTGGCTTCATCGGGGATTTTTGGCAACAATTTTTTATCATTTTGGGGTAAATTGTTGGCTTTGGCAAGTGCTAGCCGTGGGTGCTGCCGCAATAAAAAAACCAAGCCCATGTTAGGTCAATAGGCTTTTGTCATCTACTGACTTTCAAATACTGACTTTTAAACTTTTTTGACGCTTATTTTAAAAAATCAGGGTCTTTATAAGCCGGGTTTGGATAATCATAAAAACCCTTCCCCACTTCAAACCCTGTGCGACCTTTATCGATCAGTTCGGTTTGCAGTTTTTGGATAAATCGCTCGGCAGTTTTTGAGCCTGTTTTGGCTTTTTGCTGGCTGATATTAACAATGGTATTAACCCCTACGATATCCATCATGGCAAACGGTCCCATCGGTGCACCTGTGCCAATCATCCAAGTTTTATCGACTGTGTGGGGATCGGCAATGTCATTGGCATACAAGTGCATACCGGCATTTAAAAAAGGCACCAATAGGGTATTTAAGATATAGCCAGGCTGTTCTTTATTGAGGGGTAACGCCACCATGCCGATGGCTTTGGCATAAGCAACAATGCTGTCAAATACCGCAGGGTCGGTATGCGCTGAGCCCATGACTTCTGCGGTGTTGTTCACCCAGATACGGTTGGCAAAGTGTAACGCCAAAAATTTATCGGGGCGACCTGTAGCCTCGACCATTTGGCTAGGAATCAACGTTGAGCTGTTACTGGCAAAAATCGTGTGGCTAGGGGCTACCTTTGCCAGGGCCTTATAAAATTCATTTTTGATATCGAGGACTTCTGGTAAGGCTTCGATCACCAAATCAGCCTGTGCCACTGCTTCGCCTAAGTCAGTCACATAGCGAATCGCATGGGTGATTACTTGGGCTTGTACTGGGCTTTTGTCATAGAATTTGGCGTAGATGGGCATGAGTTTTGCGATGCGCTCTTTGACCTTTTCGGGTTCTTTATCAAAGATTGTGACGTTAAAGCCAAAAAAGGCATTTTGCATGGCGATTTGAGAACCCAGTACGCCGCCGCCGGCTACCGTCACCTGCTTGATGGATGAAGTATTTGCTGTTGTCATGATTTATTCCTTTAAATCGCTATGATAGTTTGCAAGTTATTGTAGCGGATTTTGGGTAGTATGCCTACCGCGCCAATATAGACTGACAAGGCAATACCATATTAGCCGCCAAAAAAAGTTACTCGCCAAAAAAAATTGCCCGCCAAAAAAAAGCCAAACTATGACGTTTGGCTTTTTTTGAAAAATAACTAAAAAATTATTGCAACATGAGGTATTCAAACGCACTGAGTGCCGCTTTACTACCTTCGCCCATCGCAATATTAATTTGCTTAAACGGTACGGTAGTGACATCACCACAGGCAAAAATTCCGGGTTTGTTGGTTTGGCATTTCTCATTGATTTCAATTTCACCAAATTTGGTCACCTGTACCAAATCTTTGACCACTTCCGAGTTTGGCACCAGTCCGATTTGCACAAAGATAGCAGATAATGGCAATTCTTTGTTTTCACCGGTGGTACGGTCTTGGTAAATTAGCGAACTGACTTTACCATCAGTTGCTTTAACCTCTTGGCTCGCTACACTTGTCATGATATCGATATTATCGCGCTCTTTGGCTTTATTAATCAATACTTGGTCTGCTTTGAGCGTGTCAGCAAATTCTAACACTGTCACGTGTTTGACAATGCCTGCCAAGTCAATTGCCGCTTCAATCCCTGAGTTACCGCCGCCCACAACTGCCACGTCTTTGCCTTTAAAGAACGGACCATCACAGTGCGGACAGTATGCGACGCCGCTACCGATATTTTCATCTTCACCTTTGATGTTAAGCTTACGCCATTTTGCCCCCGTCGCTACGATAATCGCACGAGTGCTAAAACTTTCACCGGTATTGAGCGTAATTTGGTAGGTTAGCTTATCCTCGCCTTGCTCATTTATTTGTGCAGAATTTTCGGTGATGGATGTCACGCTTACCATTTCTTTGACCGTGATACTATAAGCGGTAATATGTTTGACAAAATTGGCAGATAATTCATTACCATTGGTCAATGGGATTGAAATCAAGTTTTCGATATCTTGGGTATCTTTTACTTGCCCACCGATACGATCAGCCACCATGGTGACTTTTAAGCCTTTACGTGCTACATAAATGGCTGCCGCCACGCCCGCAGGTCCGCCACCGATGATGGTCACATCTTGCTCTTCAAGCTGTTCGGCTGCTGCTGCAGCACTCATCAAATCTGGATATTGCTGTTGCAGTTTCTCAATGAGTTTGGCAGTGTCAATTTTACCATTGGCAAAAGGTTTGCCATTTAAATATACCGCAGGTACGCCTTGGATATTGCGCTCGTTAATCATGTTTTGGAACACACCACCATCAATCATTTCATTGCTGATGTTGTCATTGAGTAACGCAAATTGGTTTAGCGCTTGCACCACGTCAGGACAGTTGTGGCAAGACAACGAGACGAAAGTTTCAAATTTTAGCGGTTGTTTAATCGCCTTAATGATATTTTGAATACCTGGGTCAAGTTTGAGCTCACTGCCACCTGATTGTAAAATCGCCAAAATCAATGAGGTAAACTCGTGACCACCTGGAATACCACTAAAAATGATGCCCGTATCTTTGTCTTGGCTACGGATTTTAAAACTCATCGGTGATAGATTGGCATCGAATTGTTGACTCAAACGAATCTTGTCAGTAGTGCCTGCAATTTGGGTCAAAAAATCCACCAGTTCAGCGCGCTGTTCATGTTCACCCTCACCCAACACAAACTCAATCGGGCGAGTCATACGTTCGCTATAAGTTTTTACTGCATCTAATAAACCTTGATCTAACATGGTATTTTCCTTCTAGTCATTGGGTAAGTCATTTTGTTAACCTTATTATTGTGATTTTTGTGGGCTTTGACAATCTAAGAAAGTTGATAGCTATGTTTTAAGAAACAAAACGTTTATTATTTTATATAACAAAATATTAATACTCCGAATACTCAATTTTTCTTAGCTGCTCGCTGACGATAATCTTTAAATACGTATCCCAAAGCGTATCACGGGGATAATTCATCAGCTGATCATGCAGTTCATTGAATACTACTAAGTGATTGTTTTCCATATAATTGCACCGATTAAACCCCTATTAACATCCCTATAGCAGCCTATTTCAAGATCAAATTTTATCGCATAGTTACCTCACTCCTAACCAACTAACAAAAGGATGGTAACTATGTCTATGTCAATTGCTGTTAATGAGCAGAAGCAAATCGTCAATGTTAAGCAAGTCGAGCGAGGGCTGGCTTGTATGTGTTTTTGCTTTGAATGCGCGGAACCTGTGGTGGCTCGTAAAGGTGAGAAAAATGAGCATCACTTCTCGCATCTAAGTAATAAAGAAAGCTGCACGATTCACCCTGAAAGTATCCTACACAAGTTTGCTAAGCAAGTCATTATGGAAGAGAAATATTTAACACTACCATCACTACCTGATGACGAAAATAGTGAAGATAAAACTTGGGAGTTTGATCAACTAATCGAAGAGCAAGCTGTTGGCTGTATTCGACCTGATATAGTCGCAACGGTTGACGGAGAAATGATGTTTATTGAAGTTGCTGTGACTTCTTTCATCGATACTGATAAAGCAGATTTTATTAAGCAATTAGGTATTAAGACCGTTGAGATCGATTTGAGAGAAATCCTCACACAAGGTATTGAGTTGCCAAGTGAGGAAGCCAAAGATTATATTCTAGACTGTGTCAGTAATAAGCAGTGGATATTTCCAGCACCGAAATCATTAACAATAGCCCCTACACCATCACCTGAGCCTCTTTATAATTGCCAGAGCAGTACTGATGAGAATAGCAACGGAAGCTTTGATAAAGGCTATACCATCTATCGCTTTACCGTCAACCATGCTTGGGTAGATGTCAGGGTCTTTAATTCAGGCATGATGTCTATCAAGTGTGTGACCTACAACCATGATGTCATTGAGATACTAAAGCAATGGCGTAACGAAGGCGGTGGTCAGTACAATCAAAAATATAAGTCATGGAATTACTTCAAACCATTTTCAGACACCGTCTTTCAACGACTACAAGAAATGGATAGTTCACCCAAGCAATGAGATAATAAAATATATATAACTATTAAGGCCTTGCTGTTAGCAAGGCCTTAATAGTTATAGTCGAAAACAAGCTGCCTTACTCATCTGGCAACACTATACCAAATGAAGAATTAGGCTTCTCAAACAATCTAAAGAAGCCTATCAAGCCAAGTGGATTGTCAACCTTAGACTCTTTAGATAACAACATACCTTTAAAATCTGTTTCACCTACTAATAAATCGACAAACATAGCATGAGGTAAATTCAACGTAGCATTAACCTTCTCTTCTACTGGCTTAGAATCATCAACTAAACGATGATGGAGCACTGAGTTCTCAATCCATAAGAGATGGCTTTCATTTAGATCCGTAAAATTAATCACTATCTTAGTGTCTTTATTAGCTGCATCTTCTGATTTTAAACGCACAGCTAAAGTATCGAAAAAGTTAGAGACTGGCGTTTGTAATAATAGGTCTTTAGTAGCGGCAAGATTCACGCTGGTGTTGGATGTTCCTTGACGTAACTCTAAAGCACCGGTCAAATAAACATCACGCCACGGTCCTGATTCCGCTTGATAGCCTAATTGATCATAGCTACGCGCTAGCAGCTCGCGCGCTACTATGTTTTTGGGTTCAACCGATACCAAATGATTCAATAGCTCAGCGGCCCAGCGATAGTTACCCTCATCAAAGGCTTTTTGCGCTTTTAATAATACATTATTACTACCACCAGCTAGATCGACGTAAGCGGTAGCACGTTGTGGATCAGGTAACGGATCTAAATGGGCAGGATTACCATCGTACCATCCTAAATAACCTTGGTAGACAGCACGTGCATTATGTTTTACTGTGCCATAATACTCGCGATTATAGAATTCCTGCGACAAACTAGTAGGCAAAGTAATATCTTCAGCGATCTCGCCTGGTGTCATACCTTTATTCATACGGCGCACGCTCTGATCGTGAATAAATTTATAAGTATCGCGCTGTTGCTTTAAGAATTTCTGAATATTGTCTTGCCCCCACATAGGCCAATGATGACTACCGAAATAGATATCGGCATCACCAAATATATTACGCGCCTCTTCTATATAACCGCTCCATTTCAAAGCATCACGTACCTTTGCACCGCGTAGCGTATACAGATTATGCATATTTCGTGACACCAATTCTGCACCGCCAAAAGCCTTGTATTCTGGTAGATAGAAGGTTAGTTCTGCTGGAGCTTCTGACTCAGGCGTGTACTGAAACTCGAACTTGACGCCATCTATATTTAGTTTAGTAGGAGTGCGATCAATTAATACCGTAGGCTTGGTAATACTGACCTCTCCAAAAGCTGGGCTCTTTCCTAAGCCAGTATCGATATGACCGAATTCATCACGCGCCAAGTCTTTGCCGTACATGTAAACGGCGCGGCGTAGCATAGCATTACCAGCAATGATATTTTCGCTGGTCGCTTCTTCTATAAACCCAGCAGGTGCAATAATTGGAATTTTCTTACGCTCAATATCTTGCTGACTAACAATGCCTAATACTCCGCCGAAGTGATCAACATGACTATGCGTAAATAAAATAGCACTGACGTTGGTTGTATTCGGATAGCGCTTAGCTAGATGCTGCATAGCGAAGTCATAAGCATAGCGCGCGGTTTCTTTTGAGGTCATCGTATCAATAATAATCCAGCCACTATCGCCTTTGATTAACGTCATGTTAGATAAATCAAAACCGCGAACTTGATAAATACCTGGTGTTACCTCGAATAGTCCTTGAATATTATTGAGCTGAGCTTGTCGCCACAGGCTAGGATTGACTGTAGCAGGAGCCTCACCTTCTATAAAATCATAAGCACTCATATTCCAGACGTTCTTCGAGGCGTCTTTAGAGGATGGGATTTTCAAATCTTTAGGACTGGCGATAAGTCCGCGACGCGCGTCTGTGAAATCTTGCTGATCGTTAAGGTTTAATTGTTTGGCGACCTGACTATTAGCTTTGATGGTAGCGGTCGTAGGGGCGCGATTATCACCGCTTACACTAGTCACTGTTCCTGTACGCGCAGGTGCTGAGCTACAAGCTATTAGTAGCATACTGCTACAAAGTAATAACAACTCTTTTGAATGACGAAGATTATTAACTGTGTTTTTTTTATGGCTGATTATTACCATAATAAATTCCTTTTATGAATGGCAGGTTAAAATTAATTACGATCATTTAATACCCCACTCTCAACTTCGAAAGTGATTGAAAAAAGAAGAGCACCTCACTAATCTATTGTTTTCGACCAAGAATACAATGGAGTTGTGAGATGCCCATAGACGAATTTATCATAAATATCTATTTAATGGTAGAGCAATATTACAAAATAGTCGTCACCAAACCCTTGCGAAGTGCAGGTTACGCGCCAAAGCTAAGTGATCCTGAGGTTATTTGCATGGAGATGGTCGGTGAATTTTTACACCTAGATCAAGACAAACAAATTTGGCAATACTTTACCCAGCATTGGCAAGACTGGTTTCCAGCCATCGGCTCATACCCTAACTTCGCAAAGCACTGCGCCAATCTGTGGCAAGTCAAACAGCAGATACAAGATAAAGTCAGTGAACTTGAGGGCCGTGACAACATCCATTTTATGGATGGCTTTCCGATACCCGTCTGTCATTATGGACGCGCTTATCGGCATAAAAACTATCAAGACTTAGCGGCTTTTAGCTACTGTGCGGCTAAGCAAGAGAGATACTATGGCTTTGAGGGACATTTGCTTGTTAACTTATCGGGCATGATTAAAGGCTTTACCTTTGCTCCTGCCAATGTTGATGAAAGAGCGGTTGCCCCAGAAATCACCACTCATATTCATGGGCTACTTGGCGCTGATAAAGGGTATATCAGCCCTAGTCTGACATCGTACTACGACGCTCAAGGCGTGGATTTACAAACGCCACTCAGAGCTAATATGAAAGAGGATAGACCCAAACCTGTGGTAAGACGGCTGATGAAAGCCCGCCGTATCGTTGAAACAGTCATTGGTCAGCTATCAGAACGATTTAATATACAAAGGGTACGAGCAAGAGATTTATGGCATTTGTCTCATCGATTGATTCGTAAGATTCTTTCACACAATCTGTGCTTTGTACTCAACAAAAAACTTGGTAACCCGCCTCTTCAGTTTGATTTGCTTATTTCAAGTTGAGAGTGGGGTATTAATACATAAATTACTTCAATCCATTGATAGTGTGGCTTTTTCCCTATCACCAATTGTTAACGATTAGCGTATAGTCAACCCTACAATTTTTCGTTACAATGCTAATAAGACAAATGCAATATACCAACTCAATCAAATTTGTCTTATGTATTGACCCCTTTGCATTATTTTTCACATACAACCAAAAAAAGGAAAGGACTATGTTTCCAGAACATCGCGAACTTATTAGCAAACTAAAAACTTCTGATAAACACTTTGAAAAATTATTTGATAAACACAACGAATTAGATGCTCAAATCATTAACCTAGAAAAAGATCCTGTTGCAGCAGGCAGCCGTGACGACGAAATTGAAGCATTAAAAAAACAAAAACTGCAATTAAAGGATGAAATCTACAAAATCTTAGAAGACAATAAAAACAAATAAGTTCTAAGCTAAATTCGATTTTTTGATTAAAGCCCTGTTCGTTGTGACAGGGCTTTTGCTATTGATAGCGAGTGTAAGGCTTAAATCAACCAATTAACCCTACTTTAAGAAAATTGGACTGTAAAAAAATTGGTTTAAGTGTGGCTGACGGCATTATTTTTTTGTGAATATATTAACCAAGAAGCATAACAGCATCGTCACCATAATCACCGGCAAGGTATTGCCGATATCGAGTGGATGGGCAAGCCAATAACGGTACAAGCAAAAACCAATCGCCCAGACAATCAAATTTTTGACATTAAAACGCTGTTTGATACCGGTATTTTTTAAA
>ERZ500994.569-NODE-569-length-10982-cov-5.705226_pt1 | contig 10982 bp, 11 predicted proteins | sample MGYA00248878_ERZ500994 | MGnify/ENA primary metagenome ERZ500994 (study PRJEB25958, sample SAMN03398533) | human skin metagenome | study: EMG produced TPA metagenomics assembly of the Human Skin Microbiome Metagenome (human skin metagenome) data set. | reverse complement strand
TCCGGGGCTGCAGGCGTGGCTGGACGAGACGATGGACGGCCGGCTCGAGTGACGGCCTGAGGCACGGGGCAGGGCGCGCGCGCCTTGCCCGGCGGGAGCGGGGGAGCGTGGGGTGCCCCCGGCGCGGCTCGGGGTTGCGTCCCCACAGGTGCGGCGAAAATGCCGCGCACCGGCGCCTCCGACCCCCCGTAAACCCCGGCGCATCGCATTGACCCTTTGCGGCGGCGCAGCTAAACCCGATCGCAGCCAAGCCACTCGCACGGGCGTGACCGTCGCGATGTCAGGGAGCGTCATCCGTGGACTATCTGCTGTCCGAATACCTGCCGATCCTCGTCTTTCTGGGGATGGCCTCGGCGCTGGCGATCATCCTCGTGCTCGCCGCCTGGATCGTCGCGGTGCGCAACCCCGACCCCGAGAAGGTCTCGGCCTACGAGTGCGGCTTCAACGCCTTCGACGACGCCCGGATGAAGTTCGACGTGCGCTTCTACCTCGTGTCGATCCTGTTCATCATCTTCGACCTCGAAGTGGCCTTCCTGTTCCCGTGGGCGGTCAGCTTTCCGACGCTCTCGGACGTGGCCTTCTGGTCGATGATGCTGTTCCTCGGCGTGCTGACCATCGGATTCGCCTATGAATGGCGGAAAGGGGCCTTGGAATGGGCGTGATGACGGGTGCCAATACCGCCGGGGCCGACCGCGAGTTCGCCACCGCCGAGCTGAACCGCGAGCTGCAGGACAAGGGTTTCCTGCTGACCACGACCGAGGACATCATCAACTGGGCGCGCAACGGCTCGCTGCACTGGATGACCTTCGGGCTGGCCTGCTGCGCGGTCGAGATGATGCAGACCTCGATGCCGCGCTATGACCTGGAACGCTTCGGCACCGCGCCCCGCGCCTCGCCCCGGCAATCGGACCTGATGATCGTCGCCGGCACGCTGACCAACAAGATGGCGCCGGCGCTGCGCAAGGTCTATGACCAGATGCCCGAGCCGCGCTACGTGATCTCGATGGGGTCCTGCGCCAACGGCGGCGGCTACTATCACTACAGCTATGCGGTGGTGCGGGGCTGCGACCGGATCGTGCCGGTCGATATCTACGTGCCGGGCTGTCCGCCTTCGGCCGAAGCGCTGCTCTACGGCATTCTCCTGCTGCAGAAGAAGATCCGCCGCACCGGGACGATCGAGCGATGAGCGATCCTGCCGCCCTCGGCGACGCTCTCGCCAAAATTCTGCCCGAGGCCAAGGCCACCTTCGCCTATGGCGAATGGACGATGGACGTTCCCCTCGACGCATGGGTCGCCACAATCGCGACGCTGCGGGAGAATCCGGAAACGGCCTTCATCAATTTCACCGATCTGACCGCCGTCGACTGGCCGGCTCGGGAGAAGCGCTTCGACATCGTCGTGCCCCTGCTGTCGCCCCGCCACAACAACCGCGTACGCGTGAAGACGCAGGCCGGCGAACGCGATCTCGTGCCGTCGATCACAAAGGTGTTTCCGAGCGCCGACTGGTTCGAACGCGAGGCCTACGACCTGTTCGGCGTGCTGTTCTCGGGCCATCCCGACCTGCGGCGTCTCCTCACGGATTACGGCTTCGAGGGGCATCCGCTGCGCAAGGACTTCCCGATGACGGGTTTTGTCGAGGTCCGATGGGACGACGAGCAGAAGCGGGTCGTCAACGAGCCGGTGCGGCTCAACCAGGAATTCCGGCAGTTCGATTTCCTCTCGCCGTGGGAAGGCGTGCGCTACGATCTTCCCGGCGACGAAAAGGCCAAAGGACAGTAGCGGCATCGTGACTGGCGAAGCAGCACTCGACACGCAGGCGGGGCAGGGCCTCCGCAACTTCTCGATCAACTTCGGGCCGCAGCATCCTGCGGCGCATGGCGTGTTGCGCCTTGTTCTCGAACTCGACGGCGAAGTCGTCGAACGCGTCGATCCGCATATCGGCCTGCTGCATCGCGGCACCGAGAAGCTGATGGAGGCGCGCACGTACCTCCAGAACGTGCCCTATTTCGACCGGCTCGATTACGTCGCGCCGATGAATCAGGAACACGCGTTCTGTCTGGCGACGGAGCGGCTGCTCGGCATCGAGGTGCCTCGGCGCGGCCAGCTCATCCGCGTATTGTTCTCCGAGATCGGTCGTCTGCTGTCGCACCTTCTCAACGTCACGACGCAGGCGATGGACGTCGGCGCGCTCACCCCGCCGCTATGGGGTTTCGAGGAGCGCGAAAAACTGATGGTGTTCTACGAGCGCGCTTCAGGCTCGCGCATGCACGCCAATTATTTCCGCTTCGGCGGCGTCGCGCGCGATATTCCCGACGCGCTGGTCGAGGACATCGGCAAGTTCTGCGATCCGTTCCTGAAGGTTCTCGATGATCTCGAGAATCTCTTCATCCACAACCGCATCTTCAAGCAGCGCAACGTCGACATCGGCGTCGTCACGCTCGACGAATGCTGGCGCTGGGGTTTTTCGGGCGTGATGGTGCGCGGCTCCGGCGCCCCGTGGGATCTGCGCAAGTCGCAGCCCTACGAATGTTACGAGGAAATGGAATTCGACATTCCGATCGGCAAGAACGGCGATTGCTACGATCGTGCCGTCATCCGCATGGAAGAGATGCGGCAGGCCACGTACATCATGAAGCAGTGCGTCGATAAGCTTCTGGTCGAGAACGGTCGCGGTCCGGTCCATACCCCCAACCACAAGGTGACGCAGCCGTCCCGCGCGGAGATGAAGCGGTCGATGGAAGCGCTCATCCACCACTTCAAACTGTTTACCGAAGGGTTCAAGGTGCCGGCCGGCGAAGTTTATGCGGCTGTCGAGGCGCCCAAGGGCGAGTTCGGCGTCTATCTGGTGTCAGACGGCACCGACAAACCCTATCGCTGCAAAATCCGCGCGCCCGGCTTCGCGCATCTTCAGGCGATGGACGCCATGTGCCGCAAGCACATGCTGGCGGACGTCTCCGCCATTCTCGGATCGCTCGATATCGTGTTCGGCGAGGTGGATCGCTGATGTCTGTCCGTCGTCTCGCAGAGGTTCAGCCGCCGTCCTTCGAATTCGCGCCGCGCGCGAAGGCGTGGGTGGACCGGCAGATCGCGAAATATCCCGAACACCGTCAGGCCTCCGCGGTGATTCCGCTGCTGTGGCAGGCGCAGAAGCAGAACGACTACTGGCTGCCGCGCGCCGCGATCGAGAAGGTCGCGAACATGCTCGACATGCCCTACATCCGCGTGCTCGAGGTCGCGACATTCTACACGATGTTCAATCTCGAGCCGGTCGGGAAATATTTCATCCAGATGTGCGGCACGACGCCGTGCATGTTGCGCGGATCGGATGACATCAAGGCCGTCCTGCACGAGCGTATCGGTGAACAGAAGCATGTGACGCCCGACGGGCTGTTCTCGTGGCTCGAAGTGGAATGCCTCGGCGCGTGCTGCAACGCTCCGATGGTGCAGATCAACGACGACTATTACGAGGATCTGACCCGCGAGAATTTCAACAAGCTGTTGGACGATCTCGCGGCGGGCCGGGAAGTGCGCATCGGCTCGCAGACGGGCCGCAATGCATCCGAGCCGGCGGGACGCCTCACCACCCTCATTTCGCTTTACGGCGAGGACGGCAAGAGCGGACCGTCGTCGGCAGCGGCCAGCCCCACGCCAAACGATTTTCCGGGAAAGGTTCTCGTGAACGAAACTCTGCCGGGCAGCGGTGGCGAATCCGCCCCGGCGGAAGCCGCGACCGCGACCCTGAAGCGCGAGCATGAGGAAAGCGTCGGCCGCCCGGATCCGGCCGGGCAGCGCGGAGAGCCGCGTCAGGAAAATCCGGTCCATGAACATGGGAAGGCGCAGGACGCGGCCGACCCCAGCAATGCCGGAAAGGCGTGACGCATGCTCTCCGATCAGGATCGCATCTTCACCAATCTCTACGGTCTCGGCGACTGGTCGCTGAAAGGCGCGCGCGCACGCGGCGCGTGGGACAACACCAAGGATCTGATCGACAAGGGGCGCGACTGGATTCTTTCGGAAATGAAGGCCTCGGGTCTTCGCGGGCGTGGCGGGGCCGGCTTCCCGACCGGCCTGAAATGGTCGTTCATGCCGAAGCCGGATCCGGCGCGGCCGTCATATCTGGTGGTCAACGGCGATGAGTCCGAGCCGGGCACGTGCAAGGATCGCGAGATCATGCGCAACGACCCGCACCTCTTCATCGAGGGCTGTCTCGTCGCGTCCTTCGCGATGGGCGCGCATGCCTGCTACGTCTATCTGCGCGGCGAGTATATTTTCGAGCGCGAGCGGCTTCAGGCGGCGGTGGATGAAGCTTATGAGGCCGGTCTCGTCGGTAAGGACAACCCGACCGGCTGGCCGTTCGACATCTACGTCCATCACGGCGCGGGCGCCTATATCTGCGGCGAAGAGACGGCGCTGCTGGAAAGCCTCGAAGGTAAGAAGGGCATGCCGCGGCTGAAGCCGCCGTTCCCCGCCAACATGGGCCTCTATGGCTGCCCGACCACGGTCAACAACGTGGAATCGATCGCCGTTGCGCCGACCATCCTGCGGCGCGGCGCGGCGTGGTTCGCGAGCTTCGGTGCGAAAAACAATGCGGGCACGAAACTGTTCTGCATCTCCGGCCACGTGAACAATCCGTGCAACGTCGAAGAGGCGATGTCGATTCCGTTCCGCGAGCTGATCGAGCGTCATGCCGGGGGCGTGCGCGGCGGGTTCGATAATCTGCTTGCGGTCATTCCCGGCGGCTCGTCGGTGCGCTGCGTCCCGGCGGACCAGATCATCGACTGTCCGATGGACTTCGATTCCCTGTCTAAACTGCGGTCCGGCCTCGGCACGGCGGCGGTCATCGTCATGGACAAGTCGACCGACATCGTCCGGGCGATCGCGCGTATTTCCTATTTCTACAAGCACGAGAGCTGCGGCCAGTGCACGCCCTGCCGCGAAGGCACGGGCTGGATGTGGCGCGTCGTCAGCCGCATGGCGGAAGGCCGCGCGCACAAGCGCGAGATCGACATGCTGCTGGAAGTCTCCAAGCAGATCGAGGGCCATACGATCTGCGCGCTGGGCGATGCCGCCGCCTGGCCGATTCAAGGTCTGATCACGCATTTCCGTGGCGAGATCGAGAAGCGCATCGATCAATATTCGGCGCGCGCGTCGCATGAGCCCGTCGAGGCGCTCGGCGTGGCTGCGGAGTAGGGCATGACCAAGCTCATCATCGACGGCGCCGAGATCGACGTTCCGGCCGAATTCACGCTGCTGCAGGCCTGCGAGGCTGCCGGCATCGAGATTCCGCGCTTCTGCTATCACGAGCGTCTGTCGATCGCCGGCAACTGCCGCATGTGCCTCGTCGAGGTGAAGGGGGGTCCGCCGAAGCCGCAGGCTTCCTGCGCCATGGGCGTGCGCGACTTGCGTCCCGGCCCGAACGGCGAGCCGCCGGTCGTCTTCACAAAATCTCCGATGGTAAAGAAGGCGCGCGAAGGCGTGATGGAATTCCTGCTGGTCAACCATCCGCTCGACTGTCCGATCTGCGATCAGGGCGGCGAATGCGACCTGCAGGACCAGGCGATGGCCTATGGCGTCGACTCGTCGCGCTTCGCCGAGAACAAGCGCGCGGTCGAGGACAAATATATCGGTCCGCTCGTCAAGACCTCGATGAACCGCTGCATCCACTGCACGCGCTGCGTCCGTTTCACGGCGGAAGTGGCCGGCACGTCCGATATGGGCGCGATCAATCGCGGCGAGGATATGGAGATCACGACCTATCTCCAGACGGCGATGCGGTCCGAACTGTCCGGCAATATCGCGGATCTCTGTCCGGTCGGCGCGCTGCTGGCGAAACCGCAGAATTTCCGCGCCCGCCCGTGGGAGATGGTGAAGACCCAGGGCATCGACGTGATGGACGCGCTGGGCTCGGCGATCCGCATCGACTCGCGCGGGCGCGAGGTCATGCGCATCCTTCCGCGCCGCAACGACGACATCAACGAGGATTGGATTTCGGACAAGACGCGGCAGATCGTCGACGGTCTGAAGCGCCAGCGCCTCGACCGTCCCTACGTGCGCGAGAATGGCCGCCTGCGGCCGGCGACCTGGGCCGAGGCCTTCGCCGTGATTGCGACGCGCGTAAAGGCGGCGACGCCGAACCGGATCGGCGCGATCGTCGGCGATCTCAACGCCGTCGAAGAGATTTTCGCGTTGAAACTGCTGATGGGCGCGCTCGGTTCGGGCAATATCGACTGCCGGCAGGACGGCGCAAAACTCGATCCGTCGCTTGGCCGCGCATCCTACATCTTCAACCCGACGCTTGCCGGGATGGACGACGCCGACGGGATCATGATCATCGGCGCCAATCCGCGTATCGAGGCGCCGGTCTTCAACGCACGCATCCGGAAGCGCTGGCTGCGCGGCAATTTCAAGATCGGCGTCATCGGCGAGCGGGCCGATCTCACCTACGACTATGCCTATCTCGGCGCCGGCCCCGAAAGCCTCGCGCAATTCGCCGACCATAAGCCGGCGGCGCTGGCGAAGCAGATCTGGCTCGTCGGGCAGGGCGCGCTCGCGCGGCCGGACGGCGCGGCGATCCTGTCGCTCACGGCGAAATGCGCCGGCGCGATGGGTGGCGTCGTCGAGGGCTGGAACGGGTTTGGCGTGCTTCATACGGCGGCGGCCCGCGTGGGCGCGCTCGATCTCGGTTTCGTGCCGCAGAACGGTGGCCTCGACGCCGCGGCCATGACCGCGCCGGGGGCGCTCGACGTGTTGTTCAATCTCGGCGCCGACGAGATCGACGTGCACGAGGGAGCCTTCGTCGTCTATCAGGGCACGCATGGCGATCGTGGCGCGCATCGCGCCGACGTCGTGTTGCCGGGCGCCACCTATACCGAGAAGACCGGGACCTACGTGAACACGGAAGGCCGGGTGCAGATTTCCGATCGCGCGGTGTTCCCGCCCGGCGAGGCGCGCGAGGACTGGGCGATCCTGCGTGCCTTGTCCGACGTGCTCGGCCACCGTCTGCCCTTCGATTCGCTCGCCGCGCTGCGTGCGAAAGTCGTTGCGGATCATCCGCATTTCGCGCATCCGGATGCGATCGAGCCCGGCGATCCGGCCGCGATCGCGACGCTCGGTGGGCGCGGCGGCGAGTGGGGCAAGGCGCCTTTCGTGTCGCCCGTGACCGACTTCTATCTTACGAATCCGATCGCGCGCGCCTCGGCCGTGATGGCCGAATGTTCGCGTGTCGCGTCCGGGTTCCTGCAGCAGGCGGCGGAATAGCGATGGATATCCTCGCCCTCCTTCTGATCGCGCTGAAGAGCCTCGTCCTGATGGTCGTGCTCCTCGTGCTGATCGCTTATTACCTTTATGCCGACCGCAAGATCTGGGCGGCGGTGCAGTTGCGGCGCGGCCCGAACGTCGTCGGACCATGGGGCCTGCTCCAGTCTTTCGCGGACATGCTCAAGTTCGTGCTCAAGGAACCGATCATCCCGGATTCCGCGAACAAGGGCGTGTTCCTGCTGGCGCCGCTCATCACGGCGGCGCTCGCGCTCGCCGCCTGGGCGGTCATCCCGGTCGCGGACGGCTGGGCGATCGCCGATCTCAACGTCGGCATCCTCTATATTTTCGCGATCTCGTCGCTGGGCGTCTACGGCGTCATCATGGCGGGCTGGGCGTCGAATTCGAAATATCCGTTCCTCGCCGCGCTGCGCTCGGCGGCGCAGATGGTGTCCTACGAAGTCTCGATCGGCTTCGTGATCATCACCGTGCTGCTGTGTGTCGGCTCGCTCAATCTCACCGACATCGTGCGCGCGCAGGACACGCGGGCGGGGCTGTTCGGCTGGTACTGGCTGCCGCTGTTCCCGATGTTCGTGATCTTCTTCATCTCGGCGCTGGCCGAGACGAACCGGCCGCCTTTCGACATGGTCGAGGCGGAATCCGAGCTCGTCGCCGGACATATGGTCGAATATTCGGCGACGCCGTACATGCTCTTCATGCTCGGCGAGTATGTGGCGATCATGACCATGTGCTCGCTGCTGACGATCATGTTCTTCGGCGGCTGGCTGTCGCCCATCCCCTTCGCGCCCTTCACCTGGGTGCCGGGCGTGATCTGGTTCGTCCTGAAGGTCACGTTCTTCTTTTTCATGTTCGCGATGGTGAAGGCCTTCGTGCCGCGCTATCGCTATGACCAGCTCATGCGGCTCGGCTGGAAGGTTTTCCTACCGATCTCGCTGGTGGCGGTCGTCGTCGTGGCTGCGGTGCTGCAGTTCGCCGGCGCGCCCGCGCTGGCGCACTAGAGGAGGCAAGGCGATGAAACTCGATGCTGCCGCAAAATCCCTCTTCCTGCGTGAGTTCGTCGGGGCCTTCTTCCTGTCGATGCGCTACTTCTTCAAGCCGCGCCCGACGCTGAACTATCCGCACGAGAAGAACCCCCAGTCGCCGCGCTATCGCGGCGAACATGCGCTGCGCCGCTATCCGAACGGCGAGGAACGCTGCATCGCCTGCAAGCTCTGCGAGGCGATCTGCCCAGCGCAGGCAATCACCATCGAGGCCGGGCCGCGCCGCAACGACGGCACGCGCCGCACGACGCGCTACGACATCGACATGGTGAAATGCATCTATTGCGGCTATTGCCAGGAAGCGTGTCCGGTCGACGCGATCGTCGAGGGGCCGAACCACGAATTCTCGGTCGAGACCCGCGAGGAGCTCTACTACGACAAGGCCCGGCTGCTCGCGAACGGCGACCGCTGGGAGCGCGAGATCGCGCGCAACATCGCGCTCGACGCGCCATATCGGTGAGCGCATGACCGCCGCAGTCGCCTTCTTCTATCTGTTCTCCGCGATCGCCGTCGCTTCGGCATTCATGGTCATCTGCGCCAGGAACCCGGTTCATTCCGTGCTGTTCCTGATCTTGACCTTCGTGAACGCCGCTGGCCTGTTCCTGCTGCTCGGCGCGGAATTCCTGGCGATGATCCTGATCGTCGTTTATGTCGGCGCGGTCGCCGTGCTGTTCCTCTTCGTCGTCATGATGCTCGACGTCGACTTCACCGAACTGCGGCAGGGTTTTCTGCAATATCTGCCGATCGGCAGCCTCATCGGCATCGCGGTCGCGGTCGAGCTCATCCTCGTCGTCGGTACCTGGGCCGTCTCGCCGGCGGCGCTCGCGGCCCCCTCCGCGCCGATCGCGGGGAACATTTCCAATACCGCCGCGCTCGGTCAGGTCCTCTACACGAAGTATTTCTACTTCTTCCAGCTGTCCGGCCTCGTGCTGCTGACCGCGATGATCGGGGCGATCGTCCTGACTCTGCGCCACAAGCCCGACGTGAAGCGTCAGTCCGTGCCGAACCAGAACGCGCGCACGCCGCAAACGGCCGTGGAGATCAAGAAGGTGCCCTCGCGGGCGGGCGTGTGACGATGGCGATCGACCTGTCCCACTATCTGGTGGTTGCGGCGATCCTGTTCACCCTCGGGGTGGCGGGCATCATCCTCAACCGCAAGAACATCATCGTCATCCTGATGGCGGTTGAGCTGATCCTGCTGTCGGTGAACATCAATCTGGTCGCCTTCTCGGCCTATCACAGCGATCTGACGGGCCAAGTCTTCGCTCTGTTCATCCTTACCGTCGCGGCGGCGGAGGCGGCCATCGGTCTCGCCATCCTCGTCACCTATTTCCGCAATCGCGGCTCCATCGCCGTCGAAGACATCAACGCGATGAAGGGCTGACATGTACGCCGCCATCGTCTTCCTTCCGCTTCTCGGCTTCCTGATCGCCGGATTCTTCGGCAATCGCATCGGATCGCGTCCGACCGAGATTCTCACGACCGGGCTTCTCTTCGTCGCCTGCATCCTATCGTGGGTGGCGTTCGTGCAGCACGGTCTAGGCCATGCGCCGCTGACCGTGTCCCTCGTCACCAACTGGGTGACGTCGGGCGGTCTCTCCGTCGACTGGGCGCTGCGCATCGATACGCTGACGTCAGTCATGCTGATCGTGGTGACGACAGTCTCGGCGCTCGTGCATCTCTATTCCATCGGCTACATGCACGAGGACCCGAGCCGCCCGCGCTTCTTCGGCTACCTGTCGCTGTTCACTTTCGCGATGCTGATGCTCGTGACGGCCGACAATCTTGTGCAGATGTTCTTCGGCTGGGAAGGCGTCGGCCTCGCGTCATACCTTCTCATCGGCTTCTGGTACGAAAAGCCGTCCGCCAACGCCGCCGCCATCAAGGCCTTCGTCGTCAACCGTGTCGGCGATTTCGGCTTCGCCCTCGGCATCTTCAGCATCTACTGGCTGACGAAGTCGGTGTCCTTCGACGCGATCTTCGCGGCGGCGCCGGGGCTCGTCGGCAAAACCGTCACCCTGTTCGGCACGTGGGACGCGCTGACAATCACCTGCCTGCTGCTTTTCATGGGCGCGATGGGCAAGTCCGCGCAGTTCCTGCTGCACACCTGGCTGCCGGACGCGATGGAAGGCCCGACGCCGGTTTCCGCGCTCATCCATGCCGCGACCATGGTCACGGCCGGCGTGTTCATGGTGGCGCGCCTGTCGCCCTTGTTCGAACTCGCCCCGACGGCGCTCGCCGTCGTGACCGTGTTCGGTGCAACGACGGCCTTCTTCGCCGCGACCGTCGGCCTCGTCCAGAACGATATCAAGCGCGTGATCGCCTATTCGACCTGTTCGCAGCTCGGCTACATGTTCGTGGCACTGGGGATCGGCGGTTACAGCCTCGGAATCTTCCATCTCTTCACGCACGCGTTCTTCAAGGCGTTGCTGTTCCTCGGCGCCGGCTCGGTGATCCATGCGATGCATCACGAGCAGGACATGCGCTTCTACGGCGGGCTGCGCCGGTCGATCCCGGGGACCTTCTGGGCGATGCTGCTCGGTACGCTCGCGATCACCGGCGTCGGCATCTACGGGGTCGGCGGCTTCGCCGGCTACGTGCGGCGCATCTCGGTGCGCTCCACCGAGATCCAGACCTTCGACCGCTCGGCCGTGATCGTGCCGAACG
>ERZ500994.568-NODE-568-length-11003-cov-5.550512_pt1 | contig 11003 bp, 11 predicted proteins | sample MGYA00248878_ERZ500994 | MGnify/ENA primary metagenome ERZ500994 (study PRJEB25958, sample SAMN03398533) | human skin metagenome | study: EMG produced TPA metagenomics assembly of the Human Skin Microbiome Metagenome (human skin metagenome) data set. | reverse complement strand
GAACTCAAGGCGAAACAGGTTGTACGACGTGACCACCACATCGGCGCCGGCGACCGCATCGGCCAACGACGTGCCGCGACGCTTGCCCGAGGCGGTCACCGTGGCGACGCGCAGGCCGGGGGCGAAGCGGGCCGCCTCGGACTCCCAGTTGGCCACGACGCTGGTCGGCGCGACGACGAGCACCGGGTCGGTCATCCCGCGAGAGCGCGCGTGCACGATCGCGGTGAGGACCTGCAGCGTCTTGCCGAGTCCCATGTCATCGGCGAGGATGCCGCCGATGCCCAGCTCGCTCAGCGTGCTCAGCCAGCGGAACCCGTCGAGCTGGTAGGGCCGCAGCTCGGCCTCGATGCCCTCGGGCAGCTCGATCTGCGGCAGCGCAGTCAACTCGCGCAGCCCCATGACGCGCTCGCGCCACGCCCGCGACTGCTCCCCGACGATCCCCAGGTGCACCAGCTCGTCGTAGAGCCCGAGCTGCTCCGGGGAGATCCGCACCGTGCCCGACGACGCGTCGCCGATCAGCTCGGCCTGGCGGATGAGGTGGCGCAGCTGGTCGAACTCCGGACGCGACAGGTCGATGATCAGCCCGTCGTCGCGCACCAGCTCCGCACCGACCAACAACGCGGAGAAGATCTGCCCGAACGGGATCTCGACGCCGTCGATCACGATGCGCACCGCGAGGTCGAACCAGTCGCGCTCGGGCGTGTCGGTGATGTCGACGATGACGACCGGGTCTTCGGCCGGCTCGCGGTAGTCCGGGCGCTCGCCGCGCTCGATGACCTCGACACCGGCCTCGCGCAGCGCCGGCAGCACCTCGGTGACCAGCCGCAGCAGTGCCGAGCCGGTGAAGGCGGTCTGCTTCAGGCGCATCCCGCTGAAGGGGTGCCGGGCCCGCTCAACGACCTCACTCAGCTGGGGATCGCCGAGGTCGATGCCCACTCTGGCGCGGATCTCGGCATCGACGTCGCGCCACTTCGGAGCCTCATCACCCTCCTCGAGCAGGCGCACGTCGCCGTCGCCGAAGTCGTAGGAGTACGCCGGGGTGAGCGCGGCCGAATGCTCGTCGCCGTACTCGACGATCACCACCGCCGAGACTGCGGCGCTGCGCGGAATTTCCACCGAGGAGTCGTGAGAGTCCAGCACGCGGGCGCGGCTGAGGTCGGGCAGGTAGTGGGCGGTGAACTCCGCGACATCGCGCGGCGGGACCTCGATCGGGCCGTCGGTCAACAGCGTGCCGGCGAGCGCGTCCGGGCGCTCGGCCAACCGCCACAGGTGCAGCACCGGGGCGGCCGGGTCGTCGGGATTGTCGTCGAGGCGCCAGAGCGCGAACGGCGACGAGCCCAACGTGAGTGCGGCTTCGCCGGGGCCGTCGATGCGGGCCGCGATCCGCAGGCCCCGCTCATCGCGGCTGACATCGAGCGCGACCTCCAACGGTTCGGCGTGCAGCTCGACCGTGCCGCGCTTGCCGCAGACCAACGGGACTCCGGCCTCGACGACCGGTTCCAGCACTGTCCAGAAGCTGTCGTCCTTGTCGCGCAGGCTGATCGACCGGGCGTCACGGTTGTACCCGTAGGAGGTGTTGGTGCGGGCCTTGGACCAGTTCAGCATGGAACGCAACGCACGCTCGGCCCGCTCGGGCGGCCGAGAGGTGCCCGGCGCGGAGATGGTCTGCCACGACGCGACGTTGCGCACCCAGTCGCCGCGGGTACCCCGGGTGACCACGTGCAGCGTGAGGTCGCGCGGTGCCGGCGCGCTGGTGTACGTCGTCGGGGCCCACCTGCCTGTCGGTGGGGCGGGCGCCTCGAACTGCAGTGCCACGGGCAAGGGCGGGTTCCGGTGCCGGAATCGCTCTTGGCTGAGCACCGGCTCGAGCCGTCGCCGCCATTGCTCATCTGCCGGGCGGCGGCGCACGGTCTGCGCGATCGCGGCGAGGGCCACGGCGACCGTGTGCTTGCACGAGTCACCGATCGGGCAGCTGCACCAGCCGAGGCTGCCGTGGGTGCGGTTGTGCGGTACGACGACGAGGTACGCACCGGCCCCACTCCCGGCGACCTCCCCGTGGATGCCCGTCGGATCGGTGCGGAGCTCGACGACGTTTCCGCTGTGGAAGTAGGCCCGCCCGCGCGCCATCGTGCCGCCGTCGACGAGACGTTCGATCTCGCCGAGGCTGGGAGGGGCCGGGTCTGCGCTCACGGTGGACACCGTAGTCCGGTCCCCGGACATGGGCCTTGCCCGACACGACCCACCGTGGCAATAGGGTTTGCGGCATGGTGCGTCGAATCGTTCTCGCGAGTATCGCGGTGCTGTTGGTCGCCAGCGTGCTGCTCGCCGTACTCGTCCATCCGGCCTGGTGGGTGTTGGCCGGCATCGCCCTCGCGCTGACAGCGGTGGCGGTGTACGACGTGGTGCAGAGGCGGCACAGCATCCTGCGCAACTACCCGATCCTGGCGCACGCCCGATTTGCGATGGAGTCGATCCGCCCGGAGATCCAGCAGTACTTCATCGAGCGCAACCACGACGGCCGGCCGTTCGACCGCGACACCCGCACGGTGGTCTATGAGCGCGCCAAGGGCATCCACGCCAGCAAGGCCTTCGGCACCGAGCGCGACGTCAACGAGATCGGTTACGAGTACCTCATCCACTCCACCGCCCCGGTCCTGCCACCGAGCGAGCCGGTCAAGGTCCGGGTCGGCTCCAGCCAGTGCACGGTGCCCTACGACATCGCGCTGCTCAATGTCTCGGCCATGTCGTACGGCGCACTCTCGCCGCCGGCGGTCAACGCGATGAACCGCGGCGCCGCGATGGGTGGTTTTGCCCAGGACACCGGCGAGGGCGGCATCTCGCGGTTTCACCTCGAGGGCGGCGGCGACCTGATCTGGGAGATCGGCAGCGGCTACTTCGGCGCCCGCGACGCCAGCGGCGCGTTCGATCCGGCCCGGTTTGCCGAGCGTGCGGCCCTGCCGCAGGTCAAGATGGTCGAGCTCAAGCTGAGCCAGGGCGCCAAGCCCGGGCTCGGCGGCGTACTGCCCGGGCCCAAGGTGACCGAGCCGATCGCCGAGGCCCGCGGCGTACCGCTCGGGCAGGACTGCATCTCCCCCGCCGGGCACGCCGCGTTTTCCACCCCGCGCGAGCTGGTGCAGTTCCTCGGGCGCATGCGCGAGCTGGCCGGCGGCAAGCCCGCCGGGTTCAAGCTCTGCGTGGGCTCGCGCGCGGAGGTTCTGGCGATCTGCAAGGCGATCCTCGACGAGGGCATCTACCCCGACTTCATCGTCGTCGACGGCAGCGAGGGCGGCACCGGCGCGGCGCCGCTGGAGTACTCCGACCACGTCGGTACGCCGCTGACCGAGGGCCTGATGACCGTGCACAACGCCCTCGTCGGCACCGGGCTGCGCAAGCAGATCAAGATCGGTGCGGCGGGGAAGGTGGCACTGGCCAGCGACCTGGTCAAGCGGCTGATCCAAGGCGCGGACTGGACCAACGCGGCGCGCGCGATGATGATGGCGACCGGCTGCATCCAGGCGCAGGCGTGTCACACCAACGAGTGCCCGGTCGGCGTGGCGACACAGGACCCGAAGCGCTACGCAGCGCTGGACGTCACCGACAAGGCGGTGCGGGTCGCGCGCTTCCAGCAGGCGACGACCGCCGAGGCGATGCAGATCCTCGCCTCGATGGGCGTCTCCTCGCATCAGGAGCTGCACCCCGACCTGCTCCGCCGCCGGATCTCGCACACGACGACGATGGCCTACAGCCAGCTCTATGACTGGCTGGACGAGGGAGAGCTGTTGGCCGAGCCACCGCGCCAGTGGGCGCTGGACTGGGAGCGCGCCGACCCCGACACGTTCCACATCGCTCGCTCGGTCTTGCGCTAAAACCGTTGCCACCAGGAGATTCTCGGCTCGGCGCCGGGTGCGCACCGGCGTACTGCCGAGGCGTTACATAATGGCGCGATGGACTCAACGACGCTGCGAGAGATGCAGGCGCCTCTGAAGGAGAAGTACCGCTCGGACCCGAAGTCCGCACGCACCGAGCTGCACGCGCAAGCCGACTTTCGCGACGACGGCATCACCGCAACGGTCGACGGCTGGGCCGGACCGGTGCGCGCCGGGCTGCACGAGGCGACCGGCGGCGACGGGTCGGATGCCTGCTCCGGCGACATGCTGCTGGAGGCACTGCTCGCCTGCTCGGGCGTGACGCTACGCAGCGTCGCTACATCGATGGGACTCGATATTCGTGAAGTGACCCTGCGCGCCGACGGCATCTTCGACGCGCGCGGCACGCTCGGGCTCGACAAGGACGTGCCGGTCGGGGTCAGCGACGTGGTCGTCACGATCGAGGTCGACACCGACGCCGATGACGCCAAGCTCGAGCGCCTCGCCGCGACGACCGAGCGCTACTGCGTCGTGGGCCAGAGCCTGGCTACCCCGGCGAAGTTCGTCATCGAACGCGCCTAACCGCGAGGCTACGACGCGACATACGTGGGAATCGCCCGGCCCGCGCTGTCGACAACGAGATAGTAGTTCCGGCTCGGATCCACCTGTCCCCACTGCTGGATGAAGAACTTTCCTTGCGGACCGGGATCGTACGTCGGGTTGAGCACCTCGACGGTCACCATCGAGTCAGCGCCCCCGACGCTCACGTGGGCACCGCTGTTGTTCGGTCCCCACTTGATCATGAACGTGCAGTTCCTGAGGGTGAAGGTCCCGGCGCATTGCTCGATGTTGACCCCTGGCGACGAGCCCGCTTGGGCGACATCGGTGTGGATCAGGTTGATGCACGCCGATGTGGTGCAACGCCAGAAGGTCGGCATGCCGACCCGGGTGTGGTGGGCATAGACGTTGGTCACCCCGACGTACGACTGCAGGTTGAACATGATCGGTGACGTGCCCACCGACACGCCATTGTCGTCGCGGCAGTCGATCTCTATGCCGGACAAGAGCATGCCCATGCCTTTGTAGCCGGTGATCGCGCCAGCCTCCCCCGGTGGCCTAGACAGCCATCCGCGGTGCGCGCCCTGCAGTTTCAGATAGCTGAACCGGGTGTTGTGGCCACTGGCCCAGATCCCGTTGTAGGCACACCCGCCCAGGTCTTCGCCGCGCATGGTGAAGTTGGCGAAGAAGGCGTTGTCCTGCTGGGACTCGATCATCTTCTCCTGCAGACCGTCGGCGTAAGTCTGCTGGCCCTGCGCGAATCCTGACTTCTTCGGCCTCACGACGGCTCCCGGGCCCAGCCCGACAATGCCGCGCCGTACGCCGAGCATCGAGCGGTACTGCCTGGCATTGCTCACGAAGCCCTGGGAGGTGTCGATCCAGAACGGCTCAGGGTCCTCCGGTAGCACCAGGATGTCGTTGTCGCCAAGGAGTGCCATCGCCCCCTGCAAGGTCATGCCGCTGGAGCGGGCCCATTTCCACTGCACCGGGTTCGCATTCGAGGGGAACCCCGGGATCTGCCCGACGTCGCTGACCGCGAACGGGCCGAAGGTGGGGAGGTTTGCCGAGGCCGAGCTGGCCGGGATTGCGGCAATCGCGCCGAGCGCGGCACCGCCAACCAACAACGACCGGCGGGAGAAGGTGGGGGACTTATCCATCGGCTTCCTCTGTCGCAACTGGGATCCCCCGACTAGTAACAACTCTCCTCTTCGAACACTGGCCGGTCAATGATGCACGCTGAATGCCCGCAGACGCCGCGTGGTCCCGCCGAGCGGTGCGGGCGCCGCGCGCCTAGGCTGGAGACGTCTACCCCCACTTGACGAGGAGTCACGCATGCCGCTGGAGAAAGTGAACGAAGTCGCCTACACGATCGCCGCGACCGCCAAGGGCGGACGCGACGGCAACGTCAAGAGCGAAGACGGCGTCATCGACCTGCCGCTCGGACGCCCGGGAAACACCAGCTCGCCCAAGGCAAACCCCGAGACGCTGTTTGCCGCCGGCTACGCCTTGTGCTTCAGCGGGGCGCTCAACTACGTCGCAAAGGAAGCCGGGATCGACGCCAGCGACTCGACCGTGACGGTCGACGTGACGTTCGGCAAGACCGACACCGGCTTCGGGCTGGCCGCCGATATCAAGGCCACCATCCCCGGAGTCGACCCGGCGCAGGCACAGGAGCTGGTGGAGAAGGCGCACGCTTTCTGCCCGTACTCCAAGGCCACCCGCGGCAATATCGACGTGACCGTCGGGGTCGCCTGAGCTTCGCACCAACGCACGGGCGGTGGACTCATGAGCGATTGGCGCTCACGAACCCACCGCCCGTCCTGCGGGGGCTGACTACCCGGCGAGCAGCGTGTCAATCTGGTTGATCGCCGAGGTCGCGCCTTCCTCCACGCCCATCTCGAGCACCTGCTGCAGCGCCTCGGCGGTGGCGTACGTCGTGACATAGGTGGCGCGCGTGCCGCCGTCGCGCTCGGTGAAGGTGAAGACGTTGTCGCCGACCGGCATCTCCTGCGAGACGGTGAAGTTGGCGTCGGCGAATCCGTCCTTGAACGAGAAGCTGCTCGGCTCGTTGACCGCGACGACATCCCAGATACCGTAGAACTTCTCGCCCTCCGGGCTCGTCATGTAGTAGTTGACCCGACCGCCGGGACGCAGATCGTGATCGACGACGGTCGCGGGGTACGTCGGCGGGCCCCAGATCTTCTCCAGCTGGCGCGGGTCGGCGTACACCTGCCACACGCGCTCAACCGGCGCGGCAAAGTCGGCAACGATGGTCAGGGTGCGGTTGTCAATGTCCTTCTGGACGTCGGTGACGGGCATCTGCTTGCTCCTTCTTGAGGGTTGGGTACTGCGGCCGGCTAGTTCGCCGGGGTGTCGGGTGGATCGGTCGCGATGAGTTCGTCGATGCGTGAGATGCGCCCGCGCCATACCTGCTCGAGCTCGGAAAGCAGGTCGCCGACGGACCGCACCGCTGCGACATCGCCGCTGGCTAGCTGCTCGCGCCCGCTCCGGCGCTTGGTGAGCAGGCCAGCCTTCTCCAGCACGGCGACATGTTTTTGCACGGCGGCAAAGCTCATGTCGTAGTTGCTCGCGAGCGTCGAGACCGAATGCTCCCCCGCCAGCACGCGGCGCATGATGTCGCGCCGGGTGCGGTCGGCGAGGGCGTGAAACAGGGCGTCGACCCGGTCTTCGTCCTCGTCGCTCACAGTCTCAATATACAACCGATTGGTTGTACGTTGTCAAGCCCCGATCTGAAGTCGCGCCGACCGCCCCACAACGCGACGTGCGGTGGGTTACGACCCGCCAATTCGTGATTAGCGTGTCGTAACCCACCGCACGTGGGTAAGTCGACCGGTTTATCGGCTGGCCTGGTATTCCTCGATGATGCTGTTGGGAATGCGGCCCCGATCGCTCACGCTCTTACCCTTCGAGCGCGCCCATTCACGGATCGCCTGCAATTCGCTAGAAGAACGCGCCGACTTGCGCGCCCCTCGCCCCGAGCGCCCCGCTGACGACGTACGCGTGGCGACTTCCAGGAACGGCGCGAGCGCCTTGTCGAGCTTTTCCCGGCTGGCCGAGCCAAGATCGACCGAATACGTGTCCCCATCGACCGAGATGAGCACCGGCTCGGCGCCTTCCTCCCCGGTCAGATCGTCGACATATACGGTACGGCGTGCCATTACATCACCCTCAACTTATGTTTCTTCGGGAATTCGAACTTCACCACAATATCGTCCTATTACCCACAAGACCTCCTAAATTCCGCACGATCTTTTCATTCCTTATTGACAGTCACCGCGCCGCTGCCGTCGTTTTTGGGGTGAGCCACCGAGACGATGCAGCACGATTGCCAACCCGACTAAAGCCACGGCATTTGCCGCGAGTACGACGCCGACCGCGATGCCAATTCCCCCAGTCATAGGCGGCGCCGAGTACGCCGCCGGCCACCAGCAGTCCACCACCGCGCACGAGCGCCAGCCAGCCGAAAGCGACCGCCCTCGTCGCGCTCGGCACGAGTTCGGTCACCACCGCCTTGACCGTGGAGTCGAGGATCCCGTTGACCAGACCCCAGATCGCGATGCCGAGCCAGACAAGCGCAACCGACGCTGAGCAGCCCGCGCGTCTGCGCGTGATAGGCCAGCAGCGGGAAGGAAGCGACCCCGCACGAAAGCACGGCGATCGCGGCGACGTACTGCCAGAATGCCCGTGGTAGCCGACGGTTCACGAGCTTGTCAGCCCCCGGCGCGTGCCTGCCGGGCTCTTCGTAGGCGAGCGGGTCAGGCACCCGGTGGCGCAGCCAGAGAAGCAACGCGATCACCAGCGCTCCAGGGACGGCGAGTACGCCGAACGCCGGCCGGTAGTCTCCGTCGCGCCAGCTGAGCACGGCGGCCAACAGCAGCGGGCCGAGCATCGCTCCGGTCTGATCAAGCGCCTGATGGACCCCGAACGCGCTCCCTCGCCCGGTTTGCGCCGAGGCATGCGAGAGCAGGGTGTCCTTTGCCGGCGAGCGCACCGCCTTGCCGAGCCGCTCGGTCGCGTAGAGAAGGAGCGCGGGCGCGAGCACGCCGGTCAGCCCGTAGCCGATGAACTCCCCCGCACCGGCGACCAGCCCGACGACCGTGGCCGACGCACCGAGCGTGGCGAGGTAGGGCCCGATGATGCTGCGCGCGCCCTCATAGACCATGTCGGCAAGCAGGCTGACAATCCCGAAGGCAACGACAAAATGCCACGGCCGCATCGCGGTCGACCGGTCGCCAGAGGCACTCGCGCTCACTCGCTCATTGAACATCCCTTGCAGCGGCGCATCTCGGTAGGCATCTGTAGGCATCTGTAGCGCCGATGGACCCCAGTGCCCCATCCCAGCTACTTCTGGAAATTCTTTATGCCCGCCGTTCTTTATCTTTTCGCGCTTGCCGTCTTTGCCCAAGGAACATCTGAGTTTGTCCTCGCAGGGCTGCTCCCGGCGGTCGGCGCCGACCTCGACATCCCGACCAGCCGCGCCGGACTACTGACGTCCGCATTCGCCGTCGGGATGGTCATCGGCGCACCCGCGATGGCCGTCGCGAGCCGTCGGCTGCCGCCGCGCGTATCGCTGTCGGGTTTTCTCGCAACTTTCGTTGCCGCACACGCGATCGGGGCGATGACCGACAGTTTCGGCGTACTGCTCATCAGCCGAGTCATCGCTGCCGGAGCCAATGCCGGGTTCCTCGCGGTCACCCTGGCAACGGTGTCTCGAATCGTGCCCGCCGACCGGAGCGTGCGAGCGCTCTCGGTGGTGCTGGGTGGCACGACGCTGGCGCTGATCGCCGGCGTACCCGCAGGCGCGTACGTCGGCGAGCTCCTGGGGTGGCGCGCCACGCTGTGGACGATCGCCGCGCTGTGCGTGCCCTCCTTGGTGTCCGTCGCCGCCCTGACCCCCGGCAGCGCCGAGCGCACGACTGTCTCGGGACCTGGCACCATCCGCCGTGAGCTGCGGGTGCTGCGCCGCGGACCGGTCCTCACGGATGCCGTTTTGGCCGTTCTGGTCAACGCGGCGACGTTCTGCGCGTTCACGTATCTGGCGGTGATCGCCAGCGGGCCGGCGCAGATCGACGCTTCGAAGATTCCTTTGCTGCTAGCGATCTTTGGCGCGGGAGCGTTCGTGGGGGTGACCGCTGCGGGTCGGTACGCAGACTACCGCTGGCGACAGGTCATCGCGCTGACGGCACCGTTGCTATGCGTTGGCTGGGTGTTGCTCGCGCTGTTCGTCGCCGTGCCCGCGGCATTGTGGAATCTGGCTTTCGCGCAGGGCGGTTTGTCGTTTGCACTTGGCAGCACGCTCATCTCGCGCATCGTGGTACTCGCGACCGAGGCGCCGACCTTCGGAGGTGCCGTCGCGACCGTCGCGCTTAATGTCGGCGCGGCAATCGGCCCGATCGCAGGTGGTTTGGCGCTCGATACACTCGGAGTGCGCGGACCGGTGGTCGTCAGCAGCGGGCTGGTGCTCGTCGCCATCGGTGTCCGGTCTATCGCCGTCAAGGTCCTTTCGCATCGACAGCCGAGCTCACTGGACGGGGGCCACGATGAACGATGCGCATGATGACGTTGCCTGGGGACTCAGCACTGAGGACAGGGCCTTTGTCGACGGCATCAGCGGCGTACTCGCCGAACTGCCGTTCGTCGAAGCCGTCGCCCTCGGCGGCTCTCGTGCCCGAGCGACCGCACATCCGGGCAGCGACTGGGATCTGGCGATCTACTATCGCGAAGGGTTCGACCCCGCGACGCTTCGCGATGTCGGATGGGCCGGCGAGGTGTCGGAGATCGGGGGCTGGGGTGGCGGAGTCTTCAACGGCGGAGCGTGGTTGCGCGTCGCCAACCGGCCCGTGGACATGCACTACCGCGACCTCAATGCCATCACGCTCGAGATCGAGCGCGCTCGCCACGGCGAGTTCGACATCGAGCCGCTGATGTTTCACCTGGCAGGGATTCCGACCTACCTGCTCGTCGCCGAGCTCGCACTCGGCGAGGTTCTGCGCGGCGAGTTGCCACGGGTCGCCTCCTACCCCGAACCGCTTCGATAGTCCGCGTCGCGTCGTTGGGCCGAGATGGGCGAGCTGACTCTCGAGTACGCCGAACACGCGCACGCACCCCGCGGCCGGGTCACGTCGTGCCTCGGGCTCGTCGCGGTCGGCGCCACCCAGTACGCGCACGCTGTGTTAGCCACGCGCGGTGAGTGGGTCACCAACGAGAAGCAACTTCTCGAGAGAGCCGGACTAGGCGTGATCGACCAGGACCTCGCCGACGTGGGCGATCCTGCAGTGCTCGCGGGTTTTGTCGGTCAGGTCCGCCAGCGGGCCCGTGACGCTCTCGCTCTGGCTCAGTAGAGCCGTATTTCGGCTCGAACCGGACGTTCTTTCAGCGCTGGCGGCCCGATTCTGCCGATTTTGATAACGATGCGGTTACGGAGATCGCCACACCAGCCACATAAATTCACGACGGTCTCACTGGTCGCAGTTGTCGCGCGTTTCGGGTGGTTTGGGTCGATTTCGTGTCGGTGGCGCTTGATCTAATCGAACACATGAACGAACAGAGCGTGGAGTA
>ERZ500994.567-NODE-567-length-11013-cov-5.491513_pt1 | contig 11013 bp, 12 predicted proteins | sample MGYA00248878_ERZ500994 | MGnify/ENA primary metagenome ERZ500994 (study PRJEB25958, sample SAMN03398533) | human skin metagenome | study: EMG produced TPA metagenomics assembly of the Human Skin Microbiome Metagenome (human skin metagenome) data set. | reverse complement strand
GGGCTGCTGCGGCAGAACACCCCGGCCGCCGGCTATTCGGAAGCGGCGCTGCGCCGTGAGGTCAGCGGCATCCTGATGTCCCTGATCCGCACCGGCGAAATCAGCGAGACGGACCGCCAGTATCTCGTCAGCGCCGCCGCCGCGCGGACCGGCCTGACCGAAGCCGAGGTGAACGCCCGCGTCGATGCGGCAGTCGCCCAGGCGCGCGAGATCCGGGCCGAGGCCGAGCGCACGCTGGAAGAAGCCCGCCAGCGGGCCGAAACCCTGCGCCAGGAAGCCGAGGCGAAGGCCCAGCAGGTCGCCCAGCAGGCGATCGATGCGGCCGAGGCGGCACGGCGCGGTGCGATCCTGTCGGCGTTCCTGCTGGCGGCGTCGTCGCTGGTGGCCGGTGCCGCGGCCTATATCGGCGCGGTTCGCGGCGGCCGCCACCGCGACGAGAACAAGCTGTGGGGCGGTCTGCGCTATCACCGCTGATCCCGACGCACATTCAACGGCCCGCCGGCGACGGCGGGCCGATTTCGTGCCGCCGGCTTCAAATCCGGCATGGCCGAACCCAGATAGGTCTCATGACAGCACCGACATTCGACAACAGCTATGCCCGCCTCGGCGCGGGCTTCTTTGCCCGCACCCCGCCGGTCCCGGTCGCGCGGCCCGGCCTTATCGCCGTCAACGGCGAGCTGGCGACGCGGCTGGGCCTGGACCCGGAATGGCTGAGAAGCCCCGCAGGCGTGGCGGCGCTCGCCGGGAACCTGGTGCCGCCGGGTGCCGATCCGATCGCGCAGGCCTATGCCGGGCACCAGTTCGGGGGGCTTTCGCCGCAGCTGGGCGACGGCCGCGCCGTGCTGCTGGGCGAGGTCGTGGCACCCGACGGCGCCCGCTTCGACATCCAGCTGAAAGGATCGGGACCCACCCCCTTTTCGCGCCGCGGCGACGGGCGCGCGTGGCTGGGTCCGGTGCTGCGCGAATACCTCGTCAGCGAGTTCATGCATGCGGCGGGCGTCCCCACGACCCGGGCGCTGGCCGCCGTCACCACGGGCGAGCAGGTGATCCGGGAAAGCTCGCTTCCCGGCGCCGTCCTGACCCGCGTCGCATCAAGCCACATCCGCGTCGGCACGTTCGAGTTCTTCGCGATCCGGGGCGACAACGAACGGCTGCAGGCGCTGACCGACCACGTCATTGCCCGCCACTACCCCGACGCGGGCGACGCGATGGGGATGCTGCGCGCGGTCGTCGCACGGCAGGCCGAGACGGTGGCGCACTGGATGGCGCTGGGGTTTGTCCACGGCGTCATGAACACCGACAACATGGCCGTTTCGGGCGAAACGATCGACTATGGCCCCTGCGCCTTCATGGACGCCTACCACCCGGATACGGTGTTTTCATCTATCGACCGGGGCGGGCGCTATGCGTGGTCGGAACAGCCGCGCGTGGCGGTCTGGAACCTCGCGCAGCTGGCAAGCTGCCTGATCCCGATCATGGGCGACGAACAGGCGGCCGTCGCCGTGGCGACCGAGATCGTCCACGGGTTCCCCGAGCTTTACCAGGCGGCCTGGCTGCGCCGCTTTGCCGCGAAGCTGGGGTTGGCGGCCCCGGAGCCGAGCGACCGCGCGCTGGTCGAGCGGCTGCTTGACCTCATGGCCGCGCAAAAGGCCGATTTCACCCGCGTCTTCCGCGGCCTTGCCACGGGCCAGGCGGCGGCCGAGTTCGCCGACCCCGACCCGTTCGAGGCGTGGCGGGCCGACTGGCAGGCGCGCGGCCCCGACTTCGGGCTCGCCCTGCGCGTCAACCCCGTTCGGATCCCGCGCAACCACCGTATCCAGCAGGTGATCGACGCGGGCGTTCAGGACGACTTCGAGCCCTTCGCGGCCCTGGGCGAGGCGCTGAAGCTTCCGTTCGAGGATCGGCCGGAATGGGCCGACCTGTCGCTGCCGCCCCGAGAGGGGGAAGAGGTGCGGGTCACCTTCTGCGGTACCTGAGCGGGGCGGGGCGATGGGCCAGACGAGAGACCCGGCAATGCGCCAGTCGATGCACCAGTCGATGAAGGGGCGCATCGCGCCATGAAGTTCCGGCTGGCGAGCTACAACCTGCACAAGTGCCGGGGCATGACCGGACCGCACGCGCCGGAGCGCAACCTTGCCGTGATCGCCGACATGCAGGCCGACGTGGTCGCCCTGCAAGAGGTGGATTTCCGGTTCGGCGCGCGGCCCGAGGCCCTGCCCCGCGCGCTGATCGAGGACATGACCGGCCTCGTCCCCGCGCCGCACTTGTGCACCAGCAGCCTGTCGCTGGGCTGGCACGGCCAGACCCTGCTGCTGCGTCCGGACCTCGCCGCGCAGGCGCGGCTGCGCCGCCTGCCCCTGCCGGGGATCGAGCCGCGCGGCGCGCTGGCCCTGATGCTGCCCGAGGTGACGGTGGTGGCGATCCACCTTGGCCTCGCGCGGTCGTCGCGCCGGGCGCAGCTGGCGCGGCTGGTCGCCAAGGCCGCCCGGATCGGGTCCGAGGCGCTGGTGCTGACCGGCGACTTCAACGAATGGCGCGACGACCGCGGGCTGGAATCGCTGCAACCGCTTGACGTGATCGCGCCCGGCCCAAGCTGGCCCGCGCCGTTTCCGCAGCTGCGCTACGACCGCATCGCGATCTCGCCCCGGCTGCGGGTGCTGAAGGCCGGCGTCCTTGACACGCCGCTCGCACGCCGCGCGTCCGACCACCTGCCGATCTGGGCCGACCTGGAACCTTTCGCCGGTTAGCGCCACCAAGCTTCCCCCTTACCGGCGCGGGGGCTAAGACACACGCGAACCCTCACAGGAGCGCGCTCATGACCGCCATCATCGACATCTACGCCCGCGAAATCCTCGACAGCCGCGGCAATCCGACCGTCGAGGTCGACGTGACGCTGGAAGACGGCACCATGGGCCGCGCGGCGGTTCCGTCGGGCGCCTCGACCGGCGCGCACGAGGCGGTCGAAAAGCGCGACGGCGACAAGGCACGCTATCTCGGCAAGGGCGTGCTGGAAGCGGTCGCCGCCGTCAACGGCGAGCTGTCGGAGAACCTGGTGGGAGAGGACGCGACCGAGCAGCTGGCGATCGACCGCATGATGATCGAGCTGGACGGCACCCCCAACAAGTCCCGGCTTGGCGCGAACGCGATCCTCGGTGTGTCGCTGGCGGTCGCCAAGGCCGCGGCCGAGGCGACGATGCAGCCCCTTTACCGCTACGTCGGCGGCACCGGCGCGCGCGTCCTGCCGGTCCCGATGATGAACATCATCAACGGCGGCGAACATGCCGACAACCCGATCGACATCCAGGAATTCATGATCATGCCGGTGTCGGCCGACACGCTGCGCGACGGCGTGCGGATGGGGTCCGAGATCTTCCACACGCTGAAGAAGGAACTGTCGGCGGCGGGCCTGTCCACGGCTATCGGCGACGAGGGCGGGTTCGCGCCCGACATCTCGTCCACCCGCGACGCGCTCGACTTCATCCTGCGGGCGATCGAAAAGGCGGGCTACAAGCCGGGCGACGACATCATGCTGGCGCTCGACTGCGCCGCGACCGAATACTTCAAGAATGGCAAGTACGAGATTTCGGGCGAGGGGCTGTCGCTCAGCGCGGCCGAGAACGTGGACTACCTTGCCGCGCTCTGCGCCGACTATCCGATCCTGTCGATCGAGGACGGCTGTTCCGAGGATGACTGGGAAGGCTGGAAGCTGCTGACCGATCGGCTGGGCACGTCGGTCCAGTTGGTGGGTGACGACCTGTTCGTGACGAACCCGCTGCGTCTGCAAGAGGGGATCAAGCGCGGCTGCGCCAACAGCCTGCTGGTGAAAGTCAACCAGATCGGCACCCTGTCCGAGGCGCTGGACGCCGTCCGCATGGCCGACCGCGCGGGCTTCACCAGCGTGATGTCGCACCGCTCGGGCGAGACCGAGGACGCCACCATCGCCGACCTCGCCGTCGCCACCAACTGCGGCCAGATCAAGACCGGCAGCCTGTCGCGTTCCGACCGCCTGGCCAAATACAACCAGCTGATCCGCATTGAGGAGATGCTGGGCGAGACCGCCGAATACGCCGGCCGCTCGATCCTGCGGACCTGAAGTCCCGCTACCCGGGCCGGGCCGGCAACCCCCGGCCCGGCTGCTACCCATCTGACCCGCCATTCCCCTGATCCGAGGCGCGCATGACCACCGAAGCCAGCGATTTCCTGCGCCGCCGGCGGTCGCACCCGCCAAAGACGCTGCGCGGCCCCGCCCCCTCGCGCCCCGAGCTGGCGGACCTGCTGACGCTCGCGACCCGGGTTCCCGACCACGGCAAGCTGACCCCATGGCGGCTGGTGGTGCTGGAACGCGCGACGCTCGACCGCCTCGCACCCCTTCTTGCGGACTACGTGGCCGCCATGGGCGGCGACGAGGCGGCGGTGCAGAAGGCGCGCGACGCCTTTGCCTCGCCCGTGATCGTTGCCGTCGTCTCGGCGCCCTTGGTCGATGCGAAGGTCCCCGAATGGGAACAGTTCCTGTCGGCCGGCGCGGTCTGCCTGTCGCTGGTGAACGCGGCGCTCGCGGCCGGCTGGGGCGCATCGTGGCTGAGTGGGCGGGCAACCGACGCGGCCTTCGCGCAGGCGCATCTCGGGCTCGCGGCGCACGAGCGCGTCGCCGGGCTGGTCCATATCGGCACAAGGGGCGAGACCGCGGTCCCCGACCGCCCGCGCCCCGACGTGGCCGCCATCACGACCTACCTGCCATGACCGGGCTCGCCGCCTTTCCCGTCGCGCTGATCCGCGGCCTCGGCGACCTTTTGCGGCCGCGCATCTTCGGCGTCGTGCTGCTGGGCATCGCCCTGACGATCCTGCTGTTCGTGCTGTTGCAGGCCGCGATCTTCTGGGCGCTAGCGGCTTTCGGCCCCGACCACGTCACCCTGCCCTGGATCGGCACGATCCAACTGGGATCGGCGCTGTCCTGGGGATCGCTTGCCCTGTTCCCGGTCCTGGGGTTCTTCCTGATGACACCGGTCGCGGCCGGGTTCGCGGGCCTGTTCACCGAGCAGGTGGCGGCGCGGGTCGAAGACGCGCACTACCCCGACCGGCGCGGCCGCTCGACCGATTTCCTTGACGGGCTGCTCGAGTCGCTCGCCGTCGTGGCCGCCGCGCTGGGGATCGCGGTCGCGCTGCTGGTGCTGTCGCCGTTCCTCGGGCCGCTGGCGCCGATCGCATTCTACCTCGCGAACGGCTGGCTTCTGGGGCGCGAGTTCTTCGCCATGGCCGCGCGCCGCCACGTGTCGCCCGCGCGCGCGCACGAGATCCGCAGGCGCGAACGCGGCGCGGTGGTGGTGCTGGGGATCGCGGTCGCGGGGCTGCTGACCGTCCCGGTCCTCAACATCGTGATCCCGGTGCTGGCGGCGGCGTCATTCACGCATCTCTACCAGCTCGTGACGCGGAACGAGGCGGCGGTCAGACCCCCAGGGGGTTGAACGAGGTGACGTCGGCGCGGGTCACGATGTCGGCCATGATGACCCACGCCAGCACCGCGAAAAGCGCCGTCGCCAGCATCGTGGCCCAGATCGCCTTCAGCTTCAGCCGCGGCTCGGCCGGCGCGCCCGCATGGGTGCCGGGCACGATCTCGCCCGCGTCATCTTGGCTGCGGTGCCCGATCGGCAGCATCAGGAACAGGCACAGGAACCAGAGCGTGGCGTAAAGGACGATTCCGCCGGTGATGGACATCAGACCTGCTCCAGTTCGACAAGGCAGCCGTCGAAATCCTTGGGGTGAAGGAACAGGACCGGCTTGCCGTGTGCCCCGATCTTCGGCGTCCCGTCGCCCAGCACGCGCGCGCCCTGCGCGGTCAGGCGGTCGCGGGCGGCGAGGATGTCGTCAACCTCGTAGCACATGTGGTGGATGCCGCCCGCAGGGTTGCGGTCGAGGAAGGCGCGGATCGGGCTGTCATTGCCGAGGGGGTGCAGCAGTTCGACCTTGGTGTTGTCCAGCTCGACAAACACGACGGTCACGCCGTGGTCGGGCTCGTCCTGCGGCGGCCGCACGACCGCGCCGAGCGTGTCGCGGTAACGTGCGGCGGCGGCGGCAAGGTCGGGGACGGCAATGGCTATGTGGTTCAGGCGGCCGATCATGGCATGCTCCCGCTGCAATCGCGGGTTTCTACGTCCGATCCGGGCCGGGCGAAAGCCCCCGGATTGTCGCAGGCCAAGGTCGGGGCGGCGTTAACCGCGCATTAGGCAGACCGGCCGTAGGGTCTGGACAGGGCCGATTCGAGGCCGATCTTTGGGGAACGCGCCGATGCACGACTGCAAGAATCCGATCACCCGCGACGACACCGCGCCCCTGTGGCGCGCGGCACTGCCGGGGCGACCGCTGACGGGGCTGACGGTGCTGGTGGTCGAGGATTCGCGCATCGCGTCCGAAGCCGTGCGGCTTTTGTGCCTGCGCTCGGGCGCGCGCATCCGCCGCGCCGACAGCCTGCGGGCGGCCGCCCGGCACATGGCGACCTATCGCCCGGCCGTGGTGATCGTGGACCTGGGCCTGCCCGACGGCAACGGCGCGGAACTGATCCGCACCATCGCCGAGGCGACGCCCCGCGTCCCGGTGCTGCTCGGCATGTCGGGCGATCCCGGCAACGAGACGGTGGCGCTGACGGCCGGGGCCGACGCGTTCCTGGCCAAGCCCGTGGAAAGCCTGGCCGTGTTCCAGCACGCGATCCTGTCGAACCTGCCCGCCGACGCCCGGCCGACCGGCCTGCGGCTGGTGGTCGACGACACCATCGTTCCCGACAGCGGCGCGCTGCGCGACGACCTCGTCCACGTGGCCGAGGTGCTGGCGGCGGCCGAAAGCACCGACTGCATCGACTACATCGCCCGCTTCCTTGCCGGGGTTGCCCGCTCGTCGCACGATCCCCGGCTCGAGGATGCGGCGACGGCGCTCGCGCGCGATCATTCCGCCGGGCGGGCGCTGGCGGCCGACCTCGCGCGGATCAGCGGGCTGGTGCAGGACCGGCTGGCGGCGGCGGGGGCGTGACGGGGCGCGGCCTGGCCCTTCAGCGATCCGCCAGATCCCGCCGGATCGCCCGCAAGGACCGGCGCTGACGTCCCGCCGCGTCGAAGTTGCCGCGGTCGAGCCAGGCGTCGTACGCCGCCGCGATGGCGGGCCACTCGTCGCCGGTCATCGCCCACCACGCCGTGTCGCGGTTGCGGCCCTTGGTGACCATGTGGTTGCGGAACGTGCCCTCGTAGATGAACCCGAAGCGGTCGGCGGCCCGCATCGACGGCGCGTTCAGGTCGTTACACTTCCACTCGACGCGGCGGTAGCCCGCCTCGAACGCCCAGCGGATCATCAGCATGATCGCCTCGGACGCGGCCGAGGTTTGCTGTAGGATTGGCGCGATCTGGATATGTCCGATCTCGATGACGCCGTTGGCGCGGTCGATGCGCAGGAAGGACGCGACGCCGCCGATGGTGCCGGAGTCATGCGAACGCAGCGCATAGAAGAACGGATCGGCCAACCCGGCCACGCTTGCCTGCCAGTCGCGGTAGTCGGCCGGTCCCTCGAACGGGCCGTAGCCGAGATAGTCCCAGACCTCGTCACGACCCGCATTGGCGGCGAACAGATCGGCCGCGTGCCGGTCCGGGTCCAGCCGTTCCAGAGTGACGAACCGCCCCTTGATCCGGTCGGGGCCGGGGGCGGGCGGCGGCGTGAAATCCACGACCTCGCGCCCCAGCGGGCGTTCCCCCTTGCCGATCTTCAAGTGCGGATCGTCGGTCATCCGGCCGCTATCAACCTTCCAGCCCCACCGCGCGCGCCTCAGGCGTCCTTCGGCAGCGCCCGCAGGCGCAGGTCGCGCATCTGTTCGTTGGTGGGTTCGCTCGGCGCACCCATCATCGTGTCCTCGGCGCGCTGGTTCATCGGGAACATGATGACCTCGCGGATGTTCTGCTCGTCGGCCAGCAGCATCACGATCCGGTCGATCCCCGCCGCGCAACCGCCGTGAGGGGGGGCGCCATAGCGGAACGCCTTGACCATGCCGCCGAACCGCTTTTCGACCTCGGACGCCGGGTAGCCCGCGATCTCGAACGCCTTGAACATGATCTCGGGCGTATGGTTGCGGATCCCGCCCGAGACCAGTTCGTAGCCGTTGCAGGCGAGGTCGTACTGGTAGGCATGGACCTTCAGCGGGTCGCCCGACAGCGCCTCCATCCCCCCCTGCGGCATTGAGAACGGGTTGTGGCTGAAGTCGATCTTGCCGTCGTCGGTCCGCTCGTACATCGGGAAATCGACGATCCAGGCGAACTTGAACTGGTTTTCGTCGATCAGCTTCAGCTCGCGCCCGATCTCGGTCCGCGCGCGCCCGGCGACAGCCTCGAAGTCCGAGGGCTTGCCGCCCAGGAAGAACGCGGCATCCCCCTCGCCCAGGCCAAGCTGGGTGCGGATCGCTTCGGTCTTTTCCGGCCCCAGCGCCTTGGCGATCGGACCGGCGGCTTCGGTGGCGCCGCCCTCGTCCTTGCGCCAGAAGATATACCCCATCCCCGGCAGCCCCTGCCCTTGCGCGAACGCGTTCATCCGGTCCGCGAACTTGCGCGACCCGCCTGTGGGCGCGGGGATCGCGCGGACCTCGGTCCCGTCCTGCTCCAGCAGCTTGGCGAAGATGCCGAAGCCGGAGCCGCGGAAATGGTCGCTCACGTCCTGCATCTCGATCGGGTTGCGCAGGTCGGGCTTGTCGGTGCCATATTTCCGCAAGCTCTCGACATAGGGGATCAGCGGCCAGTCGGCATCGACGCGGCGGCCGCCGCCGAACTCCTCGAACAGGCCCTGGATCACCGGCTGGACGGCGGCGAACACGTCCCTCTGTTCCACGAACGACATCTCGACGTCGAGCTGGTAGAAGTCGGTGGGCGAACGGTCGGCGCGCGGGTCCTCGTCGCGGAAGCAGGGCGCGATCTGGAAATAGCGGTCGAAGCCCGCGACCATGATCAGCTGCTTGAACTGCTGGGGCGCCTGCGGCAGGGCGTAGAACTTGCCCGGATGCAGCCGCGAGGGCACGAGGAAGTCGCGCGCGCCCTCGGGCGACGAGGCGGTGATGATCGGGGTCTGGAACTCGGTGAAGCCCTGCTGCCACATGGCGTCCCGCAGCCATTTCACCACGCGCGAGCGCAGCATGATGTTGTTGTGCAGGCTGTCGCGCCGCAGGTCGAGGAAGCGATAGGCGAGGCGCGTTTCCTCGGGGTAGTCCTGGTCGCCGAACACCGGCAGCGGCAGTTCGTCCGCGGGGCCCAGCACCTCGACCCCGGTCGCATAGACCTCGATCTCGCCCGTCGGCAGCTTCGGGTTCACGAGGCTCGCGTCGCGCAGCTTCACCCGGCCGTCGATGCGGATCACCGTCTCGGCCCGCAGCCGTTCCAGCGCCGCGAAGGCGGGCGAGTCGCTGTCGGCGATCACCTGGGTGATGCCGTAGTGGTCGCGCAGGTCGATGAACAGGACGCCGCCGTGATCGCGGACGCGATGCACCCAGCCCGACAGGCGGATCTCGTTGCCCGCGTCCTGGGCAGTCAGCTGGCCGCAAGTATGAGAGCGATAGGCGTTCATCGGGCTTCCTTTCCGGCCTCGGCCGGTGCATCCTTATCCGGGCGTGCATACACGGGTTTGAAGGCGTGAAGTCAAGGCGGCGCCACAGCAAAACGCAAGAGACGCCATGCCCTATCTGCTGCTAAAGGCCGCCATTTCCGGGGTTCTCATCGCGCTCGCTTCCGAGACGGCGCGGCGCAACGCATCAGCGGGGGCGCTTGTCGCGTCGCTGCCGCTGGTGTCGGTCCTGGGGATGATCTGGCTGTGGCACGACACCCACGACCCGGTACGGCTGGCCGATCACGCGCAGGCAACGCTGTGGTATGTGCTGCCGTCCCTGCCCATGTTCCTACTGATCCCGATCCTGCTGCGCGCGGGCGTCGGTTTCTGGCCCAGCCTCGGCGCGGGCTGCGCGCTGACCTTCGGTCTTTACCTGCTGACGATGCGGCTGGTCGGCTAGAACGGCCGGACGACGTTCCCGGACCAGAAGAACTCGCCCATCCCCATGGCGAAAAGGATGTTGCCCGCCAGCCCGTGGATCAGCCACACCGCCGGGAAGCCGCGCTTCATGTAGACGTCGGCGAAGATCCAGCCGCCCACGAAGGTCATCACCGCCACCACCGGCGACCAGTACATCATGTGCGCGAGCGAGAAGATCGCGGCGTTGGTCAGCCGCGCGCTCCGCTCGGACCCGAACAGGGCGCCGTAGCGGTGAAAGAAGAGGACGCGGAAGATCACCTCCTGCGGCAGAGCCGACAGAAGCGGGTAGAGCACCCAGAGCAGCGCCAGGAACCTCAGCCGCTCGGGCGAGACGTTGGGCATGAAGCCGGGCTTCGTCGCGGCCATGACGAGGAATGCCGCGACCGCCACGAACACGCAGAACACCGCCATCCGGCCCCAGCGCACCTCGCCCCAGCCCGAGACGAGGCTTTTCCAGTGATAGTCCCCGGTCAGCCGGATCAGGAACACCGACAGCAGGCAGAAGGCCGACAGCGTTGCGAACATGTAGACGGGGTTCACGAACACCGCGATCGCGATCGGCGCCGCGACGAACAGCGCCACGAACTCCCATATCAGCCTCGCATGCGGTTTCGCGATCAGCGAACCACGCGGCTGTTCACCCACTGCTGCCATTGTCTGCGGTTCCCGGCGAATGCGTTGAGATCGACATTGCCGCCAAAGCCAGGCGCGGTACCCGTGCCCGTGTACTGCCAGAACGTCCAGCGCTGGCCCGGATAGGTCCGGCGCGGGTGATCGGCGACGGAACGCAGCCAGTATTCCGCCGGCAGCGCGCGCAGGTTGGCCTCGCGGTAGAAGTCGACCGTCGTGTAGACGACCGGCCGCTGGCCGTAATACTGCTGCAGGACGGACATGAAGATTCCGACTTCACGATGGATCTCGGCTTGTGACGGCTTGTAGCGGCAGGGGCGCGACGTGGGGGCCCCCCCAAAAACC
>ERZ500994.566-NODE-566-length-11037-cov-5.475323_pt1 | contig 11037 bp, 11 predicted proteins | sample MGYA00248878_ERZ500994 | MGnify/ENA primary metagenome ERZ500994 (study PRJEB25958, sample SAMN03398533) | human skin metagenome | study: EMG produced TPA metagenomics assembly of the Human Skin Microbiome Metagenome (human skin metagenome) data set. | reverse complement strand
CCGGGCTGTTCACCGAGCCCTACCCCTTCGACAGTTACGACCAGATCTTCGTGCCCGGTCTGAACTGGGGCGCGATGGAGTTCCCCGGGTGCGTGGCGTTCCGCGACGAGCTGCTCGGGCACGGCGAACGGCGGCGCGGTCACGCGGAAGCCCATCTCTTCCGGCCCGCGCTGGTTGGGGCGGTTCCAGGCGCGGAAGTTCTCGTGGCCGTCGACGTTGAACACCAGCACGAACACCAGCACCTGCTTGTCGAGCAGGCCGGCCGCGCGCTCGACCGCGGCGGTCATCTGCGGGTCGACCTCGTCTTCGGCGGGTGTCCAAACCAGCACCCGATCGGCGACCCGACCCGGCGGCAGCCCGGAGAACGCCGAGGCATAGCGCTCTAGTTCGGGCACGGTGGCGGCAAACAGTCCGAGGCAGTCCAGCGACGGCGCGAGAGGTTGTTGCCCGCGCAGGTCGACGCTGCCTTGTGCGAACACCATCCCGGCGACCCCGCACAAGGATGCGGGCCTCGTCGTCGATCCGGCGGTCTGGCTGCCGACGCCGAGCAGCGCCATCGCGGCCGCGACCGCGGCTGCCGAACCGCTGGATGACCCGCCCGGCGTGTGGCCGGGCGCGGTCGGGTTCTCGGTCGGGCCAGGGGTGAAGTAGGCGAACTCGGTCGTCACCGTCTTGCCGATGACGACCGCACCCAGCTCCTGCAGCCGCTGCACGCAGGCGGCCGACTCCGCGACCGGCTCCGGGGAGGTCAGCTCCGAACCGCACCTCGTCGGCATCCCCGCGACGTCGTAGATGTCCTTGATCGCAACGGGAATCCCGGCGAGCGGGGGAGCCTCAGCCAGCTCGTCGATCGCCCGCGCGTCCGCGAGCGCCTCGTCGCGCGTCGCGACGAACGCGTGAATCTCCGGGTCTCTGTTGCGCACGATCTCGAGCGCGAACTCGACCGCGTCCACTGCCGACATGATCAGCCCTTCTTGCCGAGCCAGTCGAGGGCGACGACCACGATCGTCTTGGTCGCGGCCTGCAGCGTGGGGTGCATGACCGGCGCGAAGAAGGGGGAGTGGTTGCCGGCGATCTCACTGGCGAGTACGCCGCGCTTCTCCGCGTCGCGATACGTCTCGCGGTCGACACCGCCGACATTCCAGTAGCAGTAGGGAATCTCGAACGCTTTGGGGATCTCGCTGAAGTCCTCCGAACCAGTAGTCGGCAGGTCCTCGACGTAGTGGTCGCCGAACGCCGAGGCGAAGGCGGAGCGGACCCGCTCGGTGACTTCGAGGTCGTTGACGGTCACCGGGAACCGGTCGTAGTACTCGAAGGTCGGTTCCGTCGGCGAGCCGGAGGCCTCGCACTCGGCGCGCACGATCCGCTCGATGGCCGACAGCAGCCGGGCGTGCACGTCATCGTCGTACGAGCGGACGTTGACGTCGAGTACGGCGCGGTCGCTGATGATGTTGACCTTGGTGCCGACCTGCAGCCGCCCGACCGTGACGACCGCGAACTCGCCGGGCCGCGTCTCGCGCGAGACGATGGTCTGCAGCCGCAGCACGATCATCGCGGCGAGTACGGCGGGGTCGACTGTCGTGTGCGGCGCGCTGCCGTGTCCGCCGCGTCCGAAGACGGTGACCTTGATGCTGTCGGCGCGCGAGTACGCCGAACCGACGCACGCGTGCACTTGTCCGGCCGGTTTCGGGCCGACATGCTGCGCGAACGCCACGTCAGGGCGTGGGATCCGTGACGCGAGGTCGTCGTCGACCATCGCGAGGGCTCCGCCCGCGCGCTCCTCAGCAGGCTGGAAGAGCGCGACGAAAGTGCCCCACCAGGCGTCGCGATGCGCGGCGAGCAACCGGACCGCACCGAGCAGCGCCGAGATGTGCACGTCGTGCCCGCACGCGTGCATCACCGGCGAAGTCTCGCCGTCAAACGACGTGCCGACCGCCGTGCTCGCGTACTCCAGTCCGGTGAGCTCCTGCACGGGCAGCGCGTCGATGTCGGCGCGCATCAGGATCGTCGGACCGTCTCCGTTGCGCAGTACGCCGACCAGCCCGGTGCCGCCGATGTGCTCCTCGATCTCGTCGACCCCGATCGCGCGTAGCTCCTCGGCGATCCGGTCATGCGTCTCGTGTTCAACGAAGCTGAGCTCGGGATTGCGGTGAAAGTGCACATATAGCTCGTCTTGCCACTGCTGGATGGCCTCTTGGTCGGCCAGGACCTGCTCGAGCTGCGACGGATCGGACGGCATGACTATCCCAACTTGACGTTGATCTGCTTAGTCTGGGTGAACGACTCGATCGCGCCTTCCAGGGAAAACTCGCGGCCGATCCCGGACTCCTTGAAGCCACCGTACGACTGTCCTATCACCTGACCGCCACCCTGGTTGACCTGCACCCAGCCGGAGTCGATGCGGTGCGCGGTCTCGATCGCCTCGTCGAGCTGCTGGGACCACACGAACGCGGCCAGCCCGTAGTGCGAGTCGTTGGCCTGCGCGATCACGTCGTCGACGTCGCGCCACGGAATCGCGACGAGCACCGGTCCGAAGACCTCCTCGCGGGCGATGCGCCAGCTGTTGTCGACGTTCGCCAGGATCGTCGGTCCCTGGTAGTAACCCTGCAAACCCTCTGGGGTGTAGGAGCTTCCGTCGAGCACGACCTGCACGCCGTCCTGCTTCTTGCCCTCGTCGACGTACTCGCGCACCTGGGTGTACTGCGACTCGTTGATGATCGAACCCATGTCGGTCTCGTCGTCGAGCGGGTCGCCGACCTTCAGCGCGCGGACCTTGTCGGCGAGTACGCCGACGAACTCGTCGAAGACATCCTCGTGGACGAACAGGCGCGACCCCGCCGTACACGACTGGCCCTGCCGGGTGAAGCGCATCGCGAGCAGCGCGCCCTCGGCGGTCTGCTCGATCCGGTCCGGGGTCGCCGCCGAGGGAAAGATGATGTTGGGGCTCTTGCCGCCGAGCTCAAGCGAGATGTGCGCGAGGCGGGCGCCCGCGGTCTCGGCGACGTGCCGCCCGACCGAAGTCGAGCCGGTGAACGACACCTTGGCGATGCCTGGATGCGTGGAGATCGCCTCGCCGGCGGTCTCGCCGTCGCCGGTGACCACATTGAGTACGCCGGCCGGCAGGAACTCGCTGCACACGGCGGCCAGCTTCAGGATGGTCAGCGGCGCGTCCTCGGCCGGCTTGACGACGACCGCGTTGCCGGTCGCCAGCGCCGCGGGGATCTTCATACCGGCGATCATCAGCGGGGAGTTCCACGGCAGGATCGCGCCGACCACGCCGAGCGGCTGCAGGCGGGTGTACTGCAGCTGGTCGTCGCCGGCAGGTAGCGTCGTACCTTTGAACTCTCCAGCTATACCGCCGAAGTAGCGAAACAGCGAGACGAGAGTGGCGGTCTCGGGGCGTGCCTGGGTGCGGATCGCGTTGCCGGTGTCCTGGGCGGTGAGCCGCGAGAACTCCTCGGCCTGCGCCTCGATCGCGTCGGCGACCTTCAGCAGCGCGTTGCCGCGTTCGCGGAAGTGCAGGCCCGCCCACGCGGGTTGCGCCGCAGCGGCGGCCTGCACGGCCAGGTCGATGTCGGCGGCCTTGCCGTCGGGGACGCGCGCGAGCACGAGGTTGTCGCGCGACGGGCACGTCACGTCGGTCCAGGAACCGTCTGCGGCGTCGACCCATTCGCCGCCGATCAGCATCTTCCAGTCGGGAACGTCGCTGCCCTCGGTATCGAGCGTCGTGTGCAGCTTCATGCGGAGACCTCCGAGGTTGGTGAAGCGAACGACCTGCGGTGCGTTTTGTAGCGCTACACGCGCTTTATCGCTACAAAGTGCACCGCAGGTCGCGGTTCCGGCGTACGTCGCCGGCTAGTTGGTGAAGACGATCTTGCCGTTGGTGTTGCCGTCGACCATCGCGGCGAACCCGTCGCGGGCGTCGGTCAATGGGAGGACCTCGGCAATGCTCGGGCGCAGGCCGCTGATCTTGCAGAGGTTCAGCAGCGCACCGAGCTCCTCGCGGGTGCCCATCGTGGAGCCGATGATGCGCATCTGCAGGAAGAAGACGCGGTTGAGGTCGGCCTTCGGGTTGGGCCCGCTGGTCGCGCCGGAGATCACCAGGGTGCCGCCGGGGCGCAGCGAGCGCAGCGAGTGCGACCAGGTCGCCTCACCGACGGTCTCGATCACGGCGTCGACTTTGCCGGGCAGCTTGGCGCCGCTCTCGAAGGCCTGGTGTGCCCCGTGGGCAAGCGCGCCTTCACGCTTCTCCTCGCTCCGGCCGGTGACCCACACCTGCAGCCCGATCGCGCGGGCGATCGCCATGGCCGCGGTCGCGACGCCACCCGAGGCGCCCTGGATCAGCACGGTGTCGCCGGGGCTCAGGTTGGAGTCGTGGGTGAGCATGCGGTACGCCGTCAGCCAGGCGGTCGGCAGGCAGGCGGCCTCCTCGAACGACAGCTCGGCCGGCTTGGGCACCAGGTTGGCGGTCGGTACGACGACGTACTCGGCGAAAGTTCCCTGGTGCACCTCAGAAAGCAGCGAGCGTTTCGGGTCGTAGGTCTCATCGCCGCTCCAGCCGGGCGTGGAGATCACCGAGTGGACCAGGACCTCGTTGCCGTCGTCATCGACGCCGGCGGCATCGGTGCCGAGAATCATCGGCATACGTTCTTCGGGGAGTCCGACGCCGCGCAGCGACCACACGTCGTGATGGTTGAGCGAGGCGGCCTTGACCTTCACGCGCGACCAGCCCGCGGGGACCTCGGGATCGGGCCGATCGCCCAGCTCGAGGGCGGCCAGCGGGTCTTCGGGATTGGGCTTGGTGACGTAGACGGAGAACATGCCCGAATCCTACGCGGGGCCGCTAGCCGTCCTTGGCGCGCTGGTAGTTGAAGAACGTGCCGCCGACGGCAATGCCCAGGCCAAGCATCGGCCAAATAGGCCAGTAGTTACGAAAACCTTCATCGCCGCTGAGCGAGGTGGCCAGCCAGATCACGTTGCAGATCAGCGCGACGAACACGAACCCGCGCACGGCGTTCTTGAACTGGTCGTGCGCGGTCTTGACCTCGGCGGAGTTCGCGGTACGGGCCGGCGTACTCGCCGCGGCCGGCGCGAGGGCACCCGCACCGGCGGTCGAGGACGTGGGGAGATCGGAGGTCAGTGCCTTGAGGTCGCCGCGGGTGCGCGCCTCGACCGCCGCCTTCGAGCGCTCATCGAGCTCGCCGAGGTCGATCTGGCCGTCGCTGTGGGCGAGTTCCAACCGCTCGATGACGGCGCGACGCTCGGCATCGCCCACCCGAACGTCATCGGGGACGCCGGGCGAATTCTCGTTGCTCATGCCGCGAGCCTATCGGCCGGGGTCAGCGGCGGGGCACCTGCGTGCGCACCACCATTACCCGCGCGCCGGGCGTGCCGCCACCGCGCGGACCGCGGCCGGTGAGCTTGCGCGCGACCCAGCCGCCGAGCGCGATCAGGGCGATGACCGGGATGGCGATGAGCAAGAACGCCGCAGAGATGATCGCGAGGGTGACGAGTACGCCGACGACCAGCGCGATCGCGAGCGCACCCCGCCAGCCGATCATCTTCCACAGCGACGGCTTGCCGTTCTTGTCGAGGAACTTCTCCGGGATCTGCATCCCAGGCATTCCCGGCATCCCGCCGATGTACGCCGTGCGTTCCTCCGCGCCGGGTCCGCCTCGATTGCCCGTGCCGGCTCGCGGGCCGGCGTCGCCGGTCGCGTCGATCAGCGGGGTGCCGTCTTCGTCGATGACCTGGTGGGTAGGGCGTTCGTTCATGCCTTGCTCCTGGGATTGGCGGCCAACTGGACCACACCTATCACTACGATGGAGCGGTCCGTTTTGTTCCCGCGAGCGTGGCGCGAACCGCCCGCCGCAGACCCCAGAAGGCCGCCGTTGACTGCACCGTCGGGACCCTCGCGCATGCGACTATCGCCGCGCACTGCGAGCACCCTCGTCGTCGCGATCTTGCTGATCGCCGGACTGTGGTGGCTCGCCAGCGGCGCCGGTGACTCCGACCCGACCCCGGCGAGCGAGTCGAGTACGTCGACCCAGACGACCGACACAGAAAGCCAGAGCCAGCAGGCGAAGCCGGATGCCACCGGACAGACTCAGGGCGGCGGCGAGCAGACCGACCCGGCCTCCGGGCTACCCGTGATCGCGGTGGCCGACCTGCCGCCGGAGGCCATCGAGACGATCGAGCTGATCGAGCAGGGCGGGCCGTTCCCCTACGACAAGGACGGCACCGTGTTCTCCAACTTCGAGGGGCTGCTGCCGGACGCGGCGTCGGGTTACTACCGCGAGTACACCGTGCCCACGCCCGGCGAGGACGACCGTGGGGCGCGGCGCATCGTCGCCGGCCAGGACGGCGAGATGTACTACACCGCAGACCATTACGAGTCGTTCGCGCTGATCGAGGGCACCGGATGATCCGCGATCTGCCCGATGGTGAGTCGGTCGCCGCCGCGGCCGACCACCTGCGTCGTCAGGGCCGCGCGGTCGCGCTCGTGCCGGAGTCCACCGACAAGCGATCGCTGCTGGACTCGTTCGCCGCGGCGCTGTCGTTTCCGGCGTACTTCGGGCACAACCTCGATGCGCTCGCCGACTCGCTCGGCGACGTGCACCCGGGTGAGCCGACCACCGTCGTCTGGCTCGCGGGCTCGATCGAACGTGCGGACCCGAAGCTTTACTCGACGGTGCGCACGATCCTGCAGCAGTCGCTGACCGGGGATGTGGACGTTCTGGTATGCCATCGGTGATGCCCGAGTCCCGCGACATCGTGCCCCTGGACGGCGTACTGCCCGAGTCCGCCCTGTCCGAAGCGGAAAGCACGCCGTTTGGCTTCTATCTGCACATCCCGTTTTGCGCGACCCGCTGCGGTTACTGCGACTTCAACACCTACACCGCCGCCGAGCTCACCAGCCGCGACGGCACGGCGGTCGTCAGCCAGTCCAGCTACATCGAGCTGGTGCGCGACGAGATCGCCCTCGCCCGGCGGGTGCTCGGCGACCGCGACCCGGTCGTGCAGACGGTTTTCGTCGGCGGCGGGACGCCGAGCCTGCTGCCGGCCGGACACCTGGCGGCGGCGCTGCAGGAGATCCGCGAGCAGTTCACCGTCGCCGACGAGGTGGAGGTGACGACCGAGGCCAACCCGGAGTCGGTCAGCCCGACGTACCTGCAGCGACTGCGCGAGAGCGGGTTCACGCGCGTGTCGCTGGGCATGCAGTCGGCGGCTGAGCATGTGCTCGCCGTACTCGACCGCACGCACACCCCGGGTCGCGCCGTCGAGGCGGCCGCCGAGGCGCGTGCCGCGGGGTTCGAGCACGTCAACCTGGACCTGATCTACGGCACGCCGGGCGAGAGCGCCGACGACTGGGACCGCACCCTGGCCGAGGCTGTCGCGGCCGACGTCGACCACATCTCGGCGTACGCGCTGATCGTCGAGGAGGGTACGGCGCTGGCGCGACGCATCGCCCGAGGTGAGTTCGAGCCGCCGGATGATGACGAGCATGCCGACCGCTACGAGCGCGCCGACGCGGTGCTCGGCAGCGGCGGGTTCGACTGGTACGAGGTGTCCAACTGGGCGCGTACGCCGAGTGGCCGGTGCCGGCACAACGAGCTCTACTGGCAGGGCGCCAACTGGTGGGGCGTGGGTCCGGGCGCGCACAGCCACGTCGGCGGCGTGCGGTGGTGGAACGTCAAGCACCCTGCGGCGTACGCCGCTCGGCTCGCGGCGGGGCACAGTCCCGCGCACGGTCGCGAGACGCTCACCGCTGCCGAGCGTTCGATGGAGGAGGTCATGCTGCGGGTCCGGATGCGCGAGGGCCTGGCACTTGACCGGCTGGACGCGGCGGCGCGCGGCGAGGCGGCCCAGATGGTCGGCTACGGGCTGCTCGAACGGGCGGCGTACGACGCGGGCACCGTGAGTCTGACGCTGCGTGGACGGCTGCTCGCCGACGCGGTCATCCGCTCACTCGTCGGCTAACTCCGCCCACGCGCGGTGCGTTCCGACACGAAAATCGGCGATTATCGTGGTAAAGCGCACCGCAAATCGCGGCGGACCTTGAGGCCTAGGCCGAGCGCAGCGACTTGAAGACGGCGATCGTGGCGTCGAGGAGCTCCTGCTCAGAGCCGACGTTGTCGCCGTCCATGCGGTAGCTGCCGATCAGCACCTGCGTCTGGCCCGACGCGTCGGCGACCGCGAACGCCACGACGTGCAGCGTGGTGTTGCCGCACTCGTCGGCACCCGAGCGGATCAAATCGCCCTCGTAGAGCTCTCCGGTCAGCCCGCCGTCGGTGGACACGGTCGTCGCCGCCTCGTTGGCGGTGCTCGCCTTGTCGCTGATGAGGTTGTCGGTTGCGGTCGTGTACGTCGTCTGAGCAGCGGTGGCGAGGTCGGTCTCGCTCGATGTCGTAAATCCGAAGAGGATGTCGACGCCGGCGTCCGGCGTACACGACTCATAGCCGACCAAGCTGGTCACCGCCATGGTGCCGAGGTCGAGGTCCCCAGGGCCGGACCACTTCGACTCCTCGAATGGTGAGACCGACAGCGGGTAGTCGTAGGCCAGCCCGCTCGCGGAGTCGGTGACGGTTGCCGTGCTTCCCGACGATCCCGCCGTCTCGGTGCCACTGGAGTCCGTCGCCTCGCTGGACTCCGACTCGCTTGACTGCGTCGCCGACGTCGTGCCGGTGTCGCCGCTGGCCACGTTGTCACCGGAGTCGCGGGTGAGCGCGACCACCACGACGACGACGGCAAGCACCGCCACGACACCGATCGCGATCAGCATCGCGGGGCTGAACGCCTTGCGCCGCGGCGGTTGCGGGGCGGCGCCAGCACTGAAGTCGGACTGTGGATCGGTCATATCTGTCTACTCCTCGCGCAGCGAGAGGACCATCTGGTCGGCTATGTCGCCCAGCTCATCCTCGGAGGCGAGCAGCTCGCCGTCCATGCGATGGACGATGATCAGCGCGACTGGTTTCCCGTCGGCGCCCTTGGTCGCAAACGTGGTGATCGCGTACTGCGTCGTGCCGCAGTCGTCGGCCTCGGGGATGGTCAGTACGGCGGTCAGCAGGCCGCCCTCGAGCCCGCTGCCGGTCTTCTGAATTTTGACGTCGTCGTTGGAGTAGTCCGACAGGTCGTACTCGTCGCCGGCACCGAGCACGATGCCGCCGGTGGTCGTCATCGCTGAGGTCGCGCCGTCCTTCGGGTCGTCGACCTCGAGCGGGAGGAGCGCAACGGACAGCTCCTTGCCGGTCGACTTATCGCACGTGGGGTAGGCGACGAAGGCCTGCAGCGGGATGCTCTGCACCGTCCCGTCCTGCGGGTTTGACCACTTCGCCGAGTCAAACGGGTCGGCGCTCTTGGGGTAGTCGAAGGACAACGCGTCGCCGCTGGCGGTCTCCCAGCCGTCCGGCTTGGAGTACGTCGCCGGCGCCGTGCCGCTTGAGCTCCCCGCTGGTGCGCCGCTGTCGGAGGAGTCGCGGGTGACGAGTATGACGACCACGGTGATGGCGAGCGCCACGACAACGCCGAGCGCCGCCAGCATCGGCCCGGTGAATAGGCGGGATCGGGGTGCTGGACTGGTCATTGGCTTCCTCATGTCGGCCTGGCGCGGCGAGTTGAGTCTAAGCAATCGCCGCTGCCGCTCATCCGGTATGGCCCAGCACCGCGCGGCGCCTTCCCCCGCGCGGCGCGTCGGCGACGTAGACTCAACTCGTTGGCACTCCACCCCCGAGAGTGCCAGAGACGAGACCGCAGGGAGGTGTGCGATGACGGCCGAGGAGCGTCGTCTCGAAGTGCTTCGCGCGGTCGTCGAGGACTTCGTCAGCACCAACGAGCCGGTCGGCAGCCGCGCCATCGTCGAACGGCACGCGCTCGGCGTGTCCGCCGCGACGGTGCGCAATGACATGGCCGCGCTCGAGGACGAGGGCTACATCACCCATCCGCACACCAGCGCGGGGCGCATCCCGACCGACAAGGGCTACCGGCTGTTCGTCGACCGGATCTCCGACCTCAAACCGCTGTCGGCGCCTGAACGTCGGGCGATCGAGACGTTCGTCGACGGCGCGGTTGACCTGGACGACGTCCTGCGCCGCAGCGTGCGGCTGCTCGCCCAGCTGACGAAGCAGGCGGCGGTCATCTCCTACCCGAGCCTGACCCGCTCGTCGATGCGCCACGTCGAGCTCGTGCAGCTCGGCCCGCGGCGGGTGATGGTCGTGATGATCACCGACTCCGGGCGGGTCGAGCAGCGCGTTGCCGAGCTGCCGGAGGAGACCGACGCCGCCGACGTACTCGCCTTGCGCAACACGCTCGGCGATGCGCTCGCCGGCGCGCGCCTGAGCGAGATCGGCGAGATCGCGTCGGGGCTGCTCGATCAGGTCGAGCCGCGGCTGCGACCGGCGATGGGCGTGCTGTGCGGCGTACTCGTCGAGTCACTCGTCGAGCCGAGCGTCGACCGGGTCGTGATCGGCGGCGCGGCCAACCTCACCCGCAACTTCACCGACTTCCAGCACAGCCTCGGTGAGGTTCTGGAGGCGCTGGAGGAGCACGTCGTACTGCTCAAGCTCATCGAGGAGTCGTCGACCCCCGACGGGGTCCGGGTCTCGATCGGGCACGAAAACACCACGCCCGGGCTGCGCTCGACCTCGGTCGTGGCGACCGGGTACGGCGAGCACGGCGGCCGGCTCGGTGGCATCGGCGTCGTCGGACCGACCCGGATGGACTACGCGGCCAACATGGGCGCCGTCCTCACCGTCGCGCGGTACGTCGGCCGCCTGATTCACACCGGCTAAACCACCGGACCCCGTCGTTCGTCGGGTACGGCGCACGCGCAACACTTTCTACTGAAGATTTCCCTGACTGGAGAACCGTGGCACCTGTGGCTACCGACTACTTCGCCATTCTGGGTGTGGACAAGAACGCCACGCCCGCCGAGATCAAGAGGGCCTACCGGCGGCTGGCTCGCGACCTGCATCCCGACGTCAACCCGTCGCCGGAGGCGCAGGAGAAGTTCAAAGAGGTCAGCAAGGCCTACGAGGTGCC
>ERZ500994.565-NODE-565-length-11054-cov-4.873625_pt1 | contig 11054 bp, 9 predicted proteins | sample MGYA00248878_ERZ500994 | MGnify/ENA primary metagenome ERZ500994 (study PRJEB25958, sample SAMN03398533) | human skin metagenome | study: EMG produced TPA metagenomics assembly of the Human Skin Microbiome Metagenome (human skin metagenome) data set. | reverse complement strand
AAGGAGGCCGTTCGAGACCTGCTGACCGGAATGTCCGGGTTCACCCGGTCGGTTGCGTTCCGCGAGCCCGACGATCTGGTCTTCGGCCGCCAGCCGCGCGATGCGCAGGGTCTGCAGTTTTGGAGTCGCCCGCACCTTGCGCGCCAGTTCGAGCGCCGCGAGTTCGGTATTCAGAGCCGAGTTGAAGTTGATCTGATCGAGACGCCGGCTGATCTCGCTCGGCGTCGTGGGCACGCGCATGCCCTGGGTCGGCGTCAGTTGAACGATCAGAAGATCGGTCAGGTCGCTCTCATGCACCAGCGGGAGGATCGGCGGATTGGCGGCATAGCCGCCATCCCAATAGGCCTCCCCGTCGATCTCGACGGTCCGGTGGATCAGCGGAAGACAGGCCGATGCCAGGACGACATCCACTGAAATCTCCTCGTTGCGGAAGATGCGCAGGGCGCCGTCGCTGACGCGGGTGGTCGCGACCAGCAGGCGCGGACTCGCCGGATCGCGAAGCGACCCGAAATCGACCTCTGAAACCAGGGCCTTGCGGAGAGGATTGAGATCGAACGGGTTGAACTGCGCCGGCGAGAACGCGCGCGTCAGAAGACCCGCCGGCGTGCTCGCGAGCAGCCCGTGCAGACTGGCGAACGGAAGAAAGGCCGCGTCCTCGATCATCCGCCCCCAGAACCGCGCGAGCCGCGTCCGGGCCTCGTCGCGCCCGCCATGCGCAAGGCCGCTGGCCAGAAGAACGCCGTTGATCGCGCCCGCGCTCGCCCCGCTCAGGGACGCAACGTCGAGCGTCTCCTCCTCCAGAAGGCGGTCAAGGACGCCCCAGGTGAAAGCGCCGAACGAACCGCCCCCCTGCAAGGCGAGGGATACTTTTGACGGCGGCCAGCGATCGTCGCGGCCGCCGATCAGCGAACGCGCGTGCTGAAGGATGCTCATGGTCCAACCCCGAATCATTCGCAAAGGGCAGGATATTGTGCATCGCAGCAATTTAACAATTGCGCGCAAGTGCCGCACGACTGAATCAATGCCACGCTCAAGCCTGCTCGGCGGGTTCCAGGGCTTTCGAGATCGCCCGCGCCAGCACTTCCGGCGGCTGCGCTCCGGAAACGCCGATCCGCCCTTCGAGGATGAAGAACGGAACCCCGGTGACGCCGAGGGATCGCGCCTTCTCGATCTCGCCGCGGACGGCGTCGGCATCGGCGCCCTCATCCAGCAACCGCGTCACGATCTCCGGGTCCATGCCGGCCCCGGCCGCGCGAGCCGTAAGGACCTCGCGATCGCCGATATCCTCGCCATCGATGAAAAACGCCCGGAACAGGGCCTCCACGACCGCGTCCTGCTTGCCCGCCGACCAGGCCCAGCGGATCAGGCGGTGGGCGTCCAGCGTATTGGGCGAGCGCCGGATCCGGTCGAAGGCGAAGTCGAGCCCGGCCGCCTTCCCGGCCTCCGTAAGCCGCGCATGAATCCCGGCCAGCCGGTCCTCTCCGAACTTGCGGGCCATATAGTCGTGACGATCGAGGCCGCCGGCGGGAATGGTCGGATCGAGCTGGTACGGCCGCCAATGGATCGTCGGCACGACGTCCGGAAGCCCGGCGAGCGCGGCTTCCAGATTGCGCTTGCCGATATAGCACCAGGGGCAGACCGCGTCGGAAACGACGTCGATCTGCACTGTCCGATGGGCGGCCTGCCCTGCCAGGTCGCGAAGCCCGACGTCGCTCATCCTCGCATCCCCACGGTTCGCAGCGCCATCAGCATGGGGCGCAGGCGCGACAGGTTCAAGACGTCAGGTCTTTGCGACCCACCACGTGTCCAGCGTCGCGCCGAACAGCGGCGCGGCCGCCTTCGGCAGGACGGAGGGACGGCCAAGCCGCGTCCAGAAGGCGTCCCATTGCTGGGCGGTGTGGAACAGCGGCACGATGTAGAAGCCCGACAGCAGGACGCGGTCGTAGGCGCGGACCGCCGTCACAAAATCCTCGCGCGAATGCGCGCCGAGAAGCGCCTTAATCAACGCATCGATAGCCGGCGATTTCGCGCCGGCCAGATTGAACGACGCCTCCTGGTCGGCGCTGCCCTCGCCCCAGCGCATGCGCTGCTCGTTGCCGGGCGACGCGGAGGCGATCCAGGAGCCGATCATCATGTCGAAATCGAATTTCTGCCGCCGCCGCTGGTATTGGACTTCATCGACGGTGCGGACTTTCGCGGTGACGCCGACGCGCGCCAGGGTGCTGGCGTAGTTGAGCGCAAGCCGCTCCTGCGAGCGGTCGGCGACCATGATCTCGAAGACGAACGGCTGATTGTCTTTCCGGAGCCCGCCGTGGTCGAGGGTCCAGCCAGCCTCCTCGAGCAGGGTCAGGGCCGTCTTCGCCTGCTGCCGGTCGCGCCCCGACCCGTCGGTCACGAATGGCCGCCATCGACCTTCGAGAATGTCGGGCCTGACGGCGCCGGGAAACGGCGCGAGGAGAGCGCGTTCCGCGTCGCTCGCCGGACGGCCGGTCGAGGCAAGTTCGGAATTGTCGAAGAACGAAACGGTGCGCGTATAGAGGCTGGCGAACAGATTCGCGTTCACCCACTCGAAGTCGAACATCGTGGCGAGCGCCTCGCGCACGCGCATGTCTGCAAAGAGCGGGCGGCGCGTGTTGAAGGCAAACCCTTCCATGCCGCGCGGAACGCCGAGCGGCAGTTGCTCCCGTTTCACGCGGCCGTCGCGGAGCGCGGGAAAATTATAGCCGTTCATCCAGCGGATGGTGTTGGTTTCCTCGCGATAGTCGATCAGCCCTGCCTTGAAGCTTTCGAACATCGAGTTCGCATCGCGATAGTAGTTGATGACGATCTCGTCGAAATTATACAGGCCCCGGCACATCGGCAGGTCGCGCCCCCAGTAATCGGGATTGCGGCGCAGGACATATTTCTCGCCGGGGTCGACCGAGGCGATCGTATACGGGCCCGTGCCCGTGGGAATCTGCAACGTCGGATCCGAGAAGCGCTCGGGATCGATCTTCGCCTTCGACAGCACGGGCATCAGCGCGAGCGTCATGGGCATCTCGCGATCGTTCACGCCTGTCAGATCGTAGTGAACGGTGAGGTCGTCCTGCGCCTGCGCGGATTTCACCAGGCCGTAGGCGTAGCGATGCTGCGGGCGGCCACGTGTCCTCAGAAGATCGAAGGTGAACAGCACGTCCTTCGCCGTCACCGGCGTCCCGTCCGAGAATTTCGCGGCCGGGTTGAGCCGGAAGGTCACGTAGGTGCGCTCTTCGTCGGTCTCGATCGTCTGGGCGACGAGCCCGTAGAGCGTGAACGGTTCATCGAGGGAACGCGCCATCAGCGCCTGGAAGACATTCCCGTTGAGGCCTTGCGCGGCGGTGCCGGCGCGCAAGTTGAACGGGTTGAGACTGTCGAACGTGCCCTGGAAGGCCAGATTGAGCCGGCCCCCTTTCGGCGCATCCGGATTCGCATAAGCGAGATTTGCGAACCCGGCGGGCAAGGCCGGCAGCCCGTGCATGGCGATACCGTGCATCGGGATACCGCGCTCGCCGGCGGCAGTCTGCGCAGCAACGCCGGACGGTGCGGCAACCGCGGCCGATCCCGCGAGAACGAGAAAGCCTCGGCGGGTCGTCCCGGGTCGTTCACGAAATTGGCGAATCTCGGCCATGCGGCCAAGGTAGTGACTTTCCTTTGCAGGAAAAGCATGCCGCTGCACGGTTGTCCGCCGCTGGCCATCCGCCGACGGAATCGCTATAGCGCACGCGTCACCGTGTCGCCGCAATGGCGCGCCATAGCGCCCGCCGGCCGTGGTTGCCCTGTGTTGAGCACCGGTCCAGCCATTCGAAAGGGATTTTAATGCCGCTCACGTTCCGGGCCGATCGCCGGCCCTTCCGCGCCGCGCTGATGAGCGCCTGTCTCGTCGCCATGGGCGGCAGCGCCTTCGCGCAGGCGCAGCGTCCGGCGCAGGCCCCGGCCCAGCAGCCGGCGCCGCAACCGCAGCAGTCGCAGGCGCAGCAGCCCTCCGGGCCGATGCGGGTCGAGCTCAACCCGACCCAGTCCGACTGGACGAAGGTCTGCGGACACGACAGCAACGCCAACAAGGACGTGTGCTACACGACGCGCGACTTCGGCACCCAGTCCGATCAGCCGCCGGTGCTCGCGCTCGCCGTCTATGACATCAAGGGTGAGGATCAGCGCATCGTCCGCTTCCTCATGCCGGTCGGCCTGATGCTGGCGCCGGGCTTCCGGTTCGCCGTCGACAAGGGCGCGACGCTCGAAGGCCGTTTCGAAATCTGTTTCCCGAACGGCTGTTTCGCGGAAACCAGGGTGAAGGGTCCGACGATCGACGCGATGCGCAAGGGCCAGACCGTCACCGTCTCGGTGAAGAATCAGGTGAACAACGAAGTGACCTTCGTCGTTCCGATCGCAGGCTTCGGCAAGGCTTTCGACGGCCCGGCGATCGACCCGAAAGTTCTCGAGGAGCAGCAGAAGAAGCTGCAGGACGAGATGCAGAAGAAAGCCGAGGATATGCGCAAGAGCGAGGCCGCCAAGACCCCGGCCGCGCCGGCCGCGCCCGCTCCCGCCGCGCCTGCCGGCAAGTAAGCGCAAGTCTACAAATCGATTGCCGAAGGCCGGGCGGAAGCCCGGCCTTTTGCGTTGGCGGTCTCGATTGTTCGATGCTGACGGACAGGCTGCTTGCGGAGGCGGGCAGCGCGCTGATACTCCGCTCGCACCATCGGGAGGAGCGACAATGACGGCCGCAAACGAACGCGCCTTCGGGACGTTCGACCATATCATTGTCGGCGCGGGCTCCGCCGGCTGCGTGCTCGCCAACCGCCTTTCGCGGGATCCGGCCAACCGCGTGCTCGTTCTCGAAGCCGGCGGCAACGACAACTACATCTGGATCCATATTCCGGTCGGCTATCTCTACTGCATGGGCAATCCCCGCACCGACTGGGGATTCTCGACCGAGGCGGAAGCGGGCCTGAACGGGCGCACTCTTGCCTATCCGCGCGGCAAGGTTCTCGGCGGCTGCTCGTCGATCAACGGTATGATCTACATGCGCGGCCAGGCGCGCGATTACGACGGCTGGCGGCAGATGGGGAATGTCGGCTGGGGCTGGGACGATGTTCTTCCCTATTTCCGCCGGTCGCAAAACTATTTTGCAGGCGCCGACGACATGCATGGCACGGACGGCGAATGGCGCATCGAGGAACAGCGCCTGTCGTGGGAAATCCTGTCCGCTTTTCAGGATGCGGCGGAAGCGGTCGGCATTCCGAAAATCCGGGACTTCAATCGCGGCGACAATTTCGGGTCGGCCTATTTTCGCGTGAACCAGCGCGGCGGCATCCGCCAGAACGCCGCCAAGGCGTTTCTTCGTCCGGCGATGAAACGGCCGAACCTCACGGTGCAGACGAACGCGCAGGTGAAGCGCGTGCGCATCGAGGGCGGACGCGCCGGCGGCGTGGAATTCTGGCTGGGCGACACGCTGTGCTACGCCGCCGCGCAGCGCGAGGTCGTGCTCTCCGCAGGCGCGGTCGGCTCGCCGCACCTGCTCGAACTGTCGGGCATCGGCGACGGCGAACGGCTGAAGGCGCTGGGCCTGCCGGTCGTGCATCATTCGCCGGGCGTCGGCGAGAACCTGCAGGATCACCTCCAGGTACGCGCGGCTTTCAAGGTGAAGGGCGTGCGCACGCTGAACGAGCAGGCGTCGAGCCTGTTCGGCAAGATCGGCATCGGTCTGCAATATGCGTTCTTCCGCTCAGGACCGATGTCGATGGCGCCGAGCCAGCTCGGCGTCTTCGCGAAATCGGATCCGAGTTTCGAGACGCCGAACCTGCAGTTCCATGTGCAGCCGCTGACGCTGGAAAAGTTCGGCGAGCCGCTCCACACATTTCCCGCCTTCACCGCCAGCGTCGCCAATCTGCGGCCGGAGAGTCGCGGTTCGATCCACGCGAAGTCGCCCGATCCGCGCGCGGCGCCATCGATCAGGCCGAACTATCTTTCGACGGCGGGGGATCGTCAGGTCGCGGCCGACGCCTTGCGCCTCACGCGAAAAATCGTCGCGCAGACGCCGCTGGAAAGATACGCGCCGGAAGAATTCAAGCCGGGGCCGCAGATCAGCAGCGACGAAGATCTTGCGCGCGCGGCCGGCGACATCGCGACAACGATCTTCCATCCCGTCGGGACAGCGCGCATGGGCGACGATGCCAAGGCCGTCGTCGATTGCGCGCTGCGCGTTCGCGGAATCGATGGCCTGCGCGTGATCGATGCGTCGATCATGCCGACGATCACATCCGGCAATACGAATGCGCCGACCACGATGATCGCGGAAAAGGGCGCCGACCTGATGCTGCAGCGTTAGAAGGGACCGCGGCTTTTGATGTCCTCCATCACCGCCTCGAGCTGGGCGATGCGCTTCGCATAAGCGCCACCGAGGCACGCGATATCGCTTCCGCAGGCCTCGCGCGCTGTGATGAAGGCGCGCTGCTCATCCTGGATCGTGCCGCGCTGCCCCATGCCGACGAAGGAGGTTGTCCATTCGAAGAGCGTCGCCATGCGCGCCTCCTGCTGGCCCAGGCGATAGTCGGAACAGACGGCCTTGTCCGCCGGCGAGCCCGCCTTCGCGCAGTCGAGCGGCGCGTAATCGGCGGCCTGCGCCGCCCCGCAGACCGTCGCTGCCGCGAACATCGCAATTTGCAGAGCGTGTTTCAAAGCCGCTCCTCAGTGCGTCGTGCAGGTCGTCGCGCGGCCGCCCTGCGTCAGCGTCGCGCCGCGACCCTTGATCCAGAATTCCGTGCCGCCGCCCACATAGCGTCCGCCATCGGCGGACATCGCCTGCGGCAGCTTCATCACGCCGCCGTCGGCGAAGGTCAGGGTCGCGCTGCCGGGCGACGACAGTCCGCCCTCGAAGACGGCGGTCAGGGACACGCCGTCCTCGCATTTATAGGCGGCGCTTGCCGCCTGCGCGGGCGCGCCGGCCGCAAACACCGCGAGCACCGCAACCGTCAGCGCCAAACGCTCCATATCGGTTCCTCCGCTCCCGAAGCGTTCGCAAGCCGTCAAAGGTTGCTTTCGGTCATTGCGGAATAGACGAGCGTCCGCAGTTCGCGCCGCACCGGATAGGCTGCCGAGGGCAGGCATTGCGTCATGAAGACGACGGCCATGTCCTCGGCCGGATCGATCCAGAACGAGGTCGTCGCCGCGCCGCCCCACCAGAATTCGCCCCGGCTGCCGGGAATCATCGTGCGCGACGGTTCCATCGTCACCGCGAAGCCGAGACCGAAGCCCACGCCGTCGTAGGTCGCCTCGCTGAACAGCGACCGCGACAGTTCCGGCAGGGTCTTGTTGCCGGGCAGATGGTTCGCCGTCATCAGCGCGAGCGTCTTGGGGGACAGAAGCCGCGCCTCGCCGAGCGCGCCGCGCCCGAGCAGCATGCGGCAGAATTTCAGATAGTCGGCGGTCGTGGAGACGAGGCCGCCGCCGCCCGACACGAAGGACGGCGCCTTGAGAAACGGGCTTGTCTCCGGATCGTCCTGGAGGGTCTTGCCGCCCTTGCCATCCACGACATAGCAGGCGGCGAGCCGATGCGCTTTTTCCGGCGGCACATGGAAGCCGGTGTCAGTCATCCCGAGCGGGTCGAAGATCCGCTGCTTCAGGAACTGCTCGAACGGCATGCCGGAAATCCTGCCGACGAGATAGCCGAGCACGTCGGTGGCGACGGAATAGTTCCAGGCCTCGCCCGGCGAGAATTCGAGCGGGATGGCGGCAAGACTCGCGATCATGTCGTCGAGGGTGCCGTCCAGGCCGATCTCGCCCACCTTCATCGTGCGATAGGCGGCGTCCACCGCCGTGCGGTTCTGGAAGCCGTAGGTAAGGCCGGACGTGTGGCGCAGCAGATCGACGATCTGCATCGGCCGCGCCGTCGGCGTCGTCAGGAATTTCGGCGCGACATCCGGCACCGGGCCGAGCATCGGCATGCCGCCGACATAGACGCCGAGATTGCGCCATTCGGGGATATATTTCGCGACCGGCTCGTCGAGCGCCACACGGCCTTCCTCGACCAGCATCATGAAGGCGACCGAGGTGATCGGCTTCGTCATCGAATAGATGCGGTAGATCGTGTCGTCCTTGACCGCCACGTTGCGCTCAACGTCGGCAAACCCCTGCACGCCCGAATGGACGATCTGGCCGCGGCGATAGACGAGCGTATGCGTGCCCGAGAACCGGCCGGGACCGACATAGTTGCGCGCGAGATGATCCTCGATCCGCTGCAGGCGGTCCTTCGACATGCCGGCGTTGCCGGCGGAGCCGGACGATGCGGAAACGACGTTCAAGGCAGACATGGATCCTCCCCGGGCATTTTCCCGCGTTTTCGGGACCGACAGATGTCATGGCTGGCCGGCCGAGCGCAAGCAGCGGCGGGCCGGAGGCTTCGCCCGGCCCCAACAATCCGAAACGCGGCCGCCACATTTGACTTCCATTTGTTCCGTAGAGGCGGCTCTATTCCGCAAGGCTTTCCGCCGCACGCGCGACCATGCCTTGCCATGCGGACCTGTAGGGACATGTCCATCGACACCGTGACACTCGCCGACGACCCCCTGGTGCAGGATATCCTCGTCGTGGAGGACGATCCCGAGATCGGCGCGCTGATCGCGCGCTATCTCGGCGACCACGGGTTTCACGTCACCGTCGTCGAGGACGGCGCGGCGATGGACCGGCATCTGGGCGAGGCTCATACGGACCTCATCGTCCTCGACGTCAATCTTCCTGACGAGAACGGTTTCGACATCTGCGTCCGCCTGCGCCGGGCGGAGGCCCCGCCGATCGTCATGCTGACGGCGCGCGGCGAGGACATGGACCGCATCCTCGGCCTCGAACTGGGGGCCGACGACTATCTGACGAAGCCGTTCAATCCGCGAGAACTGTTGGCCCGCATCAAGGCCGTGCTGCGCCGGAGCCGGCCGGACACGCCCACGCCGGACACCGAGAAGACCTATGAGTTCCAGGGCTTCCAGATGCATATCGACGGCCGCCGGCTGATCGATCCGGCCGGCGTGCGGATCATCCTCACCGGCTCGGAATTCGAGATTCTGCGCGCGCTCGTCGAAAACGCTGGACGCGTCCTGTCCCGCGAGCAGTTGCGCACCAAGGCCGCGCTCACGCCGGGGCCGATGGACCGCAGCATCGACATCATCGTCAGCCGCCTGCGCCAGAAGATCGAACGCGACGCGCGCACGCCGGATCTTATCCAGACCGTCCGGTCGATCGGCTATGTCTTCGCACCGAGCGTGAAGACACAATGAGAGGGATGCTGCCGCGCCGCATCACGCTGCAGATCGCGCTGCTGCTCGTCCTCTGCGTGGCGTTCTTTCACGCGGCCGTCTTTGTCATTCTCTTCAGTTTCGGACGGTTCCATCCGCCTCGGGCCACCGACGGCGCGCTGAACGCGATTCTCGCGCTGGAGGCCGTGCCAGCGGGCGAACGGCCGGCAATCGTCTCGAAGATTTCCGCTTCGCTTCCGGATCTCGACCTGACGCTCGCTTCGAGCCCCGCGCCGACCATCCCGGCGACAGGTCTGCCCGTCGAGGTCCTCCGCGAAAAACTCCCTGCCGGCGTCGTTGTCGCACGCCGGCCGGACGCGTCCGAGGGCTTCCTTGTCGCGACGCTGACGGACGGCCAGCAGGTCGCTTTCAAGGCGCCGCTGCCGCCGGACGGTCCTTCGCGAGTCATTCTCATCAGCACCCTGTTCGTCGGGATCAGTTTTTTGATCTTCTCGCTGTGGGCCGTGGTGTCGCTGACGCGTCCGCTGCGCCGGTTCGCCGACGCCGCCGAAGCCTTCACGTTCAATCGCGAAGCAGCGCCGCTCGACGAAAGCGGCCCGACGGAAGTGCGGCTCGCAGCGCAGGCCTTCAACCGCATGCAGGTTCGCATCTCGCAGATGGCCGCGCGGCAGGCCCGCATGCTCGCCGCCGTCAGCCACGACCTGAGAACGCCGATCACCCGCATGCGGCTGCATGCGGAATTCCTGGACGACGCCGAGGCGAAGACGAAGATCCTGCGCGACCTCGAACAGATGGACGCCATGGTCCACGCCTGCCTGACCTATCTGCGGGGCAGCGCACGGCGGGAAGTTTCGATCGTCGATCTCACCAGTCTGCTCCAGACGATCGCCGACCAGTTCGCCGAAATCGGCGCGGAGGTCCCATTTTCCGGCCCGGCGGAACGGCTCGCGATCTCGGCCAATCCCGACGACCTGTCCCGCGCCTTCAGCAACCTCGTCGACAATGCGATCAAGTTCGGCGGGGTCGCCGAGATCGGCCTGACGCGGAATGGCGGCGCCGCGATCGTCGAAGTCAGGGATCGCGGTCCGGGCATTCCGCCGGCCCTGCGCTCGGCCATGCTGGAGCCTTTCGAGCGCGGCGACGAGAGCCGGCGCAAACAGGCCAAGGACGGTTTCGGCCTGGGGCTCGCGATCACCCGCGCGATCGTCGACAGCCACGGCGGAACGCTCGAGCTGATGAACCGGGCGGAGGGCGGCCTGACGGTCCGCATCACCCTGCCGACCGTCGCCATGGCGGCACAGACGCCCGCAAAAACGCCGGCCGAAACAATCTGAAACGACGCCGGCCCATTGTGGCCCGGCGCGTCTGGAAATCGAGGTTCCCGAGAGGAACCTGAATGCAGCCTGAACCACTGAAGCGTTACGCCCGGACGTTTCTTCTCCTTGCCGCGCTTTGCGCGCCGCCGATCGCACTGGCGCTCCTGCCGGTCGCCCTTTCGGCAAGCCAGTCGCTCGTCGATACGGGGCTCCAATTGGATGGCGCGCGGTTCGACAGTCTCGGCCGGCTGGTCGCCTACGCGGGCAAGGAGACGATCCCCTGCCCGCCGCAGACGGAACGAACGGCGGTCCTTCTCGTCGCCGGCCAGTCGAACGCCGCGAACCATGCGCAGCGTCGCTACACGTCGGCGCATGGCGCGCAGGTCGTGGGCTTTTTCGGCGGACGCTGCACCGTCGCGCGCTCGCCCCTTCTTGGCGCTTCGGGCGAATGGGGCGAGGCATGGACGCCGCTCGC
>ERZ500994.564-NODE-564-length-11056-cov-5.356604_pt1 | contig 11056 bp, 13 predicted proteins | sample MGYA00248878_ERZ500994 | MGnify/ENA primary metagenome ERZ500994 (study PRJEB25958, sample SAMN03398533) | human skin metagenome | study: EMG produced TPA metagenomics assembly of the Human Skin Microbiome Metagenome (human skin metagenome) data set. | reverse complement strand
CACAAGCCATAGGTTGCGGAGATCGATTTCTTTAACGCCAAACTGTGAGCGAGCACGGCAGACTTGGTTTTTGGTAGAGGCGCCGGCCGAGGCGGACAATGACGCAAAGTTCAATTAACGTGAGCTGTATCGCGGCGATGGCCGGCGTCATGTCGCCGATGTCGGCGAGGTCGACGTCGATGCCGCGGCGCTCGCGTCCGGTGACGGTGATCGCCTCGGACGTGCGCTCGACGTCGGCGCCGTACTCGGCGAGCACTTCGAGCAGTCGGCCGATCGGCTGCGCGGAGTCGGCGGGCCAGTGCGGGATCGTGACCGTACCGCCGGTCATCGCCGCGGCTGCGAGAAACGGCGCGGAGTTGCTGGCGTCGGGTTCGATCACCGTGTCGACCGGGGCGATCTGCCCGGGCGCGACGCGCCAGCCATCGCCGTACTCGTCGGCATCGACGCCGTGCTCGCGCAGCGCTTCCAGGGTCATCGCGATGTGCGCGCGGTTGGGCACCGCGCCGGTCGGCCGCAGCCGGATGCCGTCATCGAAGCGCGCGGCCGACAGCAGCAGCCCGGAGACGAACTGCGACGAGCCGGACGCGTCGATCGCGACGTCACCGCCGCGCAGCCCGCCGGAGCCAGCCACGGTCAGCGGCAGCAGGCCGCGCCCGCCGTCGTCGATGTGAGCCCCGCACTGCCGGAGCCCGTCGAGGAGCGGACCCATCGGGCGGGTGCGTGCGTGCGGGTCGCCGTCGAATCGCGTCATGCCCGACCGCAGACACGCGACCGGCGGGACGAAGCGCATGACGGTCCCGGACAGCCCGCAGTCGACGTACGCCTCGCCGTGGTCGAGCGCGGGGGCGACCTGCCACGACGCGCCGCCGGAGTCGACCGCGCAGCCGAGTGAGCGAAGTGCTTCGGCCATCAGCAGCGTGTCCCTAGAGCGCAGCGCGTTATGCACCATCGAAGGCCCCGAGGAGAGCGCGGCGAGCACCAGTGCGCGGGCGGTGAGCGACTTCGAACCCGGCACGGCGACGGTGCCGCTGACCGGCTGACCGGCGTACGGCGCGCGCCACGGGATCGTCTCGCTCATCGCTGCTCAGTCTGTCATGGCGCATAGGCTAGAAGAATGTGCGGACGCTATACGTCGAAGAAGAACCCCGTCGAGCTCGCCGAGGAGTTCGAGGCCGAGGACCGGATCGCCGAAGAGCGGCGGCCGGACTTCAACGTGGCGCCCACCCGCAACGAGCCGGTCGTGCGCGCCCAGCGCGACGAGCGTGGGCCGCAGGCCGCCCGCGAGCTCGTCGAGATGCGGTGGGGCCTGGTGCCGTTCTGGGCGAAGGACCCCAAGGCCGGCGGGCGGATGTTCAACGCGCGCGCCGAGACGCTCGCGACCAAGCCGGCCTTTCGTAGCGCCGTCAAGAAGCGCCGGGTGATCGTGCCGGCCGACGGCTGGTACGAGTGGAAGAAGTCCGAGGACGGCAAGACGAAGCAGCCCTACTACATGACCCCGCAGGACGGCTCGTCGCTCGCCTTTGCCGGGCTGTGGGAGAGCTGGGGCAGCGGCGATGACTACCTGCAGACCTACACGATCATCACCACCGAGGCCCAAGGCCAGCTCACCGAGGTGCACGACCGGATGCCGTTCCTGCTGCCCGCCAGCGCCTGGGCCGACTGGCTCGACCCGGACCGCGACGACGTGAGCGACCTCCTCGCGGCCCCCGACCTCGAGCGCGGCGAGCAGCTAGAACTGCGGCCAGTGGGCGCCGACGTCGGCAAGGTCGCCAACAACTCCCCGGAGCTGATCGAGCGCATCGAACCGGGCGCTGTCCTGCTCTAGGAACTCCACATCGTTCGCGAAGGATCCAGCGCCCAACCCTTCAATTCACGCCGAGATATTGCTTTGCCGCAGCGATGAAGGGGGCGCAGATCTCGAAATACTCCAGTATTGCTGGCGCGTTGCTTGCCGTCGATAGCGATCTGGACTTCGTCTTGTTCAGCAGGTGTCATGGCGTAGTAGGCGGCATCGATCGGATCAACTGCGCGGGTGAGCTGTTCAACTCCGGAGTACCCGTATTCGACAAGGTTCGCCGGAGGAGTCATGACGGTCGAGTTCGGGGTTTGCCGCCGGCGTACCACAGCGAGTACGCCTCAGGGGTGCCCACCGAACCGGCCATCACACGCAGCGGATCGGTGACCAGAGACGTCGGGTACGCCGTGATCCCTCGAGCCTCGAGACACTTCTGCATCATCGTGCCCTGAGCGGTGAACAGGTAGTACGTATCTTGCTCGTGGCTCTCCAGTGCTGCCAGCGCCGCGGCCTCGTCCGACGTGAGCTCCTCGCTTTGGGGTGCACCAGCTCCGACGTCCGCGGTCCCCGAGGGGGCGGTCCCTCCATCGGGCGGCGCGGCACATGCGGCGACGCCCAGTACAAGGGCAATGAGAGTGATCTTGAGGTAACTGATCCATCCAGCACGCTCGCTCATTGGGCCTCTCCTGCGCAAGCCCTCCGGTACTTGTGGGTGGAAACTGGCTGATGAGACCCCAAATCCAGCTAGACCTCCCTCGCCCAGACTAAGAAGATGGCGGTGAGAGTGAGACCACGGGCAACAGCCAGACGGTCTGTCGGCGCCGGAGTGCTCAGCGTGGCAGTCGTACTTGCCGGGTGCGCTGAGTCGAAGTCTGAGCGGGATGTGCAACCCGCTTCCGGGTCGGTGGTTGATGTCGTTGGCGGGCTCCAGGCGTGTCACAACACTCGAAAGGGATCAAGTCGTCGACGTTCGATTGGCATCTTTAAGAACCGTCGCGGCCGTTAACTGAAGCATCCCCAGACGTGGAGCCGATCGACCCTAGGAGGAAGTGCAGCACCATCAGCTGCTACGTCGCCCTCGGCACCGGCGCGATCGCTTCCTGGATAGCAAAGCGAGGCCGGGCAAAATGTGACTCTACCAACGGGCTGAAGTATTGTTCCGGCGGAAGGATCAAATTGTGGGCGCGGGGAGGGACCACCATCGGGGATGTCCATTTTGGACCCAGTAAGCCCACAGGGCGGCTGGTTGACCACGAGAAGAAGCACGTAAGGCAATGGAAGTATTTCGGTGCATATTTCCCGCTCTTGCACTTCGGCGCCGAAGCGGCTGGAACCTACTTATGGTATACAAATCCGTATCTGAAGAAGAAGGTTAAGCAGCCTTCGTGCCTGAATATCTTCGAGATCGCGGCTGGGCTATCGGGCAATTACAAATGTTAAATTGTCGCGTCCGGAGTCGAACTTCGCGTGCTGCGTCGGGACTGGCGGCTTTACTAGTTCTGGTGCCGCTCGCGTCGTGCGGCATATTTGGTGATCCATATTATCCGGAGGTCGCCTCCGCCGTAACCACCGACGGGGATCTGGAAATCGTGCTCCCGATACTTGTCGAAGAACCCCCTGTCGTCGCCCAAGTGTATTCTGGGGATAATGTCATTTGGACGGGGAGGAATCCGCTTTTATCGGCTCAGTCTCGATTCGTTCCGCTGACGTCGGAGATTTGGAAGTCATCGACGGGTGACTATTCGGCGCTGGTCGGAGAGGGGAGTGTGGATATCGTAATCGAGACGGAGTCAATGAGTCTTACGGCCACAGCGCCCAAACAACCTCCGCCCGATAACGCCTCCGCGGGGGGGTGGAACACTAGTGTTCTACCAAGGTGAGTATGTTGAACTCATAGAACATGATGAGAAGGAGTGCGATCTAATCCGCACCTACGGGGAGTGACGACGCTGCGGACGACCAAGAATGAGTCGTTACAGCGCGACGGCCGTCTATAACGTGCCGGAAAGTCTGCTAATTGATTCGCTGGCGAGTTGTCCGGCCCTGGTGTGTTCACACCTCTCAGTGTCTCCGTCACTACCCCTCCTGCCCGAACTGGGCCGTAGAGGCACTTACACCGTCCTGCGACAGACCCCTCAGCGGATCCCTCGACGCAGGCCAGGTGGGTGTGCAAAGGAATAGCGGCGGCCTAGCCCGCGTTGGGCGTGGCGTAGGCACTTTCGCCGAAGGAGATCGATGGCCACCACGCTGTTGGAGCGTCCGCGCGTATTGTCGCAAGAGCAGGCGAGGCAACTGCCGACCTTGCCGACCAGGCTGACTACGAAGGGCGCCATGAGCGAAAACCCTCCGGAGCAGGAGCTCACGGACGTCGTCGAGCCGACCCCTGAGGTCGATCTCGACGCAGAAACCCCGCAGGAACGCGCCGCTCGCTTCGAGCGTGACGCGATGCCGCTGCTGGACCAGCTGTACGCCGGTGCGCTGCGCATGACGCACAACTCCGCCGACGCCGAGGACCTCGTCCAGGACACCTACGCCAAGGCGTTCAGCTCGTTCCACCAGTTCAAGCCCGGCACCAACCTGCGCGCCTGGATGTACCGCATCCTGACCAACAACTTCATCAACAACTACCGCAAGGCCCAGCGCCGCCCCCAGGAGAGCAGCTCCGAGGGCATCGAGGACTGGCAGCTGTACGCCGCCGAGCAGCACACCTCGACCGGGCTGCGCTCGGCCGAGATGGAGGCGCTGGACTCGCTGCCCGACGACGACATCAAGCGGGCGCTCAGCGACCTGCCGGAGGACTTCCGGCTCGCGGTCTACCTCGCCGACGTCGAGGGGTTCGCCTACAAGGAGATCGCCGAGATGATGAACACGCCCATCGGCACGGTGATGTCGCGGCTGCACCGCGGCCGCAAGGCGCTGCAGGTCTCGCTCGCCGATTACGCCCGCGAGCGCGGAATTCTGCCTGCAGGTAAGGAAGCGGTGCGGTCGTGAACGAGGTAGAGGACTTCAATATCTGCCCGTGCGGCGGCACACACGAGCTCGCCTGCGGCGAGTTCCTGCTCGGCACCTACCGACTGGCCCAGGACACCTGCGACTCCGCGCACCGGCGCGCGCTGGAGTTCCACATGAGTGAGTGTGGGCCGTGCCGCGGCGAGTACTCGCTGGAGCGCAACATCAAGGCGCTCGTTGGCGGCCGCTGCGCTGAGACGGCGCCGCAGGCACTGCGCGACTCGGTGCAGCAGCGGATCCGCCAGATGGTCACTGTCGAGCACACCGAGACGGTCGTCAGCGACGGTACGGCGTACTTTCGCAGCTCGAGTACGACGATGCGGGTGCAGCGGCGTCCGGATCCCAACGCCTGATGGCCAAAACCGACCTGCCCCTGGCGATCCTGGACTTCGTCGCGATCACCGGTGACGCCTCTGCCAAGGAGACCATCGACGCGACGATCGAGGTCGCGAAGCACGCCGACCGCCTTGGCTACCACCGCTACTGGGTGCCCGAGCACCACAATCACCTCGGACTGGCCTTCACCTCCAGCGACGTGATGATCACCCGGCTGCTCGATGCCACCGAGAAGATCCGCGTCGGCGCGGCCGGCGTGATGCTGCCCAACCACGCGCCGCTGAAGGTGGCCGAGGACTTCCGCACCCTGGAGGTCATGTTTCCTGGCCGCATCGACCTCGGGCTCGGACGCGCGCCCGGCACCGACGGGCTGACCGCGCACGCGTTGCGCAACGGCCAGACCCACGAGAACTTCGGCGAGCAGGCCGGCGAGCTCTTCGCGTTCCTGCACGACGCGTTCCCGGACGAGCACCCCTACTCGAAGGTCGTCGCCGCGCCGAGACCCACTGGTACGCCGGACATCTTCATGCTCGGGTCGAGCGACTACGGCCCGCGCTTCGCGGCCGTCAACGGCCTGATCGCCGTCTTCGCCCACCACATGAGCCCGCAGTACGCCGCCCCGCTGCTGCGGCAGTACCGCGAGCAGTTCCAGCCCGGTCCCTACCTCGATGCGCCGTACTCGATTGTCTCGGCGCTGGCCTTCGCCACCGAGGACCCCGAGCTGGCAGACGCGGCGCTCGCGACCTGGATGCTCTTCAAAGACAACCTCACGGCCGGGCGGCGCGGACCGCGCGCGAGCCTCGCCGAGGCGCTGGACTACACGCGCACCGACGAGTTCGCGGCCCGCAAACCCTCGAACGAGAAGCTGCTGTTTGTCGGCAAGCCCGACGACGTGGGGCAGCGGCTGCACGATCTGGCGGCCGAGTGCCAGGTCGACGAGCTGGCCGTGATCAGCCCGCTGGGCGAGCAGCAGCCACGCCTGGAGTCATTCACCGCGATCGGGCGCCAGTTCGGTCTGTAGCGCGCCGCGCCACCACGTCAACAACCCGCCGCCTGCCGACCAAAATGGACGACAGACGGCGGGTCGCGTCGATATATGTCATGGCCCCCTCGCTCACGTCCATTTTGGCGCGCGGCGGGCGGGGGCGGGGCAGCTGTTACGCGTTGGGGCGCTTGCCGTGGTTGGCGTTGCCCTTGCGACGGCTCTTACGCTTGCGGCCTCGCTTGCTCATGTGTGACTCCTCGGGCGCCGACCGACGGCCTGCGCGCACTCGCTTCAAAAGGTGACGCTCCATTGTACGTCGGAGGTTCTGCGGCCCGGGACGGTACGGTGAGAGCACTGGGTCGGCAGTATCGATGGAGAGTGCAGATGGCTGAGGAAGTCCGCGCGGAAATGGTCGCCAACGTGTGGAAGGTACTCGTCAAGGTCGGTGACCAGGTCGACGAGGGCACCGAGCTGGTCACCCTTGAGTCGATGAAGATGGAGATCCCAGTGATGTCAGAGGGTTCTGGCGTCGTCAAGGAGATCGCGGTCGACGAGGGCGACGTCATCCAGGGCGGCGACCTGATCGCCGTCATCGAGTAGATCGCGACCTCCCACCCGCGGTGTCTACCGTCGACGAGCTGCTCGCGCAGCACACCGACCTCGAGCACGCCGATGCCGAGCACCTGCACCAGCTGATCGGGGAGTGGCAGCTGCTGGCCGACCTGTCCTTCGCCGACCTGGTGCTCTGGGTGCCGACCCGCGACGGAGAGCTCGTCTGCATCGCGCACGTGCGGCCCACGACGGGGCCGACGGCGTACCAGCAGGATCTCATCGGCACCATCGCCGAGGCGCCGTACGCCGACGCAATCCGTCGTGCCCTGCGCGGCGATGACCCGCCGGGACGCGCGAGCAGCGACGGCCGCGACGCCTTCGCGGTGCGCCGTGAACCGGACGGCAAGGTGATCGCGGCGCTCACCCGGCGGCGCCAGGCTCCGATCCGGTCATCCTCAAGCTCGCTGGAGATGGCCTACCTGGAGTGCTCGTCGGCGTTGCTATGGATGGTCGCGCACGGCATGTTCCCGCCCGCGCACTCCGCGGCCGAGATGATGACCGGCCCGCGCGCCGGCGACGGTCTGGTGCTGCTCGATGCTCGCGGCACCGTCCGGTATGCCAGCCCCAACGCGATGTCGGCGTACCGCCGCATGGGGCTCATGGGCGATCTGCTCGAGACCGACCTGCGCGACGCGACACGCAGCCTGGTCCGCGACCCGATGGAGGCGACCGAGCTCGACGGGCGCATCGACTCCGCTCTCGGCGGGCACTCGCCGCTGCGGATCGAGGTCGACGGCCGGGGCGCGACGGTGCTTTTTCGCGCGCTTGCCCTGCAGCGCGCCGACGGCCCCGCGGGAGCACTGATCCTGCTGCGCGATGTGACCGACGTACGCCGCCGCGACCGGCAGCTGCTGAGCAAGGACGCGACGATCCGCGAGATCCACCACCGCGTCAAGAACAACCTGCAGACCGTGGCCGCACTGCTGCGGCTGCAAGCCCGGCGGGTGCCCAGCAGCGACGCGAAGGCCGCGCTGGTGGAGTCGGTGCGGCGCGTGCGCTCGATCGCGCTGGTGCACGAGACCCTGTCGATGTCGCTCGATGAGTCGGTGGACTTCGACGGCATCGTCGACCGGCTCATCCCGATGGTCGCCGACGTCGCCGCCCCCGAGTCCGTGGTGCGCATCCGCCGCGACGGCGGCTTCGGGATTCTGCCCGCGGAGATCGCGACACCCCTGGTGCTGGTGGTCGTCGAGCTGCTGCAGAACGCCGTGGAGCATGCGTTCTCGACTCGCCAGCGAGGCGAGGTGGTGATCCGCCCAGTACGCCGTCCCGGCCGGCTCACCGTCACCGTGCGCGATGACGGACGCGGACTTCCGGAGGACTTTAAGCTCGCCGAGTCCAACCGGCTCGGACTGCAGATCGCGACCACGCTGATGGAGACCGAGCTGCGCGGCGCGATCACGGTCGAGAGCGCGACCGACAGGCCTGGGACCGAGGCGATCCTGCAGATCCCGCTGGGCAAGCGGCGTAGTCGCTGACTACAGCGGCGGCCCGTCGAAGCGCTCGCGGGTCACCAGCTCAGCCAGCGGGCGGCGCTTGAGCTTGGTGAGCTGCTTGACCGGCTTGCCGAGCGGTACGACGGCCGCCACCGCGTGTTGCTGCGGAATGCCGAGCAGCTCGCGCACCTGCGGTTCCTCGGCGATCACCATCGTGGTCAGCGTGCCGCCGTACCCCTCGTTGCGGGCGGCGAGCAGCACGTTCCATACCAGCGGATAGATCGAGGCGCCCGGCGCGACCGATACGCGGTCGAGGTGCTGGTCGGTGGCGGCGACGACGCCGAGGTCGACGCTGAAGACGAGTACGACGGCAGCGCGCAGCAGCGGTTCGGTCATGAAGCGGGGGACCTTCGCGTCGACGATCTGCTCGTCGCTCGGACCGGGCGGGGCCAGCGGGTTCCACGGAGCCTCGCCGGCCTTGGACTGCGCGATATAACGCCGCGCGCCCGGCGCCGTCAGCTCGGCGAGCCGCTCGCGGGTCGCCTGCTCGCGCACCAACGTGATGTGCGCGCCCTGCCGGTTGCCGCCGCTCGGGGCGAAGCGGGCGTTGTCGAGGATGCGCTCCAGCACGTCGTCCGGCAGCGGGTCGTCGGTGAACTCGCGCGCGGCGAACGTCGTACGCATCACGTCATAGAGGTCCACTCCCGCATCCTAGGCGCGCGTCAGCGTGGAGGACATACGAAGGCCCGGTCCCTGTGGGGACCGGGCCCAGGTAAGAATCGCGGGCGGTGCTAGGCCGAGCGCGCGGTGCGAGCCTGACGGCGCTTGAGCGCGCGACGCTCGTCCTCGCTCAGGCCGCCCCATACGCCGGAGTCCTGGCCGGAGGTCAGTGCCCAGGTCAGGCACTCTTCGGTCACCGGGCACCGACGGCAGACGCTCTTCGCGTCCTCGATCTGACGCAGCGCGGGACCGGTGTTCCCGATCGGGAAGAACAGCTCCGGGTCCTCATCGCGGCAGATCGCGCGGTGGCGCCAATCCATATCGTCTCCTTGTCCGGCGGCTATGAGTGCACCAACGTGCGCCATGCGGGCGTGACGTCTGGTGTCTCAACCAATTTGCTGACACACCATTCTCACTCGCGTCGTGACCGAGTGCCAGTCGATAACGCACATTTAGCAGCGTTTGGTGCTGTGAGATATACCCCCATCCGCGACGCTTGACATACCACACGCTGAGATGGCCTCACCGCCGGGGTCGCCGCGGACGGCTCAGGCGATCACCCGTAATGCGCCGGCGACATTGCGGAAGTGCACCGCCGCGTGGTCACCGGCGTAGTCGCCGTCTACCTGCAGTGGAAGTGGGCCGGCCGCGGTGATCTTGAAGTCGTGCAGGTCGTGCAGCACGCGGACCCGGCCGCCGCGCGGGTTGGCGACCTTGCGGGTGACCTGCCACAGGATCCGGCCGACCCGCAGTGCTCCGAGCGGGCGGAGCGCGAAGACGTCGAGGCCGTGGTCGTAGCTGGCCTGCGGCGTGACGTGCACCGCGCGCTTGCCGTAGTAGGTCCACGGGGTGGTGTGGGTGACGACGGTGAGGAAGACGTCCGGCACGGTGGTGCCGTCGGGCAGCTCGATCGTCATCGGCGGCAGGTTGGCCTTGCGGCGGTTCAGGTAGCCGCGCACCGCCGTACTCGCGTAGAGGTACGGCGTGGCTTTGCGGCCGTCGCCGCGGCGCAGCTCGACGTCACGCACGACCTGGGCATCGAAACCGAATCCGGCGCTGAAGACGAACCAGCGACCCTCGACCTGGCCGAGCCCGATCCGCCGTACCCGGCTCTCTCGAACGGCCTCCAGCACCTGCCCGGTGGCCTCGACCGGGTCGTTGCCCAGCCCGAGCGCCCGGGCGAAGACGTTGGCCGACCCGCCCGGCAGGGCGGCGAGGGCCGGTACGTCGTCGTTGACTCCGTCGGCCAGGATGCCGTTGACCAGCTCGTTCACGGTGCCGTCGCCGCCCAGCGCGATCACCAGGTCAAAACCGTCCCTGCGGGCCTGGGCGCCGAGCTCGATGGCGTGTCCGCGCCGGTCGGTGTGGGCAATCTGCAGGTCGAGGTCTCGCGAGAGTGCGCCGAGAATGACGTCGCGAACCCGCGGGGTGGTCGAGGTGGCTTTGGGGTTCGTCACCAGCAGAGCACGCATGGTCTACAGAGACTAGCGGGCACGTACCCTGGTCATGTGCCAGATGACCGCGACCATGATCAACACGACACCCGTCGACGGTATGCGTTCGGTCGCGGAGAGCATCGGCCGGTCAAGCTCGCGGTTGCCGCAGCACTCGTCGCGCTGCAGGGGCTCGGTGCGCTCGCGTGGGGCATCTACTGGATGGTCCTCGGTATCACCGGGACGCCGACCGATGAGCAGGTGTCGGTGATGGGCGCGCTGTTCATCAGCATCCTCGGTGCCGTCCTGGTCAGGTTCGGTGTCGGGCTCTGGAAGGTCGACGCCTGGCCTCGAGTCCCGGCCATCGTGTTCTCGCTCGTCTGCGTGCCGATCAGCTATCAGCTCGCGTTCAAGGCGCAGCTGGAGTGGGTCGGCGTGCCGCTGCTTGCCTGCTCGATCGCCGTACTCGTGCTGTTGTTCTCCGAAGACGTGCGTAATGCCTACGGCCGGGACGTGTGAGCTCCTGCGGCAAAGTCCGCCAGTGCCTGGCCGGTGAGCCGCATGGTGTCCCACTCGTCCATCGCCACCGCGCCGATCGCGCGGTAGAAGTCGATGGACGGCGTGTTCCACTTCAGCACCGACCACTCGACGCGGCCCAGCCCGTTGTGCTCGGCGATCTTGGCCAGCGACTGCAGCAGCGCCTTGCCGAGCCCGGGGCCGCGCTCGTGCG
>ERZ500994.563-NODE-563-length-11062-cov-5.009812_pt1 | contig 11062 bp, 9 predicted proteins | sample MGYA00248878_ERZ500994 | MGnify/ENA primary metagenome ERZ500994 (study PRJEB25958, sample SAMN03398533) | human skin metagenome | study: EMG produced TPA metagenomics assembly of the Human Skin Microbiome Metagenome (human skin metagenome) data set. | reverse complement strand
CCGGCGAGCAGCCCGATCTGAAACGCAATCACGTCGAGCGCGACACCTGCCGGCAGCAACGCCGGGCCGAGCAGGTTGGGCGTGAAGGTCCGGCGGGCCGGCGCGGCGATCGACGCGAAAGCGGCGCGCGCCGCGACGAGGCCGAAAAGTAGCGGTATAGATCGGAAGTCGAGCGCTGCTTGGATCGCGAGCCCGCCAGTGAGCACGATCTGAGCGGCGGTGCAGACCAGCACGAGGCGACGGCGATCCATCCGGTCGGCGATCTGACCGCCGACGAGGACGAGCGCGATCGCCGGGGCCGCGCGGGCCAGCGCGAGTGCGCCGACGAGCGCCGTACTGCGCGTCCACTCCCAGACGAGGTAGAGGACGGCGACGTCGCCGATCAGCCCGCCGAGCGTGTTGAGCGTCGTCCCGAACCACAGCCGCCGCCACGTGGGATGCTCGCGAAGCGGACGGAGATCGATCAGCAGCGAGCGCACTCGATGCAGCCTAGCGGCCGGTCCGCGCGCCCCTCACGAGGTCTCGACGCGCTCAGGCGCTGGGCGCCTTCCCGGCTCGAGCACCAACAGTTGGTGATCGAGCAGGCGCGAGCCGCTAGGCGAGCGCCGGTTGTCGAGATCACCCACCACCACACGAAAGCGGTCTCGACAACCGCTCGGTCGCTAACGCTCCCTCACTGCTCGAACACCGGTTACATGGCGTCGATGATGGCGTTCAGCGTGGTGCTCGGGCGCATCGCCGCCGCGGCCTTCTCGTCGTCCGGCCGGAAGTAGCCGTCGAGGTCGACCGGCTGCCCTTGCGCCTCGATGAGCTCGGAGTTGATCTTCTCCTCGTTGCTGCGCAGCTGCTCAGCGATCGGCGCGAACCGCGAGGCCAGCTCGGCATCCTCAGACTGCGCCGCGAGCGCCTCGGCCCAGTAGAGCGCGAGGTAGTAGTGCGAGCCGCGGTTGTCGATCGAACCGAGCTTGCGGGCCGGTGACTTGTTCTCGTCGAGGAACTTCGCGATCGCCTCGTCGAGCGTGTCGGCCAGCACCTGCGCCTTCGGGTTGTCGAAGTTCTGCGCGAGATGCTCCAGCGAGGCCCCGAGCGCCAAGAACTCGCCGAGCGAGTCCCAACGCAGGTAGTTCTCCTTGAGGAACTGCTGCACGTGCTTGGGTGCCGACCCACCCGCGCCGGTCTCGAAGAGACCGCCACCAGCGAGCAGCGGCACGATCGAGAGCATCTTCGCCGACGTACCCAGCTCCAGGATCGGGAACAGGTCGGTCAGGTAGTCACGCAGCACGTTGCCGGTCACCGAGATGGTGTCCTCGCCACGACGGATGCGCTCCAGGCAGTAGGTGATCGCCTCGACCGGCGCCGCGATCTTGACCTCGACGCCCTCCGTGTCGTGATCGGCCAGGTAGGTCTCGACCTTGGCGATCAGGTTGGCATCGTGCGCGCGGTTCGCATCGAGATAGAAGCACGCCGGCGCGCCGGTCGCCTTCGCGCGGGTGACGGCGAGCTTGACCCAGTCCTGGACCGGGATGTCCTTGACCCGCGACATGCGCCAGATGTCTCCGGCGTGTACGTCGTGGCTCATCAGCGTCGTACCGCTCTTGTCGGTCACACTCACGACACAATCGCCCGGTACGACGAACGTGGTCGGGTGCGAGCCGTACTCCTCGGCCTTCTGCGCCATCAGCCCGACGTTGGGCACCGAGCCCATCGTCGCGGGGTCAAGCGCGCCGTTGGCCTTGCAGTCGGCGATGACGGCCTGGTACATCGGGCCGTAGGAGCGGTCGGGCACCATCGCGAGCGTCTCGCTCTGCCCGCCCTCGGCGTTCCACATCTGCCCCGAGTCGCGGATGACCACCGGCATCGACGCGTCGATGATGATGTCGCTGGGCACGTGCAGGTTGGTAATGCCCTTGTCGGAGTCGACCATCGCCAGGTGCGGGCGCTTGGAGTAGGTCGCGTTGATCGCCGACTCGATCGCGGTCGCCTGGTCCTCGGGCAGCGTCGCGATCTTGCTGTAGAGGTCGCCCAGGCCGAGGTTGGGGTTGACGCCCAGCTCGGCGAACGTGTCGGCGTACTCGCTGAAGACGTCTTCGAAGAACGTGCGCACCGCGTGGCCAAACAGCACCGGGTCGCTAACCTTCATCATGGTCGCCTTCAGGTGCAGCGACAGCAGCAGGTCCTCGGCCTTGGCGGCGTCGATCTGCTCGCGGTAGAAGTCGCGCAGCGCCGAGACGCTCATGAAGGTGCCGTCGACGATCTCGCCCTTGGTGACCTTGACCGTGTCGCCGAGCTGCTCGCTCGCGCCGTCAGCGCCGGTAAAGGTGATCGTGAGCTCGTCATCGGCGTCCATCACGACCGACTGCTCGTTGCCGTAGAAGTCGCCGGCCTTCATCGAGACGACTCGCGCCTTGTTATCGGCGGTCCACGGACCGAGCTTGTGCGGGTGCTTCTTGGCGAAGTTCTTCACCGAGGCGGGCGCGCGACGATCGGAGTTGCCCTCGCGCAGCACCGGGTTGACGGCCGAGCCGAGGACCTTGGCGTACGCCGCCTGGATCTCGCGCTCCTCGTCGGTCTTGGGCTCCTCGGGGTAGTCGGGAATGTCGTAGCCCTTGCCCTGCAGCTCGCGGATGGCGGACTTCAGCTGCGGCACCGACGCGCTGATGTTGGGCAGCTTGATGATGTTGGCGGCCGGGTCCTGGGTCCACTCGCCGAGCTTCTGCAGGTTGTCCGGGATGCGCTGCTCGTCGGAAAGGCGGTCGGGGAACTGCGCCAGGATGCGGCCTGCCAGCGAGATGTCACTGGTCTCGATCTCGATCCCGGTGCCGCGCACGAATCCCTGCACGATCGGCAAGAGCGAGTACGTCGCCAGCGCGGGCGCTTCGTCGATCTTGGTCCACACAATCTTCGACGTCATCTCGTCTCCAAGTCCGTTCTCGCGGTTTTCGCGCTCGTGCTGCGTCGGTGTCCGGCGGTGCGCCTCATCATTTCATTCCGACTTATCCACAGCCGCCCCGCCCGCCGCTAGCGGTGCCGGGTCGTCCGGTCACCTGACCCGGATCACAAGCCGATATCAAATCTCGGTCAAGGGTGCAAACTCGCTCACAGATCGCCTCGTGAGCGCGCAGAATGAAGACCCGAGGCCCGCACCACCCCGCACCACCCGGCGAGCCCCGGAACGATCTGCCCCCGGACTGCACCTCCCCCGCGACACCGCACCTCCGCGAATCGACTCGACCACCCACTCGGACACCGAATCGCCACATCCTCCAATCCCGCTCAGGCGCCATCCCGCGAAAGGCCCCGATGAAAGCCCGTCACCTGTGCATCGCCGCAGCCGCCGTCGTCGGCGGCGTACTCGGCATGCTGCTGCCTGCGGGCGGAGCGGTGGAGCGGCCCATCTCGCCCGAGGCCAGCGCGTCGATCCCGCAGCTGCCGGAGCAGCCCGACCCGCAGGTCGCCGAGACCAGCGTCGAAGACGTCGAGCGCTGCCTCACCGCCGGGACGTGTACGACGGTCGGCACCGTCGAGCTGGGCGCTGCCTCTATCGAGGCCGTGCAGGAGCAGGCCAAGGGCGGTCTGCTGCCCAGCCTTTACTTCGTCACGACCAACGACGGCGCCGAGGCGAAGGTGTGGTCGTTGACCGACGAGCACGGCGGGATGTACGTCGATCTCATCTGCGGGCTCACCAACTGCGTGCTCACTCTCGATGTGTCGATGGAGCAGCGGGTGCTGCTGGACATGCGGATGATCGACGGTCGGCTCGCCGGCGAGATCGACGGGGCGGCGTACACCACCTCCGATGACATCTACGTCTATGACCTCAACGACGACGGCATCCTGGACGCCGCGCTCGGTGAGGAGCTGTGGTCGACGCCGTCCGGCGCGCCGTACTTCCGCACCCTGGTCAACTCCGGACGCAACCTGATCACCACCGGCTGCACGATCCCGGGCGAGGTCACCGCGCTGCCGAGCGAACCGCTCAACCGCACCTGCCCGCAGCTTTAGATCCCGCGGCCAATTGGTGATGTTGAAAACTTTCAGTCACGTGGTGACTGAAAGTTTTCAACATCATGAACAGGGCCCGGCAAGATGGCGTTGATTTACGGTCACGTGCTGACTGGAAATCAACGCTATGTTTGCGCGGGCTAGGCGGCGGTGATGTCGGTGGCGGTGATCGCGGCGAGCAACAGCGCCGTACCGATGATCACGCAGAAGATCACGTCGCTGGTGCGGTTGCGTACGGCGAGCCACCCGACCAGGTGCGGCGGCAGCAGCGCCCGCGCCACGCCCGCGAGGTAGATCGCCCCGGCGAAGGCGACCAGGCCCTTGCGCCACTGGGCGGCCGCGATCAGCAGCGCACCGATCACCACGATCAGCCAGACCGCGATGTAGAACGCCTGGCGCCGCGAGCCGCCGCGCAGCCGGTCCCGCGAAAACGCGCTAGGCAACACTCTCACCGAGCTGTTTCTCGGCGGCCTCGACGACGTTGGCCAGCAGCATCGCGCGCGTCATCGGTCCCGCGCCGCCGGGGTTCGGCGCCATGAACCCCGCCACCTCGGCGACGTCCTTGGCGACATCGCCGGCGATCTTGCCGTCGACGCGGCTCACGCCGACGTCGAGCACCGCCGCGCCCGGCTTGACCATGTCCTTGGTGACGATGCCGGGTACGCCTGCCGCCGCGATGACGATGTCGGCGCGCCGCACGTGGTCGGCAAGATCCCGCGTACCGGTGTGGCACAACGTCACCGTCGCGTTCTCGCTCTTGCGCGACAGCAGCAGCCCCAGCGAACGGCCCACGGTGATCCCGCGCCCGATCACGACCGCCTCGGCGCCGGCGATGGGTACGTCGTACCGCCGCAGCAGCTCCACGATCCCGCGCGGCGTGCACGGCAGCGGGGCCTCGATGCCGAGCACAAGCCGGCCGAGGTTCATCGGATGCAGGCCGTCGGCGTCCTTGGCGGGGTCGATCAGCTCCAGCGCGCGGTCCGCGTTGAGCCCACGAGGCAGCGGGAGCTGCAGGATGTAGCCGGTGCACTGCGGGTCGGCGTTGAGCTCGGCAATCGCCTGCTCGACCTCCTGCTGCGTCGCGGTCTCGGGCAGGTCACGACGTACGCTCGCCAGACCCACCTCGGCGCAGTCGCGATGCTTGCCGCGCACGTAGATCTGGCTGCCCGGGTCATCCCCGACCAGAATCGTGCCGAGGCCCGGGACGACACCGCGTTCGGCGAGCACCTGCACCCTTTTGGCAAGTTCGGCCTTGATCGCCGCAGCCGTCGCCTTACCGTCCAGAATCGTCGCCGTCATTCCCTTATTCTGGCACGCTGCTCTCGGCCCGACGCGACGCGGCAGGTGGCGTCAAACCCCACACAAACGGGTACCAACTCCGGTATACCTAGAGTGTTCCGGGCCGGATCCGGCCCACGGATGGAGGACCCAGATGAGCACTCCGTACGACGATCGCCGCGACCCGCGCGGGCGAGACGGATACCAGCAGGGCTACGACGACCGTGTCGCGCGTGACGAGACGCGCAGCTTCCAGCAAGGCTACGACGACGGCCGTAGCTACCAGCAGGGCTATGACGACCGCCCACCGCAGGCCGGCTACGACGACCGCGACCGCATCCCAGAGCGGCGCGCGGCGTCGTACGACGACCGTGAGCGAGTGGTCGCCGCGCCCGGAGAGCGCTTCGCCACCGAGCCCAAGTCCAACCCGCCGGCCGGAATACTGCTCATCATCGGCGGGCTCATGGCGCTGCTCGCCGGGCTGATCCCCAGCGGCGGCTCCAGCCAGATCCCCATCGCCGGCGCCATCGACGGGTTCGGCAGCGGCGAGACCAACGCGATCATCGCCTCGATCGCGCTGCTGGTGGTGTTCGTCTGCGGCTTCGGCGCGCTCGCGGCCGGCGCGCAGATGTTCGCCGCCAAGTGGCACTCCGGCCCGGCACGCACCGGGATGACCGTCGCGGTCCTGATGATCATCGCGGCGCTCGCGGTGATCGTGATCGTCGGCACCGGCTTCTTCGACGTCGCCGGCTTCCCGCAGTGGTGCTTCATCCTGGCCGGCGTACCCACCCTCATCGGTGCACTGATCGGAATGGCGCGCAAGTAGCCGGTTTCGGCGGCAAATTCGGCGGTAGACGGGTCCGGTGAGCCCGGCGTAGCGTCGCATCCAGGCTCATCGCCCCGGATATTCACCGCAGGAGTCAGCCATGACCTACCCGCCGCAGGGACCGCCGCCCGGCTACGGCCAGCAAGGCTATTCGCCGCAGTCGGCGTACGGCCAAACCGGCTACGGGCAACCCGGCTACGGGCAGCCCCACCAGGCGGCGTACCCCTGCTACAGCCACGAGGGGTACGGCGGCGTGGGTTCGAAGCCGGCCCGCTCGAATCCGGTCGCTGCGCTGCTGACCCTGATCGGTGGGCTCGGCGGCATCGCGGTCGGGGTGCTACCGGTGCCGGGCGGCGACATGAGAGCGGTGGTCGCGGCGTGGAACATGATCGTCGGCGGCGCGCCGTACCACAACGCCGACGAGTACGGCGGCGGCACCGAGCTGATGCTCTTTGGCATCGCCATCTTCGCCACCGTGATCGGCGGCGTGATCGCGCTCCTTGCGTCGTTCCCGATGTTTGCCAAGCGCCCGAGCCACCGCGGCGTCGGCGGCGTCGCCCTGGTCGGCGCGCTGCTGATGCTCGCGGGAGCCGCGATCGCGCTGATCGTCAGCGACGGCGCGATCCTCGACTCAGGTCGTTTCGCACCCTGGATCATGCTGCTGTGCGGGATTCCCGCACTCATTGGCGCGCTCATCGCGTTAGCCCGCAAGTAGCACGCCGCTGATCTAGTGGTAGAAGTGCCGCGTCCCGGTGAAGTACGTCGTGATGCCGGCCGCCTTGACCGCCTCGACGACCTCTTCGTCACGCACCGAACCGCCCGGCTGCACGATCGCCTTGACTCCGGCGTCGATCAGCACCTGCGGCCCGTCGGCAAACGGGAAGAACGCGTCCGAGGCCGCGACGCTCCCGGCAACCCGGTCGCCCGCCCGCTCGACGGCAAGCCGGCATGAGTCGACGCGGTTGACCTGACCCATCCCGACCCCGACGGTCGCGCCGTCGGCGGCGAGCAGGATCGCGTTGGACTTCACGCCGCGCACCGCACGCCACGCAAACGCGAGGTCGGCGAGTACGTCGTCGCTTACCGCCTCACCCGCGGCGAGCGTCCAGTTGGCCGGGTCGTCGCCCGGGGCGTCAATGCGGTCGCTCTGCTGCACGAGCAGCCCGCCGCTGATCGGCCGCAGCTCGCGCTCGGCGCGCTCGAACTCCGGCAGCTCCAGCAGGCGGATGTTCTTCTTGCGCTGCAGCACTTCTCGCGCACCGTCGTCGTACCCCGGAGCGACGAGCACCTCGGTGAAGATCTCCGCGACCTGCTCGGCCATCTCGACCGAGACCGGCCGGTTGGTCGCGATCACGCCGCCGAACGCCGACAGCGGGTCGGTCGCGTGCGCCTTGCGGTGCGCCTCGGCGATGTCGGCGCCGATGGCCACGCCGCATGGGTTGGCGTGCTTGATGATCGCGACTGCCGGCTCGCTGAAGTCGTACGCCGACCGCACCGCCGCGTCCGCGTCGACGTAGTTGTTGTAGGACATCTCCTTGCCGTGCAGCACATCCGCGTGCGCGATGCCCGGCTCGGCGCTGGTGTAGACGGCGGCGCGCTGGTGCGGGTTTTCGCCGTACCGCAGCACATTCTCGCGTTCCCAGGTGCGCGCTGCGACATCGCCGAAGCCGGAGTCGTCGTCGGGTGCGTACTGCTCGGCGTACCAGCTCGCGACCGCCGCGTCGTACGCCGCCGTGTGCGCGTAGGCCCGCGCCGCCAGCCGCTTACGCTGCTCCAGCGTCAGGCCGCCATCAGCGACCGCCGCCAGCAGATCGGCGTACTGCTCGGGTGATGTGACGACCGCGACGCTGGCGTGGTTCTTGGCCGCCGCGCGCACCATCGCCGGTCCGCCGATGTCGGTCTGCTCGACGATCTCGTCCGGGCCGGCGCCGCTGGCGACGGTCTGCACGAACGGGTAGAGGTTGGAGACAAGCAGCCCGAACGGCTCGATGTCGAGCTCGGCCAGCTGCTCGACGTGCTCGGGCTTGCGCAGGTCGGCAAGCAGCCCGGCGTGCACGCGCGGGTGCAGCGTCTTGACCCGCCCGTCGAGCGTCTCGGGGAAGCCGGTCACGTCGGCGACCTCGGTGACCGGTACGCCGGCATCCTTGATCTGGCCCGCGGTCGAGCCGGTCGAGACGATCTGCACCCCGGCCTCGTGCAGTCCGCGGACGAGCTCGGTCAGTCCGGTCTTGTCGTAGACGCTGACTAGCGCGCGGGTGATCGGCAGCTTGTCCATCGGTATCTCTTTCGCTTCTATATCGGGGGTTCTAGCGATCCGCGCGACCGTGCGGCCGCGCGGCGACCAGGTCGGCGACGGTGGTGACGAGCAGGTCGCGCTCGACTTCCTTGATGCGTTCGTGCAGGGTTTCCTCGGTGTCACCGGCGAGTACGTCGACCGCCCGCTGCGCGATGATCGGGCCGGTGTCGACTCCCTCGTCGACGATCATCACGGTGCAGCCGGTGACCTTCACGCCGTGCGCGAGGGTGTCGCGGACCGCGTGTGCGCCGGGAAAGCTCGGCAGCAGCGCGGGGTGGGTGTTGAGCATGCGTCCGCCGTACCGCGCGAGGAAGTCGGCGCCGACGAGCTTCATGAACCCGGCGCTGATCACCCAGTCGGGCCGGTGCTGCGCGACGGCCTCGGCCAGCGCACGGTCCCAGTCTTCTCGGGTCTGGTAGTCGCGCACGCGGCGCACGAAGGTGGGGATTCCGACTGCTTCGGCGCGCTCGAGTCCGGCGATGCCGTCGCGGTCGGCACCGACCGCGACCACCTCCGCGCCGTACGACTCGTCGGCGCACGCATCGAGCAGCGCCTGCAGGAGGGTGCCGCTGCCCGAGACGAGTACGACGAGCCGCAGCGGCCTAGGTGGGAGCACCCGTCGATGGTAGCCAGCAGGCGGCTGTGGCGTCCCGCACGCCCGGCACCCCGGCGCGCGGGCAGGCGCGGCTAGCTGGCCTTGCGCTGGTCGCGCGCGCCGGTCAGATCCTCGTCCGCGCTCGGCTCTGGGTCTGCAGCGTGCAGCTCGGCCTCGGCGCGTTCGGCGCGCGCCCGCTGCACGACGCTCAAGGTCGCCGACGGTGCGCTCGCTCCCCCGGCCCGCGGCGCTGGCGCCGTACGGGTCAGCCGCCGCAGGCCCCGCTTGGAGGTGATCTTCAGCGCGTGACGCAGCGCCGGGCGGCCGTCCTGCGCGCTCGGCTCGAGGACCTCCATCGCCTTGGCCCGGCGGGCTGCCTGCGCCGAGCCGATCCGCCCGCGGGAGGCATAGAACGCCGTACTCGCCGCCACCGCGAACGTCACGGCGAGCTGCCAACCCAGCGCCACCAGCGGCGGCGTACCCACCGCCGCGAGCGTGCCATCGCCCAGGGCGCCGCCGGCAAACCAGGCCAGCGCACCGACCGCCGCGGCGCTGGCGACGGCGATGGCGGCGGCCAGCGACAGCAGCCCGGGGACGGTGCGGTCCTCGGGCTCGAGGCGGCGCACCGATGCCAGGGTTGCCAGGATCGCGGCCACGACAGGGGCGAGTACGGCGCTCCATACCAGCGGCGACCAGCCGTGCGGCAGGGCCGCGAGCAGCGGAAACGCGGGCAGCGAGCCGCGCGAGACCGACGTCAGTCCGATGCTGGTCTGCGTGCCGATGTCGAAACCGGCCCCTGAGCCGAGCAGCAGCACGCTGAGCATCCCGTTGGGCAGGTAGAGCAGGCTGAGACCGAGGATGCTGACGCCTGCGGTGACACCTGGGGCGAGCGCCGCGAGCAGCGCGCTGGCCTCGCTGAAGTTGATGATGAGCGAGCACGCGACCAGCAGGGCGCTCACCCCGATGGCGCCGAGCAGTCCGGCGCGCAGGCCCCGCGTATAGGCATACGCCGGACCCGGCAGCCGCTCAAGCAGCCGGGCGCCGCTGCCGCTCTCGGCCAGCAGCCCGACCGCGGTCGGCCCGAGTGCGAATCCGAGAGCGGCGAGCCCGACCTGCACCAGCCCGATGCCACCGCCGGGATACGCCACGCTGGTCAGCATGATCGAGATGGTGGCGTAGGTGATGGCGTACGCCGCGGCCACCTCGGCCTGCTCGGCGAGCCGAGTCAGGCCCAGCGAGCGCGCCGTACTGCGACCGGACCGGTAGAAGAGGTAGGCCAACGCGGCGCTCGCCAGCAACGGCGGCACCGACAGGCTGCCCCACGAGACCGGCAGCGTCACGCCGTGCGCCAGGAACCACCCCTGCAGCCCGACCTGCATCGCCGAGCCCGCACTCGCGCCGTCGGGGTGGTCGATGGCCCAGCCGATGAGGGCCAGCGCCGCGAAGCCGATGACGCCGGCGAGCAGTACGCCGACCGCCGACACCGCTCCCCAGACGACCGTCGACGACGACCGGTCCTGCCCTGCCTCGATCTCTGCCTCGGTGCGCTCATCGGGCACGGCGCGCGGGGTGACGTCCGCGGCCGCCTCGCGCGCCTTGCGCGCGGCACGCCGGATCGTCGAGAGGTCGGGCAACTTCACCCAACTAGGGTGGCAAACCCAGCCGCCCGGTCCGGCCAGGCGCGCCGCGCGGGCTCCGGGCGACCGAAAATGCACAGCAGGAAGGCCCTCATCCGGTATTCGACCTCGCCGGTCGCCGTGGTGTGCAGTTTTGGTTCGGGCTGCCGGCTCAGGATCAGCCAGCGCGGGACTCAGTTGGTCGGTCCGTCGGCCTGCGGGTCACCGGTGTCGGGAAGGCGGCGTACTGTCCGGTCGCGGACGAGAGGTCAGGTGCGGGGACAGACAGCGCGGCCGCGCCGAGGACGGTCGCACCGATCGGCGTACTGCCGACCGCGATCGCGGCCTCCGGCAGGCCGTTGCCCGCCACCGGGAGGTCGAGGTCAGCTGCCGGTCGCGCGGGGCGCGGCAACGGGCTCGGGCGCGGCCCGCACCGTGATCTTCCAGCC
>ERZ500994.562-NODE-562-length-11078-cov-5.088451_pt1 | contig 11078 bp, 24 predicted proteins | sample MGYA00248878_ERZ500994 | MGnify/ENA primary metagenome ERZ500994 (study PRJEB25958, sample SAMN03398533) | human skin metagenome | study: EMG produced TPA metagenomics assembly of the Human Skin Microbiome Metagenome (human skin metagenome) data set. | reverse complement strand
CCGAAGAAAGGACATGGTGAACGGCATCATGGATTTCTTCTCGTGGGTGTTCGGTATCGCGTTCGCCGGTCTACTCGGCTGGGGCGGCTGGAGAATCGTCACCATTCCTCATCGCCGCCGAAAACGCGAGGAGGCGGAGCGCGCCCGTCTTAAGCGTGAGAAGGAGCAGGCACTACTCCAAGCGGAGTACGAGAAGCAGCTCCGAACCAAGAGGGAAGCTCAGCGCAAGCGAGATCAGGCACAGCGTGAGAGGGAGGCCGCCGATCGCAAGGAGCGCGCCAGAATCCAAGCTGAGCAGATGGAGAAGTCCCGACTCGCTGCTGCCGCCGCAGCAGCAGCTCTCGCAGAGAGACTCGCCGCCATGAGCCCTACCGAGCGGGCGGCGTACGACCGTGAGCAGAGGGAGATCGAGGAGCGCAACCGAGTGCGCCAGGAGCAGCTTCGAGCTGAGCAGCGTAGAAGAGAGGCCGAGGATCGAGAGCGTCGGAAGCGCCAGGAACAGGCGGATGAGGAGCGCCGCCGCAGGCAGAGACAAGATGAAGAAGATCAGCGCCGCCGCGACAGCTACTCCAGCTGGAGCAGTCCATCCTCTTCCAGTTCCAGCAGCTCCTACGATTCGGGTTCCAGCTTCAGTGGCGGAGGCGGCACTTCCGATGGTGGCGGCTCCTCTTCCAGCTATTGAACACAGAGGACGATGTCTTGAGAAAAACACGACTTCACATCATTTACGGTGACCATCAGGCCTCCGGCAAGACGCTTCTGGCGAACGGCCTCGCCGCCGTTCTTTCTGGTCCCGACAAGAAGGTCTTAATCGTAGACAGCGACTACAACCCGGACTTCTTGTCTCACAAGTATCTCCCGAATATCGGCGACAAGCTGCCCGACGAGGTGATCCTCGTGATCGGACCGGAGTACTTCCTCTGGGTCAAGAAAGCCGCGAAGATGGATAAGGTGTCAGCTCGGCAGGAGTCTCCGCACGAGACCCGGAAGTGGGTCGAGAATCTGATCGACAACCTTATGGACGAGAACACACAGATGTTCGTCCTCGATCGTCCGATGTCGGGACAAGCCCTCAGAGACTTCATCGAGACAAACGTAAGGCGGCATGGATAGCCCACTGTGGTTAAATGGCGGTAACGGGAGACAACCATGCCGCCAACTCAACCTAACGGACATCTGCAGGACGCGGAGTACCTCGACGACGGAGTGTACGCCGCGCCCGATGGCTATCAAATCTGGGTCTATGCCCATAACGGAATCGGCATGCTCAAGCCGCCTATCGCGCTCACCAGTCACGCGGTAGTGGCGCTCAAGCGAATGTTCGAAAGTGGAAAGGCCGCGGTATGAGCCTCAGCAGCTGGAGCCAAATCATAGAAGAGCAGGCTGAGGAGAGCCGCCGCAAGGACGAGGAGCGACTTGCGGGAATGCGCGCCGCCATGCCGTCCAAGATGGAGGAGGCCAAGGAGATGGATGACCACGATCTCCTCCTCTGGTACACTCACTGCTCTCAGTCCATCAATGTTTTCCACACGGTGGAGCGCGAGATCTGGGAAGAGCTCATGAAGCACTCCTACGCGCTTATTATCGAGAGAATGCAATGTTCGACGAACTGACGACCGAAGAGCTCCACGACCTCTACGATGAGATGGAGAAGGAGAACAATGTCGGAGCACTCGAGGAGATCCAGCATGAGCTCGACCAACGTGCGGGACTCTAGCGACCTGCAACCTCACGTCTTTCTCGACCTCCCGTTGACGAAACTGAAGATCGTAGCCGCTCTGATGCAGGGTCCAGTGGACTCAGCCAGATGGGCGGAGTTCTGCAGCAGCCTCGGAAGTTTCAAGGTCCATATCCACAGCCTGAGAAATCTCGGCTACCAGATCGAGACGACGCGAGCCCACGACAGAACCGGCCCCGGAGTACGGGGCATCTACGTGCTGACCTCCACGGAACTGTCCCTGGACGGCAAGAACCAAACCGAGGACCAGTGGGCGCGCTACCGTGCGGCTAGGAAGGAGAAGGCTAAGAAGTGGCGAGAAGAAGCGTAACACCTCCGTCAGAACTCGAGACGTGGTTCACCGTGGCCGGTGTTGCCGAGAAGAACCTCACACTTCCCTTCAACCCCGTGTCGATAATCCGTCGCAGCACCGCTGAGCTGGAGTATTATCCGCGCGCTGAGGACGCGCCTTGGCCTGATGTCTACGCTTACGCATTCGGAGACTGGACATGATGCCACTCGAGATGAGCGCGCACTTCACGACGGCTCTCGTACTCGCCGGGTTCTTCTCCCTGGTCATTCTGGGACTCATCTCCGCGCGAGCGAGAAGTCTCCTCCCGTTCTTATCCTGAACATCATCAAGTATCTGTGCTTCGCTGCCTCCGTCGGAGTAGTGCTCTCGCTTCTCTATCCAATCGCGGTCTTCACGCATTATCAGTTCAGCCATGTCCGATTTTGACACCAGAAAACGAGTCGACTATACCAGCACCGGCGACACACCTCTTCACTTCCTGGCCCATGCCAAGGGTTTCGTGATGGTGCGATACACCGGCTTTCACCCCTACGTTATCACAGAGAAGGAGTGGTTGAATCTGCCCCTTCACAAGCGCGCCCGGAGGCCTAAGAATGACTGACGTTCGATCTGAAATCGTCGACGTGATGGTCCGAGAGTTCATGGCTACCATGATCAAGTTCGGAAATCCCTTCGACCTCAGCCAGAACAACGAGGAGCTGCGTGAGGCTCTTCGAGTCGCGTACGACGCGGCACGTGACCTGCTGAACACCGAGCGCATCACCAAGTGGGTCGTCGAGCTCCAGGAGGAAGTCGATCCCGTGGATGACTCCACCCCGGTGGAAGAGTTGAGCCTGCGATACGTCGCCCGAATGCTGGGCGACCGATTCATGGAGAAGGACAAGTATTACGCTATCGGTCGCGGCGAGACCATGACCGGCATCCGGCCCACCATTCGCACCGAAGACGACGGTTCCCAGACGAAGTGGTGGGCCGTCAGTCTCGCGAGAGCTCTCGAGAAGCACACACCCGGAGCTCCTCCACCCGACCCCAAGGCCTACGAGAACGTCCATCACACCTATATCGCGTTCCAGACTGTCGAGCAGGCCGGTGAGGTTCTTCGGGCGATGACTGGAGACCCGAACGGAAACCTCACGGAGGAGAAGCTTCGCGAGATGCAGGAAGAACGGGATCGGCTCGATAAGGAGGCCGAGGGTGGTCAAGCGTCCGTCTAGCTATCTGCAGCTGAAGAATCAGCAAAAGCAGCTCGGTGTCAGAAGAAACTCTGACTCGACCTGGGACCGACACGCGAGCCGCTTCCGGTTCAAGGCGGAGTCACCCACTGGCGCGATACCTCCTATCGTGAGAACAGCCGCTAGGATTCCGTGTCTGATGTTACAGATAGGACCCGTTACTCGCTGGCGTTTCCGAACGAGATCTCAGCGAGATCAGTTCGTTCACCTATTCCGCGACAGAGGCGCGGTCTCTACAGGCAGAACATGAAAACCTTCAGCAAGTACACGGACACGATCCTGGAACTGGTCCTCCTGTACGGTGCGATTCTGCTTATCGCAGCCGCCTCGTACGGACACTTCGAGGGTAAGTCCTTCTACGATTCGGTCTGGTGGGCGGCCGTGACTGCCACCACGACCGGATATGGGGACATGTATCCGACTACGATCGGAGGCAGGGTGACGGCGTTTCTGCTGATGTACACGGCCCTCTTGTTCGTGCTTCCTCTGCTCATCGTTCGCATCACTAAGAACCTCGTAGAGGACCACGACAGGTTCGGCCACGACGAGCAGGAACATCTGAAGAGCGAGGCCGCTCATGCCAGAGCGGAGCTGGCTGAGATCAAGCAGTTGATAAAGAGCCAGAAATATGGAGACTGAGGTCGAGATCGACGAGGACACGATATTCACGATCCTCACGAAGGCTCGCGACATCGAGGATGGTCAGACGGTCACGAAAGTCCGAGGCACCAACGAGTACGTCTTCCGCAAGAATCTGCGCGTGTACTCGGACGCGAAGGGCGAGAAACCGATAGAGATCCAGGGCTACTTCCTGTTCTCCCCGAGCGGCACGGTGAACCAGATAAAGGACCCGGACACGGTCCTCTGCGTTCAGTGGGCGGCGTGGCGGCTCTATGATACTCTGCAGGCGATTTTCGACAGGCACCCCGATGACGGAAAATAACACACGAGCCATGGAGTTCGACGATTGGGAACTGGCCCGGATCAGTCAGACGATCGCGGCGGAGTCGCTAGTCTACCTCGGACACTACGAGGGAGCTGGCCTGAAGCGCCACGAGGTCGACACCATGAACAGGCTCTTTCGCCTGAGCGACAAGCTCAGCGGAGATACGCCGAGGGAAGATCTTCCGTACAAAGGAACTCGTGGCAACGGCTGGCGCGCTGACCGCGACTGATAAGTCCGGGTGTGCCGCTGACTTACGCCCGCGCTATGCTGGGCCATACATCTTAACGGGAGCTCTTCTTGAAACCTGTTCTCATACACGAAATACCGATAAAGCTCCCGGGCGACAAGACCGAGGTGATGAACTTCGAGGTCTGGCCTCGAGTTCGTCGCAGCGGGTACGAGCATCTCGTTCTTGAGACGACGATAGATCTGATGCAGAAGGGCTTCATCACGACTATCAATCACGAGCCGGACCATATGCTGTTCGGCCTGCGTGACGATAACGGGGATCCCGTTTCGTACATCGTTCTCGACCCCAAGCCGTCCCAGGAGCTCGTCCACATAGTCCTGGGCGGAACCGTACCGGAGCGACACGGACAGGGTCTCTACCAACAGCTCTACTTCCGCATGGCATACATGATCTCCCTCACCTCGGACCTGTTCCCGGGCGTCGAGATGATTCGTAAGATCACCGGCTGCTATCACGTGCAGAATCACCAAGCAGCTCGTATGAACGCAGCCCTCGGAAGACAGCCAGTCCGCGTCAACACCGAGCAGACTCTGGGCGATGCCGTAGAGAAGATGTACGAGAAGTCATGAGCGATAAGTTCAGCGTAGACCTCCGCATGAGATCGGGGGAGAAATATCACTTCGTTGTGACCCTGGAGACTCTGAAGCGGTTAAACCACGACAACGGCTGTTCCGACGTGGACTCCTATCTCTACAGATTGTTCGGCACGAGCTATCAGTGGCTGAGGATCGACACCGGCCAGCGTATTTCCAGATATAGAATCCGAGATATCGAGTTTTACGAGGTGCGGCCTGCTTAGCCGTAAGGGCGGGCGCTTTACCGGGGCGCATACCTAGCCCGCAAAAGGCGCACAACCCGGCTGTAGAGTAATCGTAGGCTGTCATAAAACAGCCGCCTGCCCGGTTTGCGGGCTTTGGGAGCAAAAATACCATGACTGCGTTGGTTGGAGAGATCGTTTACGGTTACATCTGGATGAGTTTCGCTGATCCAGATATGCCGAAGGGCCAGCAGTTCCTCGGCGTCGTAGTGACCAAGGGAACAGACTTCATCGAGGCACATACTCGGGTCTCGGCCGCTGGCCTGAACCCAGGAGGCGAGTGTCAGGGCGCTCCGCTGGAGTCCGTGATCGAGTGGCCCGAAGAGTACCTGGACCGTCTGCTCACGGCGCTGGAATGCCAGAAGCTGGAGGCCATCAACGAGTCTCGCTACGAGACCTACAAGGCTGAACACGGAATCGGCCCTGGACTTAACTGATGTCTGATCTCGCACCCAGCCCGAGGCAGAACCCGTCGTCGTAGACTATATCAGCGGTGTCTGCAGGAACGAGCCTGAGAAGCGCAAGGCGCATCTCTACGCGCAGATGAGTGATGGACAACTCGTACCCATGTGCCACCGAGCCTGGAACAGGAGCGACGGCGCTCGGTTCAGCATCTTGCGCGGATGGGACTCACCTCGCGGAACTTGCGCCACCTGCGAGAAGAGGGCGAAGCATAGACTACATCCTATCTTCGAGGGCTCTAACGTCAAGACGAGATGGCTGTGATGTTCAGGGGAAACAAGACTCTTCTTGTCCTAAAGTCCAAGAAGAACGCCACGGAACTCGGACGCCTCCTGAAGGATTCTGCCGACGTCGTCACGTGGGTCGGCGTCGACACGCAGCTCCCGGGTCGAAGCTACGAGAAGATCTATATTCAGTACCCGAATGTGGATGACTTCACTCTGTACGATTACACAGTCGAGACCTTTAACCAGAAGGTCGTTGGTGAGGCGAGTACGAGACTTGCTCCGAGCGGGTCGATGGGCTTTCTCTAGTGCATGAAGGGGAGGCTTCTTACCGTCGGAAAGGAGCATGGTCGCGAGTGCTGGTACTGCGGCTTGGACGACTACGACGCGTCGGATAGATATCTCAGGTGTACACTGGAGCACCTGATGAACAGGGATCACCCTCAGGCCAACGACCTCCAGAATCTGCGTCTCGCACACGCGATCTGCAATAACTTCGCGTCTAATCACACCTTCGCCAACAAGGTTCAGATTCGCTACCTGATGCGCGAGGATATCACAGTCCGCGGCAGGCTCATGACGAAGGCTGGGTCGAAGAATCTGCGCCGGACCTATGGGATCGACTCCAAGAAGCGGAGGCGCATCGGAGTGCGAGTGAGGCTCTCATACAGAAAGAAGAAGCATGTCCAAGTCAAACGGACCTGATCCCACCCGCACTGAGAGACACGAGTGTCCGTACTGCGACAAAGTCGCCAAGGACGCGAACGGCCTGTGGATGCACGTTCGGAAGGTTCATCCGAAACGGAAGAGTTCCCACCTTCGGCCCGTGGTCGAGGACGAGTCGATGCGTCCCGTGTTTCAGGCCATGAAAGAGCACCGCAAGGAACAGGGAAGGATCAACTACGCTCGGGCCAATCCGAAGGGCTGGACTATTCACTGTGACACGCACTGGTCACAGAAGTTCCTCGGCTCTCGCCTAGACTACTGGCCGACCAGAAACAAGTTTCGCTACGAGGGCAGGACCCACACGGGCGACGTGGTCGGCTTCATGAAGAACCGCATGAACGACTTTCTCCAGAGTCACGACCCCACGTCGGATTGAGAGCGCCCTGACCACAAGGGACGCCAGCGACAGCGCCCACACGCTATAGTATATGTCACAGGCAACGGAGAGACAAATGACGGATACGGGTATCGCCGTGTCGGGCGGCACAGACAGAAACGGTGGGGACAGAGACATCTTCGCTCCTTTCGCGGCAGAGATCCGCGAGTACTTCTCAGAGACAGCTTCGGCAAACGGTCCTGTGTTCAACACAGACGTCCCGTACGACGAACTGTATCGGCTCTACCTGGAGGGGATCGATGATCCCGTCGAGCGCCAGATTCACTCGTGTAACTGCTGCCGCGACTTCCTGAACCGCTTCGGCTCCATGGTGTGCGTGAACGAAGACGGCAGGATGGTTCCGGCCGTCTGGCCCTCCGCCCATCGGTCGCACTTCTACGCGAAGTCCATCGAGAACATGCGCCGGCGAGTCTCCCGTGCGAAGATCACAGAGCTCGTGGTAGCGCGTGAGTCCGAACTGGGCGTCAGCCAGCGCGGCGGCTGGGGACACTTCTCAGTCAAGAATCCTGCTCCCTACACGGCGAGGGTGAGGGACGCGCACGAGTTCGCTGCCGAGAAGCGCGAACACTTCCGAACTCTGAGCTACGCTCTCTCCGGTTTCCGTGTGGAGGACGCGAAGGCAGCTTACTCCCTGCTGAAGAACGAGACCCTGGCGAACTCGAGCGTCGTGGTCGGAGTCGCCAAGTTCATCTTCGAGCTGATGGAGGAACTGAAGTCAGTTCCGAAGGACCGCAAGGACAACATTGTCTGGAAGCGCGTCGCCGTCTCGCCCGCAGGGTTCTGCACACCTCGCTCGTCGATGTACGGAACACTGATGGACGATCTCCGTGCGGGTCTCTCGGTGGACGACATCAAGCGGAAGTTCGGCTCCAAGATGCATCCTGCTCGCTACATGCGTCCGCAGGAAGACGCGTCGGAGGGGAACATCAAGCGGGCCAACGAGATCTTCGAGAAGCTTGGTCTGGAACCGGCTCTCCGCAGACGCTTCGCCACCCTGGAGGAGCTTCAGCTCCTGTGGTCGCCGACTTCTCCCGAGCCGGAGAAGGCGAAGTCCGGTGGAGCCTTCTCCAGTCTGAAGCCTCGCGGCGCTCCCACACCTCGGGAGGACATCAGGTCTCCCCGGACGAACATCACGTGGGATAAGTTCCGCAGAACCGTTCTTCCCGAGGCCCAGCAGATCTGGGTCAGGTTCAACTACGGTTCCTGGCCTCTGGGTGCGATCACGACTGCCGTCAACGCCGACGCCCCGCCGCTTCTGCAGTGGGACACGGAAGAGCAACGGAATCCGTTCTCGTACTACGTCTACACCAACGGATCATCGGCTCTGGACTGGAACCTGACCAATAGCGCGTGGATTCCGGTTGACGGCGTGAGCCTGATGCCTTCCATGTGGAACGGTCGCGAGACGCACCACGTCAAGCATGGCTTCCTCGTTCTCAACGGAGCGAAGGATCGTCGCAAGCCGGGTCTGGCCATCTTCCCGACCTTCCTCAAGGCCGAACTCCATGAGGTTCGTAGAACTATCGAGCAGTTCAGCCAAGCGAACAAGATGGAAGGCATCGAGGAAGCATCCGCAGCAGGCCTCCTGGTCGGTCAGCGGCCCTCGCCCGATATCCGCGTCAAGACTCGTCTTGGCGAGGCGCTCTACTGCATCGACCGCTGGGACTGAGGCAATAGCCGCCCTGTACGACAATCGTGCGGGGCGGCAGACTTTACCCCGGCTTATGCTGGGTTGCAGCGGCCAGAGAGGTTTCATGATCGATATACACCCAGTCGACACCCACGTCGGCTCCAGGCTCAGGGAAGCCAGAGTAGAGGCTGGTCTGACACAGACTCAGCTGGCGAAGTCCGCGAAGGTCTCCTTCCAGCAGCTCCAGAAATACGAGAACGGAGTCAACCGCGTATCAGCCTCCCGCCTCTACATGCTCAGCTCCAAGCTGAACAAGCCGGTTCAGTACTTCTTCGAAGGCCTGGAGAACACCACTCCTCATGGCTGAGAAACCCACACTGTATCAGGCCGAGGTGTACGCGAGGGCGAATGCTGAGGACGTCAGTAGGCCTGACTGGGAGAATATCCTCGAGATGTGTCACGCCCCGTTCGCCGAGGCGTTCCTCGGCGTCGTGCTGTACACGGAGGATCCTCCCCTGACTGTCCGGGAGGTCCTCGACGGCTGTCTCTCGACTGATTATCTGATCCAAGCTTCCGACGAGCAGAAAGACGCGCTGGTTCAGTGGCTTATCCAGAACAACAAACTGAAGGAGACCGACGTGGCCGAGAAGCCGAAGAAGCTGACGCTGGAGGACGCGCTCGAGGAGCGCGGCACTCTTCACCACAACAGCAACATGACCAATCTGGCGAGCGCCCTTCTGCGCATCCAGCATCAGCGGGCGCGGCTCGACAAGGTCGAGGGCAAGATCAGGGACTTGGCTGCCGACCCGACCTCTTCGTTGGAGGACATTCAGAAGGCCTACGAGGAGGCCTGCAAGATCACGGACCCGATCTGATGCCGAAGCCGGATGGGTCCTTCACGGAAGTCGAGAAGCAGATGCTAAATAATCCGTTCTACATCGACGGATGGCACAATCGAGATTACCTCGAGACTGCGGACAAACTTGTCGAGATGGGACTCATCCGCCGCTACGAGGGCGGCGACAGTCAGTACACCTCCTATCACTACGAGCCCATAGAGTGATCGAAGAGCGTCAGTTAAGATACGAGGACGTCCGCGAGGGACTGGTCGTCTACGTCGGCGAATCTGCCCCGGAATGCCTCATGCGTGGAAGAAACTGTGTCAACGGACGAGTCGTCCTGCGTTCAGTTCACCTCCACCTGTGCTGCCTTCACGGCGCGTTTCCCCTTCACGAGTTCACCGACTACACTGGCCTGACGACACGACTAGAAATCGCGTAGATGGCTAAGTTCTGCTATCTGGGTCTTCATCGCAAGGTCATCGTCGGATCACCCTGGACTAAGAACGGGCAGGAAATCTGTATTCACTGCGAAGCTGAGGGGCATCATCTCCAGGTCATCACGGAGACTCCTTATGACCTGCTCTCACCCTACACCCGTCGCCAAGGCGGACATCAAGGTCATCTCGAACTCCATCGAGAGCGGCGTCTCCAGCGTCCAGAATCTGGTTGGCCCGATGGGAGGAACCGCGCTCGGCGGTATGCTGACAGCCTTCGCCTCCACCCCGGAGGGAGCGGCAGTCGTCGACACCCTGACCCAGAAGGTGGCCGAGGGAGTGGCTCAGGCAAGCAAGCCGAGCAAGAAGTAGTTCGCCCCACTGAATCTGCCACGATAACGGAGGGCTGGAGTGTTATCGCTCCAGCCCTCTTCGCGTTTCTGAGCATGGGCCGCAAGGGTATTATAAGCCATGAAGCAAGTTAAAGTCGCACCTAAGAAGCTTCCGGTCATCATACGCAGAGCGTGGATCTGGAAGCGCCTCAATGACTTCGGCGAGATTCGCCTCGGGGATATCGAGGACGAGTTCGCCGTCACGAAGGACACCGCTCTCAGTGACATGAAGAAGTTCGAGAAGCTCTATCCGGGCTTCCTTCAGGTCAGAAAAGACAGCGGTGCAGGCAGAGCCAGCGTGTACGAGTTCACCGAAGAGTGGCGCGACGCTGCGTGAGTGTTCCGAGTAGATCGCGTAACAGACTACTGAGAAGAGCTTACATCTGGCGTCGCCTCAATAACGCCGGGTGGATGACCGCGAACCATCTTCAGCTCGAGTTCGGAGTAACGAAGATGCAGGCGCACAAGGACCTTAAGAGCTTCCAACTGGACTACCCCGGTTCTCTGATCGTGGAGCGCAGAAAGTACAATCGCTTCAACCTCTACAGATTTAGTCCGGACTGGCAGGAGTAGCTCCAGGGCCTCTCAGCACCGGGCGCGGTACACTGGCCCGCCCCGCCTAGCCGGATGGCCTGTACGGCGCTAAAAACGGCCCTAACGCAAGTCCCTAACCGGCAACCGCCGCCCGCTTGGAGC
>ERZ500994.558-NODE-558-length-11104-cov-4.176939_pt1 | contig 11104 bp, 8 predicted proteins | sample MGYA00248878_ERZ500994 | MGnify/ENA primary metagenome ERZ500994 (study PRJEB25958, sample SAMN03398533) | human skin metagenome | study: EMG produced TPA metagenomics assembly of the Human Skin Microbiome Metagenome (human skin metagenome) data set. | reverse complement strand
TCCCCCGGGGGCGGGGGGCGGGGGGGGGGGGGGCGGGGCCCGACTCGGCAGTGCCGACGTTCCCCGCGCCGAAGACGTGCGCGCGGTGATCGGCCGCGGTGTCACCGGTCTCGTCGACGGCACCGAAGTCCAGATCGGCAAGAGCGCCATGTTCACCGACAACGGCGTTGTGCTTCCAGAAGGCTTCGCCGCCAAGGTGAGTGGGCTCGAACGGTCCGGCCGCACGGCAATGGTGATTCGTTCCGGTGAGCGCTGGCTGGGGGCCATCGGTGTGATGGATGTCGCCCGACCCGAAGCGCCCGAGGTGCTGGCCAAGTTGGCCAGGCGCGGCGTGCAGCACACGGTCATGCTCTCCGGTGACAACCAGCAGGTGGCCGACGCGGTCGCTGCCGAACTCGGCGTGACCGAGGCGCGCGGTGATCTGATGCCCGAGGACAAGGTGACCGAGATCGCCGCCCTGCGGGAACGCCACGGCCGCGTCGGGATGGTCGGCGACGGCGTCAACGACGCGCCCGCCATGGCCGGCGCGAGCGTGGGTATCGCGATGGGGGCGGCGGGCTCCGACGTGGCGTTGGAGACCGCTGATGTTGCGCTGATGGCCGACGACCTGCGCGCGTTGCCGTTTGCGGTGAGCCTGAGCCGCCGCTCCTCGCGCGTCATCAAGCAGAACCTGTGGGCAAGTCTCGGAATCGTCGCGGTCCTCATCCCGGCGACGGTCTTTGGCCTGGGCATCGGTCCCGCCGTGCTCATCCACGAAGGCTCGACGCTCATCGTCGTCGCCAATGCGTTGCGCCTCCTCGGGCTGCCTATGCAGTCGGTCACCCCAGCAGCGCCGCGCGTTGAGCGTGCAGAAGAGACGCCATGACGATCGACCCGTCCGGTGCCGCAGATGAATTCGAGCATGCCGACGTGAACACGGTGGTCATTTTCGTGGACATTGCTGGGTTCACTGCTTTCACCGAAACCCACGGTGATCATCGCGCTGCCGAACTGGCAGATCGGTTCGCCACCACAGCCGCCAGGGTCCTCGGGCCCGGCGACGACATGATCAAGACCCTCGGCGATGCCGTGATGATCACCAGTTCGGACCCCACCGCGGCGCTGGCCTTCCTCCGGCGACTCCACGACGAGACCAGTCGCATCGACGGCTTTCCATTGTTGCGCGCCGGCATCTGTGCAGGGCCGGTGGTGAAGCGCCGCGGAGACGTCTTCGGGTCGACGGTCAACACTGCAGCCAGACTGGCCGCCGTCGCCAAGCCAGGCCAGATTGTTGGCAACGCCGAGGCCGCGGCCGCGCTTCGGGGAACCGACCTACTGGCGATGACGTCGTTGGGCCCGCTTCGGTTGCGGAACGTCGGTGCCCTGGTGGAAGCGTTCGCCCTCGACGTCGGAACCCGCCACCAGGAGCACGTCGATCCGATATGTCGGATGCACGTTACGACAGACGCCCACCCGTTGACGATCGCGCACGAGGAAGACACTTACCGGTTCTACTTCTGTTCGACGGCCTGTTTACGCCAATTCGCGCGTCGCGTCGGTGAAGTGCGCCCGCCCTCTGGCGATGAGGACCCGCCGACCACGCAGTCGTTCGTCGGTGAAGTTGCGGCGCACTTCGGCGCGCTGGCGTCCTCGCCGCGCGGGCGGAATGCCGAGTCGACCTCACCTCCTTCAACCTCCTCGTAGAGGGCGGAAGATGACGTCGTGTCACGAATAGTGTTCGCCGACAACGTTGGTCGCGCCGGGACCTGACCGGTCACCCGGTGGCGGGAAACGGACCCGCTGCTCATCGAAACCCATCGCCGAGGGACGGTGGTTCCTCGATAAGTCGCCGACATGGATCGTGTGTCGTGGCGTGAGCGCTCGTCATACTGGCGCTGTCGCGGTCGATGAAACCACCGACGGCCATGGGCGAGGACAGGGCGTCAGCATCGTCTGTGCGGGATGGCGCTGCCGAGGACCACTATGGGTACCGGGTTGCGTTCGCTGGGGAGCGCGTTTGGTGATGTGGGTGACGATCGCGCTTTTGGTCTTGCGCGCGCGGTTTCGCAAAGGTGCCAAGCGGGGTGCGGCGTGTGACCGCTGGACGTTTCTGGCTTGGACGTCAGATCTGCCAGTCCTGGGCTCCGTCATTTTCGTCGTAGATACCGACGGAGTTCTTGACGACGACCGGGTCCCCGCTGCCGAAGTTGTCGTAGAACCACTGCGCATTGGCTGGACTCAAATTGGGGCACCCGTGGCTGACGTTGCGCTTGCCCTGATCGGCGACTGACCAGGGCGCGCCGTGAACGAAGATGCCGGCGTTGTTGATGCGCACCGCGTCTTTGACCTTGAGCTTGTACCCCTCGGCTGCGTCGATCGGCACACCGTAGGTGGAGGAGTCCATCACCATGTCGGCGAACTTCTCGAGCACGTAGTAGGTGCCGTTGGGTGTGTCGTATCCCGGCTTTCCTAAGGACACAGGCATGGTCTTCTCCAGTGTGCCGTTGCGCATGACCTCCATTTGGAGGGTGGCGTTGTCGATGGTCGCCACCAACGAGTCGCCGGTGCGGAAGCTCGATTTCGTGCCGCTGGCATCGATGCTGACCGTGGTGTTGGCGGGCCAGAAGTCGATGGGCCGCCATCTGAGTTGGGTCGCGCTCATCCAGTAGAACTTCCCGGGGACCGCGGGGGTGGAGGAGATGTGGACGGCTTGTTCAGCCAGCGTGCGGTCGGCGATGGGCCGTTGAAAATTGATGATGATGGGTTTGGCGACGCCGACCGTCGAGCCGTTCGTCGGATTGAACGTGGGGGGAGCGAAGACCGGTGGGCCGAGGTAGGGCGCCGCGTTCTGGCCGGCTGGTGTGTCTTCGGTAGCCGTCGGCGATGGGCCGGGAAAAGTGCCGGATAGCGGTGGGAGGAAGGGATTCGGCGCTGCCGAGTCGGGGACCGTGAGGGGGTCGCCGGGTGCGGGCACGGGTATCTGTGGCTCGGCGGAGGCCGACGGCGCGGTCAGCACGGTCACAGCCGCTAGAGCGGCCGTCATCATGGCCAAGATTTGCCTGGCTGGCGAGCACCGCATACGGGCCTCTCCGTTCCACTGGTCGCCGACCGATGCTCGCGGCGGCTGACGACGATTTGTTGCTACGTAGGTTAATAGTAGATGATGTGGCGTCTCGGGCGCCGCAGTGTGGCTGCAGAATTGCGTCGTCGATGCGTGAATTCGGAAGCGGTGGATGCGGAGGGTGTCGGACTTCGTGGATGGTGTCACCGCGATCGCTACGTCTGGTCACGTGCTCCTCGCGGTGTTCGTGGCGGCGTTAGCTGGGTTGGTGTCGTTTGCGTCGCCCTGCGTCGTACCTCTCGTACCCGGGTATCTGTCCTACCTGGCCGCGGTGGTTGGCGTGGATGATGACCAGGCGCGTGCCCAGCCGCTGGGCAGGGCACGTCTGCGGGTGGCAGGGGCCGCTGGGTTGTTCGTTGTCGGGTTCACGGCGGTGTTCCTGATGGGAACCGTCGCGATTCTGGGTCTGACGACGACGATTATCGCCAATGGGGTGCTGTTGCAGCGCATCGGCGGAGTAGTCACGATCGTGATGGGTCTGGTGTTCATGGGTTTCTTCCCTGCGCTGCAACGCGACGCGCGGTTTACGCCCACGTCGTTGTCCACGCTGTGGGGTGCGCCGCTCCTGGGGGCGGTGTTCGGGCTGGGCTGGACCCCGTGTTTGGGCCCGACGCTGACGGGTGTCATCGCTGTGGCATCTGCCACCGAGGGGCCCAACGTCGTGCGCGGCATCGTGCTCGTCGTCGCCTACTGTGTGGGTCTGGGCGCTCCGTTCGTGCTGTTCGCGCTGGCATCCGGACGGGCAATGAGGGCACTGGGCTGGCTGCGTCGAAACGCTCGGCGAATTCAGGTCTTCGGCGGCGTGCTCCTCGTCGCGGTCGGCATCGCCCTGCTGACCGGACTGTGGAACGAGGTGGTGTCGTGGGTGCGCGATGCGTTCGTCAGCAACACCACACTTCCGATATGACGCAGTCGCTTTCGGGCCCTCCGCGCCGTCGCTCGGGACTCCTGTGCTGATCGTGAAGCGCCGAGGCGGTCATGGCGAATCGACGGCGGGATCGGAATGGGGACGGTGATGGCCACGTCTGCTGCCCCCCGACGCTGGGTGGTGCGAGCTGTGTTGCTCGGGGTTGCACTGCTAGCGGGCGTTACCGCTGCCGCGATCGGCGCCCTGGCACTGCCTGAGGCGCTGGCGGTGACCGGGCTGAGCGATCCCGGGCCGGTCACCACCTACGGGCTGTCCTTCTTGCGCGCCGCTGGAGAGATCGCTGCGATGGTGGCGGTCGGACACTTCCTGTTCGCGGCGTTCCTCGTTCCGCCGCAGGCAAGTGGAGTGCTCGACGTCGACGGGTACCGGGCGCTTCGGGTCGGCGCTGCCGCTTGCGCGATCTGGGCGATGTGCGCTGCGCTGTTGGTGGCGCTGACGATCTCCGACGTGTCGGGGGTGCCGTTGACTGAGCTCACACCGCTGGACATATGGTCGGCGGCCGACCTCGTCGAAACCACCGCGGCGTGGCGCACCACCTCGATTCTGGCCGCGGTCGTCGCGGTAGCGAGCCTGCCGGTGCTGCGGTGGTCGTGGACGCCTGCCCTACTGGCGGGCGGCCTGGCGACGTTGATGCCGCTGGCCGTGACGGGGCACTCCTCGTCGGGCGGCTCACACGACATCGCGACCAACAGCCTGATCATTCACCTGGTTGCTGGGTCATTGTGGGCCGGCGGATTGCTGGCGCTGCTTGGGCACGCGCTGCGTGGCGGCAGCCACACCGACATCGCCGCCCGGCGTTTCTCGGGTCTGGCGCTGTGGTGCTTCGCGTCGATGGCCGTGAGCGGATTCGTCAACGCGGCGGTCCGGATCGACGTGTCGACCATCTTCGACAGCACCTACGGGCTCCTCGTCGTGGGGAAGGTGACAGCGCTGGCCGGCCTCGGTGTGATCGGCTGGCGACAGCGGCGGTCGTCGATCGTTGCGCTGCAGCGTGATCCGACGTCGCGCCGACCGCTGCTGCGGCTCGCACTCACAGAAGCCGCCCTGTTTGGCGTCGCAGTCGGCCTGGCGGTCGGGCTCGGTCGCACGCCACCGCCGCCCGCGACGCGCGAACCCGTTCCGGCCGAGGCTGCGCTCGGCTTCGACCTCACCGAGGCGCCGACGATCGCGCGGGTGTTGGTCGAATGGCGGTTCGACCTGATCTTCGGCACGGCGGCGGTGGTCATGGCCGGCATCTACCTTGCTGCGGTGTATCGGCTGGCTCGCCGCGGTGCCCCGTGGTCGACGCGGCGCACCGTATCGTGGCTGATCGGCTGCGTCGTTTTGCTGTTCGCCACTTCGTCAGGACTCGGCATGTACATGGCGGCGATGTTCAGCATGCACGCCGTCGCTCAATTGGTGCTCACGATAGTGGTGCCGGTATTGCTCGTGCAGGGCGCACCGGTGACCCTCGCGCTGAGGGCCTTGCGGGCAGCCGAACCCAATGCGGTGCCAGGGCCACGCGAATGGCTTGTCAGCGCGCTAAATTCGTCACTGCTGCGTTTCATCGCTCGTCCGTGGACGGCGCTGACGCTTCTCGTGGTGGGCGTGTACGGGCTCTGCCTCGAAGTGGTCTTCGATGCTGCCGTAAGCGAACACGCCACGCACATGCTGATGATCGGGTACTTCCTGCTCAGCGGTGCGCTGTTCTTCACCGCCGTCGGCGGCGTCGAGCCGGTGGTGCCACGGCCGATGCCCAAGCGGGGCCGGATCGCGATGCTGTTTCTCGCGCTGTCGCAGTTCATCATTGCCGGGGTCGTGGTGATGAACATGCGTGAGGTTCTCGGTGGCGCCTTCTACGGCTCCTTGAGACTGAGCTGGCATGCGAACTTGCTGGGCGACCAGCGGTTGGGAGGTCAAGTGATCGCCGCCGGCGGGGTTGTGGCAATGCTGGCGGTGCTCGCGGTACTGATCGCGCGGCGCCGCCGCTCGACTGCGATCGAGCAGAGGACGGCTGCGCCGAGCCTGGGCTCATGACGGAGACCGCATTGTCGGCATAGCGGCTGCATCACATTGGTCCTCGGGCTAAGCGCGTGCGTGGCCCCGACCCGGTATCGCGCAATGCTCTCGCCCGTTCACAGGGACGCCCCTTCTCCCGCAGATGATTTCGGGCCATGCCCACGCCGTCTGATTGTCCCGTCTGCGGTGAGAGCTCAGGCGCCGACCACAGCACCCTCGAGCCGTGTTCGTCAGGATCCGGCAGGCGGCCGATCAGATGACGCGGGGCGGCTTTCTCGGTGGGGTGCGGGGCCCGGCCGCCGCATCAACATCATCATCCGAACCAGCGCAGCTGGCCACCCGATTGCATCTCGGACTGATGGTCGCCCACCACGCAGAGGCGATTCGAGATCGCGCGTACTGAGGTCGAGCAGCGAGACTTCACCGCGACGGAACCGACTTCGCGCAGAAGCCATCTCCCTGTCAGCCAACGCGAGATCGGCGCACTGCGGTCGATGTCGACCCCTCAGATCGCCGTCGACGCGGGGTGCTGCCGTCATGTTCGCGCCCGCACACGTCCCGAGTTATGGAACCGGTGCGCCAAGAGCTGTCGGCAGTCACCGCGGCTATCCGTTCAATGCCTGTTCGACTGCGGCCTTCAAGTCGTCGTAGCTCCTGAATTCCGCTTCGGTTCCGTCGATGAAGAAGGTCGGTGTGCCCTTGACCCCGAGGGCCTTACCGTCAGCGACATCGACATTGACACGATCGAGTGTGGCGGGGTCGTTGTAGGCAGCATCGAACGCCGCCATGTCGAGCCCGAGTTCGGCTGCGAATCCGCGGAATCGGGAGTCCGCCGGAGTTTGTTGTTCGCCCCACTCGCTCTGCGTCTCGTACATCTTCTTGTACATCGGCTCGAACTTGTCCTGTTGGGCGGCCGCCTCGACCGCGCGCGCCGCCCGCTCTGCGTTGAAGTGAGACTGAATGGGGAAGTAGCGGATGACGAAGTTGACGCGGTCCCCGTACTCGGCGCGCAGCTGTTCGACCATCGGGAAGGCCGCGCGACACGCTTCGCATTCGAAGTCAAGGAACTCGACGAAGGTGACATCGCTGTTCGGCACGGTGGTGAGGCGGCGACTGTTGTCCCGGACCAGCTGACCGACGTCTTCACCCTGGCCTTGCGCGGAGGTGGGGGCGTCCTTGTCCTGGGCCGAGAGATACACGCCAACCCCGATGATCATGGTGATGACCGCGAAGACGGTCAGCAGAATGCGTGTGAGAGGTGCCATTGGAATGCGTCCTTCATGAGTTTCACCGAACGTCTGTGATGCGCCGGCGCAGCCCTGTACCGCAGCACCAACCCGAACCGCGCCCGCGGTTGAGCATCGCGTGTCCGACTATATACGGAGGAAGACCGTAGATCGGTCATGCCCTCGGCTGGCGCCAGATCGGACGCTTGGGCGCGGATTCGATGGACGGCCGTCGAGAGAGACGCCACATTCCCCACCAGGCGACCGGTGCGAGAGCGACGACGGTCCACATTCCGGGCACGTAGCCGGCCCCGCCGGGATCGAGCCACGGGAACACCACAAAGTGCGCCAACTCCGTGAGACCTAACGAGGCGAAGAACGTCCATGCCAGGTATCGGCCGATCGGGCGGCCGCGCCGCATGAGGGCGGGAATTAACAGCCAGGCGCCCGCGGAGACGGCGACGAGCAGCACCACGGGCACCGAGTTCACCGCAGGGGTTGGCACACCCGTGACCGCCGCTAGGAATGCGAAGAACCCCATCTGCTTCTCTTCGACGCGGTGGGCAAGGAACAACAACAGGGCGATCCAATATGGCGCGCGAATGTCGGCCCAGCCGCCGCCACTCGGCCACACCCGCCACAGAAGCAAGCCCCCGACGAACCCGGCGGTAAAGATGAGCATGGTTGCCAGTCCGAGCGCCCAATAGCCCACGCTCAACGCCGCGGTCGTTAGCGCGACTGCGGCGGCGACGGCCGGCCACGGCCGCGCGTTCTGGTTCGACGTCGTGACTGACATCGTCCTTCAGTCCCTTCGCCCGCCCACGAGTGCGGCGAGAGCGGCGGGCGCGGCCCACGGGGTCATGAGGCCCGCGTCGACCCGATCGGTGTTGCCCCCGGATAGCCACGGTCAGCGATCCCGGCGCAGCGACGATCAGGCGAGCAACCTGGCCGAAAGCTTCGCGACGGTCTCGGTGGCGCAGCGCCAAGGCCCGCATCGCCGCGTGATTGTAGGTGTGTGGCCAAGGGTCGGGTTGCGACACGATGTGTGCCCGTTCCCAACGCCGCCACCGCTGCTTGGCGGATGGTGTGCGCTTTGCAGCGGCCATCTCCCGCCGATACGCCTCCCGGGGGCGGCGCGACGGCGCTGCGCCCGACCGGCACAGACGACGAGTGTGCGCGGTGCTGCTCAATACCAATTCCGTTCGGTAGCATGTCGATTCGCGGCGGCGAAGGCATTTCGCGGTCGCACCATCACCAGTGGTGTTCACTTCGACGGATCGACTCGTCACGGGGATTTGTGGGTTCTGCAGCGCAGCAGGTGCATCCGCCGCTGCGGGTTTCCCGACGATCAAGGACCACCGGTGTGAGCGCCGGCGTCGGGGCGCAGCAGGCATCGACGGGTGTCGGGGGGGTGGGGAGGGTGATGTGGTGCGCCGCCGCTGCAGCTATCGGCTGCGGTTCGACGCCGGGTAGGGGATGGGTGCGTGCGGCGCGGATCGCGTTGAGGATGACGAGTACTTCTGCCGCCTCGTGGATCAATACCACGGTGGCCAGCCCGAGAACCCCGAAGGCGGCGAGGGGAATGAGGATGGTGATGATCGCCAGCGACAGTCCGATGTTCTGCAGCATGATTTTGCGGGCTCGGCGGGCGTGAGCGAGGACTTGGGGGAGGTGACGCAGATCCTCGCCCATCAGCGCGACGTCGGCGGTTTCGATGGCGACGTCGGTGCCCATCGCTCCCATGGCAATGCCGATGTCGGCGGTGGCTAGTGCGGGGGCGTCGTTGACCCCGTCGCCGACCATGGCGATGGGCCGGCCGCCGGAGAGTTCGGACAGCAGGCGTGCTTTGTCTTCGGGAAGCAGGTCGGCGTGCACGACTGTGATGCCGGCGGCTTCGGCCACGGCCGTTGCCGTGCGGGAGTTGTCGCCGGTCAGCATCGCGGTGGTGATGCCCAGCTCGTGTAGTTGCCGTACCACTTCCGGCGCTTCGGGGCGCAGCTCGTCGCGGACTGCGATCGCCGCCACCACCACGGCGTCGCATTCGAGCAGGACCACTGTCGCCCCGGCCGATTGGAGGCGCACGACGTCGGCGGCGAATTCTCCGGCCGCGACCCAGCCCGGCTTCCCCAAACGGATCCTGCGACCCTCGACGCGGCCACTCATGCCATGGCCGACAACGGCTCTCACGTCTTCAGCCGCGACGATGTCGGGGCCTGCAGCGTCGGTAATTGCCCGGGCCAGTGGGTGCCCACTACGGGACTCGACTGCGCTGGCGAGGTGCAGGGCTTCGGCCTCGCTGACGCCGCTGGCGGTCACCGTCTCTATCACTTGCGGGCTGTTTCGGGTCAGGGTGCCCGTCTTGTCAAGGGCAATCACGGCGATGCGTCCGAGTTCCTCGACGGCGGCGCCTCCCTTGACGAGGGCGCCTTGTCGGCTGGCAGCGCCGACGGCGGCGACGACGGTGAGTGGCACCGCGATGGCCAGGGCGCAGGGTGAGGCGGCGACGAGGACCACGAGTGCGCGTTCGAGCCACAGCATCGGCTCGCCCACCAGCGCGCCAATCGCCGCAACTGCTGCGGCCAGGACCATGATTGTTGGGACGAGAGGGCGGGCGATCCGGTCCGCCAACCGCTGACCCGCACCCTTGCGCTCCTGAGCCTGTTCGACGATGTGAACGATGCGGGCCAGCGAGCTGTCGGCGGCGACGGCGGTGACGGCGACTTCGACCGCTCCACCGCCGTTGATCGCACCGGCATGCACCTCGCTGCCGGGTCCCGCCTCGACTGGAACCGATTCTCCGGTGATCGCCGACACGTCCAAGCTGGTGCGACCGGAGGTGATGACGCCGTCGGTGGCGGCGCGGTCTCCTGGCCGTAGCACCATCACGTCGTCGATGAGCAAATCGTCTGGGCGCACAGGGGTTTCGTGGCCGTCGCGGATCACGGTCGCCGTTGGCGGCACGAGCGACAGCAGGGCGCGCAGGCTTCGGCGGGTTCGGGTGACGGCGTAGTGCTCGAGTCCTTCGGCGATGGAGAACAGGATTCCGAGCAGCGCGGCTTCTTCGACCTGTCCAAGCGCCACGGCGCCGACCGCGGCGATCGTCATCAGCGTGCCAACGCCGACGCGGCCGTGTCGAAGACTGCGAACGGCTCCGGGCGCGAACGTTGCGGCCCCGGCGGCAACCGCCGCGAGCTCAAGTCCCAAGCCGATGGAGGAAAGACCGCTTCGGTGCAACGCCCAGCCGCCGAGGAGCAACGCCGCCGCCAGGGCCGCCAGCTGCAGTTCGCGGACTCCCCACCACTTGTCCGGTCCCGATCCGGGCTCGGTGTCGACTCCATTGGCCGCGGGCCCGCAGCATGGGTCAGACATGGCGTGCCTCGGAGGCCGGTTGACGGTATCCGTGCGCCAGCACGGCTTCGGTCAAGGATCGGCCGCGGTCGGTGAGTCGGTACATCACCATCCGGGCTTGCCGCCGAGAAGTCACCAGACCGGCGATCTTGAGCTGCCGCAGGTGGTGGGATACGAGGTTCTGCGACTGCCCGACCACCCAGGCCATGTCACATACACACAGTTCCTCGCCGTCGAGCAGCGCTGAGGCGATCGTCAGTCGCGTCGGGTCGCTCAGAGCCCGCGCCGCGGTTGCCAGTGATTCGGCGTCGACGAGTGACGGTAGCCGGGAACGAATTCGCTCGGCATGGGGCAGGTCCAAGCACAACAGATCGCAGTGATCAAGCCGCGGCTCGCTCATCCGAACATACTAACGGACGTTAATATGTCGGAGAGAGGAGGGGCTGCACGGGGCCGGCGTGCAAAGGGAGCGCAGGGCTGCCTACGTCGAACGGGACACGAGCG
>ERZ500994.557-NODE-557-length-11106-cov-6.071577_pt1 | contig 11106 bp, 11 predicted proteins | sample MGYA00248878_ERZ500994 | MGnify/ENA primary metagenome ERZ500994 (study PRJEB25958, sample SAMN03398533) | human skin metagenome | study: EMG produced TPA metagenomics assembly of the Human Skin Microbiome Metagenome (human skin metagenome) data set. | reverse complement strand
TTGTTCACGCTATAGCCCTCCAGCGCCCCAATGGAATCAAGCCGCTGTGTTGCGATGTTGGCAAGCCAGAGTTCTCTACGCTATTATACGATAACGGCTCCCGCTTTAGCCTATAGCAGCCGAGTCTACTCCATGGCCCTACTGCATGCTCATCTGCTTACGCCTCGGTTGCACCATAATGCAGTCAATCACGTCACGGATGGCCACGCGGGTCTCTATAACTTTTCAGGTTGATCTTGAGCGCGGTGACGACGGTAAAGTTTACTGAACTTCGGTGGTCGAACGGGATCACATTCTCGCTGCCGTCGTCCAGCAGCCCCAAGCGCGCATCAACGTTCTCCCGCTTCAGGTCGCATTCATCGATGCGCTTGAGCATCTCGTCGGGTTTACAGAAAGTCTGCTAACGTCAAGCACCACACGCCTCCGCGGCTAGGGCCGGAGCGGAATTACCCGAAAACGCCAGCCCCGCTCATTGCTGGAATCGTTCACGCCGTCGGAGAAGTTGTAGAGAAGGTCATCGATATCCGACTCGCTCAAACTGCAAGCGTTGATTAGGACGTTCTTATCGAATCCAACATTCCACAAGGTGAACAGCTCGGACTTCTGGTTCCACCGAGGATGGACGAAGGTGATGGCCATCAGCCCAGGACACTCGCCAAAGACACCGTTTCGGGTCTGGTGACCGGCAAGATTACTTTTGCCGTCGAACTCGGGCAGTGAAAACAATTGCTCACCGATCTTTCCAAACCCGATCTGCCATAGCTCCCCACTCACGCAGCTCTCGGCAGGCGGACAGTCGTGAAAAAAGATGGGTAGCAGGCTAGAGGGCCCGTAAGGGATCGTATTGAACCGGCCAAGATCGACCACAAGCACGGTCGGTCCATAATGTATTTGATCTCTCTTTACGTTGTTCGTGATTTTTTCGATGGTCGCGTCAAGACGTTCGGCCAGGCTGGCGCCAGGCAGAGGCCCAGAAATTTCAACAGGATTTCCGAAATGGACGCCCGGCTCGCGAGCCCGTGCGTCAAGATCGGCTGCGCTGTCCAGTGCGTCGCAAGCAATCTGATTGCGGCGCGTAGTCGGGTCGGCGATCTCCAGTGCTTTGACCTCGAAGTACACGTTTCCCGCCGGATGAACGTGAACGAAATCGGGACGTTTTTGCTTGAGCTGTCCCGTGCCCGGTGTCCGGTCGAGACGGACACCCCGGTCGGCCATTTCCAACCAGAAAGAGGCTTCCGCGTAGGCTTCGTATGCCTGCGCCATCGGCGTGTGGTCTTGGGGACCTTGAACCGCCTTCAGCTTCTTTCGCAGCTCATTATTCAGAGAGGCAAGCGTCGGTTCGCTTGCCGATCGTGTCTGGATTTCATCAATCCGCGATGCTGTCATAAGAGCAATCGGGATCAACACTGTGAGATTCGCGAGCATTTGCGAGATGCGACGGAATTCTTCAGGCGTCGTGAGAGCGGCCATTGGGATCACGCCAGAACTGCGATCAGCTGGGCCACAAGCTTTTCTCGATCTGCGGCACGCAACTTGTCAAGATTGAACTGTTTCCATCGCACCGCCGGAAGCTCCGCCGCGCTCTCGACGCCCAACAGAGCCCAATCTGGCTTCCCGCGCTTGAACTCGATCAGAAATTCCCGATGCTCCTTCGGCATCTTTCCAGATATCTCGGCGATCAAGTCCTCGCGGGCTTTCAATAGTTCATCGAGCGAGACCGGATCTGAGGTCATACCCTCGAAGCCGTGCTCGAATTCCTTGCGGATATCCTTTCGCCGCGGCACCACAACCTCCGAAATGGGCCGGTCATGGCTGATGAGATAGACGATGAAAGCGCGCCTCAGGTCATCGCTGATGCCCTCATTCGCCAGAAGATCGCGGATGTCAAAAAGATCGCGAGGATGCTGGCGGTCAAGGGCGGCGACGAGTTTTCCTGCGTAGAGGTCGGAAAACGAGACGACCTGTGTCTCCGCAAAACCAAAGGTCTCCTCGACGTTCGGACGTACGGATCGCATCTCGGGATTGAAAACGCAGCCGCGAAGGACGGGAGTGACTTCGATCTTGATCTGGGCGTCGGCCCTTTGAAGTGTCAGCTTGGTAACGATGCCTTCCGCGCGGTTCACGATCTCATTCACCTTGACGTCCGGAATTCCCCTGCCAATGGCGACAGCCATTCTTTTCAGGCCCGCATCAATCGCGGCCAGCGATTCCGGCCGCCCGGCGACAGGCAGGTAAGTCAGGTCGATATCGACGGACAAACGCGGCATATCGCGCACGAACAGATTGATCGCAGTCCCGCCTTTGAGAGAAAAATCCGTTTCCGCCGCAACGAATGGCAAGGTCTCGATCAACAGCGCGACCTGATGCCGATAGCGGTCAGACAGGGGCACTCAGGTCCCCCGGCACGGTGATCAAATATTTCGGATCCAGCCTTCCACCTTTCACCAGCATGCGCTTTCCCTTCCCCAAATCGACCGTGTCACGGTCTATCTGCTTCAGCCATGAATGGTTGTGCCGGTCGGCAAACCAAAAGAACAGCCTTTTGACCTTCACGCTTCGGCAATCGTCCAGCAGCTTTTGCAGCTTGCGGGGACTGAGGTTGCGCAAGCCCTCAACAAGCATGTCGACCTGGTGGAAGCTCTCGCTGTTCGGCAGCTCGTCGAGAAGTTCAAGCAACGCGCGCTCGGGCGATGAGACCGTCAGCGGCCATTCGCCCTCGCCCCCTATCTGCTTGTACGGTCCTGCCAGGAATTCATCGTCGGTGGCCTCGGTATTGCTCTGGACATTCCAGGCGTAGTTCTTGAGCCCCTTTGTCACGGGGTCGGCTTTGAAGAGCGTTGTGCTCTTGCGGAAGGTAAAGCGTTCTTTGAGCGGAAGCTTGGACAGCCATCCGGGCGGAGCATGCGGACCGTAGAGATAGACGACGGTCGGCCCATTTGCCCTGAGGTAGTGCGAAAAGCCTTGCAGTTCGAGCGCTGTTCGCCCTCCAACGATCAGGGGGCGCTCAAGCAGCGCCTGAAGCGATATGACGGCCTTCTGCCATGTCAGGGTGCCGAGCGGGCGTTTGAAAGTTCCACGCGTCGGCTGAACGAGCCAGCCAGCCGAGACATACTGGCTGCGCAGACCTGTCGAATAGCCGTGCTTCGTCATCCACCCGGAATCGACCAATAGGCCCTCCGGGAGGGTATGCTCGAGGAAGTTTAGCTTTCCGCCAGAACGCTCAGTCATACTTAGCAATATATCATTATTTCAAACCAAAGGCAAGTTTATGAATTTGCAAATTTGCTAAGCATGACTATGCAGAAAGCTCATAGCCAAAACCGGGCTTGCCGGGCACACCAACAAAATTTCGATCTCTAATGCGCAGCCATGGGTGAAGCGAAACGGAAAAGGGAAGCCGCCTTAAACGGGCCATGTCCGTGCGATTCGAGGAAGACCGCGCGCCTCTGTTGCTTCAACGGGCAGGGCTGGCACAAGCCGCCCGCTGTCCTCGGACTCAAAACGCTGCCTGCCACGGGCCGTGTCGAAAAATGCTACATGAAGGAGCTGGGATCATGCGTTGCCCCCATCTCGGCCGAACACATTATTTCGGATTCCGTCTGCCGTGTATTGATGGGCGATGGCGAGTTTTCGATCTCAGGCGTTCCGTGGCTGGAGGCGGGTGAAGCGAAGATCATGGCGCCACCTCAGGCAAAATGTCTCTGTACCAAACACAACAGCGCGCTGAGCCCGCTTGATGCCGCCGCACATTATTTCTTCGCGTCGCTTAAGTCATATCTCGAACATGATGCCGGGTCGCGACACGCCATTCTATCCGGGCATGACCTCGAACGCTGGGTTTTGAAAACCGCCAAAGCAGCAGCCGTTTCCCGGAACCTGGCCCGCGGAAGAGAACGACTGTCGGGTGCGTTTTCGCGGGATGAAGCAATTCTCGACATGCTTGACGACCCCCGACATTGGCCCGAAGGGGCGGGGCTCTACTGCACCATGAACACGGGCGACATCGCGGAAAACATCCCGCGCTTTCAGTTCCAGCCGCTGACAGATGAGCACGACGAAATCAAAGCGTTGGCGATCAACATCATGGGCTTTCGCTTCGAGTTGCTGCTCGAAGCGCCTGATCTGAGCAAACATCCCTCCTTGATCGGTGCAAGATATCGGCCGAGCCGAATCCTGATCTCGTATCCAACATCAACGAACTGGGTGACACTGAGCTGGGAAGACGACAAAAAACATGAGGAATTGACTGTCCAATGGCTTCAGCGTCGTTGACCCTTCGCGACGGACAAACCGTTCAGCTCCGGGCGCCGCACAGACCGGGACGGTTCGAGTCGCTCATCAGGGCTGGCTCTGCCAGCCAGCCGCTACTGCGTTGGCGCGTTCCGTTGCAGCCGAGACATTCAGATGCACGCGGAGCCACTGCGTGAGCTTCCCAGTCGAGCCCGGGGCTGGCGAGGTAGACGAGCGAGGGCTCCTTGTTGTGCAGGTCCCCGACATCCGCGCCAAGGTCTTGCCGCTGTTCAGCTTCGATCCGCGGCGATCCAGCGACCGCCCGATTGGCCACGGCACGACCTTTCGCATCGACCCATGGTCCCGCTGTCTCACCGCATCCTGGAGGATCTCTTCGAGGTTGATGAGGCCGGCCCGGGGTGGTGCTTCGACCCGATCTGCGGCTTGCAGCGCTGGAGGTCGAGGGTACTGGATTCGGCGTGGTCGAGTTGCGCGCGGACGCTTGGCGACCATTGGCTGGATCGTATGCCCTCCGCGGCGTCGAGGCCCCGCCCTTTCAGACGCCGCGTCTTCGGAATCTGACGGAACTGGTCGTGTTGAGGATCAGACCTGCAACGCGCACCTCCGATGGCACGCCATACTGGCCACTCGACCTGCGGCGATGGCGGCCGAGGTGCGGCGAGCGCGTGCTCGCACTCGGCTTCGCGGACCTCGATGTTGAAGAGGGCAGAGAGGAACGGCCAATCTACCAATACCTGTATGGGTCCTTTGGTGAGATCACGGACGTGGAGCCGGCAGACGGGGCACGCGGCCGCCCTGTCCCCGTGATCAGAGTCGCCGCCGAATGGCCGGGAGGCATGAGCGGCGGCCCGGTGTTCAACGAGCTTGGCCACGTCATAGGCGTGGTCAGCAGCGGTATCGCCGGCGGGACCGGCTCGGCAACTTTCTTCTCAGGCTGGAACATGGCCGAGCGGATCATGGGTTCGATCGATCCCAGCAATCCCGGACGTTTTCTGTGTCACGGTGTTTTCGACGATGCCGGCGAGCTCGCCTACGCAACTCAGGATGTCGAGCAGGCAAAGCGCTTCGCCGAGACTCGCAGACTGACAGACATTGCCGTCGTTTCCGTCGACCCGCACCAGGATGGCTGGATGCGAGTGAACGGACGATGGTGACGTGCATAAATCGGGAACGGTTCGCGGCGCTGGCGATGTGGTCTCGCAGAACTGGGCCGTCGGCCGTCCTGGCCGGTCTCCTCGTTGCTATCGGCGAGGTGGCCACGATCCGCGTGCCTTCTTTCTAACGAGCGCCATCGCCGAATTCGCCGGCGCTCGGATCGCTAAACAAAAACGAGAAATCGCACCGAACCTTGGCGCTGAGTTCGTCGTCGGGGAAACGCTCCATCGCCGCCGCCCAAACCTCCGCCGCCGTTGCCGCATCACCGCTGTTCCAGTGAGCGCCGCCAAGATCGAACATCGCCACGGCATATTCTGGGTCGAGGGACAGTGCTTTCTGGTAGCCGTCGATCGCCTCCCGCCACCTGCCAAGGCTGGCGTAAGCCGCAGCCAGTTGAAACCAGCTCATGGCGTCCGGCTGAACGATCTCGGCCTGCTCCAGCAGCAGCGGCACGCTCTCCTCGAACCGCTCCAGTGATTTGAGGGCAATCGCCAGGCAATAACCATATTCGCCGCCCGCCAAGTCATAGGCCTTGCGGAAGCAGCGCTCCGCCTCCACCCAGTCCTCGTCATCCTGCGCCCAATGGCCTAGACGATCCCAGGGCAGCGCAGCGTTCTCGGAGCCGACGTGTGCGATGTGGCGATCAAATTCCTCGCGGAATTCGCTGTAGCTCTTTCCGATATTCTCCCCTCGGCCGCGCAGATAGAACGTCGTCATGAGAAGCTCCCACCTCGCGGCGGCGTGCTCAGGGTTTGCCTTGACATAGCGTTGCCAGAAGGGCGCAGCTTGGCGGGCGTTGTCCACGTTCGCGCGCCCGAAGCCCGCGACTAGACGGCCGCACCAGGGCCAAATCCAACCGAGGCGATCGGCCTGAGCCACTAGGCCATTGATCTCACGAAATGCCGCGCGGCCGTCGCCGAGGTTGAAGAGGACGTTGGCACGCCAGCCAGTGACCGCAGAGGTCCGGCCGTGCTTTTGATCCGAGAAGACGACCTGGTCGAGATGACGCAAAGCATCCTTGTATTTGCCCAGGCGGATATAGTGGATGCCCAAGCAGTTGTGTGCCTCTGCAAGGTCGGGATCCAACCGTAGAGCTTCGTGGTAGTGATTCACCGCCTGTTCACGGTCGCCAAGCAGCGTGTAACTGGAGCCTAGGTTTTTGTGGACCTGAGCCGCCAGTTCGGGAGAGGCAGCGAGTTCCGGGTCTGCGAGCGCGGCTTCGAAGGCGCGCTTTGCTTCCTGCTCGTTACGAAGAGCGTGGAAGGCGTTTCCTATCGTATAGTGCAGGTCACCGCGCTCAAGACTATCCTCGGCGAGCCTTGTCCGGAAAAAGCTGATGGCTTCCTCGATCCGCTCTGGATGACGGCTCACGCCGTCCATGCCGAGGTTGATCTCGGACATGTAGCAAATACCCATTTCCTTGCTGCCCGCGCCAAGAACGGCCCCGAACTTAGCGAAGCCGGCGCTAATCGCCTCGTCCGCGTTTTTCTCGTAGAGTTGCACAAGTAGCTTGCGCGCCAGGCCTGGCTCTTCGGGAACGTGGATGTCCGGCGGAAACTTCAGAACGTGACTGGACAGGTTTGTCGCGGTCAATTGGTCTACGCGACGATCGCGTGATGATTTTGCACCGGCACGCGCGAGATCCGCGAGCCGGCCAAGGTGCTCGACCGTCAGTTCGTCCGCGAAAGAGACCGTTAACGACCGCTGGGCAGTCCAGTTCGTCCCGCCATGCTCATATTGACGAGCAACACTTTCCGCCGTGCGGATGCGTAAGGAACCTGTCGGCGCGTGATAGGCGACGTAAACGCTGTAGGGCTGCATAAGCAGGTAGTTGAGGTTTGTGCGGCGCACCTCGATACTGAGCGAACCGTCGGCGTTCAGTGCGCTCTCAGTTCCCTTAAGCTGGACGTGGACACGGGCATTGGTGGCCTGCCCATCAGCCATCGCCTCGATCTGGCAGTCGGTCCCGTAGTCCTTGCGGTCAGGCGCCTGTAGAATGAAGGCGCCGCTTTCGGAAAGCCGCATCTCAAAGGCAGCTTTCGCCTCGTCTTCAAGCTCGTGATTTCGGTCACGACGCGGTAGTTCGTCAAAGTGACTCATAGGCTTGATGCGGGAATCGCTACATGTAGAAGCTGTAGCTGACCTGCGGCTTTTCAGTCGGGCTGACGTATTTCATGATGTCTCCGATCTTCCGCGCGCATTCCAGCGTGATCGGCAGACGACCATCCATCTGAGTGTTGTTCCAATTCATCTTGGTTAGCCCCAATATCTCATCGCAAAGGCTCTCAAGCGACGAATCTTGCTCGTACACGGTGACCTTCAGCGGAGCCGGCACGTACATGCCAGGATAAGTCTTGTAGAAGTCCACAGTACCGCGCGTGTACAACACGCCCTCCGTCTCAGAGACAGTCATCAGCGTGCCCCGCTTCGGCGGATAGTCCTTGTCTCCAAACAGCCTGATGTCTGTGTCCGTTATCGCGACGAAGTCTTTCGCTCGGATGCCCTTCTCATTCAGCGCCCTGAGAAAACCCTTGCGCTCGCTCTCGCGGAATTGGCTCGACTTGTGGATCACGATCCGGGCCGGCATGTGCTCAAGCGCTCGGTCATACTCGTCCAGCGCGTCGCGCAGCAACTCGTACGCCTGATCCTCGCTCAGGTACGGATGACGATTCTTCTTGTCGATCGACACCGGCGTACCGCGAAGAATGATCCCGTGGCCGAACTCGTCGAAGACCTGCGCCAGGCTGGACGATACCGTCTCTCCGTCGCGGCTCTTGTAGAAACCGATGCCGATGTAGCACGACCGCAGCTTCGACGTATCCTCGACGAGCCGCCAGGGGATCGTCTTGTTGCCCTTGTAGTAGAGCGCTGTGACGAAGTTCCATGCTTTAGTAGCTGGGTCCTGCTGATCTCCCGCGTGCTTGGTAATGAGGATGGTCTTCTCACGCACCAATTGCAGCGGGGTGCCGAGGTGCATGCTCTTCGCCTTCAGGATGCGTCTGAAGTTGTGCTCAAGCTCGCTGTCCCCCGAATCATCATCGTCGCTCTCCGAGGTCGTCGTGATGGAGTCGAACATCTCATTCGGCATCACACAGACGATCACGTCCACCGATCTGTTCTCGGCGAGGAAGCGAATCTGCTCGTAGTAGAGCTCAACAGCCTTCTCCACTCGCTCTGCCCGGGACGCGAGCTTAACTACTGCCGAGATATCCGACTTCTTGATGGTGCGAGTGTACTGCGGAGAATTGATGATCCTCGTCAGGAACCCGTAGTCCTGATTGACGCCGCCAAAGGCTCGGAAGAGGTTCAGAAGCTTGGACTCCGCCTTGCGTTCAATCCCATCCCTGCATCTCTCCAGCCATTCGTCGAGAAGGTCTATGCCTTCTCCGCGCCCAACCACGCCGATACGCAGTTCGGTCCTACGCAGTTCGTCCCGCTTATCGTAGACGCCCAAATGCTCGATTCCGGTGCGGGGACAGATGTGTGTGCCCGTGCCGAATTCCAGCAACGGCTCGGGAAGTGTTGTCAGCTTCATGCCGCCGTTCCTCCTGCTGCGAGGGCAACGTCCTCGCCGTCGTCATCGACAGGCTCCGCCTCGTCGGCCTCTTTCACATTGAATTCTACAAGGGAGAGGAAGCGTAACCCATCGTCCTTATCCTCGCTCTTGTTAGCGCCGGACAGAAAGTATGCGACGAACCGGACCATGTTTCTGACGGTCGAATTGTGCTCGAGTCGCTTCTGCTGGGACAGGAGATCATCGTGCCAGTTCGATCGGCGGTAACCGTCGTAAGAATAATACCAGCTCGGCACGATCTGCGCGTACCAAGCATCATCCATCTTCGTGAACGTCAGGTCGAACGCAAAATGCCGATGGTGGGCAACCTTCGTCGGATCCTTCTTCTGGTATTTGACCTCATAGACCCGGCGGATCGCGGTCTTCTTGCCGACCCAGCTCTCCTTGCGTTCCAGTTGCCCCTCCTCGGTGGGTCCGAAGAAGAAGAATCCATCCCTCGAGTGCATCCGCACATGGTGCTGCTTGAGCTGTTCTCGCGTCTCGGCCGAGAGAAGTTGCTTCAGGATGTTCACGTTGTCCAATTCGGGGGAGTTTGCCAAATCCGAGACGCCTAGCCGCTCGACCGAGCCCTCGTCGACCACGCTGATCAGGCCGCAGCGCTCGATGTCTCGGAAGGAGAAGAGCTTGTTGTCGTGGCAGACCCACGCGTCAGTCTCCACGCCGTTCAAGAGCAGGGCCATCTTGACGACCGACTTCCTGCTACGCGTCTTGCCTTTATAGTCGAGCTTCTTCTTCGCCTGCGCGATCACCTTCTCATCGTCGATCGTCAGCTCGGCCACATAGACGGCCTCGGGTAGCCTGATCTGTTGAAGATTGGACGTGATGGCTGTCGGCGCGGCGACGCTCTCCGAGCTGTAGCTGATGAAGGCGTCGACCTCGCCCAGAATGTGCTTGAACTCGGATAACACCCGTTCCTGCGCCGTGAGCCGCAGTCCGGATACTTGGCCGAGGAGGTCGCCGAGATCGATGATGTGCTTCTTGCAATTGAACGCGAACTGGTCGGCCAGAAGCTCGTTCACCGACGCTTGGCTGTACGACGACTGCTTCCTCGCGAGCATCAGGATGAAGAGTTCGTCGAACGTGTTGTAGTAGGCCCGGTCCATGAACTGCCGGACGGTGAACTTCACTTTCTCGAGCGTTGTCGACGACGTCACCTGAAACGCCACGCGGTCGTGGTCGTCGCCGAGATCAATACCGGGAAAGTTCTTCTGCTTCCGGTTCAGATTGGTGAGATGCGGGAGGTTGTAGACCGATTTCAGGATGGGGATGAAGGCGTCCTCCAGCGCCAGGTTGATGTCAGTTCGCCCTTGGGAGGTCGCAAGCTCCACCTGAAGGATGATTCGGCTGACCACGTCCCGGAGTTCGTTCTCGACCTCGAGCTGCCTCATTCCGCGCCCCCCATCTGCAAACGGCCGTTTTTAGTGATGGGAACGCAGCAGGAACATTTCAAGGGCCGAGACCAACTACCTTGTCGACAAGCTCTCTTCGTTGTCAGAATTCCCGTTCAGAAGCGGCCCTTGTGCGCCGGACATAGTATGATCAGTACGTCACTACCGTTACGCCGATAAAGGAAGACAAGGTTGCGGCATGCGCGCGTCGCACTGGCAGGACAGAAAATGGAACCAGAACCCCACGTTACGACCTATCGAGTTGCCATTTCCAGCGATCAAGCCGGCATTCTTGAGGTTTTCGCGGAGGTGGCTTCTGAGGTCCCGACCGCCGTTCGACCGCAAACGGAAGCATATCTCAAACGATTTGTAGCATCGGGTCAGTCTTGGGTTGCAACTGATGCGGATGGCAAAATCATCGGGTACGCGCTGGCTGAGAAGGCCGCTGATACCATCTCGCTTGTTTATTTGGGCGTTGCTAAAAAGGCGCGAGGTCAGCACATCTCCACGGCTCTTGTATCGAAGCTGAAAGAATGCGGCGTGCCAATTGTTACGGACGTCCAGTCTGACAACAAAAGCTCGATGGTTGATCGCTTCGAACGCTTCGGATTCGTCAAGGCACCCACTGTCTTTGCGGGAAAAACGAAGTTGCGTTGGGAGAAGTCGGCGACGACCGCAAGCCGGGACGCACCAACATGACGAGCAGCATCGCTCCCGAACTAGATCGGAAGAGCACAC
>ERZ500994.556-NODE-556-length-11124-cov-5.551269_pt1 | contig 11124 bp, 9 predicted proteins | sample MGYA00248878_ERZ500994 | MGnify/ENA primary metagenome ERZ500994 (study PRJEB25958, sample SAMN03398533) | human skin metagenome | study: EMG produced TPA metagenomics assembly of the Human Skin Microbiome Metagenome (human skin metagenome) data set. | reverse complement strand
AAATAAAGCCCCGACACCGCCGAGCCCGGCCACATGGCGTAGCTCTCGGTCAGCTTCACACCGATGCGCCGTTCCGCGCCGAGAAGCTCGAACAACGTCGCTTTCTCGCTGTGGTCGGGCTGCGCCGGATAGCCTGGCGCGGGACGGATGCCGCGATAGGGCTCGCCGATCAGTTCCTCGGGCTTCAGCACCTCGTCGGGCGCATAGCCCCAGAACTCGCGGCGCACGCGCTCGTGCATGCGCTCGGCAAAGGCCTCCGCGATGCGGTCGGCCAGCGCCTTGACCAGAATTGAGCGATAGTCGTCATTCGCCCGCTCGAATCGTTCGGCAATGCGGACTTCCTCGATCCCGGCTGTGACCACGAAAGCGCCGATATAGTCGCCGACGGTCCCCTCCGGAGCCACGAAGTCGGAGATGCAGGTGTTCGGCCGACCATCGCGCTTGTTGAGCTGCTGGCGAAGGCCGTGGAAGGTGGCCAGCGTCTCCGTGCGGCTCTCGCCCGTGTAGAGGCGAATGTCGTCGCCGACGGCATTCGCTGGCCAGAAGCCTATCACGGCCTTCGGGTTGAACCAGCGCTCGGCCACGATCTTGGCGAGCATGGCTTGCGCGTCCTCGTAGAGCTGGCGAGCGGACGCGCCTTGCGCTTCATCCTCCAGGATCGCCGGAAAGCGGCCTTTAAGATCCCATGTCTGGAAGAAGGGAGTCCAGTCGATATACGGAATAAGGTCGGCGAGATCGTAGGTACGGAAAACACGCGTGCCGGTGAAGGTCGGTTTGGTCGGCTGATAGGCTGCCCAGTCGATCTTGAACGCATTGGCGCGCGCCGTCGCGATCGGCATGCGCTTCTTGTCGGCCTCCGAGCGGGCATGCGCGTCCGCGACCTTGCGATATTCGGCTCGTACTTCATCTACATAGGCGCGCTTGCGATCGGAAAGAAGCGCCGACACGACGCCGACCGCCCGGCTCGCGTCGTTCACGTACACCGTCTGCCCGGCGCTGTAGTTCGGATGGATCTTTACGGCTGTGTGGACACGGCTCGTGGTGGCGCCGCCGATGAGCAGCGGAATGTCGAAACCCTCCCGCTCCATCTCGGACGCAACATGCGCCATCTCGTCGAGCGAGGGCGTGATCAGGCCCGACAGACCGATCACATCGACATTCTCTTTCTTCGCGATTTCGAGGATTTTCGACGCTGGCACCATCACGCCGAGATCGATGACGTCGTAATTGTTGCACTGTAGCACGACGCCCACGATGTTCTTTCCGATGTCGTGCACATCGCCTTTGACCGTCGCCATGAGCACGACACCGGCTGCAGCCTTCTGCGACTGCCCAGTCTCTTCCTTTTCCTTCTCCATGAAGGGCTGCAGATATGCGACCGCTTGCTTCATGACGCGTGCCGACTTCACGACCTGCGGCAGGAACATCTTGCCGGAGCCGAACAGGTCGCCGACGACGTTCATGCCGCCCATCAGCGGCCCCTCGATCACATGGAGCGGACGCGCGACGGCAAGGCGTGCCTCTTCCGTGTCGACGGCGATGAAGTCCGTGATGCCGTTGACGAGCGCGTGCTCCAGTCGCTTGTCGACCGGCAGCTCGCGCCAGGCGAGGTCCTGCCCCTTGGGTCCGCCGCTGGCGCCGCCGCTCTTGAAACGCTCGGCTGCTTCCAGCAGCCGTTCCGTTGGCGTCGGCGTCTCGCCCTTGCGGCGATTGAGGACGACGTCTTCGCAGAGTTCGCGCAGTTCCGGGTCGATCTGGTCGTAGACCGCGAGCTGTCCAGCGTTGACGATGCCCATGTCCATGCCGGCCTGCACGGCGTGGTACAGGAAGACGGCGTGCATCGCTTCGCGAACCGGCTCGTTGCCCCGGAACGAGAAGGACAGATTCGAGACGCCGCCCGAGATATGGCAGTGCGGCAGGGTGGAGGTGATTTCGCGGACAGCCTCCAAGAAGTCGACGCCGTAATTGTCGTGTTCCTCGATTCCCGTCGCCACCGCGAAAATGTTCGGATCGAAGATGATGTCCTCGGGTGGGAAGCCGACCTCATCCACCAGAATGCGGTAGGCGCGCGTGCAGATCTCGACTTTGCGCTCTTTCGTGTCGGCCTGGCCGACCTCGTCGAACGCCATGACGACGACGGCCGCGCCGTAGTCGCGGCAGATACGAGCCTCGGCTTTGAACTTCTCGATACCTTCCTTCATGGAGATCGAGTTCACGATCGGCTTGCCTTGCACGCATTTCAGGCCGGCTTCGATCACGTGGAATTTTGACGAATCGACCATGACCGGTACACGCGCAATGTCCGGCTCGGAGGCGACCAGATTCATGAACGAAGTCATCGCCTTCTCGGAATCGAGCAGGCCCTCGTCCATGTTGATGTCGATCACCTGTGCGCCGGCCGCGACCTGGTCTCGCGCAACGTCGAGTGCGGCCGCGTAGTCGCCGTTGGTGATCAGCTTGCGGAATTTTGCCGAGCCCGTGACATTGGTGCGCTCGCCGACGTTCACGAACGGGATTTCCGGTGTGAGGGTGAAGGGCTCCAGGCCGGACAGCCGCATGCGCGGCTCCAGGACCGGGATTGCGCGCGGTGCGACGCCGGCGACCGCCGTCGCGATCGCTTTGATATGGGCCGGAGTTGTGCCGCAGCAGCCGCCGACGACGTTCACGAGGCCGGATCGGGCGAATTCGCCGACGAGCGCCGCGGTGGCCTCCGGGCTCTCGTCGTAAAGGCCGAACTCGTTCGGCAGGCCTGCATTCGGATAGGCGCATACCAGCGTGTCGGCGACCCGCCCGATTTCCGCGATATGAGCCCGCATTTCTCGTGCGCCGAGCGCGCAGTTCAGCCCGATCGTGATCGGGCCGGCATGCCGGACGGAGTTCCAGAAGGCTTCGGGCGTCTGACCGGACAAGGTGCGGCCAGACAGGTCGGTGATGGTGCCCGAGATCATGATCGGCAGCGTATGACCGGTCTGGGCAAAGACGCGACGTGCCGCCACGATCGCCGCCTTGGCGTTCAGCGTGTCGAAGATCGTCTCGATCAGGATCAGGTCGGCGCCGCCCTCGACCAAACCCTTTACCTGCTCTTCATAGGCATCCCGGACTTGATCGAACGTGACGGCGCGGAAGCCGGGATCATTGACGTCGGGCGAGATCGACAGCGTGCGGTTGGTCGGCCCGATCGCGCCGGCGACGAAACGCCGCCGTCCGTCCCTGGCTTCGGCCTCGATGGCCGCCTGCCGGGCGACCCGGGCGCCCTCGACGTTCAGATCGTGAACCGCGCTTTCCAGGCCGTAGTCGGCCTGTGCGATGGACGTGGACGAGAAAGTGTTCGTCTCGACGATGTCGGCCCCGGCCATGAAATACGCGAGATGAATATCGCGCACGGCGTCCGGCTGCGTCAGGATCAGGAGGTCGTTGTTGCCCTTCTGGTCATGCGCGTGGTCACGGAAACGCTCGCCCCGGAAATCCGCCTCGGACAGCTTCAGATTCTGGATCTCGGTGCCCATCGCACCGTCCATGACTAGCACGCGCTCGGCGGCGGCGGCGCGCAGGGCAGAGGCGGTATCAGTAAGCCGATCGTCCATCATAGTCTCGCTTGGCGTTCACCAGCATCCGTCCCGAAGGAGGGCAAGCCGGCGCGACGAATAGTATCTACTGCGAATTGCTGCCTCGCGACGCTCAGCATGACGCAGTTCCTCGACTCAGGCGGCTGCTTTCTGCGGCTGCGCACGCAGCCCGAGGAGATGGCAGATCGCAAAGACGAGATCGGCCTTGTTCATCGTGTAGAAGTGAAAATCCGTGACGCCGCGATCGACGAGGTCGAGCACTTGTTCCGCCGCGACGGCCGCGCCGATGAGACGCCGCGTGGCGGGGTCGTTGTCGAGTCCCTCGAAGCGATCGGCCAGCCATCGCGGCACGCTTGCGCCTGCCTTGCGCGCGAAACTCGCGGTCTGCTTGAAATTCTCGACCGGGACGATGCCGGGCAGGATCGGTATGCCGATCCCTCTCGCGCGCGCCTTGTCGAGGAAGCGCAGGTAGAGATCGTTCTCGAAGAAGAATTGCGTGATCGCGCGCGTCGCGCCGGCGTCGACCTTGGCCTTCAACACGTCGAGATCGAAATCGACGGATGCGCTTTCGGGATGGGCTTCCGGGTAGGCGGCGACGGAAATCTCGAAATCGCCGATTCTTTTCAGACCGGCGACCAGCTCGGTCGAGTTGGCATACCCCTTTTCATGCGGAACGAAGGCCGTCCCGATGCCGCCCTGCGGGTCGCCGCGCAGCGCCACGACATGGCGTACGCCGGCGTTCCAGTAGGCGCGCGCGACGTCATCGATCTCGTCGGTGCTCGCCGCTACGCAGGTGAGATGCGCGGCCGGTGCGATATTCGTCTCGCGAACGATGCGCGACACGGTTGCATGCGTGCGCTCGCGCGTCGACCCGCCCGCGCCATAGGTGACGGAGACGAACGAAGGGCCGAGTGGCGTGAGGCGTTCGATCGCGTCCCACAACGCACGATCCATTTCTTCCGTCTTCGGGGGGAAAAATTCGAAGGAGACCGCAATCTTGCGGGACTGGCCGTCCCGGCTGAGGCGGATCGCGTCGTGGGTCGAAGCTGTGGTCATCACGCGAACTCGCGGGTCGGGGCGGGAAGGGGATCTGCGTTCACGCGCGGGTCATGCGCGAGCCAGATGGACACGGTGAGCTTGCCGGCTTCGCCGGCGCGCGGCGTCAGGTTGCGCTGCGCGTCGACATCGAGGCCGGCATCGCGCAGCAGATCCGAAATCTCGTCTGCGGCGAAACCGAGCCGGCGATGCCGGTGGTTTTCGCGCAACGACTCCTCGGTGTGCGGCGCGAAATCAACGACCATCAGCCGGCCGCCCGGGGCAAGGACGCGTGTCGCCTCGCGGAGGGCGCGCGCGGGATCGTCCAGATAGTGCAGCACCTGATGCACGAGCACGAAGTCGCAGGCGTTGCGGCTGACGGGCAGAGCGTAGATATCGCCTTGCCGAAGCTGTGCGTTGCGGATGCCGGCGCGCTCGAGATTGGCGCGCGCCACCGCCAGCATGGCGGGTGACAGATCGATGCCGATGGCGCGCTCGGCGCGCGGCGCCAGTAGTTCGAGCATGCGGCCGGTGCCGGTGCCGCAATCGAGCAACTGGCGTATCGGAGCCGGGCCGACGAGCCTGGCGATGGCTTCCTCCACGCGCGCTTCCGGGACATGGAGGGCGCGCAGATCGTCCCATTCGCCGGCGTGGGCGGCGAAATAGCGGGCGGCCTGGGCATCACGGGCGCGACGAATCTCGTCGAGACGACCACGATCGGCGGCGAAGACCGGATCGCGCGGATCGAGCCGTGAGACGATCGCGCGGCCGAGATCGCCGCCGGCGCCGCTGGTCGCAGCGCGGAAGAAAGCCCAGGCGCCTTCACGTTGCCGTCCCGCAAGGCCCGCTTCGACGAGCAGTTTCAGATGACGGGAGACGCGCGGCTGGGATTGGCCGAGGATGGCGACGAGTTCCGAAACCGTCAGTTCCGTCTCGGCGATCAGCGCCAGGATGCGCAGCCGCGTCTCCTCGCCAGCCGTCGAGAGCGCGGCAAGGGCGACCTCGAGGGCGAGGCCGGACTCGTCAGGGGCTCGTCTTTCTAACATAAAGATATCTTTATATCGCGATTGCGTTCGACGCAAGCCGTATGGACTCTCCGTGCCGCAGGCGAGTAAGACTTTGTTTACCTAGGGAATGGTCTCCCGCTAAGGCCGTTCGCCGTGACCGCAGGGTGACCACGCGCGATGCAGCGTTGCAGCGTCAGCAGGTTCCTGCCTGCCGTTCGCGGCGGGACTGCGGCGCTATTGTTCATGTACTCCTGTTTGGCAGCGGACGCCGGCGCGTTCCTGCAGCCGCCCGATCAGGGCATTCTGATCATGGGCGGCGCATTCACCGATGCCGTGCGGGCCTACGATTCTTTCGGGCGGCTTGTGCCTGTGGCGCACTGGCGCAAATTCGAGCTTACCACCTATGCGGAATATGGCCTCACCGACTGGCTGACCACCATCGCAAGTCCGTCTCTGTTCGTGTTCCGGCAGGATCCGCCGGGCCATGGCCGGCAGGCTACCGGAATCGCCGAAGCCGGTGCACGGGCAAGGGTTTACGAGTGGGGGGAGAGCATCCTGTCCGGCCAGGTGATGGTGCGGGCCCCGCTCGCGGGGGCGTCGGCCCGGCCGTTCGCCGACACGACCCGCTTCGTGCAGGTGGATGCCCGGCTGGCCTGGGGACATGGCTTTGAAATATTTGGGTTTCGCGCGTTCAGCGATCTCCAGGTCGGCTTCCGCTCCAGCGGCAATTTCGGCAACGAAGCGCGCATCGACGGCACGCTCGGTATCTGGGCTTTCGCACCGCTCCTCCTTTTGTTTCAGAGCTTTACGGCGGCGACCCCGGGCCGGATCGGCCAAGTGGCCTATCTGTCCCAGAAGGCGCAGGTCAGCGCCGTCTACTGGGTGACGCCCTCGGTCGGTCTGCAGGTGGGTGGACTCTTCGCGCTGCGCGGGGTCAATTCGGATGCCGAACGGGGAGTTTTTTCAGCGCTTTGGGTGAAGTTCTGACACCTGCCGTGCTGTTCCTGGCCGGCGGCGAGGGGCGGCGGCTCGGCGGCGTGGACAAGGCCATGCTGCCGCTGGCCGGGCGGCCGCTGATCGCTCATGTGATGGCGCGTCTCGCATCGCAATCAAGCGAACTTTTGATCAGCGCCAACGGTGATCCCTCGCGGTTCGCGCAATTCGGCCGTCCGGTCGTCGCGGACGATCCGGCCGGCCGGCATGGTCCGCTCGCCGGCCTGCTCGCCGGGCTCGACTGGCTCGCGCGCGAACGGCCGGCCGTCACGCATGTCCTCAGCCTGCCGGCCGACACGCCCTTCCCGCCGCCGGATCTGGTTCCGCAACTCGACGCCGCCCGGCGCGCGGCGGACGCGGAGATCGCCGTCGCCGTCTCGGGCGGACGGGTCCACCATGCCGTGGCGCTGTGGCCGGTCGCGATCCGGACGGCGCTGCGCAGCGCCCTCGATGAAGACGGCGAACGCGCGGTGAGTCGCTTCGCGGCGCGCTTTCCGCGCGCGACGGTCGAATGGCCGGTCTTTCCGCACGACCCGTTTTTCAACGTCAACACAGCCGACGATCTCGCGCGCGCCGAGGCGATCGCGCTCACGCTTTCCTGATGCGGAACGTCAGGACGCCGCCGTCGCGCGCCTGCGCGAGCAGCGCATCGCCCTGCTGCGCGACGAGATGGGGAATATCGATCGCCGCCATCGGATCGGTGCAGCGCACGATGAGTTCCGTGCCGGACTCGAGCCCTAACAGCGCCTTGCGCGTGCGCAGGGCCGGCAGCGGGCATTTCAGACCCCGCAGGTCGAGATCGGTCGGTGCGTCTGACATGGTTCGGACGCTCGTTCCATCGTATGTCGGGCCGCGACGCAACCGGTGGGAGTTTTGCGAGACATGAAGGTGATCGGGCTCGCGGGCTGGAGCGGCGCGGGCAAGACGACGCTCGTCCTGAAACTCATCCCCGAATTTTTACGGCGCGGCGTGACCGTTTCCACCATCAAACATGCGCATCATGCCTTCGACGTCGATACGCCCGGCAAGGATTCGTACGAGCATCGCCGGGCCGGCGCGCATGAGGTGCTGGTGACGTCGTCGCAGCGCTTCGCGCTCATGCGCGACCTGCGCGGCGCGCCGGAGCCGTCGCTCGCGGAACATCTCGCGCGGCTCGCGCCGGTCGATCTCGTGATCGTGGAAGGGTTCAAGCGCGAGCCGATCCGCAAGATCGAAATCTATCGCGCAGGCAACGGTAAGCCGTTCCTGCATCCCGACGACGCCGATATCGTCGCGCTCGCCAGCGACTTGAGTGCGCCGCCGTCGCACCTGCCGCACGCGGATCTCGATGATGTGTCCGCCGTGGTCGAGCTCGTGCTTCGGTTCGCGAATTGATGGGATGCACCGGTATGAAACGTGTGTAGCCGTACCTCGTTTCTTTCGACGCGACTGCTGTTGTGCGGCGCTCGATTGTACGTCTGGTTTGTGGGCAGTAGGTCAGTTTGAAATTTGGTCGGATTGACCGGGGCTAGGAAACAACGGGTGCTAAGGGCATATTCCTCCAAACAGGGGGAGTTCGTGGCTAACGGTTGGGCTGTGGATGTTACGATGGGCGTGGTCGGCGGCGGCACGTCAACTCAGATCTACTATGCACACGTCCCTGACCCAAAAGATGCCGAAGAAGCGGTCAGGACGCGACTGGCGGCGACACCAGACGTGAAGGTTCGAGCCATTAGGCCTATCCCCCACAATGCGCTCATATAGGCTAATATTACCGAAGGCGAAGTCGGCCAGTGGCTATGAAGTATCCTAAACGGCCCCGCGATCCGAACCAACTCGCGAAGCTGGTTGTCGACATCGCGACAGGCGAAGTTGACGATCGCGAGTTGACCCCAGAGGAGCAGGGGAAAGACGCCGCAGCCGTTGCACTGGGGCGGCGCGGCGGCCTGCGCGGTGGGAAAGCTCGCGCTCAGGCCATGACACCGGAACAAAGGCGGGAGTCTGCGAAGAAAGCTGTCGCTGCCCGCTGGCACAAATCAGGTGACAAGTCGTAAGACGGACCTTTGTTGCGGTTCAGATAGCCCGTAAAGAGCCGAAAGATCGGCGAAACGCGCGAAGAGGGCTTTGGCCAACTCTGACGGAGTATATCCAAGATCGTTTGAGTGTAGGTCGAATAGCCTCTGAACGAGAACGGGGCGTTCACGTGGAAAGTCGAGTTCAGCCGGCTCGCGCGTCTTATAACGGTGATAATTGAACTGCCGCCAGATATATGGCGCTCGCGATTTATCGAGGTAGCCCAGCTCTGTCGCGCGCATGAGCAAAGACTGCATCGCGACTTTCCAGATCGGCTTCAATTGCGCGAGGCGTTGAAGATCAATCCGGCGAGCAGCAAAGTCGTTATGGACATCGTTGCGCGGCACCAACAGGGCGGCCGCGAATTTATTTGCCTCAACCTCCATGTCCTCCGATGGGAAACGATGCATGACGATGTGGCCGATCTCATGCGCCAATGAAAAGCGCATTCTGTCGGCTGGCATGTTTTTATTTAGGAAGACGCACGGCGGGAGGTCGGGTACCTGTATTGTCGCGCCGTCGATGTCGGATTGCTCGGAATCGATGTTGAACACGATAATGCCCGCTGACTCTGCAACGGCCGTCAAATCTTGGATGGGCCCGCGCGGAACCTGCCACGCGAGGCGGATCGCGGCAGCAATTGCTTCAATGTCCCCTTGATAATCGTCGACCTCATACCGAGGCAGCGGCAGCTTTGGCGCGAATTCAAGGGAGCGCAACAGGCGCCTCAGATGCAAGATGCGTAAATTGAATTCGGCGAGGGCCTGATCTCTATCGCGCTGGGTTACGCTTTTGCGCTTCCTCCACATCGGATGAGAACTCAAAGGAAGGCCGAAAACGCGATCTGAGAGATAGAAAAATTCAACCGGGAACCCGAGCTTTTCGCTGGCGAGTTGAATGGTAGCCTTGGTGGGCTCGACGACGCCATTTTCGGCGCGCGAGATAGTCGCGGCGTCGACATTCAGCGACGCGGCGAGTTCCTTCTGATCGAATCCGCGATACTGCCGCGCGAGGCGCAGCAGGTCACCGTTCAGCTTGTCGACCATTGTGGTTATCCAGCGTCTTTCTTCTCGTCGCGGCGACCGGGAACGCGCACCACATCGGCAGGATTGACGGGCGCAGTCGGAGCGACCGGAAGCATATCAACCGGCTTCGCGATCCGCGGATAGATCGCGTAGGCCCAAAGACGGCGCGCGCCATCGCGTCCGGCGACAAGAATTTCGTCGATCTTCGTTTCCAATTCGTTGAGCAGGTAGGTTACGTCAGCGCGCTGGACATCCGGCAGTCCGAGGGGAAGCTCGAACGGGTCAGCGTCGGCAGAGACGAACGCAAACGACGTCTGCGTGTGGTTATTCCTCCCAAGCCCACGCGCATCGCCCTTTTTAAGGCGAATGGTCACAGCGTCCCGGATCAAGATGTAGATGGTCTCGGGGCCGGGAATGATATGCACGTCGCGATCGCCCGCGAACTCTGCGCGCGCTTCGCGCACCATATCCTCATGGACGAGGCAAGCTCGCGTCCGTTTGAACACGTACCGCTCGCCCAGCTTGCCCGTGCGCCAGGTTTCCCATGCCCTCAAGATCAGAGCGGCAATACGCTTCTCGTAGGCCTCAAGCGTAGACTTGATATGCGGTTCGCTCGGCGCAGTCATCGGCAGATCCCCGGTGCGATTTAGCCAAATCTATGAAATCATGGGACAATATGCAACACGAAAATTGCACGGTCAAATGCACGTTGATTTTCGTGAGCGGTCACGTATAATAGTCATTATGAATAAATTGACCACCCAAGACCGCGCCCGTATCCTTCACGTTCTCTGCGAAGGCCAGTCGATCCGTTCGATTACGCGCGTGACCGGGGCCAGCAAGAACACTGTCGCCAAGTTGCTGTGCGACGCGGGCCGCATCTGTATGGCTTATCATGACGCCAACGTCCGGAACGTCTCCGTCCAGCGCGTTCAGGTCGATGAAATCTGGTCGTTCACCTACGCCAAGCAGAAGAACGTTGCGGCGGCGAAAGCTGCGTCAGCACGGGATGGTGACACATGGACTTGGACGGCAATCGATGCCGACACGAAACTCATCGTTTCGTATTTCGTCGGCGGCCGGGACGGCGAGTGCGCCATGTGGTTCATGGACGATCTGGCTTCGCGTCTCGCAAACCGTGTCCAACTGACCAGCGATGGGCACCGCGCGTATCTTGAGGTAGTCGAGGGAGCCTTCGGTTGCGACATAGACTACGCGATCATCAACAAGATTTACGGGACCGGCACGGGGTCCGCGAGCGGTCGCTACAACCCAGCCGAATGCATTGGCGTCAAGAAAGAGCGGATCGAAGGAAATCCCGGTACGGCCCATGTCAGCACGTCCTACGTCGAGCGGAACAGTCTCACGACGCGGATGCACATGCGCCGCGTCACTCCGCTAATCAACGGCTTCTCAAAAAAGATCGAGAACCACGCCTACGCCGTA
>ERZ500994.555-NODE-555-length-11137-cov-6.457679_pt1 | contig 11137 bp, 11 predicted proteins | sample MGYA00248878_ERZ500994 | MGnify/ENA primary metagenome ERZ500994 (study PRJEB25958, sample SAMN03398533) | human skin metagenome | study: EMG produced TPA metagenomics assembly of the Human Skin Microbiome Metagenome (human skin metagenome) data set. | reverse complement strand
CTCGACAACCGGCACTCGCCTAGCGGCTCGCGCCTGCTCGACCACCGGAATGGGGATGCGGCTCGCGCCTGCTCGACCGCCAATAGGGGAAGTGTCCTTAGGTGTGGCTTTTCAGTCACTGGGTGACTGAAAAGCCACACCTAAGCACTGCGGGATCGCTTGTATGCATGCGAAGTGGTCTCGACAGACGGCACTCGCCCGCACAGCGAAGGCTCAGTCGTTGGTCTGCGGCGGGCCTTCGGCGGGGGCGGTGCTTTCGCGTGCGGCTCGCGAGAGGCGCGAGTTTCGGTGGCCGTACACGAAGTAGAGCAGGCCGCCGACGACCATCCATGCCAGGAACCGCAGGATCGACTCAAGCGGCAAGTTGAGGATCAGGTAGAGACAGGCGAGTACCGAGAGGATCGGCACGATGGGGACGCCCGGAGTGCGGAACGAGCGCGGTAGGTCCGGCCGAGTACGCCGCAGCACGATCACGCCGATCGACACCACGATGAAGGCGAACAAGGTCCCGATGCTGACCAGTTGTGACAGCTCGGCGAGTGGGACGAGTGCGGCGAGTATGGCAACCACTACCCCGACACCGATCTGGATTCGCGCCGGCGTGCCGAACTTCGGGTTGACCTTGGCCAGCGAGGTCGGCAGCAAACCGTCGCGCGACATTGCGAAAAGCACGCGCGTCTGCCCGAGCAACAGCACCAGGATGACCGTGGTGATGCCGACGACGCCACCGAGTGCGATCAGTGTGGCAGCCCAGTCGGCGCCGACCTCCTTAAACGCATCGGCCAACGGCGCTGCGGTGTTCAGCTTGTAGACCGGCTTACCGTCGACCATGACCGAGGCGTCGTACTTCACCATGCCGGTGATGACGAACGAGACCAGCACGTAGAGGATCGTGCACACCGCGAGCGAGCCGAGGATGCCCCGCGGCAGGTCCTTCTGCGGGTTGCGGGTCTCCTCCGCCGACGTCGCGACGATGTCGAAGCCGATGAACGAGAAGAAGACGACCGATGCCGCGGCGATGATGCCGGGTACGCCGTACACCGTCTGCTCACCGGTAAACACCTGCAATAGCGGGGTTTTCAGCGCGTCCACGTCGCCGAGCGTCTGGGTCACCGCATCGGGAACGAACGGTGAGTAGTTCGCCGCCTTGATGTAGAAGAAGCCGACCACGATCACCAGCAGCACGACGGCGACCTTCACCGCGACAAGCACGCTGAGTAGGCGGCTGGAGAGCTTGATGCCGACGACCGCGACGACCGACAGCGCGATCACGATCATCACCGCGCCGAGGTCGACGGGCGCGGCGTCGCCGAAGAGGTTCTCCGGCAGGTCGAGCAGGCTCTGCAGGTACGACGACCAGCCGCGGCTGACGACCGCCGCACCGAGCGCGAGCTCCAGGGCGAGGTCCCAGCCGATGATCCACGCGACTAGCTCGCCGAGAGTGGCGTAGCTGAAGGTGTACGCCGACCCCGCGACGGGCACGGTCGAGGCAAACTCGGCGTAGCACATCGCGGCCAACCCGCACACGATCGCGGCAATGACGAAGGAGAAGACGATCGCCGGCCCGGCGTTGAGCGCCGCTTGCTGGCCGGTGAGCACGAAGATTCCTGTGCCGATGACGACACCGACGCCGAAGACGACGAGGTCCATCGCGCTTAGGTTCTTGCGAAGCTTGTGGTCCGGATCGTCGGTATCGCGGATCGACTGCTCCACAGATTTTGTCCGAAACATCCCAGGCATCGGGTCACTCCTCGGCGGGTCTCGCTCGATCGTGGTCGCGCGGCGAGCGGCGTACTTGCTGAGTCGCGTCATCCGCTTCGGCGGAGTATGTCACACTTGGGGTGGTCAAAGCCATCCGCCGTGCCGCCCGCGCCTGACAACGGACGTTTCTGCCAGACTGGCGCGGTGCGACTCCCTCTCGATCCCGGCTCGGGCCAGAGCGGTACGTCGCCCTCCGGGCGAGAAGTGCACTTTCGCGGATGGGCGATCGCTTTGGTGTTCCTCGGCGGTTCGCTAGGCACGGCCGCGCGGGAAGGCCTCAGCCTCGCCCTCGCGCCGGTCGCGCGAATACCGGTCGCGATCTTGCTGGTCAACCTCGTCGGCGCGTTCGTGCTCGGGCTGCTGCTCGAGTCGCTCGCCCGGCGCGGACCCGACCACGGCCGCCGACGCGCACTGCGACTCTTCGCCGGCACCGGTTTCTGCGGCGGCTTCACGACCTACAGCGCGCTCGCAATCGACTCGGCGCGGCTGCTCGACGACGGATATCCCTTGCAAGGATTGGGATATTCGCTGCTCACCGTCACCATCGGCGCGCTCGCGACCTGGGGCGGACTCGTGGTCGCGGCCCGAGCTCGTCGGCAGGCAGCGCAATGACCGCACTGCTGTTTCTGGCCGTATCGGTCGCTGGTGGGGTGGGAGCCGCCTGTCGGTTCATGCTCGACGGCGTGATCCGCGCCGCGGCGTCGACTCGGCTACCTGTGGCAACAGCGACGATCAACATCAGCGGCTCATTCGCGCTCGGGATGCTCGTCGGGCTGGCGGTTCCGTCGTCGTTGCTGCTCGTTGCCGGGACAGGTTTCCTCGGCGGCTACACGACCTTCTCGACGGCGAGCTACGAGACGGTGCGGCTGATGCAGGACCGCGCGTGGGGCCATGCCTTGGTGACCGGGTTCGGCGTACTCGCCGCCGCAACAGCGGCCGCCGCTGCCGGCCTCTATCTCGGCAGCTGATCGCACGTCATCTTGGTGCCCCCGGCAGGATTCGAACCTGCGCTCCCGCCTCCGGAGGGCGGTGCTCTATCCCCTGAGCTACGGGGGCGATACAGCCGATAGAGATTAGCAGAGCCATGACGGCGCCCGGGCCGCAGCCCGGGCGCCGTGTGTGGGGGTTGGGACTGGTGCCAACCGGTTAGAGGCCGAGACCGGTCAGCAGTCGGTTCAGCAGAGCGGTGATGCCTTGCAGCGCTCCGCCGCCGTCGAGCAGGCCGGCCACAGCGCAGACCAGGTTGCCGAGCAGGTTGCCCGCGCCCGGTACGGCGGTGATGTCCAGGCTGATCGGCGACAGATCGATCACGAGGCCGAGCAGGTCGAGGTTCAGCGGGCCAAGGTCGAGATTGAGCACGTCGCAGCCCTGGGGCGCGTCGAGGCTCTGGATCGGCGCGGTGAAGGTCGTGCCTTCGGCGGGCAGGCCGGTGCCGGTGATGGTGCCGGTGACCTGGGCGACACCGTTGACGACCGATGCGGTCAGGCCGCTGATCGCGCCGGTGAAGCTGGACCCGTCGACGAGGGTGCCGGTGACCGGGAGGGTGGTCTGCGCGACCTGGCCGGTGCCGGGGTTCTGGGTCTTCGGCGCCGCTTCTGCGGGGGTTCCGAGGAACAGCGCCGAGCTGAGGCCGACCATCGCGGTGACGGTGGTGAGCTTGAGGGTCGTGCGTCGCATGGATCTTCTCCTTGCGTGCGATCTGTGTACCGTCGCCGGGGGCTAGACGGCGGTCCGATCGCAAGTTTGAGCCGATGCGGCATGCGGTGTAGGGCGTTTTGAGAAACTTGCTCGCCGCGCGATGCCCCACCCAGCCACGACTCGCCGGACAGACCAGCGCATTCACACAGTCAGTGGACAGCCTTGATGTAACTCAGATCACATTTACGAAGCCCATACCTCCTGGGCGGTCTCGACGACGAGTGCCAACTTGGCGACCTCGTCGTCGTAGGTGAGCTCGTTTCCTTCGGCCGTCGAGGAGAAACCGCACTGCGGTGACAGGCAAAGCTGCTCCAGCGGCACAAACTTCGCCGCCTCATCGATGCGTCGTTTCAGCTCGTCCTTGCTTTCGAGTCGACCGGTCTTCGTGGTGACCAGCCCGAGTACGACGTACTTGCCTTCCGGGACAAACCGCAGCGGCTCGAAACCGCCGGACCGTTCGTCGTCGTACTCGAGGAAGAAGCCGTCGACGTCGAGCTGGGTGAAGAGCGCTTCGGCGACGAACTCGTATCCGCCCTCGGCCGCCCACGACGAGCGGAAGTTACCGCGGCACATGTGGGTGGTGATGGCGAGGTCGTCCGGCCGGCCAGCCACGGCGGCGTTGATATTGGCGATATAGCGCTCATGCAGGTGCTCGGCGTCGGCGCCGGCAGCCGCTTGCTCCGCGCGCTGAGCCGGATCGTTGAGGTAGGCAAGACTCGTGTCATCGAGCTGGACATAACGAGCGCCAAGGTCGTAGACCCGCCGGATCTGCTCGGCGTACGCCGCCGACAGGTCGCTCCAGAACTCCTCCAGCTCGGGGTAGACCTGCCGATCGATCGACGCGCGTCCGCCCCGGTAGTGGACCATGCTCGGCGAGGGCATCGTCAGCTTCGGCACGCTGGTGGTGTTCTTCTCCAGGAACAAGAAGTCACGCTCGAAGATGGTGTGCTCGAGCGTGACGGGCGCGTGCACCGACAGCGCCGCCGAGGTGAAGGCCCACTCCCCCTCGGCGTTGTGCATCGGCACCCGGATCTGCTCGTCCGTCGGGTCGATTCCCCCGAGCTGGTAGATGAAGTCCATGTGCCAGGAGGTACGCCGGAACTCGCCATCGGTCGCCGACTGCAGGCCCACGTTCTCCTGCATCGCAATGACGTCGATGACCGCCTGGTCTTCTACCGTCTGCAGCTCTTCCGCGCTGATCTGTCCCTCGGCCCGCTTCGCTCGTGCCTCAAGCAGCACCGGCGGTCGCAGCAGGCTCCCCACGTGGTCTGCCCGAAACGGTGGGCTTGTCCGACGGCTCATCCCGATACCTCCACAGTCGCAGGGCTTCTTGCCACCGTATCGCCACTCGTCCCGCGGAGCGCTAACCGGACAACGTCACCGACTGGTCGGCAGACTCGGCAATCCGGTCGCTGTAGGTGGCGAGCACGATGGTGCGGCCGGCGGCGAGCACGTCGTCGATACGCGCCCTGAGCCACTGCAACCCGGCCTGGTCCAGTCCGCGTTCGGGCTCGTCCAGCAGCAGTACGTCGCGGTCCTCGGCAAACGCGATCTCCAGCGCGATCCGCCGCCGCTCGCCTGCCGACATCGCCCACGGTTCGTGGTCGGCGCGATGCCCGAGGCCGATCCGGTCAAGCAGCTCGCCGGGATCACGCCCGGTCCGCTTGCTGATCGTCTCGGCGACGTACACCGCTTCGGGCAGGCCGTCGGCGTGCCACACCGCACCGACCGAGCCCACGTCCACGTGTCCGCTGTCCGGACGCCGTGCGCCGGCGATGCACTCCAGGAAGGCCGTCCGCACCACGTCGTTCTCGTCGTCGATGACCAGGCACTGCCCCGGGGCGACGGCGACGCTCACGCCGGTAAAGAGCGGCCACCCGTCGTACGTCGCGCAAAGATCGGTGACCCGAAGACCCTCGGTCACTTCGCCTGGACGTCGTCGGGGGTCTCCGGCCAGCGCGGCCACTCGAACTCGTAGTCCTCAGCGAGCGTGGAGCGGAACTGTGCCTCCCGCTTCTCCTTGAACGCCAGGGCACCTTCGGTTCCGTCCGGTCCTCCGACGAGCCGGATGATCGCCTCGGACTCCTGCCGGTGGCCATCCCACGGCGAGTCGAAGCCGAGGGCCCGCCACAACATCTGGCGCGCGGCAGCGACCGAGATCGGCGAGGTGTTCTCGACGATCTCCGCGGCGATCTCCTTCGCCTTGGCGAGTACGGCGTCCCGCGGCACGACGTAGTTGAAAAGGCCGCCCTCCTTGCCGTCCTCGGCGGTGAAGGTGCGCCCGGTCATGACCCACTCGAGCGCCTGGGTGATCCCGACTATGCGCGGCAGCAGCCAGCTCGAGCAGGCCTCGGGCGCGATCGCGCGCCGGGTAAAGGGCATCGCGTACTTCGCACCCTCGGCGGCGATCCGCACGTCGGCGCCCAGTGTCATGGTCACGCCGATCCCGGCGGCAGAGCCGTTCATCGCCATGATGACCGGCTTGCGCATCCGCAGGATCTGCAGCGCCGTCGTACCCCCGCCATCGCGGGTCCAGCCACCGATCGTCTCGCTCGTCTCGTTGCCCAGGTCGCCGAACGCCTCGATGTCCATGCCGACACAGAAGTACTTGCCGGCACCGGTGACGATGACGACGCGCACTTCCTCGTCGGCATCGGCGCGCTCCAGCGCCTGGTTGACCGCATCGGCCAGATCCCAGTTGTAGACATTGCCCCGCTCGGGGCGGTTCATGGTGATCGTCGCGACCCGGTCAGCGACGTCGTACAGCACCAGATCATCAGCGGTGTCAGTCATGGGGTGTGTGTACCACGCCCGCCGCGCGCAACTTCGCTCGGATCGCGGGAAATAACGCTCGGATCGCGGGAATTAATGCTCGGATCGGCGGAGGTAGAGCAGGCCGAGGATAGGCAGGACCAGGGGCACGAAGCCGTACCCGATGCCGAACTCCGACCACACGGTCGGGTCCGGAAAGTGCTGCGGCACAAGCAGACTTATGACCCCGACGGCGAGTACGCCGGCCAGCTCCACCACGCACATGACCGTCGCCCACCTGCGCGAACGCGGCGACGGACGCGCCAGCAGGACGGTGTTGGCCAGGTAGATGAGCGCGGCGAGCGCGGAGAGGGAGTACGCGAGCGGGGCGTGCGAGAACCGGGTCGTGATCTGCACCGTCGCCCGGGCGGTGGCCGCGAGCGCGAAGATCCCGTAGACGAAGACCAGCAGCCGCCCCGGCCCAGACAGCTTCTGCGTCAGCTCAGCCATAGCTGGTCCAGTCGCACCATCAGCACCGCGACAGTCACGCCCGCGACAGCGAACGCCACCGACGCCCACTTCGACTTCTCGACGATCCGGAAGTACGCCGCCGCCGGCACCATCAGCAGCGTCGTCGCCAGGTACCCCAGGAACGTCACCAGCTCACCCGGCCGCTGGCCACCGATCAACGCGACAACCGCGACGACGGCCTGCGCCAGCACCGCCACCCAGCTCGCAACGGCGAGCCCCAGCGTCGGACGTCGCGGTGCATGCCCCGTGCGGAAGTCGACGTAGCCTGCGATCGCCAGCAGCAGGCTGACCGCAATGATCACCCAGCGCAGCCAGTCGAGCACGCAAGTCCTTTCGATATGGTGGCGGTGCCAGGCACTTTGCCACTCCACGTCCGAGCGACATTCCTACCACGCGAGCTAGGCGGCAGTATGAGTACGTCGAACGGCGACGGGTCCGGGCGCATCGTCGTCTCGCACCTGACGAAACGGTACGGCGAGCTGACCGCCGTCGATGATCTCAGCTTCACCGTCGAACCCGGATCGGTGACCGGCTTCCTCGGCCCCAACGGCGCCGGCAAGAGTACGACGCTGCGGATGTTGCTCGGGTTGGCAGCGCCGACGCAGGGCCAGGCCACGATCAACGGCACGACGTACCCCCATCTCGCCGACCCGACCAAGGTCGTCGGCTCGGTGCTGGACCCGGCGTTCCACCCGGCCCGCAACGGACGTGACCACCTGCGGGTGTACTGCGCGGCCGCGGGGCTCGACCAGCGCCGCGCCGACGAGGCGCTCGAGACGGTAGGGCTGCAGGCGGCCGCGAAGCGCAAGGTCGGCGACTACTCGCTGGGCATGCGGCAGCGACTCGGGCTGGCCACCGCGTTGCTGGGCGACCCTCAGGTCCTGGTGCTCGACGAGCCGGCCAACGGCCTCGACCCGGAGGGAATCCAGTGGCTCCGGCGCTTCATGCGCCATCTGGCCGGTGAGGGACGCACCGTACTGGTGTCCAGCCATCTGCTTCAGGAGGTGGAGCAGAGCGTCGACCGCGTCGTCATCCTGGCCAAGGGCAAGCTGGTGCGGGAGGGCACGATCGCCGAGCTGTCCGGCGACCTCGACAAGAGCGCGCTCGTGCGGGGCCCGGACCTGCGCGACCTGCACGCCGCGCTGGAGCAGGCGCATCCCGGTTCGGTGACCCTCGAACCGGAACGGTTGCGGGTGGTCGGCGTACCGATTGAGGAGATCGGCGAGATCGCATTCGCCACCCGGACCGTGCTCTTCGAGCTCGCCGAGGACACCAAGGACCTTGAGTACCTCTACTTCCAGCTCACCTCGGGTCAGGGTGAGTACGTGACCGAGGACCTGAACCACCGGGGAGACGCCGCATGAGGCTCCTGCGCTCGGAGTTCGCCAAGTTCTTCACCACCAAGACCTGGGTCTGGCTGCTCATCGGCACCATCGCCCTGGCACTGCTGCAGCCGGCACTCACCCTGTCCTTTGCCGGGACGACCGACCCCCAGACCGGAGCGCCGGCCTTCCCGCCCATCGACGACCCGGCGATTCAGACGATTGCCCTGAGCGGCGCGGCATCGGCGACGATCTTCATCGCCGTACTCGGCGTCATCGCAATCACCGCCGAGTACCGCCACGGCACGATCGTGCCGACCTTCCTCGCTACTCCGGTGCGCTGGAAGGTCATCGTCGCGAAGTTCCTCACCTATCTCGTTCTGGGCTTCGCGTACGCCGTCGCCGCCTCGATCGCCGTGGTCCTACTGATCTGGATCTGGATCAGCCTCGCTGGAGGTTCGTTCAGCCTCGCCGGCGACAACCCGAAGGTGCTGATCGGCGCGTGCGTAGCCGCGGCACTGTACGGCGTCATCGGCGTCTCGGTGGGTGCGCTCATCCGCAACCAGATCGGTGCCGTCAGCGGGCTGCTTGCCTACATGTTCGTGGTCGAGCCGATCCTCAGTGCGATCCCGGCGACCGAAGGCGTCTTCAAGTTTCTGCCTGGCGGCGCGGCGTCCGCGCTCTACACCTACGCCCAGCCCGGAGTCTCGTCGCGCAACCTGCTCGAACCCATCGCCGGTGGCCTGCTGCTGACCGGGTACGCCGTCGTACTCGCAGCGGTGGCGTACTTCGTCTCGACTCGGCGCGAGGTGGGCTGAGACCGGCCGCGACAAGCCGCGCGACCTGGCTGCGGAGAATCTGGCAAAGGGCGTAACCTCGTCAGTGAGTTTCGCGACGTGATCCCGCACGTCGCTGTCACCATTCCCGGGAAGTGGAAAAGGGCGATTTCGCACCGTGTCGACGCAGCAAGATTCAGCTAAGCCAGCCGACTCCCAGCCAGCCGAACAAGCCGACTTCGGCGCTAACGACTGGGTTATCGAAGACATGTACACCCGATTCATCGATGACCCCGACAGCGTCGACCCCGCATGGCGGGACTTCTTTGCCGACTACCGCTCGGCCAGCGGCAAGTCCAAGCAGACCGAGTCGAAGAAGCAGACCGAGTCGAAGCAGACCGAGGGTTCGGCACCTGAGCAGACCGACGCCGCCAACACCCCGGCGCCGGCCAAGGACAAGAAGTCAGCCGCGCCGGCCCCGGAGCAGAAGAAGAGCAGCCCGTCGTCGCCGCCGGCCGAGTCGCCCTCCGGCAATGGCACCCGCCCCAAGGCCGTGGCCGACCTGAGCTCGCCGCCGAAGCCGAAGGAGCTGCGCCCGGAGATCGACGACCAGAAGCCGGCCGACTCCCAGGTCGTCGATGACACGGTCGACTCGTCGGTGATCGGCAACTCCGAGCACCCCGACACCACGCTGCACGAGCAGGCCAAGCAGCTGACCGACGCCAAGACCGCGCAGGCGGAGAAGAAGGCGTCCGGGCGCACCCTCACCACCGAGGAGCCGAAGGCCAGCTCGAAGGACTCCGGATCCGAGCAGGTCGCCCAGGAGGAGACGGTGCCGATGAAGGGCGCCGCGGGCCGGCTCGTGAAGAACATGGAGAACTCGCTCGAGATCCCCACCGCCACGAGCATCCGCGCCGTACCGGCCAAGCTGCTGGCCGACAACCGCATCGTCATCAACAACCATCTCGGTCGCGCACGCGGCGGCAAGGTTTCCTTCACACACCTCATCGGCTACGCCTTGGTGCAGGCGCTGAAGGACTTCCCGGAGATGAACTACCACTTCGCCGAGGAAGACGGCAAGCCGACGCTCGTCAAGCCGGCGCACGTCAACCTGGGCCTGGCCATCGACCTGACCAAGCCCGACGGCTCACGGACGCTCGTCGTCGCCGCGGTGAAGAACACCGAGCAGATGGACTTCGCGCAGTTCCTCGCCGCGTACGAGGACGTCATCCGGCGGGCGCGCAACAACAAGCTGACCCTCGATGACTTCTCCGGGGTGACGATCTCGCTGACCAACCCCGGCACCGTCGGTACCAACCACTCGGTCGCGCGGCTGATGACCGGGCAGGGCGCCATCATCGGTGTCGGCGCGATAGACTACCCCGCCGAGTTCCAGGGCATGAGCGAGGAGAACCTCGCCGACATGGCGGTCAGCAAGACGATGACGCTGACCTCGACGTACGACCACCGGATCATCCAGGGCGCCTACTCCGGCGACTTCCTGCGCCGGCTGCACCAGTTGCTGCTCGGCGAGGACGGCTTCTACGACGACATCTTCCGCGCGCTGCGCATCCCCTACGAGCCGGTGCGCTGGCTGCCGGACATCACCACCTCGCACGAGGGCGAGATCGACAAGGGCACGCGGATCATCGAGCTGATCGATGCCTACCGCACCAAGGGCCACCTGATGGCCGACACCGACCCGCTGAACTACAAGCAGCGCAACCACCCCGACCTCGACATCCGCACCCACGGGCTCACCCTCTGGGACCTTGACCGCGAGTTCCCGGTCGGCGGCTTCGCCGGCAACACGGTCATGAAGCTGCGCGACATCCTCGGCGTACTGCGCGATGCGTACTGCCGCACCGTCGGTGTGGAGTACATGCACATCACCGACCCCGAAGAGCGCCGCTGGATTCAGGAGCGCATCGAAAACGTCAACGAGAAGCTGCCGGTCGAGTGGCAGAAGCACATCCTTGGCCGCCTCAACGCCGCGGAGGCGTTCGAGACGTTCCTGCAGACGAAGTTCGTCGGGCAGAAGCGGTTCTCGCTGGAGGGCGGCGAGACGGTCATCGCGCTCATGGACGCCGTTCTGCAGCGTGCTGCCGAGCATGAGCTCGACGAGGTCGCGATCGGTATGCCGCACCGCGGTCGGCTCAACGTGCTCGCCAACACCGTCGGCAAGTCGTACTCGCAGATCTTCCGCGAGTTCGAGGGCAACATCGACCCGCGCACCGTGCAGGGCTCCGGCGACGTCAAGTACCACCTGGGCGCCGAGGGCGAGTTCGTCGCCGAGAA
>ERZ500994.554-NODE-554-length-11146-cov-6.163827_pt1 | contig 11146 bp, 9 predicted proteins | sample MGYA00248878_ERZ500994 | MGnify/ENA primary metagenome ERZ500994 (study PRJEB25958, sample SAMN03398533) | human skin metagenome | study: EMG produced TPA metagenomics assembly of the Human Skin Microbiome Metagenome (human skin metagenome) data set. | reverse complement strand
CGCCGACAACGATGCCGCCGCCCACAACCGCGATCCGCGCCCAGAGCCGCCTCGGTGGGACTCGCTGCCCGGTGAGCACAAGCGCGCCGGCGGCCAGGACGGCCGCGCCGACGGCCCGAGCCGAGCCGACAAACAAGGGCGAAAACGCGCTGACGGCGACTCGGGTCAACGGGATGGTGAACGAGAAGGCGACCACACCGAGCAGGCCCCACCAGAGACCGACAGAGACTCGTGGTAGCACTGTGTTGCTGGCCGGGATAGCGCTATTGTCGTGACTCATGACCGAGAGTAGCAGTGCGCGGATCGTCGCCGAGCTGCGCGCCTGGATCGCCACGGCGCCACCCGGCAGCCAGCTGCCGCCGAGCCGCGCGCTCTCGACGAAGTACGGCGCCGGCCCCCGGACGGTGCAGAAGGCAATGGATCAGCTGGCAGCGCTGGGTTTGACCGAGAGCCGGCCGGGCGTAGGGACATTCGTGCGCGCTCGCCGTACGGCGCAGCGGATGGATCTCAGCTGGCAGTCGGCCGCGCTGCCGGTCGGCGCCCCCGAATCGCGGACCCTCCCGGCGGCGTTGCAGACCGCAATGCCGGATGCGATAGCGCTGCACTCGGGATATCCGGATGAGTCGCTGCTGCCCGGACGCGTGGTCCAGGCGGCGCTCTCGCGCGCGGGGCGCTCGGCCGCGGCGATGGCACGCCCGCCTGCATCGGGGGTCGCCGACCTCCGCGCGTGGTTTGCGAGGGAGTTGGCCGCGGCGATGCCGCCCACGATCGCGCCGGTCGCGCTCCACGACGTGCTGGTGCTGCCCGGCAGCCAGACGGGGTTGGCCGCAGTCTTCCGAGCGGTGATCGGCGCCGGCCGCCCGCTGCTGGTCGAGTCTCCGACGTACTGGGGCGCGATCGACGCCGCAACCCAGGCTGGCGTCGTACTCGTCCCGGTGCCCTCCGGACCTCGCGGTCCGGACCCCGAGGCGGTCGCCGACGCGTTTGCCCGGACCGGAGCACGCGGCATCTACGTCCAGCCCACTTACGCCAACCCCACCGGCGCCCAGTGGACGTCCACGCTGGCGCGCGAAGTGCTGGATATCGCGCGCGACCACCGGGCGTTCATCATCGAGGACGACTGGGCGCACGACTTCGGGATCGACACCTCGCCCGCGCCGCTGGCGGCACTCGATGACGCGGGCCAGGTCATCTATCTGCGGTCGCTGACCAAGAGCGTCGCACCCTCGGTGCGCGTCGCGGCCCTGATCGCCCGGGGACCGGCACGCGATCGGATCTTTGGCGCGCTGGTCGCCGACAGCCTCTACGTCAGCGGGGTCCTGCAGGAGGCCGCGTTCGACGTGGTCAATCACCCGTCCTGGCGCTCGCACCAGCGTCACGTGCGCGAACAGCTGAGGGTCCGCCGCGACACCCTGGTGGCGAGCGTGCACGACCACGCGCCGCGCCTGCACATCGCGCACGTGCCGGCGGGCGGGTTGCACCTGTGGGCTCGGCTACCCGACGGGACGGATGTCGCGCGGCTCGTGCGTGACTGTGCCGCGTCCGGCGTACTCGTCGCCGATGGCGCCGACTGGTTTCCGGCGGAGCCTGATGGCGCCTACCTGCGGTTGAACTACTCCGGCCCTGATCCCGGACGCTTCGACGAAGCGGCCAGAGTCGTTGCCGCACAGCTTGCTGCCCAAGCGGTGTAGGAGACGGCACGAATACCCTTCACCTGACGATCCCGACCCGCGGAGGCCGCATGAGCGAGGCGCGCGCATTTGCCAGCGACAACTACGCCGGCGTACACCCGGAGGTCATGTCCGCGATCGCGGCAGCAAACGGCGACCACATGGTCTCGTACGGCGATGACCCGCTGACCGAACGCCTCGGCGAGGTCATGCGGGCGCACTTCGGTGAGCAGGCCCAGGTGTTCCCGGTGTTCAACGGGTCCGGCGCCAATGTCGTCTCGCTGATGGCGATGACCGACCGGTGGGACGCCGTTGTCTGCACCGAGTCCGCACACATCAACGTCGACGAGTGCGGAGCTCCGGAGAAGCTCGGGGGCATCAAGCTGCTGCCGGTCGATGCTCCTGACGCGAAGCTGACCCCGGAGCTGGTCGAGCGGAAGGCGTGGGGCTTCGACGATCCGCACCACGCCCAGCCCGCCGTCGTATCGCTCACGCAGAGCACAGAGCTCGGCACCGTCTACACGCCCGAGGAGATCGCGGCAGTAGCCGACCAGGCCCACGCGAAGGGAATGTCGGTGCAACTCGACGGCGCGCGCATCGCCAACGCGGCAGCAAGTCTTGGCCTTCCGTTGCGCGATTTCACCACCGACGCCGGCGTCGATGTGCTGTCGCTCGGCGGCACCAAGAACGGTGCGATGGGCGCGGAGGCGGTCGTCGTAATCAATCCCGACTCGGTGCGCGGCGTGGACTACGTCCGCAAGCTCAGCGGGCAGCTCGCCTCCAAGATGCGGTATATCTCGGCGCAGCTGCTCGCGTTGTACGACGGTGATCTGTGGCAACGCAGTGCCGCCCACGCCAACGCGATGGCGTCCCGCCTCGCCGACGCAGTCCGAGATCTGGAGGGTGTCCGGGTCACTCAACCGACCCAGGCCAACGCGGTCTTCGCCGTGCTCCCCCGCGCGGTCGCCGACCGGCTTCGCCAGCGTTATCGCTTCTATGACTGGGATGCGGCCACCGGCGAGGTCAGATGGATGTGCGCGTTCGACACCACCGAGGCTGACGTCGACAGGTTCGTCGCGGCGCTGCGAGAGGAGCTGGCGCGATAGCGGGACCGCCCATCTGGCTCATCGCTTCCCATCCGGCTGCGAATCGTGAAGTGTGGTTGGCATGTCGAACGAAACCCAGACCGCACAGATCTCGCATCTCGGCGGGTCCACAGTTGGTTACCGGTTTGGCCGGCCCTTCGACCCGGCCCTCCCCACGCTCGTCCTCGTCAACTCCTTTAGCACGTCGGTCGAGCTGTACCGTCCGCAGTTCGCCGATGACACGCTCGGCAGAACGGCAAACCTGCTGGCCATCGAGCCGTACGGGCATGGCCAGACTCGCGCCGGGCTCGCCGACTTCACCTACTGGGACAGCGCCATCGCAAACCTGGAGCTGCTCGGCACGTTGGGGATTGAACGAGCCTTCGTGCTCGGGACCTCGCAAGGCGGGTGGATCGCAGTGCGGATGGCGTTGCTCGCGCCGGAAACAGTCGCCGGCGTAATTCTGCTCGGTACGTCGATGGACTACGAAAGTCAGCGCAGCCGGGACCTCGGGTGCTGGGACGGGATCGAGTTTTGTACGCCGGCGATCGACGCGCTCGCCGATCCGGTCGACGACGACTGGGTGATCCCGACCGACCTCGTGGACGCCGTACTCGCCGAGGGGCTGGGCGACTCGGTCAGCGACGCCGAACGGTACTTCTGGCACCAGACGCACCAGGCGAACTACACCGGGGACGACGGCCGCCAGCGGCTGCGCACCATTGCCATCAACCTTCGCGACCGAGACGGCTTGCACGGGCGGCTCGACTCGGTCCGCTGCCCGGTGCTGTGGCTCCAGGGAACGGCCGACCGGGTCTACTCGGTAGCCAATGCGGAGGACGAGATCGGCCGGTTTGTGAACTCGCCGGACGCGCAGCTGCGCGTCATCGAAGACGGGCAACATTTCATGAGCGCGTCGCATCCGGAAGTCGTCAACGAGGCGGCCGTCGACTTCATCAACCGGTTGTCCTGACACGGTCGGCCCGACGTGACGAAGTGGGAGACACATCCGCTGACGGAGGACCGGTTCGACGACTTTGCCGACGTGGTCAACAAGAACCGCCGCCCCACGCATTGCTGGTGTACGACGCATCGCCTGCGCGAGCGCGAGATCGACGATCTCGGCGGTGGCGATCGCGAACAGGCGATGCGTGCTCTCGTCGGACGCGAACCGCCACCTGGCGTCGTCGCGTACGCCGACGGTGTACCCGTAGGTTGGTGCAACATCGGGCCACGTGCCGACATCCCGCGGCTGACTCACTCCAAGCTCATCACGCCGGTCGACGACGTCGCGGTGTGGAGCATCGTCTGCGTGGTTGTCCGCAGCGGTCACCGACGCCAAGGGGTTACCCAACCGCTTCTTGAGGGCGCCGTCTCCTACGCCGCCTCGCGTGGCGCGCCGGCAGTCGAGGCCTACCCGGTCGACCCTGGCGGCCGGATGGACACCACCATGGCGTTCGTCGGCACCCGGGCGATGTTCGAGAAGGTCGGCTTCGAGGTGATCGGCCAGACGAAGGCCGTTGCTTCGAAGCTGCCGCGGCTGGTGATGCGCCGAACTATCCAGTAACCGCAAGGGTTCTAGGACTGACGGTCGGCGCGCAGCCTCGTGCCGCGGAAGGCGGCCTGGTGGATTCGGTGCCGGTGACGCCCCGGGAGCCAAGACATCGCGCGCCGGTTAGTTCACTGCGAGATAGACGCAGTGGTTCTGCGGATCGTTGTCGGTCACGTAGCACGGCATCACCGGCGCGTAGAAACCCGGCTCTGGTAAGGCAAGGAGCAAGATGATGGGTACGCCGAGCTCGTAGGCGCGGACGAGCTTGCGGTTGTTGCCGCTGGGACCGCCAGCCCGGTAGTCATATGGGTAAACCCCGTCGGCGACCTGCATGTCGCCGTACGGTCTATGCGGGCCGGAAATCACGCTCAGCGTCGCATCGAGCTCGCGTGGGTTATAGATGCCGCTCAACTGGTCGATGGCGCGAAACGTCGTATCGTCGGCGAGCTGCAACGACGACAGCTCCGCGCGTTTCACCCAACCGCCGTTTTGCGCCGCGAGTACGCCGATCGCCGCCACCACCATCTCGCGGATCTCGGCGTCCGTCGCGGTCATGTCTACCTTCCTACCAGCCGCCGGAGGATCTGAGAATCTCTAGCGCTGCCATCGCGGCGTTGTGGCCGCCGATGCCGCTCACTCCCCCGCCGCGGCGCGCGCCGGCTCCACACAACAGGATGCGCTCGTGGCCGGTCTCCACTCCCCACCGCTGCGCCGGCGTGCCGTCGGAGACGTCGTCGAGCCAGGGCCATTGCAGAGGAGCGTGGAAGATGTTGCCGCCGGGCATGCCCACCGATGCCTCGATGTCAGCCGTGGTGCGCACTTCCATGCACGGCTCGCCATTCGCGTCGGGGTACAGCAACGGCTCGATCGGTTCGCCGAGCACCGAGTCGAGCGAGTCCAGGACGCGTTGACGCAAGGCCGCGCGGAGGCTTTCGTTGCCGTACGCCGCTACAAGACTGTGCGGCGTGTGCAGACCGAACACAGTGATCGTCTGCGCGTCCGCCAGGTCGCTGCCCAGGATGGATCGGTCGGTGAGCGAGTGGCAGTAGATCTCCAACGGCAGCGGATCGGGAACTTTGCCTGCAGCGGCGGCATTCTTCGCGCCCACGAGCTGGGCGAGCGACTCGTTGACATGAAACGTGCCGCCGAAGGCGGCAGCCGGATCGACATCGCTGCGCAGCCGCGGCAGGCGACGCAGCAGCAGGTTGGCCTTGACCTGCGCACCCTCGGGTCGTACGGCGGACTCTCCAAGCAGGGCAGCCAAAGTAGCGGGCGCGACGTTGCTGAGCACCAGATCCGCGCGCAACGTTTCGCTGCGGTCGTTGACGACGTACTGCACCTCTCCGTCCGGGCTCACCGCGCGCACGTCGGCTCGGGTGATGACCTGCGCGCCGGCGTCACGTGCGGCACGCTCCAGCTCGGCGCTGACCGCGCCCATGCCCCCGACCGGGACGTCCCAGTCACCGGTCCCGCCGCCGATCACGTGATAGAGCAAGCACCGATTGGCGGCGAGGTCATCGTCGTACACCGAGGCAAACGTGCCGATCAGGGCGTCGGTCGCGACCACGCCACGGACCAGGTCGTCGGAGACGGTTCGTTCGATGACCTCGCCGATCGGGCTCGCGACGAAGTCGTGCCACGCATCATCGCCGACGAGCCCGCGGATCTGCTGCGCCGTAGGCAATGTCGACATCATCGTCGGAAAGATGGCCTGAGCCAGCTGCGTCGTACGCCGATAGAACTCCGCGAATGGCTGCGCATCGCTGGCCGCCCCAATCCCGGCGAAGGAGGCTTCGGTCGCCGCCGCGTCGTGGTTGTCGACGAGGAGCCCGACGTCGGTTCCCGGACGCGGCGTGTACGACGAAAATCGCCTACGTGCCAGTGAAACCCGCAGTCCCAGATCGTCGATGATCTGGCGTGGCAGGAGGCTGACCAGGTAGGAGTAGCGCGACAGCCGCGCCTCGACGCCGTTGAAGACCCGGGCGGAGACCGCGGCGCCACCCACGGTGTCGAGTCGTTCCAGCACGGTCACATCGAGGCCGGCGCGGGCGAGATAGGCCGCCGCGGTCAACCCGTTGTGTCCGCCACCCAGGACCGCAACCTTCGGTGGGCGGCTCATATCTGGTCCAGGTCAGTGCGCACGAGCGAAGCCTACGACCGCGGCGGGCCCGGGCTGGAAACTGTCCACAAATGTTCGAGCCAACCTCTTGCACTCGAACATATGTTCGAGTAAAGTGAATCCATGGGGGACGAGCTGGCTTTCGCGATCGACGCGCTGAACGAAGTGCGCGCGCTGGTCGCCTCGTGCGACGGCATCGGCGGCGATGTGGCGCAGATCGACCTGCTGGATGCACTGCGGCGCACCGAGGCGGCGTGCGCGGCGGCGCGGATCCGCACGTCGGTGGCGTTCGCGAAGGCGCGAGTAATCGAGGCACAGGCGCGCGGGGAGTCACTGGAGCAGCAGCGCGACGGCGCGGTGGGCGAGCTCGCGCTGGTGCTACGGCGCTCGCCGGTGGCGATGATGCGTGATCTGGCCTCCTACCGGCGCCTGGTCGCCGACCTGCCGGGAGTGCTGCGCGTGCTCGCGTCCGGCGAGACCAGCGAGTACGCCACGATCTGCATCGCGCGGGCGGGCCGAATGCTGACCGGGGACGACGCGTCGGCGCTCGATGCGCACCTCGATCGCCACCTCGCCGGGTTGACCGCGCGGCAGGCCGAGGGCCGGGCGCGACGATTCGCCGACGCCCGCGACCCGAAGGCCGCGGCGCGCCGGATGCGCGAGGCGGCCGGGTCGGCGCACGTCTCGTCGCGGCCGCTGGGCGACAACCTCGCGCAGCTGTCAATCGTGACCACCACCGCCGAAGTGGTCGCGATGTACGCCGCGCTGCGTAAAGCGGCGCTGGCGCATTCCGGGCTGAAGACCAACGGGATCGGCCGCACCATGGCCAACCTCGCCTTCGCCCGCATCACCGGCGCCGAACAGGTCGCCGACGTCGACATCGAGATCCAGCTCGTCATGGACACCGACACGTTCCTCGGCAACAACGACGACCCCGCGCGCGTGGCAGATGAGTACACCGGGATGCGTGAAGCGTGGATTCCCGGGTCGCTGGCCCGCGATCTTGCCTTCGGCACCCGCGCGGGCAACGGTGACACGTGCGCGCCACGCGAGGGCTCCGACGGCACCGCGACAAGCGACGACGGCACACCCGGCAGCAACAGCAGCGCCGATTCGGCAAGCGCGACGAACGACAGCGGCAGCCACGGCAGCGACGCAGAGGCCAATGACGGCAGAGGCACGCTCGCCGGTCTACGCGACGTCGCGCGCGACAGTGACCCCTCCGCGGCGCACCGGCGGGCCGCCGCGGACGCGATGCGCGGGCGGCGCTGGATCCGCCGACTGCTCATCGACCCGGTCACCGGCACCCTCACCGACTGCGACCGGCGCCGCCGCAGGTTCACCACGTGGCAGCGGCGGTTCATCGCCGCCCGCGACCAGGCCTGCACCACGCCCTGGTGCGGCGGTCCGATCCGCGACTACGACCACGCGACGCCGTACGCCGCTGGCGGGCCGACCGACACCACCAACGGCAACGGCAAGAGCACCAAGTGCAACCACACCAAGGACGCGCGCGGCTGGAAGACCGAACCCATCCCCGCCGCACCCGCACGCGCCCACGGCATCAAGATCACCACGCCGACCGGCCACATCTACGCCAGCACCAGCCCACCAGTCCTCGGCAGCACACCTGACCCCACCCGCGGAGCACGCCTGCGGACGTAGGCGGCAGGCGCTAGCTAGCGAGTGAGCAACGAGCCGATGAACGTCGCCACCTCGTCCGGTTTCTCCTCGGCCATGAAGTGGCCGGCATCGATCGGCGAGTACGTCGCACCGGGCGCCCACGCCTGCCACAGCTCAAGAGCGTTGAAGCCGAGCTGGCCGCCCCAGTCCTGGGAGAGCACGGCGACCGGCAGATCAAGCTGCACTCCCGCGGCGCGGTCGGCCCGGTCCATCTCGAGGTCGATGCCCGCAGTCGCCCGGTAGTCGGCCACGATCGAGTCGACGGCGCCCACTGACTGCGCAATGTAGTGGTCGCGCAGGTCGCGCGGAACCGCCCGCCCGCTCGGGTCCCAGGCGTCGAAGAAGGACCCGAAGAACTCCTCGGCGACCGCGCCGATCATCCGCTCCGGCAGCCCGGGCGGCTGGGCCATCAGGTAGAGGTGCCACGCAACCGCGGCGTCGACGCCGTGCAGCACGTCCCAGGTGTCCATGGTGGGCAGTACGTCGAGGATGCCGAGGTGAGTCAGCCGGTCCGGATGGTCCAGCGCGGCGCGCACCCCCACCAGCGCGCCTCGGTCATGCCCGATCACCGCGAACCGCTCGGCACCGAACTCCTCGGCCACCGCGACGACGTCGAGGGCCATGGTCCGCTTCGAGTAGGTGTCGCGTCCCGCCTCGGCGGGTTTCGCGCTCTCGCCGTAGCCGCGCAGAGAGCTGCGCCATCAGCGCAGCCGACTCTGCGTCGTCCGGCGCATACACGGTCGTCCAGCCGTTCGCGCCGTTTTCGCGATGCAGCAGCTGGTGCGAGGTGACGCGCAGCGAACCGACCGGCGTGTGAAACACCTTCTGGCGCCCGTCGGGCACGCCGACCTCATGCTCGTCCCAGACGCGGGCAAAGAACGCACTCTCGGCCATCAGCCGCTCGCGGAGCTCCAGCCCGACCGGATCGCCGCTGTGATGCGCGGCCGACGCGCGAAACTTCGCGACCATGTGCCTCGCCACCATCTCGCGGTTCTCGGCAAATCTTTGCCAGTCAGGGTGGGTGAAGAAGAGCCACATCAGGTTGCGTTCGGTGGGCGCGACGGCGTCCAGGTCCGCGGCGAGAAACCGGAACGCGTTGTTGTAGGCGACGATGTCGTAGCGCCAGGTAAACGTCGCGGCTGGATACGGATCGAGCTGGTCGAGCACCATCTGGAACTCCGTCGACAGATGACAGGTCGGCTCGTCCGCCGCACCGTCGACCGTCCGCGCCAACGCAAACGCATGCGCTCGCTCCCGGGAGTCCAGCCGCAATGCGCGGCAGATCGCATCGAGCACCTGCCCCAAGACGTTGATGTCGCGGGCCTGCTCCAGCCAGGTGTACCAGGTGACCCCGACCCCGGCCTCCTGCGCGACCTCCTCGCGGCGCAACCCGGGAGTACGCCGCCGCCCGGTCGTGACAAGTCCCAGATCCTCCGGGCGCAACCGCTCTCGCCGCGACCGCAAGAACTGTCCGAGCTCGACTCGTCGATTAGCGGTGCGTGCCGCCATGCCCCTAAACTATGCCCGATCGTGCCGGGTAGCCAGGCAGCGCTAGTACCAGGATAACGAGGCACTGGATACCACGATGCGCGCCGCCGAGACTGGTTGCATGCCAACTGCTACCCGCGTTTCGGAACAGAGTGCGTCCGCTCGGCTGGCGCCTGCCGGACTCGCCGCCATCCTCACGGCGTACGCCCTGCCAGTCATGTGTTTCTTCGCGCTCACCGTCGCCCTTGACGACATTCAGACCGATCTGAATACCACCCCCGCGATCCTGCAGCTGATCATCGCGACATTCGGCGTCGCCTACGCCAGCATCGTGGTCCTGGGTGGCCGGTTCGGGGACAACATCGGCCGGCGCCGGGTCATGCAGGTCGGTCTCGTCGCGATGATCGTGAGCTCGGCCGTCTGTGCGCTCGCCCCGAACTCCGGCGTACTGCTCGGCGGACGGCTGCTTCAGGGCGTCGCCGCCGCACTGGTCGCCCCGCAGGTGCTGTCGATCATCCAGTCCACGACGGCCGGTGAAGATCGGGTCCGCGCGATGAGCTGGTTCGGCGCGATGGCCGGCATCGCAACCTGTGCCGCGTTCCTGGTCGGAGGCGGCCTGCTTGCCACCAACCTCGGCGGGCTCGGCTGGCGGCTGATCTTCTGGCTCAATGTCCCGGTGGCCGCGATCGCGCTGCTGGCGTCGCGTTTCGTCCCGGAGAGCCGCAGCCAGGCACGCGCCCATCTGGACGTGTTCGGCGCGCTCACCTTGGGCATCGCGGTCGTGCTCTTCGTGCTGCCGGTCACCGAGGGCCGCGCGCTGGGCTGGCCGGTGTGGACCTGGGTGTGCCTGGCCGCGAGCCTCCCCGTGTTCGCGATCTTCTTAGGTGCGGCGCGGCGCGCCGAGCGTCGCGGCGCCACCCCGCTGCTACCCCCGTCGATCCTCAAAACCCGCAGCATGAAGATCGGGCTGCTCATCGCGCTCGCCTTCTTCAGCGTCTTCGGCGGGTTCATGTTCATCTTCTCGCTCGTCGCAGCGCAGAACGCGCAGCTCGGCCCCCTCGGCATCGGCCTCACCCTCGGGCCGTTCGCCGCGACGTTCCTGCTCGCCTCGTTGCTGTCGAGCGCCCAGGTCAACCGCGACGGCATCGCCGTCATGCGCCGCGGCGCGGCCATCTCGGCCATCGGGTACGCCGCCTACCTTGTGCCGGCCCTGCTGACCTGGCCGGACCTGCACGGCTGGCAGCTCGCACTGCCCGGCCTGCTCGTCGGGGCCGGCCAGGCCTGGCTTGTCGTGCCGCTCTTCGGCACCGTCCTCGCCGCGGTGCCCAGCCAGCAGGCCGGGGCGGGCTCGGGTCTGCTGCTGACGACCATGCAGATGGCCCTCGGTGTCGGGTCAGCGCTGGTCGGCACGATCTTCCTCAGTGCCGGTGGGACCGAAGAGCCGACCGCGACACCCCTCGTCATCTCACTCGGCATCGTCATCGCCGCCCTACTGGGCATCGGCGCGCTGCTGCGCCGGCTGCGCGAAGCCGCCGCGCGCGACGCTCAG
>ERZ500994.553-NODE-553-length-11160-cov-5.691040_pt1 | contig 11160 bp, 6 predicted proteins | sample MGYA00248878_ERZ500994 | MGnify/ENA primary metagenome ERZ500994 (study PRJEB25958, sample SAMN03398533) | human skin metagenome | study: EMG produced TPA metagenomics assembly of the Human Skin Microbiome Metagenome (human skin metagenome) data set. | reverse complement strand
TCCCGCCGTCGGGCCGGTGATCATGCCCCGCTGGTGGGCGGCACTCAGGGCGGCGCAGCGGTGCTCGAGCGTCGCCGCCGCCGTCGCGATCGGCGACGAGGTCGCCGATCCGGGCACGGTGCGCCCCGTCGGGCACTCCGGCGTCTATCGGTTCGAGGTGCGCAGCGGCGGCATCGCGCTCGCCCTCGCGCCGGCACCGCTCGGCGACACCGTGCACGACCTGCTCGCCGCGGGGCGCCCGGTGCCCGTCCCTGCCGCCGAGGTCAGCGATTTCTTTGCGCAGGCCTACCCGCGACTGGCGCGCGACGGCGTCGTGGCCGCCGGGGCGGGTGTGACGCTGCCGGCACCGGAGCAGACGACGCTCGTCGCGACGGTGCGGTTCCTTCCCGAGGACACGATCCGCGTCGACCTCCGCTGGCAGCGGCCGGGGCTCGGCCGCGCGGCGTTCGACACCAGCGCGGACGATCCCCACGAAGCCGAGCTGCGCCGGGCCGTCGAGCGCGTCTTCACCGATCGTGGGCTCGCGGTCACCGCGGCGGCGACGGTCACCGGCGTCGATGCGGCCGAGTTCGCCGTGCACGTGCTGCCGGCCCTCGAGGAGCTCGACGGCGTGCGCGTGGAGACGAGCGGCCGGCGACGCGTGTACCGCGAGCTCGGCGGCGACCCCCGCCTCACGGTGAAGACCGTGGAGACGACGGATGCCGACTGGTTCGACCTCGGCATCCTCGTCGAGATCGGCGGGCACCGCATCCCGTTCACGCCGCTGTTCCGCGCCCTCGCACTGCGCAAGAAGAAGCTGCTGCTCTCCGACGGCCACTACTTCTCCCTCGCGCACCCTGCCCTCGACCGCCTGCGCGAGCTCATCGACGAAGCCGCCGACCTGCCGGAGTGGGAGTCGGGCCCGCGGATCAGCCGCTACCAGCTGCCGCTGTGGGAGGACTTCGAAGACCTCGCCGACGAGTCCCAGCCCGCGGTGGCGTGGCGGGCCGCGGCGGAGGGTCTCCGAGTCGCCGCGCCGGTCGCCGTCTCGGTTCCGGCGGCCCTGCATGCGGAGCTCCGCCCGTATCAGCGCGAGGGCTTCGAACGCCTTGCGTTGTGGTGGCGGCACCGGCTCGGCGGCATCCTCGCCGACGACATGGGCCTCGGCAAGACGCTGCAGGTGCTCGCCCTCATCGCACACCTCCGCGAGGGCGGCGAGCGCCGCCCCGTCCTCGTCGTCGCACCGACGTCGGTGCTCGCGACGTGGCGCGCCGAGGCGGCCCGGTTCACGCCGGGGCTGCGGGTGCACCTCGTCGAGGAGACGGCGGGCAAGGCATCGGGGGCGGCTGCGGCGGGGCGCATGGCCGGCGCCGATCCGCAGGCGGGAGAGCCGCCCTGGTCGGGTGCCGACGTCGTCGTGACCTCCTACACGCTGCTGCGCCTCGACGCGGACGTCTTCGCCACCTGCGACTGGGCCTGCGTGGTGCTCGACGAGGCGCAGTTCGCGAAGAACCCCCGCACGCGGGTCTACCGGGCGGTCCAGGCGCTACGCGCCGACATGGTGGTCGCGGTCACCGGCACCCCGCTGGAGAACTCGCTCACCGAGCTGTGGGCGCTGCTGGCTCTGACCTGCCCCGGACTGTTCCCCTCGCCGCGCCGGTTCCGCGAGGAGTATGTCAAGCCGATCGAGCAGGGCAAGGTGCCCGAGAACGAAGAGGGCGGCCCCTACCGGGAGCGCCGTCTGGAACGCCTGCGCAGCAGGGTGCGCCCGTTCGTCCTGCGGCGCACGAAGGAGCTCGTCGCGCCCGAGCTCCCGCCGCGGCAGGAGCAGGTGCTGACGATCGAGCTCGGCCCGGCGCACCGCGCCGTGTACGACGCCGTCCTGCAGCGGGAGCGCCGCAAGGTGCTGGGGCTGCTCGACGATCTCGACCGCAACCGCTTCATCGTGTTCCGGTCGCTGACACTCCTGCGCCGGCTCGCCCTGGCGCCCGCGCTCGTGGATGCGGGCGACCCCGGCATCCGCTCAGCCAAGCTCGACGCGCTGCGGGAGCAGCTGGGGGAGCTCATCGCCGAAGGCCATCGTGCGCTCGTGTTCAGCCAGTTCACGTCGTACCTCGACCTCGTCCGCGCCGACCTCGACGCCCACGGCATCCGGTACGCATACCTCGACGGGTCGACCCGGCGCCGCAGCGACGTCGTCGCCGGGTTCCGGGGCGGCGATGTGCCGGTGTTCCTCATCAGCCTGAAGGCCGGCGGTTTCGGCCTCACGCTCACCGAAGCCGACTACGTCTTCCTCATGGATCCGTGGTGGAACCCCGCCGCGGAGGCGCAGGCGGTCGACCGCACCCACCGCATCGGTCAGACACGCCCCGTGAACGTGTACCGGCTCATCTCCGGCGGCACCATCGAGGAGAAGGTGGTCGCCCTGCAGCAGCGCAAGGCGCGGCTGTTCCAGTCGGTCATGGGCGACGACGACCTGCTGGCGCAGTCACTCACCGCCGCCGACATCCGAGACCTGCTGGAGCCCTGACCGCGCGCGTCCAGCGAGGCGGGAGGATCGCGGCGGGACCGCCGCGTAGACTCGACAGCTGTTCGACACAGGAGGTTCCATGCGGATCACGGGTCTCGGCCACGCCGGCATGTTCATCGAGACGAGCGGCGGCAGCATCCTCTGCGACCCCGTGATCGGGCCGAGCTTCTTCGGGTCGTGGTTTCCCTTCCCTGACAACCGGGGCCTGGACTGGGAGCGGTTCGGCCGGGCCGACTTCCTCTACATCTCGCACCGTCACCGCGACCACTTCGACCCGCGGCTGCTGGAGCGCTACGTGCCGAAGGACATCCGCGTGCTCCTGCCGGAGTACCCGACCGACGACCTCGAGGTCGACATCCGGGCGCTCGGCTACGAGAACATCGTGTACACGCAGGCGGGCGTTCCGCTGGAATACCCGGGCGGCCTGAAGATCATGGTCACGCCGCTGCGCGCCCCCAGCGACGGGCCCATCGGGGACTCGTCGCTCAGCGTGGACGACGGCACCGCCAGCATCCTCAACCAGAACGACTCCCACCCGCTGGACCTGGAGAAGCTCATGAGCTTCGGCAAGCCCGACGCGTACTTCACGCAGGTGTCGGGGGCCATCTGGTGGCCGATGGTCTACGACCTGCCGCAGGACTCCAAGCAGCACTTCGCCCAGCTCAAGCGCGACGCGCAGAACAAGCGGGCGATGTACTACATCGAGAAGGTGGATGCCGAGCACGTGTTCCCCATGGCGGGACCGCCGATGTTCCTGCGCGAGGACCTGTTCCGCTTCAACGGCCTGGGGCTTCAGAACGACTCGATCTTCACCGATCAGCGGCAGTTCCTCGCGCACATGCGGGAGGTCCGGCCCGCGCAGAAGGGGTACGAGTTCGTTCCCGGCACGCAGGTGGAGCTGAACGGCGGCGCGATCGAGGTCATGCAGACGCTGTACACGCAGGATGAGATCGACCGCGTGTTCGACGAGAAGTGGGACTACCTCGCCGAGCAGCGGGACAGCCGTCAGGACGAGGTCATCGCCGAGATCGCGACGCGCGCGGAGGTGATCGCCCCCGACGAGATGCTCGCCGCGATCAAGGAGTGGTGGGAGCCGCTGCTGCGCCGCGCGCGCACGATCCGCACCGGCGTCGGCGGCAACGTACGCTTCCGCATCGGAGAGCTCGACATGGTGGTGGACTTCCCGAAGGCGAAGGTGCGCGAGTACGCGGGGGAGGACTGCATCTACTGGTACACGATCCCCGCCGACCTCGTCTCGACGAACATCCGCGACCACGAGATCGACTGGTCGAACTCGATCTTCCTGTCGATGCAGTTCGAGGTGGGTCGTTCGGGGAAGTTCAACGAGTTCCTGACGACGTTCCTGAAGTGCCTGTCCCGCGACCGCATCGAGTACGTCGAGAACTGGTACGCCGAGCAGTCCGATCAGACCGAAGATGCCGAGATCGACGGCTGGATGCTGCAACGCCGCTGCCCGCACCTGCGCGCCGACCTCACCAAGACCGGAAAGGTCGAGGACGGCGTCCTCACCTGCGCCCTCCACGACTGGAAATGGGACCTCGCGAGTGGCGCATGCCTCACCACGCCCGGGCACCCGATCCGCGCCGAGCGCATCATCGAGACCGCCTCCGCCTCCGGTCATTGAGCGCGGGCGCGCCCGCGACCGGGATCGCGTGCGACGTTTCGTCTCGCTCGTACCTCGCTCGCTCAACGACCGGCGCGGAGGCGTATCGAGACCAGCCACCCGCACCGGTCCGGTAGGGTGGATGCCGGAACCACAGCAACCTTTAACACCGTCCTGTGAGGCGGAGAAGGGAGCGGCGGATGAGCACCGGTACCACGCGCACCGTGATGCACGACGCTGACATCGCACGCGCTCTGACTCGGATCTCCCACGAGATCCTCGAGTCCAACAAAGGGCCTCAGGACCTCGTCCTCCTCGGCATCCCCACCCGCGGCGTCACGCTCGCGAACCGCATCGGCGGCCTGCTCGCCGACATCGCCGGAGTCGGCGTCCCCGTCGGAGCGCTCGACGTCACGATGTACCGCGACGATCTGCACCGCAATCCCACCCGCACGCCGCAGCCGACGCAGATCCCCGCCGGCGGGATCGACGGCAAGACGGTCGTGCTCGTGGACGACGTGCTGTTCTCTGGACGCTCGATCCGCGCCGCGCTCGACGCTCTGAACGACATCGGCCGGCCCGCCGCCGTGCGCCTCGCGATCCTCGTCGACCGCGGTCACCGCGAGCTGCCCATCCGCCCCGACGTCGTCGGCAAGAACCTCCCCAGCGCCCGCAGCGAGCGCGTCAACGTCCACCTCGCCGAGGTCGACGGCATCGAAGAGGTGACGATCGAGTCATGAGGCACCTCCTCGACACCCGGACGCTGTCCCGCGACGATGCCCTCCGCATCCTCGACGTCGCCGAGGACATGCGCGACACCCAGTCCCGCGAGATCCGCAAGCTCCCGACCCTGCGCGGCAAGACGATCGTGAACCTCTTCTTCGAGGACTCCACCCGCACCCGCATCTCGTTCGAGGCCGCCGCCAAGCGCCTCTCCGCCGATGTCATCAACTTCTCCGCGAAAGGCTCCTCCGTCAGCAAGGGGGAGTCGCTGCAGGACACCGCGCAGACGCTGCAGGCGATGGGGGCGGATGCCGTGGTCATCCGCCACGGCGCCTCCGGCGCCCCGCACACCCTCGCATCGAGTGGCTGGATCACCGCCGGTGTCGTCAACGCCGGCGACGGGACGCACGAGCACCCGACGCAGGCGCTGCTGGACGCGTTCACGATCCGCAAGCGCCGGTTCGGCGACGACAGCCGTGGGCGCGACCTCAGCGGCATCCGCGTCACGATCGTCGGCGACGTGCTGCACTCGCGCGTCGCGCGGTCCAATGTCTGGTTGCTGCGCACCCTCGGCGCCGAGGTGACGCTCGTCGCCCCGCCGACCCTGATCCCACAGGACGTCACCGGCTGGCCGGTGCGGATCGAGTACGACCTCGACGCGGCGATCGCCGCCGAGCCGGACGCCATCATGATGCTCCGCATCCAGCTGGAGCGCATGAACGCCGCGTATTTCCCCACTGAACGGGAGTATTCGCGGCGCTGGGGGCTTGACGCCGCGCGGCTGGCAGCACTGCCGGACGGTAGCATTGTCATGCACCCCGGTCCCATGAACCGAGGGCTGGAGATCTCCGCCGACGCCGCCGATTCCCCGCGCTCGACCGTGCTCGAACAGGTTGCGAACGGCGTCTCGGTCCGCATGGCGGCGCTGTACCTGCTGCTGGCGGGCGAGCGCGCCCTTCGACAGGCCCAGGGACCGGATGCGGAAGAGGAGGAAGCCCCGTGACCGATTACCTGATCCGCGGCGCGAAGCTCAACGGCCGGCACGCGGCCGACCTGATCGTCGCGGATGGCCGCATCGCCGAGGTCGGCACCGGCCTCAGCCGCGCCGGGGCGCGCATCGTGGATGCCGACGGTCTCATCGCCCTGCCCGGCCTCGTCGACCTGCACACGCACCTGCGCGAGCCCGGCTACGAAGCGTCCGAGACGATCCTCACCGGGTCGCGCGCCGCGGCCGCCGGCGGCTACACGACCGTGTTCGCCATGCCGAACACGTCGCCGGTCGCCGACACCGCGGGCGTCGTCGAGCAGGAGCTCGCGCTCGGCGAAGCGGCCGGGTTCGTGCACGTGCAGCCGATCGGCGCCGTCACTGTCGGGCAGAAGGGGGAGCGTCTCGCCGAGCTCGGCGCGATGGCCTCGTCCCGCGCCCGCGTCCGCGTCTTCAGCGACGACGGATTCTGCGTCTTCGACCCGCTCATCATGCGCCGGGCGCTGGAGTACGTGAAGGCGTTCGACGGCGTCGTCGCCCAGCACGCCCAGGACCCCCGGCTGACCGAGGGCGCCCAGATGAACGAGGGCGCCGTCTCGGCCGAGCTGGGGCTCGCCGGCTGGCCCGCCGTCGCCGAGGAGTCGATCATCGCGCGCGACGTCCTGCTGGCCGAGCACGTCGGCTCCCGCCTGCACGTGTGCCACCTGTCCACGGCCGGGTCGGTCGACATCATCCGCTGGGCCAAGAAGCGCGGCGTCAACGTCACCGCCGAGGTCACGCCGCACCATCTGCTGCTGAGCGAAGAGCTCGTCCGCGGCTACGACGCCCGCTTCAAGGTCAACCCGCCGCTGCGCCGCGACGAGGACGTGCAGGCGGTGCGCGAGGGCCTCGCCGACGGCACGATCGACATCGTCGCGACCGATCACGCGCCGCATCCCGACGAGAGCAAGTCCTGCGAGTGGCAGGCCGCCGCCAACGGCATGGTCGGCCTCGAATCGGCCCTGCGCGTCGTGCACCAGGCCATGGTCGAGACCGGGATGCTGACGTGGGATGACGTCGCCCGCGTCATGTCGGCCGCTCCCGCCCGCATCGGCCGGCTGAGCGGTGCCGGCACGCCGCTCGAGGCGGGCGCGCCGGCTTCCCTCACGCTGTACGACCCCGCCCCGGTACGCACCTTCGCGCGCGGCGACCTCCACGGTCGCAGCGTGAACTCACCGTATCTCGGGCGCGACCTCCCGGGCGAGGTGCGCTGGACGCTCTTCCGGGGAGCGGCGACCGTCGAGGACGCCGTCGTGGCCGCGACGATGGGCGCCCCGGTCGGCACGGGGGTGCGCGCATGAGCCGCGAAGGCGCCCTGCTCGTCATGATCGCCGTCGCGATCGCGCTGCTCGCGATCGGCGTCATCGCGTGGCGACGACGCACCCGCCGTGACGCCGACCTCGCCGCCCCCTTCGGCGAAGCGCCCGCCGCAGCGGTGGAGCGCGAACGCGTGTCCGGGCTGTACGTGGCGACGACCCGCCACGGCGAGCCGCTCGAGCGGCTCGCGGTCCGGGGGCTCCGCTTCCGCTCCCGGGTCGACGTCACCATCACCGACCGCGGTGTCGCGTTGGACCTCACCGGCCAGCCCCGGCTGTTCCTGGAGACCGCACGCATCGCCGACGTGGACCTCGCGACCGTCGCGATCGACCGCGTCGTCGAGCGTGGCGGCCTGGTCCGCCTGACCTGGCGCGCCGGCGACACGCTCGTCGACAGCTACCTCCGCCCGCAGGACGGCTCCGCCCGCGCGCTCGCGGCGGCGATCGCCGCGATCCTGCCCGCCTCGACTTCCACCACCCCGACGGGAACCGACGCATGACCTCCTTCACCACCGACCCCGCCGTCCTCGTCCTCGAAGACGGCTCCCGCCACCCCGGCCGCGCATACGGTGCGCGCGGCACGACGCTCGGCGAGGTCGTCTTCGCGACCGGCATGACCGGCTACCAGGAGACCCTCACCGATCCGTCGTACGCCGGGCAGATCGTCCTGCAGACCGCGCCGCACATCGGCAACACCGGAATGAACAGCGAAGACGTCGAGTCGCGCCGCATCTGGGTCGCCGGCTACATCGTCCGCGATCCCTCGCGCGTCGTGTCGAACTGGCGCTCCGAGGAGTCGCTCGACGACGCCCTGACGCGCGACGGCATCGTCGGCATCTCCGGGATCGACACGCGCGCCATCACGCGCGTGCTGCGTTCGGCCGGCTCGATGCGCGGGGGAGTGTTCTCCGGCGAGGCCGCGACGCTGGATGCCGAGGAGCAGCTGCGTCAGGTGCGCGAAGCCCCGCAGATGGCCGGGCAGAACCTGTCCGCCGCGGTCTCCGTCGCCACCGCCGAGGTGACGCCCGCCCGCGGCGAGCGCCTCGGCAATCTGGCCGTGCTCGATCTCGGCGTCAAGCAGGCGACGATCGAGAACCTCGCCGACCGCGGTTTCGACGTGCACGTGCTGCCGCAGAGCGTGACGATCGAGGAGGTCCTCGCGATCGACCCCGTCGCCGTGTTCTACTCCAACGGACCCGGCGACCCCGCGGCATCCGACGACCACATCACACTGCTGCGCGGCGTGCTCGATCGGGGCCTGCCGTTCTTCGGCATCTGCTTCGGCAACCAGCTGCTCGGCCGCGCCCTCGGGTTCGGCACGTACAAGCTGCCCTTCGGCCACCGCGGCATCAACCAGCCCGTGCTCGACAAGCAGACCGGCCGCGTGGAGATCACCGCGCACAATCACGGCTTCGCCGTCGACGCGCCCCTCGAGGGCGAGGTGGACTCGCCGAACGGCTACGGCCGCGTCGAGGTGAGCCACATCGGGCTCAACGACAACGTCGTGGAGGGCCTGCGCGCCCTCGACATCCCGGCCTTCTCGGTGCAGTACCACCCCGAGGCCGCCGCCGGCCCGCACGATGCCAACTACCTCTTCGACCGCTTCGCCGACCTGGTGCGCACCTCCCTGGAGAACAAGAACTGATGCCCAAGCGCGACGATATCCGCTCCGTCCTCGTCATCGGCTCCGGCCCGATCGTCATCGGTCAGGCATGTGAGTTCGACTACTCCGGCACTCAGGCCTGCCGCGTGCTGCGCGAGGAGGGCGTGCGCGTCATCCTGGTGAACTCCAACCCGGCCACGATCATGACCGACCCCGACTTCGCCGACGCGACCTACATCGAGCCGATCACGCCCGCCGTCATCGAGACGATCATCGCCAAGGAGAAGCCGGACGCGATCCTCCCGACCCTGGGCGGCCAGACGGCGCTGAACGCGGCCATGGCGCTGCACGAGCAGGGGATCCTCGAGAAGTACAACGTGGAGCTGATCGGCGCGAAGGTCGACGCCATCCGCAAGGGCGAGGACCGCCAGATCTTCAAGCAGTTGGTGCTGGATGCCGGGGCGGACGTCGCCCGCAGCGTCATCTGCCACACGATGGACGACCTCCTCGCCGGCGCCGCCGAACTCGGCTACCCGCTGGTCGTGCGCCCGTCGTTCACGATGGGCGGGCTCGGGTCGGGCTTCGCCTACGACGAGGAGGACCTGCGCCGCATCGGCGGGGCGGGCCTGCGCGACTCCCCGACGACCGAGGTGCTCCTCGAGGAGTCGATCCTCGGCTGGAAGGAGTATGAGCTCGAGCTCATGCGCGACACGTCCGACAACACGGTCGTCGTCTGCTCGATCGAGAACGTCGACCCCGTCGGCGTGCACACCGGCGACTCGATCACGGTCGCCCCGGCGCTCACCCTCACCGACCGCGAGTATCAGAAGCTCCGCGACATCGGCATCGACATCATCCGCGCCGTGGGAGTGGACACCGGCGGCTGCAACATCCAGTTCGCCGTGGATCCTGCGACGGGGCGCATCATCGTCATCGAGATGAACCCGCGCGTGTCGCGCTCGTCGGCGCTGGCCTCCAAGGCGACGGGCTTCCCGATCGCGAAGCTCGCCGCCAAGCTCGCGATCGGCTACCGCCTCGACGAGGTGCCCAACGACATCACGCAGGCGACGCCGGCGAGCTTCGAGCCGACGCTCGACTACGTCGTCGTGAAGGTGCCGCGGTTCAACTTCGAGAAGTTCCCGAACGCCGACACCACCCTCACGACCACCATGAAATCGGTCGGCGAGGCGATGGCGATCGGCCGCAACTACGCGACGGCGCTGCAGAAGGCGCTGCGGTCGCTCGAGAAGCGCGGCTCGAGCTTCCACTGGGGCGAGGAGCCCCGGTCGGTGGAGGAGCTCCTCGAGATCGCGAAGACGCCCACCGACGGCCGCATCGTCGTGCTCCAGCAGGCCATGCGCCTCGGCGCCACCATCGAGCAGGCCTTCGAGGCCACGAAGATCGACCCGTGGTTCCTCGACCAGATCGCCCTCATCAACGAGGTCGCCGAGTTCGTGCGGCAGGCTCCGGAGCTGGATGCCGCGACGCTCCGCCTCGCGAAGGAGCACGGCTTCAGCGACGCGCAGCTCGCCCAGCTCCGCGGCGACTCGGAGAGCGAGATCCGCGGCATCCGCCACGGTCTCGGCATCCGTCCCGTCTACAAGACGGTCGACACGTGCGCGGGGGAGTTCCCGGCGCTCACGCCGTACCACTACTCGTCGTACGACCACGAGACCGAGGTGACGCCGTCGGAGCGCACGAAGGTCGTCATCATCGGATCGGGGCCCAACCGCATCGGCCAGGGCGTCGAGTTCGACTACTCGTGCGTGCACGCGTCGTTCGCGCTGAGCGATGCCGGGTTCGAGACCGTCATGGTCAACTGCAACCCCGAGACGGTCTCGACCGACTACGACACGAGCGACCGGCTGTACTTCGAGCCGCTGACCCTCGAGGACGTCCTCGAGGTGCTGCACGCGGAGAGCGCTTCGGGGACGATCCTCGGCGTCGTCTGCCAGCTGGGCGGTCAGACGCCCCTCGGCCTCGCGAAGGGGATCGAGGAGGCCGGCTACACGATCCTCGGCACCTCGCCCGCGGCCATCGACATCGCCGAGGAGCGTGAGCTCTTCTCGCAGCTGCTCGACCGCGCCGGTCTCGTGGCGCCGCGCCACGGCACCGCCGTGGACGAGGCGGGCGCCGTCGAGATCGCCGAGGAGATCGGCTACCCCGTGCTCGTGCGTCCGAGCTTCGTGCTCGGCGGCCGCGGTATGGAGATCGTCTACGACACCGAGAGCCTGCGCGACTATTTCGTCCGCACGGCCGGTGAGGTCGTCATCGAGGAGGGCAAGCCGCTCCTGGTCGACCGGTTCCTCGACGACGCGATCGAGATCGACGTCGACGCGCTGTACGACGGACACGAGCTCT
>ERZ500994.552-NODE-552-length-11188-cov-5.946465_pt1 | contig 11188 bp, 9 predicted proteins | sample MGYA00248878_ERZ500994 | MGnify/ENA primary metagenome ERZ500994 (study PRJEB25958, sample SAMN03398533) | human skin metagenome | study: EMG produced TPA metagenomics assembly of the Human Skin Microbiome Metagenome (human skin metagenome) data set. | reverse complement strand
CGCGTGGGTGCGGACCAGGCGCCCCTCGCCGACGCCGCGGGAGCGGGCGGCGTCGATGTAGGGCATGTTGTAGGTGCCGATGACGTTCGTCCGCACGAGACGCAGGAAGATGCCGGCCGTCAGCAGGCCGAGCGTGAGCGCCGGGAGCACGGCGTGCAGCAGCACGTCCTGCACCTCGCCCGGCGCATAATGGGCCGTGATCGGCGCGCGTTCGGAAATGAAGTCGAGCGCGTTCACCGCCTCGTTATGCTCGCGGACGTAGTCGAAACTCTTCGTCGAGCCGTCGTGGTTGTTGAAGGCGACGCAGGGCGAGATGCAGTCGATGAAGGCCGGCCCCTTGTGCTCGATCGCCGCCTTGATGAGCGGCACGAGCTGGTGCTTGTCGCCGGAGAACGAGCGCGCGACGAAACTCGCGCCGAGCTGGATCGCCATGGCCGGCAGGTCGATCGCGGCGTCGGAATTGATCGCGCCCTTCTTGAGCGTCGCACCCTTGTCGGCGGTCGCGGAAAACTGACCCTTGGTGAGGCCGTACACGCCGTTGTTGGCGACGATATAGACCATGTTGACGCCGCGCCGGATCGAATGCGCGAACTGCCCGAAGCCGATCGACGCGGAATCGCCGTCGCCCGACACGCCGAGATAGATGAGATCGCGATTGGCGAGGCTCGCGCCGGTCAGCACCGAGGGCATGCGGCCATGCACGCTGTTGAAGCCGTGCGACTGGCCGAGAAAATAGGTCGGCGTCTTCGACGAACAACCGATCCCCGACAGTTTCGCAATGCGATGCGGCGGCAGGTCGAGCTCGAAACAGGCCTGCATGATCGCCGACGAGATCGAATCATGCCCGCAGCCCGCGCAGAGCGTCGAGATCGAACCTTCGTAGTCGCGATGGGTCAGGCCGATCGCATTGGTCCGGATCGAGGGATGATGGAATTTCGGCTTCGGCAGATAGGTCATGACAGGACGCTTTCGCGAGACGTCGGCGCGAGAGCCGAGATGCGGTCCGCCAGCGCGGCGACAACGAAACGCGCGGTGATCGGCGTGCCGTCGTAATGAAGCACGGGCGTGAGCCGGTCCGGCGCGATGCCGTTCTCGGCCATCAGCAAGGTCCGCAATTGGGCGTCGCGATTCTGCTCGACGACGAAGACATGGTCGTGCGCGTCGATGAAATCGACGACCGCATCGCTGAACGGAAAACCCCGGACCCGCAGAAGGTCGATATGCTCGCCGCGCGCGGCCAGCAGCGCACGCGCCTCGTCCATCGCAGCGGCCGTCGAGCCGTAATAGAGCACGCCAATGCGGGTGGACTGCGCCGCCTGCGTCAGGACCGGTGCGGGCACATGGCTCTTCGCGGTCTCGAATTTCTTCAGGAGCCGCTCCATGTTCTCGACATAGGGCGCGGCCTCTTCCGTATAACGGGCATAGGTGTCGCGCGTGGTGCCTCGCGTGAAAAACGCGCCGCGCGTGGGATGAGTCCCCGGATAGGTGCGGAAGGGAATGCCGTCGCCGTCCACATCGAGATAGCGGCCGAAGTCGCGACCCGTTTCAAGCTCTTCGCGCGTCATGACCTTGCCGCGGTCGAGCGGACGCGCGTCGTCCCAGGCGAAGGGCGCGACGAGCGCATGATTCATGCCGATATCGAGATCGAGCATCACGAAGACCGGCGTCTGCAGCCGGTCCGCAAGATCGAAGGCGAGCGCGCCGAACTCGAAACACTCGCCCGCGTCGCGGGGGAAGATCATCACATGCTTGGTGTCGCCATGCGAGGCATAGGCGCAGGAGATGAGATCCGACTGCTGCGTGCGCGTCGGCATGCCGGTCGACGGGCCGCCGCGCTGCACGTTGAACAGCACCGCCGGAATCTCGGCGAAATAGGCCAGACCGAGGAATTCCTGCATCAGCGAAATGCCCGGTCCCGATGTCGCGGTGAAGGCGCGCGCCCCGTTCCAGCCCGCGCCTACGACGATGCCGATCGAGGCCAACTCGTCTTCCGCCTGCACGATGGCGTAGCGCTTCTTCCCGGTTTCCTTCTCCGTGCGCAGCATCTTGCAATAGGAGGTGAAACCCTCGGCAAGCGAGGTGGACGGCGTCAGCGGGTACCAGGCGCAGACCGTCGCGCCGCCATAGACCGCACCGAGCGCCGCGGCATTGTTGCCTTCGACGAAGATGCGGTCCCCGACCGCATCCGCGCGCTCGACGCGCAATCCGATCGGATGCGCGAGATTGGCGCGCGCCCAGTCGACCCCGATATGGAGCGCCTCGTGGTTCGCGGAAATCAGCTTGTCCTTGCCCCGGAACTGCTCGTCCAGCAGCGCCTCGACCACTTCCGGCTCGATCTCGAGCAGCACGGCGAGCGCGCCGACGCAGATGATGTTCTTGAACAACTGGCGTTGGCGCGGATCGCTGTAGCGGCGATTGGTGATCTCCGTCAGCGGCACACCGATGACCACGATGTCGTCACGGAATTCCGACGCCGGAATCGGGCGCGAGGAATCGTAGAAGAGATAGCCGCCCGGCTCGATCGCCGCGACGTCCTTCCCCCAGGTCTGCGGATTCATCGCGACCATGAGATCGGTGCCGCCGCGCGCGCCGAGCCAGCCCGCGCCGCTGACGCGGACCTCGTACCAGGTCGGCAGGCCCTGAATGTTCGACGGGAAGATGTTGCGCGTCGCGACCGGCACGCCCATGCGCAGGATCGCGCGGGCGAACATCTGGTTCGCGGAAGCCGATCCCGATCCGTTGACGTTGGCGAAGCGGATGACGAAATCGTTCACGCCCTCGACCGGCATGATCCCCCCGAACGTGGCAGTTGCAGCATGAATTTCTGCATGTCCCATGCGCCTGTCGGACACCGTTCCGCGCACAGGCCGCAGTGTAGGCACACATCCTCGTCCTTCACCATGACCCGTCCGGTTTTCAGGCCGTTCGAGACATAGAGGTCCTGCGAGGGATTTGGCGCGGGCGCCTTGAGCCGCGTGCGCAGCTCGCCTTCCTCGCCGTCGGCGGTGAAGGTGATGCAGTCCATCGGACAGATGTCGACGCAGGCGTCGCATTCGATGCACAGCGAGCCGGTGAAGACCGTCTGCACGTCGCAATTGAGACAGCGCTGCGTCTCGGCGAGCGCACGCGAGACGTCGAAGCCGAGTTCGACCTCGATCTTGATGTTCGATAATGCGACATCATTCGCACGCAGCGGCACTTTCAACCGCTGTTGCGTGGAAATGCCGTTGTCGTAACTCCACTCGTGGATGCCCATCTTCTGGCTCACCAGCGTGAAGCCCGGCTCTGGCCGTACGCGGACGTCCTCGCCCTTGCAGAAGCGATCGATCGAGATCGCCGCCGCATGACCGTGCGCGACCGCCCAGATGATGTTCTTCGGCCCGAAGGCCGCATCGCCGCCGAAGAACACGCCCGGCAGCGTCGACTCGTGGGTGACTTCGTTAACGACCGGCATGCCCCAACGGTCGAATTCAATCCCGACATCGCGCTCGATCCACGGGAAGGAATTCTCCTGGCCCACGGCGACGAGCACATCGTCGCAATCGATCGTCACGTCCGGCACGCCCGCCGGCACCAGCGAGCGTTTGCCGTTCGCATCGAATTCGGGACGAACCTTCTCGAAGGTGACGCCGGTCAGCTTGCCATCCGCCTGCACGAAGGCTTTCGGCACAAGGAAATTGAGGATCGGGATGCCTTCATGCATCGCGTCCTCCTTCTCCCACGGCGAAGCCTTCATCTCGTCGAAGCCGGAGCGCACGACAACCGTAACCTCTTCGCCCCCCAGACGGCGCGCGGAACGGCAGCAGTCCATGGCGGTATTGCCGCCGCCGAGCACGACGACGCGCCGGCCGATCTTGCTCACATGGCCGAAGGCGACATTGGCGAGCCATTCGATGCCGATATGGATGTTCTTCGCGGCTTCGTCGCGGCCCGGAATGCGCAGGTCGCGACCGCGCGGCGCGCCGGTACCGACGAAGACAGCATCCCAGTGTTCCGACAGCACAGCTTTCATGCTGTCCACCGACCGGCCATGCCGGAACTCGATACCCAGGTCGAGCACATAGCCGACCTCCTCATCGATCACCTCTTCCGGAAGACGGAATTTCGGGATCTGCGTGCGCATCATGCCGCCGGCCTTCGGCTCACGGTCGAAAACCGTCACCGCATAGCCGAGCGGCGCGAGATCGCGCGCCACGGCAAGGGAAGCAGGCCCACCGCCGATGCAGGCGACGCGCTTGCCGTTCGACGACGCCTTCATCGGCAGGCGGTTTGTGATGTCGTCCTTGAAATCGGCGGCGACGCGCTTCAACCGGCAGATCGCCACCGGCTCGTCCTCGACCCGGCCGCGACGGCAGGCCGGTTCGCAGGGGCGGTCGCAGGTACGTCCGAGAATGCCCGGAAAGACATTCGACTCCCAGTTGATCATATAGGCGTCGCTGTAGCGGCCAGCCGCGATCAACCGGATATATTCGGGGACGGGCGTGTGGGCGGGACACGCCCATTGGCAGTCGACAACTTTGTGAAAATAGTCGGCCTGGTTGGAGCTACCGGATTTCAATGCGCCTCCCTCGGCCATCGATCGGCGAACTTGTTGTTATTCTAATTCGACTCTTTCCGAGATTGACGGGTTCGGCAAGCCTTTTCCGGACGTTACCCATCACGAAAACGTTCTTGTCGCGAAGATGATGAAGCGTGAGTGAAGCGCTGTTCGCTGCATCGCAGCGGATCGTTGCGATGCAGCATGGAAGTTGAACGAGATGCATTCGAAAACAACGACGCTGACCATCGATGTCGATGCATCGCATCGCGTGTCCGCGATCTTCACATCGCCAACGCCTGCGATGGCCTGTCTCGTCCTCGCTCATGGCGCCGGCGCGGGGATGAACCATCCTTTCATGGCGGCTTTGTCCGACGCCCTGGTCGAACGACGCATCGCCGTCTTGCGCTACCAGTTCCCTTACATGGAAGACGGCGCGAAGCGGCCGGACCGCCCGCCTCTCGCGCACGCGACTGTTCGCGCGGCGGTGGCGACGGCGGCACAGCTCGCGCCAGCATTGCCACTGTTCGCGGGCGGAAAATCATTCGGCGGCCGCATGACATCGCAAGCGCAGGCCGATGCTGCACTGTCGGGTGTGAAAGGCCTTGTCTTCGTCGGCTTTCCGCTTCATCCCGCCAACAAGCCATCGACCGAGCGCGCCGCGCATCTCGACGCCGTCGACGTGCCCATGCTGTTCTTGCAGGGCAGCCGCGACGCGCTCGCCGATCTCGTCCTCCTCGGGCCGGTCGTCGCGCGCCTCACGCCGCGCGCGACATTGCGCGTCGTCGATGGCGCTGACCATTCGTTCAAGGTTCCCGCGAGAACCGGCCGCAGCTCAAGCGATGTCATTGCCGGACTTGCCGGGGACATCGCCGGCTGGTGCGCTACGCTTGCGGGGCGCTGACCGCCGCGGCCTTGCGCTTCTCCCAGCGCTCCAGGATCGTGCCGAGGATGCCCTTCGGCATGTAGATGATGAAGATCACCAGCAGCGCGCCGTAGATCAGCGTATCGAGCGCGAGCGCTCCCGATCCGAAGATCGACTGCAACGTCGTCGATCCCTGGATCGTGACGCGGAGAACCTCCGACAGCACCTGCGTGAAGACCGCGCCGACCGTGGGCCCCAGCATGACGTTGAGGCCGCCGGCGATGACCGCGAAGACGATGTTGAGCGACACGCCGAGCCCCGCGATCGTGTCCGGGCCGATATACATCTGGTACTGGCCATAGACCGCGCCGCCGACAGCGCACATAGCGGCGGAGATCGCCGTCACCTTCAGTTTCACGCGCCCGACGTTGATGCCGACGGAGGCCGCCGCCTCCTCGTCCTCGTTCGTCGCCTCCAGCCCATAGCGGTCCATGCTGCGATCGACGTACCGCCAGATCGCGAGGCCGACGAGCCACAGCACGAACGCGACGTAATAGGAGACGAAGCGGTCGGTTTCGAACTGCATCGCATAGAGCGACAGGCCATCGCCGTAGCGCTTCGGCTGCGTGCCGAGCGAGCCACCGGTGAAATCCCGCAGCCCGATGATGCACAGGCGCAGGAATTCCGTCAGCGCGAGCGTGAGCAGCGCGAAATAATGGCCGGTAATGCGCATCCGGAAACACGGATAGCCGACCAGCAGCGCCACCACGACGGCGACCGCGGCGGCGATCGGAATGCCAAGCCACGGCGTGAGGCCCGCATAGTTCCACAGCAGCACACAGCCGTAGGCGCCGATGCCGGTAAATGCGCCATGACCCAGCGAGGTCAGGCCGAACCGGCCCATGATCGACCAGCCGGTATAGATGAACGACCAGATGAGGATCTGGATCAGCAGATGGAGGTAATAGCGCTCCGACCCGCCGAAGCCGAAGCGGATGACGAAGGGCAGAGCGGCGAGCGCGACGAGACCGGCAAGCGCGGCTGGCGACAGGCGCATCATGCGCGCTTCCCGAACAGGCCCTGCGGCCGGATGAAGATCACGACCATGAAGAACAGGAAGGCCGTGGCGTAGCCCCATTCTGTCGCGAAACACGAGCCGCCGACCGCGATGAATTCGCTGATGATGAAGGCCGCGACAAAGCCGCCGATCAGGCTGCCGAGGCCGCCCAGCACGCAGATCATGAAGATCAGCGGCCCGAACTGCAGGCCGATCTGCGGATAGATGTCATATTGCAGCACCATCAGCGCCGCGCCGAGACCGGCGAGCGCGCCGGCGATTCCCGACGTCACGAGATAGATCTTGCGCTGGTCCACGCCCATCAGCGGCATGATCTGGCGGTCCTGCGAGATCGCGCGGATCACGATGCCGACATAGGAGCGCGACATGAACAGCCACAAAGCCAGCATCGCGACGCAGGCGACGCCGAAGGTGATGAGGCGCGAATAGGCGAAGGACATGTCGAGGAAATTCGCCGAACCGAGCCTGATGCCGAGCGTGCGGAAATCGATGCCGAAGGCCATGGTTGCAGCGGCCTGCAAAAAGAACAGCACGCCGCCTGTCACCAGAAGCTGGTTGATCGGCGCGGCGTCGAGCACCGGCCGTATGACGACATGATGCAGCAGCATGCCGAGCAGCGCGACAAGGACGATGCCGATGACCGCCGCCAGCAGGAACGGCGCGCCGCGCTGGTTGGCGAAAAAGATGCCGTACATGCCGACCATCACGAGTTCGGCGTAGCAGATCCACACGACATCGATGACGCCGAAGACGAGATTGAGGCCCAGCGCCAGCAGCGCGAGAAGACCCGCGAGCAGCAGGCCGTTCAGGACCGCCTCGAGGAAGAAGATGTCGAGCTGGCAGTCCATCACAGCCCCATGTAGGCCTTGCGGATCTCGTCGCTGGCGAGAAGATCCTGCGCCGTACCGCTGGCCTGGATGCGCCCGGCCTCCAGCAGATAGCCGCGGTCGGCGAATTTCAGCACCTGCTTCACGTTCTGCTCGACGATCAGCACGGTGTAGCCCTCCGAGCGGATGCGCTGCACGAGCTGGAACACCTGCGCGACGATGACGGGCGCGAGACCCATCGACGGCTCGTCGAGCAGCACCAGTTTCGGGCCGCTCATCAGCGCGCGGCCGATCGCGCACATCTGCTGCTCGCCACCGGAGAGCGTGCCTGCCGCCTGCATGCGACGCTCCTTGAGGCGTGGGAAAAGCTCGTAGACGAAGTCCAGCCGCTCGCCGAATTTCGCGCGGGCGGCGGGAATGTAGGCGCCGATGCGAAGGTTGCTCTCGACCGACAGGCGCGGAAACAGCCGGCGGCCTTCCGGCACATGGGCGATGCCGGTCTCGATCACCTTGTGCGGTGGCGTCGTGCGCAGCGACACGCCGTTCATGGTCATCGCGCCGCGCGTCGGCGGCAGGAGGCCGGATATTACACGCAACAACGTGGTTTTACCGGCGCCGTTCGCGCCGATGACGGCGACCGCTTCGCCCGCCCTGACCGACATGGAAATGCCGAACAGGGCCTGGAAGCCGCCGTAGCCGGCGTCGATGTCAGCGAGCTCAAGCATCGGTATCGGCGCCGAGATAGACTTCGACGACGCGGGCATCGTCCTGCGCGGCGGCGGGCGCGCCCGCGAAGATCACCTCGCCGTGGTCAAGCACGACGACGCGGTCGACGACGCGCATGAGCACGCCCATGATATGCTCGACCCAGACGATCGAAATGCCCTTCTCGCGGCGAATGCGGCCGAGCATGTCGGCGGCCAGTTCCATCTCGGCATGATCGAGACCGTTCAGGCTTTCATCGGCAAGAAGCAGACGCGGTTGCGTCGCCAGCGCGCGGGCGAGCTCGAGCTTCTTCAGCGCGGCCGCACCCAGTTCCGCGATCGGCGTGCGGGAATCGACCGGCAGGCCGACCAGCGCCAGCGCCTCCTCCGCCTGCGTCCAGCAGGTCGCGCGCGCGACGCGACCGTCCTGACCGAAGAAGGCCGACAGCGCGACATTCTCCAGCAGCGAGAGATTGCGGAAGGGGCGCGGAATCTGGAACGTGCGCCCGATGCCCTTGTGGCAGATGCGGTTCGCCGGCAGGCCGGCGATCTCGTCGCCGGCGAACAGGATGCTGCCGGCGCTCGGCGTGTAGAGACCGGCGATGCAGTTGAACGTCGTGCTCTTGCCCGATCCGTTCGGGCCGATGAGCCCGAGAATTTCGCCCTCCTCGAGGGCGAAACTCACATTGTTCACCGCCCGCAGCGCGCCGAACCGCTTGCCGAGGCCCCGCACATCGAGGATGGCCACGGCCGTCAGCGCGCGAAGGCGTGTCCGGCCGGAAGCGGGATCACCGGATCGGCCGTCTTGATCGCCGCCGGCCAGACGACCTTCGTCTCGCCCTTCACGAATTGCATGACGACCGGCTGCGCCCGCTCGTTCTGCCCGGCCATCTGCGTGCCGGGTCCGAAGAACTTGACGCCATAGCCCTGGATGGTGCCGCCGACCGGGATGTCGGTGTCGAGCGAGGCCTTGCGCAACGCATCCGGATCCGTACCGCCATATTTCTTGATCGCGCGTGGCACGACGTCGTTGAAGAACACCCAGGCGTGGTTGAAGCCCATCGACGCATGCGGCGGCACTTCCTTCGCGCCGGTCTCCGCCTGATAGCGCTTCACGAGTTCGGCGGTGAGGTCGCCGAGCCCCGGCGCGAGCGTCTTCGGATCGAGCAGCTGCGCCGGCGGCGGATCGACGTCGAGCAGGTAGTTCACGTCGTCCTTGAAGGTCTCGTGGAGCTTGTCGATCTGGCTGTAGCCCGCGCCATGGCCGATCAGGGCCTGGAACTTGAGCCCGGCTTCTTTCGCCTGACGCAGGAACAGCGTGATGTCGGGATTGTAGCCGGTGTGCAGGATGACGTCCGGCTGCGCGCGGCGCAGTTTCGTCACCAGAGCGGAGAGGTCGCTCGACGTCGCCGCATAGGCTTCCTTGTGGACGACCGGCATGCCGAGCGCCTTGCAGCGCGTCTCGTTCGCATTGGCGATGCCGGAACCGTAGGGGCCGTCCTCGTATATGATCGCGATGCGAAGATCCTTCGGCTCCTTGCCGAATTTCTTCGCGTTCTCGTTCACGAACGTGCAGGACGTGTCGCCGTACTGGTCGGAATGGATGTTGGCGCGGAAGGCATATTGCAGGTTGCGGTCCTTGAAGACCGCCGACGACACGCAGACCGTCGCCCAGAAGATCTTCTTCGCGGCGTCGATCTTCGCGGCCATCGGCACGCATTGCGCGCTCGAGAACACGCCCATGATGACATCGACCTTCTGCTCGTTCAGCAGGCGCTCGGTCTCGTTGATCGCGACTTCGGTCTTGGACTGCGCATCGGTGTAGATGCCAACGATCTTGCGGCCCTCGACGCCGCCCTTCTCGTTGATCATGTCGATGGCGATCTTGTTGCCGATCGCCGCCGCCTTCGATCCGCCGCCCGCGAGCGGCCCGGTGTAATCGTACATCACGCCGATCCTGAGATCGTCGGCGGCCATCGCGCCCGCAGGCGGCATCAGGCCAGCACAAAGCCCGGCGATGACGCCGGCGAGCGCGCGCTTCATGGTTTCCATCCCTCGGATCAGATCGTTCTTCTTTCCAGCGAATGTGCGGACCCGCGCACGCCCTTGTCAATGGCCGGAACATGCCGCAGCGTGCGACCTTCGATGAAGAAGCAGCAGGAAATCCACGATCCATGACGACAATGTCGTTCACGCGCGGCGGCTTCCGGTTCATTCCCGCTGTCTTTCAATATTCGGGCGGCGTCGCGGCGGAGCCCGGCTTCGCGATCGAGCGTGTGCGGTTCCACACCCCTGTGCCGATGGCCGAAGGTTTCGCCCGCATCAAGCAGACATTGGAGTCTCTCGGCCGGCCGCTCGCGGCCTTCTGCGCCTGCGAACTGCGGTCGCCTGCGCCCTTCACCGAGGACGGGTTCCGCGCTTTCAACCAGGTTTATGCCGGCACCTTGCGCGAATGGGGTCTGTTGGACGGCGCCGCCAATCCGGTGGCGCGCAGCAATGTCTGTCCGGAGATCGATCCGCCCGGCGAGCCGTCATTCCATGCGTTCTGCTACACGGTGCCATCGCGGGGCGACACGCGCGACTTCGTCGTCGCGGGCAGCGGCGAGGCGCTCGAAGGACGCGGCGACTATCGCGACAATACGGTGCGCTACGGCGAGACCGCGCCTGACGCGATCCGCGAGAAGGCGCTCTATGTTCTCGGCGAGATGGAGCGCCGCATGCAGGCGCTGGGCTACGCCTGGGCCGATACGACCGCGACGCAGGTCTACACGGTGCACGATCTCCATCCGTTTCTCGGCGACGAGATCGTACGGCGCGGCGCGGCGCGCAGCGGGCTGACCTGGCATTTCAACCGGCCGCCGGTGCGCGATCTGGAATATGAGATGGACTGTCGCGGGATCGCGACGGAGCGTGTCGCGATTTAAGGTTTCGCGGTTGTCATGCCCGGCGGCTCGAAGAGCCGGGCGGGCATCCATGGCCGGTAGAAATGGATTCCCGCGTTCGCGGGAATGACAGGGTCGGGCGTCAAGACAGCGTCTACCCGATCGTGATCCTGATCTCGCCGACGCCGTCGACGCCGCCGGTCATCACCTCACCGCTCTTCACCGCGCCGACGCCTTCGGGCGTGGCTGTCATGATCAGATCGCCGGGCTTCATTTCCATCGAACGCGAGCAGAT
>ERZ500994.551-NODE-551-length-11217-cov-5.369826_pt1 | contig 11217 bp, 9 predicted proteins | sample MGYA00248878_ERZ500994 | MGnify/ENA primary metagenome ERZ500994 (study PRJEB25958, sample SAMN03398533) | human skin metagenome | study: EMG produced TPA metagenomics assembly of the Human Skin Microbiome Metagenome (human skin metagenome) data set. | reverse complement strand
GTAGACGAAGGTCCGGCTGAGCATGTCGAGTCCAGCGGGGCTGTCGGGCACCCCGCAACCTGCAGTGCGGTCGACGGTGCCCACTACGTTGCCGACCAGATCGAACGCGAAAGTGGTGTCCTGCAACGGCTCGCCGACTTGGCGGTACTCGAGCGCGCCCACGCGCTGCAGCCTGTCGGTGCGCGTACGCCGCAAACGGAAGGTGTCGGGATCGTAGGTGTGGCGGGTCATCATCCCGTTGCCGAACACGGCCAGCACCCGTTGACCCTTGGCGTCGTAGGCGATGCGCTCGACGAGGTCGGGATTGGAAATGAAGAGCTTGCCGAAGGCGACGAGATCGGCGCGGCCGTTGCGCACCGCCTCCTCGGCCATCTCGGGCGTGTAGCCGTTGTTCGCCATGTAAGCGCCGGAGAACGCTTTCTTCAACGCCGCATAGTCGAACGGCAGATTGTCGCGCGGACCGCCGGTCGAGCCTTCGACGACATGAAGATAGCCGAGACCGGCCGCGCTCAGGCGTTGCGTCAGCGTCATGAACAGGTCCGTCGGATTCGAATCCGACACGTCGTTCGCGGGGCTGACGGGCGCGATGCGGATGCCGATGCGCTTCGCATCCCAATGCGTCTTCACGGCATCGACGATCTCGAGCGTGAAGCGGATGCGGTTCTCGACCGACCCGCCGTATTCGTCGGTGCGCTTGTTGGTGGAATCCCGCAGGAACTGGTCCGGCAGGTAGCCGTTCGCGCCATGGATTTCGACGCCGTCGAAACCGGCCGCTTTCGCATTGGCCGCCGCTTTGCCGAAATCCGCGACGATGCCGGCGATCTCGCTCGTCTCCAGCGCGCGCGGTTCGGACACCGGCACGAACTTGCCGGCGACGAATGTCTTGGTGTTGGCCTGCACGGCGGAGGGCGCGACCGGCGCGCCGCCGTTCGGCTGCAGATCGACATGGCTGATGCGGCCGACATGCCAGAGCTGAGCGAAGATGCGCCCGCCGGCGGCATGGACGGCGTCCGTCACCTTGCGCCAGCCGGCGATCTGCGCGGGCGAAAAAATGCCGGGCGTCAGCGCATAGCCCTGACCCTGCTGCGAAATCTGCGTCGCCTCGGTGATGAGCAGACCGGCGCTGGCGCGCTGCCGGTAGTAGGTTGCGTTGATGTCCTGTGGTGCAAGGCCGTCCGGCGTCGCACGATTGCGCGTCAGCGGCGCCATCGCAATGCGGTTCGGAAGTTCGAGATCGCCAAGTCGGTAGGGCTGGAACAGAGCGTCGTGAGTCATTCGGTCCATCTCTCTCGGAAGCGCGGACTGCGCGGGAGGTGGCCGCAAGATAGGGCGACATTACCGCGTCCGCGAGAGGCGCGAACGCTATTCTCCCATGCGCCGGAGCGGCAGCACGATCATCCTTGAAAAAAGGCGATGCGCGGAACGCCTCACACGATGCGAGACTGCTTCCCCCAGTATTCGTCGCGCAACAGCCGCTTGTAGAGTTTGCCGGTCGCCTGACGCGGCAGTTCCTCGCGGAAGTCGATCTGCCGCGGCGCCTTGATATGCGAGAGATTCTCCCGCGCGAACGCCATGATCTCCTCGCGCAGCGCCTGCCCGGCTTCGTCCCAGCGCATCGGCTGCACGACGGCGACGACCTTCTCGCCCATGTCCTCGTCCGGCGCGCCGATGACGGCGACATCGGCGACCTTCGGATGGGTGACGATGAGGTTCTCGATCTCCTGCGGATAGATGTTCACGCCGCCGGAAATGATCATGAAGCTCTTGCGGTCGGTGAGATAGAGATAGCCGTCCGCATCGACCTTCCCGACATCGCCCAGCGTCGTCCAGCCATGCTTGTTGGTGGCGGACGCCGTCTTCTCGGGGTCGTTATGATAGGAGAACGGCGTGCCGTCCGAGAAATAGATCACGCCTTCCTGCCCGACCGGTACCTCGTCGCCGTTCTCGTCGCAGATGTGGATCACGCCGATCAGCGCGCGCCCGACCGAGCCCTTGCGCTCGAGCCATTCCTTCGAGGAGATCAGCGTGAATCCGTTGCCTTCGGTGCCGGCATAATATTCCATCAGCACCGGGCCCCACCAGGCGATCATCGCCTCTTTCACGGGAACCGGGCACGGCGCCGCCGCATGGATCGCGCAGCGCAGCGACGAGACATCGTAGCGCCTGCGCACCTCCTCCGGCAGTTTCAGCATGCGCGTGAAATGGGTCGGCACCCATTGCGAGCAGTTCGCGCGATGATGTTCGATGAGCCGGAGCGCCGCTTCCGGATCGAACTTCTCCATCACGATCACCGTGCCGCCGAGACGATGCACGACCATGCACCAGCGCAAAGGCGCGGCATGATAGAGCGGCGCCGGGGACAGATAGATGCTGTCCTTGCCGAAGCCGAAGGCGTTCTGCGCGAGCGAGGTCAGCGCATTCGGCGCATCGATCGGCTCGCCGGTCAGTTCGCTCTTCACGCCCTTCGGTCGGCCGGTCGTGCCGGAGGAATAGAGCATGTCCTTGCCCGCGCTCTCGTCGCGGATCGGCGTCGTCTTCTGCTTCGCGCGCGCCGCGCCGAAATCCTTGTAGGCGCCGAAGCCGCCGTCCAGAGCATAAAGCATGAGATCCGCGAGCGGCTCGGCCAGCGCATCCGCGATCGACCGTTTCGCGGCGGAGGCGATGAACAGTTTCGCGCCGCAGTCGCGCACGATGTACTCGACCTCTCCGGCGGTGAGGTTGGAGGAAATGCAGGTGTAGTAGAGCCCCGCGCGCTGCGCCGCCCAGGTGATCTCGAAATAGCGCGGATGATTCTCGATGCACAGCGCGATGCAGTCGCCGGTCTTCAGGCCGAGCGAGCGGAACAGCTGCGCGCCCTGGTTCGACCGTTCGTCGAGCTGGGCGTAGGTGATCGTCTCGCCGGACGTCGCCATGATCACGGCCGGCTTGTCCGGATCGGTGCGTGCGTGATGCGTGGGATGCTGGCTCATCGTTCCTCCTGAAGTTTTTTAATCGTGATCGCGGGCGGCTGCGATCTACGTGCGCTCACGCACCAGGCCGCGGCAGACCAGATCGATGACATGCGCCGTGTAGCGCCGGCACAGATCGTCGTCGATCGGCACGGCGCCGAAAACGCGATCCATCGCGAGCCGGCTCGAGAACAGATGCTCGCAGGCGCCGATGACGGAATGATAGATGAAGATCGGATCGACGCGTCTGAACTCGCCGGACGCCATGCCGGTCTCGAGAATATTGCGCTGGAATGCGACGAGCGGCGACACGAAGAATCGCGCGACCTGCTCGGCGGATTCCTCGCCGCGCTCGTGCATCATCAGGTGGACGAGACGGTTGAGATAGGGATGGCGGTAATAGGTCTCGATCACGCCCTTCACATGCGCCTCGAGTTTCGCCGTCGCGGATATGTCGAGGGAGGCGAGCCGCCGCATCTGCGCCACCGCCTGCCCTGCGTCCTGTTCGAGGATCGCGAGAAGCAGACCATCCTTGTTGCCGAAATGATATTTGACGAGCGCCGAATTGAGGCCCGAGCGGGCCGCCACTTCCTGCAGCGAGAAATCAACCGCATTGCGTTCGGTCATGATCTCGCGCGCCGCCGCGATGAGACGGTTTTTGGTCGTCGGCGGCACTTTTGCGGACCCGCTGGCCGCGGTGGGCGGCGTCTCCTCGATGTTCCCGGCGGTTTCGGTCATTGGCGAATTAATTAGTCGATTGACTAACATCCCGCAATGCGGTTCTGTCGCCGGGCGTTCGCGAGCCGCAGAAGCCGCGCGCTATCAGGAAACGCAGGAAAGCCCTTTCGATGAATTTCGACTTCTCGCCGGAACAGCAGCAGCTGCGCGACCAGGCGCGCCGCTATCTGGAGGAGCATTGCGCCCAACGGTCGCGCGAGATTCTTGAAAAGGGTGGCGGCTACGACAAGGCGCTCTGGAAGGGACTGGCCGATCTCGGACTGATCGGCGTCGCGATTCCGGAGGAATATGGCGGCGCGGGCGCCGGTCAGCTCGAACTCTGCGTGATCGCGGAAGAGTTCGGCCGAACGCTCGCGCCCGTGCCGTTCGCGTCGACCGTCTATCTCGCGGCCGAACTCATCATGGCGGCAGGCAGCGATGCGCAGAAGCAGGCCTGGCTGCCGAAGATCGCCGCCGGCGAAGCGATCGGCACGGTCGCCTTCGTCGAAGGCCCCGGCAATCCGACGCCGGCAGGCATCAAGCTGCAGGCGGCGGGCAACGAACTCTCCGGCACGAAATCGCTCGTGCTTGACGGCGAAAACGCCGATTTCGCCATCGTCGTCGCGCGCTCGAGCGCCGGCGCGGATGCGCGGGGCATTTCGCTGTTCATCGTCGATCTCAATGGTCCCGGCGTGACGCGCACGCCGGTCGACACGGTCGATCCGTCGCGGCCGCAGGCGGCGCTTAGCTTCGACAGAGCGAAGGGCGATCCGCTCGGCAAGACCGGCGAAGGCTGGGATCTGTTCCTGCGCGTCCTCGACCGCGCGGCCGTTCTCGTCGCGTTCGAGCAGGTCGGGGGCTCTGACCGCGCGCTCGAAATGGCGCGCGACTACGCGCTCGACCGCATGGCCTTCGGCCGCCAGATCGGTTCGTTCCAGGCGATCAAGCATATGCTGGCCGACATGTACGTCGCGGCGACGCTCGCCCGCTCCAACGCCTATTACGGCGCATGGGCGCTTTCGACCAATTCGCCGGAACTCGCCGAGGCCGCCGCCAATGCGCGGGTTTCCGCAACCACGGCTTTCCAGCTCTGCGCCAAGAACAATACGCAGACGCACGGCGGCATGGGCTTCACCTGGGAGTTCGACTGCCACCTGTTCTACCGGCGTTCGAACCTTCTCGCCGTGATGCTCGGCTCGCAGACGTACTGGGAGGATGCGCTGATCACGCGGATGCGCCAGCGCAACACGACGAGCGAAGCGGCCTGAGGGGGAGATCGGCATGAATTTCGACGACACGCCCGACGAAGCCGCGTTCCGCGCCGAAGCGCGCAAATGGATCGAGGCCAACAAGCCATCGGCCGAGCTTGCCGCCATCGCCCCTGACGAGACCGGCGGCATGCCCGCGCAGGGCGAGGTGCTGAAGGCGGCCAAGGCCTGGCAGAAGAAGAAGGCCGAAGGCGGCTGGGCCTGCATCACCTGGCCGAAGGAATATGGCGGCCGCAGCGCGACGCCGATCCAGCGCGTCATCTGGGACCAGGAGGAAGGCCCCTACGGGCAGCTCAACAGTCCGTTCCAGATCGGCCAGGGCATGTGCGCGCCGACCATGATGACCTATGCCACGGAAGAGCAGAAGAAGCGCTATGTGCCGAAGCTCGCCTCCGGCGAGGAAATCTGGTGCCAGCTCTTCTCCGAGCCGGCCGCCGGCTCCGATCTCGCGGGCCTGCGCACGAAGGCTGAGAAGCGCGGCGACGAATGGGTGATCAACGGCCAGAAGATCTGGACGACCGGCGCCCATTTCGCCGACTACGGCATCCTCATTACCCGCACCGACCCGAACGTGCCGAAGCACAAGGGTCTCACGATGTTCTTCATCGACATGAAGGCGCCGGGCGTCGAGGTGCGGCCGATCAAGCAGGCGTCGGGCTCGTCGGGCTTCAACGAGGTCTATTTCAACGATCTCGTCGTGCCGGATTCGCAGCGTCTCGGTGCGGTCGGCGACGGCTGGAACGTGTCGTTGACCGTTCTGATGAACGAGCGTTTCTCGATCGGCGCGCGCGTTTCGACGGCGGTGCCGGAATTCTTCGAATATGCTTCGGAGACGAAAATGGCGGACGGCACGTTGGCCATCGACGATCCGGCGGTGCGGTCGAAACTCGCGAACTGGGTCACGCGGTCGAACGGCCTGAAATACACGTCCTATCGCGCGATCTCCGCGCTTTCGAAGGGTGAGCGGCCGGGGCCGGAGAATTCCATCGGCAAGCTCGTCGCGGCGCCGATGACGCAGGATATCGCGATGTACGCAGCCGATCTCGCCGGTCCGTCCGGCGCGCGCTCGGATGCGACCGGTGCGGCAGGCAAGCTCTACAACCAGCTGTTCCTGTCGATCGGCATGCGGATCGCGGGCGGCACTGACGAGGTGATGCGCAACATCATCGCCGAACGCGTGCTGGGCCTGCCGGCGGACGTGCGCGTCGACAAGGACGTGCCGTTCAACAAGATTCCTACGCGCGGCCGGGCTTAAGTCCTTCTCCCGCATGCGGGAGAAGGTGGGAAGGCCGGACGAAGGGAGCCGACGCGCTGCCTTCGCGAGATTGTCCTTGAGGCTCCCCTCACCCGATCCTCGCTGACGCGAGGGCCAGCCTCTCCCGCAAGCGGGAGAGGGAAACGCTCGCCAAGCAGAGAAGCCTGTATGAACTTCGACGACACGCCTTCCGAAGCCGCCTTCCGCAAGGAGGCGCGCGCCTGGATCGCCGCCAACGCGCCGCGCGAATACGAAGATGACCTTCGTGCCTCGCCGTTCGGCCGTATCGTGCTGCGCAATACCGACGTCATCGCAGTTTCCAAGGCGTGGCAGAAGAAGAAGGCCGAAGCCGGCTGGGCCTGCCTGCACTGGCCGAAAGAATATGGCGGACGCGGCGCGACGCCGATCGAGCGCGTGATCTGGAGCCAGGAGGAAGGCCTCTTCTCGAAGCTTTCGTCGCTCTTCATCATCGGCCACGGCATGTGCGGCCCGACGATGATGGCCTATGCGACGGAAGAGCAGAAGCGCGACCTCCTGCCGCCGCTCGCATCCGGCAAACATATCTGGTGCCAGCTCTTCTCCGAACCGGTCGCCGGCTCGGATCTCGCAGGCCTTCGTACGAAAGCCGAGAGACAAGGCGACAACTGGGTCGTCAACGGCCAGAAGGTCTGGACCAGCGGCGCGCATCATTCCGACTGGGCGATCCTCATCACCCGCACCGATCCCGATGTCCCCAAGCACAAGGGCCTCACGATGTTCTTCCTGGACATGAAGTCGCCCGGCATCGACGTGCGGCCGATCAAGCAGGCGAACGGGCAGGCCGAGTTCAACGAAGTCTATTTCAACGACGTGGTCATTCCGGACTCGCAACGCCTCGGCGCGGTCGGCGACGGCTGGAACGTGTCGCTGACGACGCTGATGAACGAGCGTCTGTCCATCGGCGCGAGCATGCCGACCGGCTTTCCGGAACTGCTCGATTTCTGCGCGCGCCTGACGATCGACGGCCGCGCCGCGATCGAACGCTCGGACGTGAGATCGCGCCTCGCGAATTTCGCGACGAAGAGCAATGGCCTGAAATTCACCGGCTATCGCGCGATGTCGGCGCTGTCGCGCGGCGAGCGGCCGGGACCGGAGAATTCCATCGGCAAGCTCGTCGCGGGTTCGACCATGCAGGACATCGCAATGTATGCGATGGACCTCGAAGGACCGGCCGGCGCGGCGCGCACCACCAAGGGCCTCGACGAGACCGGCCTGTTCCAGGCGATGCTGCTGCGCTCGCCCGCCACGCGCATCGAGGGCGGCACGGACGAGATCCTCCGCAATATCATCGCCGAGCGCGTGCTGGGCCTGCCGGCCGACGTGCGGGTCGACAAGAACGTGCCGTTCAACAAGATCCCGACGCGGGGGCGTTGAGCAGGTCCGTCATTCCCGCGCAACCAGGAATCCGGTAGCCTCGTCTCACCCTGAATCCCCGCGTTCGCGGGGATGACAATCCCGAGGTTTGTTCATGCCCGCCAATCCCCGCAAGCTCGACCATGCCGCGTCGAAAATTTTCATCGAGCGCTATTCGCCGCGCTCCTTCACCGGCGAAGAGATCCCGGACGAGACGTTGAACACGTTCTTCGAGGCCGCGCGCTGGGCGCCGTCATCGTATAATTCGCAGCCTTGGCGCTTCGTCTACGCGAAGAAAGGCACTCCGGACTTCGACAAGTTCCTGCATCTTCTCGTCGAGGGAAATCAGGCGTGGTGCAAGGACGCCTCCGCGCTGCTGTTTGTCTGCTCGAAAAAGACGATGAAGGTTCCGAACGCGGAAGAGGAAGTGCCGTCGCGCACGCATTCGTTCGACGCGGGCGCGGCGTGGATGTCGTTCGCGCTGCAGGCATCGCTGTCCGGCTGGCACGCGCATGGCATGGTCGGCTTCGACCACGAGCGGGCGCAGAGCGAACTCAACGTCCCGCATGACGTGCAGGTGGAAGCGGCGGTCGCGGTCGGCAGGCTCGACGCGCCCGAGAAACTGCCGGAGCGCTACCGCGCCGGCGAGACGCCGAACCCGCGCAAGCCGATCTCCGAGACGATCATCGCGGGCGCTTTCCCGAAGGCGTAGGACGTTGACGGCATTCCGCGCCAGAAAGGAGGATCGATGAAGTCGCTATGTCTGTCGTTGGCTGCAGCCTGTGCGATCGCGTCGATCCTGCCTGCCGCCGCCGATCCGGGCGTCACCGACACGAGCATAAAGCTCGGCAACACCATGCCCTATTCCGGCCCCGCATCGGGTTACAGCACCGTCGGCAGGACCGCAGCCGCCTATTTCAGGATGGTCAACGACAAGGGCGGCATCAACGGCCGCACGATCGAATTCCTCAGCGCGGACGACGCCTACGCGCCTCCCAAAGCGGTCGAACAGACCCGCAAGCTCGTCGAGCAGGACGAGGTGTTTGCGATGGTCAGCTCGCTCGGCACGCCGGGCAACGTGGCCGTGCAGAAATATCTCAACACGAAGAAGATCCCGCAATTGTTGCCGCTCAGCGGCGCGAGCCGCTGGAACGACCCCAAAACCTTCCCGTGGACGACCGGCGCGCAGCCGAACTACCAGACCGAAGGCGCGATCTATGCGCGCTGGATTCTGCAAACCAGGCCGGATGCGAAAATCGCCCTGATCGCGCCGAACGACGATGTCGGACGCGACTATCTGAAGGGCTTCCGGTCCGGACTTGGACCGAAGGCCGGGCAGATCGTCGCGGAAGCGCTCTACGAAACGACCGACCCGACGATCGACTCACAGGTCGTCGCGTTCAGGAACGCCGGCGCGGATGTCTTCTTCAATGGCGGCACGCCGAAATTCGCGGCGCAGGCTCTGAAGAAGACCGTCGAGATCGGCTGGACCCCGCAGATCATCCTCCCGACGATCTCCAATTCGGTCGCGACGGTCCTCAAGCCGGCGGGTCTGGAGACCGCGAAGGGCGTCGTCACGGGGGCCTATCTCAAGGATCCCACCGACAAGGCATGGGACGACGATGACGGCATGAAGGCCTTTCGCGCCTTCATGAAGACCTACTACCCCGGCGGCGATCCCGACGACAGTTTCAATGTCACGGGCTACACGTTCGCGCGGATCGCCGCGATCGCCTTGCAGAACGCCGGCCGCGATCTGACGCGGGAGGGACTCATGAAGGCGATGCACTCCCTCCATGACGTGACGCTTCCGACGCTCCTGCCCGGCATCAAGGTGAACACGAGCGCCGACAATGTCGTCCCCATCCGCCAGTTGCAGATGGCGCGGTTCGACGGCGCATCCTGGGTTCTCTTCGGCGACGTTCTCGGCGAATGAGCGGCTCGTTCGCGCCGGATCTGCTCACCGGCAAACGCATCCTCGTCACGGGCGGCGGCAGCGGCCTCGGCAAGGCGATGGGCCGGCGCTTCCTCGAACTCGGCGCGTCGCTGGTCATCTGCGGGCGCACGCCGGCGCGGCTCGAAGCGACGGCGGACGAATTCGTCCGAGAGCTCGGCGCGAGCATCGAAATGGAAGTCTGCGATATCCGCATTCCCGACGCCGTCGATGCGATGATGGAGCGCGTCTTCGCGGCCGGGCCGCTCGACGGCCTCGTCAACAATGCCGCCGGCAATTTCATCGCGCAGACGCACCGCCTCTCGCCGCGCGCGATGGACGCGGTGCTCGGCACGACCCTGCACGGTCCCGCCTATTGCACGGTCGCCTGCGGCCGGCGCTGGATCGAGGCGAAGCACCGCGGCGTCGTCCTGTCGATTCTCACGCTTTCGGCGCTGCATGGCGCGGCCTTCACCGTACCGTCCGCAATGGCAAAGGCGGGCGTCGATGCGATGACGAAGAGTCTCGCAGTCGAATGGGGACCGCATGGCATCCGCCTCGTCGCCATCGCGCCGGGCCCCTTCCCGACCGAAGGCGCGAGCGCGCGCCTGACGCCGGCCGGCGGGCAGATGGCGCCGACCGCGAGCGTGCCGCTGGGACGCGTCGGCGCGCATCGCGAGCTTGCCGATCTCGCGGCCTTTCTCGTTTCCGATCTCGCCGGTTACATTACCGGCGAGACGATCGTCATCGACGGCGGTCAACGCTGGCTCGGCGGGTCCCGCCCCGGCGTCGGCGAGATGCTGCGCTGGACGGATGCAGATTGGGACAGACAGCGCGAGACCATCGCGCAGGCAACGCGGCGCTAGACTGCGCACAGGGAGACCGACGTGGACGATACGGCGCGGATGCTCGTCGACACCGCCGAGCGATTGTTCGAGACCCATTGCCAGAAGGACGTGCTGATCGCGGCCGAGACCGGCGAATGGCCCGCAAAACTCTGGAACGCCGTCGAGGAAGCGGGGCTGACGCTGGCGCTCGTGCCGGAAGACGCCGGCGGCGTCGGCCTGTCCGCGTCCGATGCGCTGGCTGCGCTGCGTGTTTCGGCGCGGCATGCAGCGCCCATCCCCCTTGCGGAGACGCTGCTGGCGTCGTGGCTTCTGTCGCAGGCGGGATTGCCGGTGCCGTCCGGGCCGCTCACGGTTGCACCCGTCGCGTCCGGCGATAGTCTCGCCGTCACGAAATCCGGGAGTGGGATGAGGCTCGATGGCCTCGCGCGGCGCGTCCCGTTCGCGCGGCATGTCTCGCATGTCGTCGCTCTGGCCGAGGATGACGACGGGCATGCGCATGTCGCCATCGTCGAGCGGGACCGCTGCACGATGGCGCAAGGCGCGAATGTCGCGCGCGAGCCGCGCGACACGATCGAGGAGGTGATCGAACCGTACCTCATCCAGCTCGGCCTCGTCGCGAGGACGGCGCGGGGGCGGTGCCTGAACGGGCGCGGCTGGACGCATCTGGGGCTGCCTATGCCGGAGGGCGGGCAGGCGGGTCTGTTCGATGGGTGACCACAGAGCAACAAGCCGTCATCCCAGCGAAGGCTGGAATCTCACTTCTGCTAACGAAGCGTCGGAAACAAAAGACCCCAGCTTCCGTTGGGATGACGGAAGAAATCCGACAGTCCGCTTCCCACCCTCGATCGCAGTCCCA
>ERZ500994.545-NODE-545-length-11265-cov-14.638091_pt1 | contig 11265 bp, 9 predicted proteins | sample MGYA00248878_ERZ500994 | MGnify/ENA primary metagenome ERZ500994 (study PRJEB25958, sample SAMN03398533) | human skin metagenome | study: EMG produced TPA metagenomics assembly of the Human Skin Microbiome Metagenome (human skin metagenome) data set. | reverse complement strand
GAGCCCCAGATCCCCCCACTGCGTCGCCTCTGACATGCTTCGATCATACGTTCGATAGGGGCTGATGGGAACCCCCTGAACCCCTGTGGATTCAACGGATTCTCATGGACCGACTGTGCGACCGTCGGGCGGGAACATACCCGCGTGGGGTATAGGTTCACTGAGTATGAGCACCGACCACACGAAGCACCACGAGCAGGCGGAGCCCGGCCACGAGTCCCACGAGCATTCTGGGCACATGGGGCACGCGGGCCACGGGGACCACGTCGCGCAGTTCCGCCGGCTCTTCTGGATCATGCTCGTGCTGGGCGTGCCGGTCGTCGGCTTCGACGCGATGTTTGCCGACCTCATCGGCTTCGACCTGCCGCACGGCGGCTGGACGACGTGGATCTCTCCGGTCATCGGCACCGTGATGTACGCCTGGGGCGGGCGCCCCTTCCTCACCGGCGCCGTCGACGAGATCCGCTCCCGCAAGCCCGGGATGATGCTGCTCATCGCGCTGGCGATCACCGTCGCCTTCGTCTCGTCGTGGGGCGCGAGCCTCGGGCTGCTGCACCACGAGCTGAGCTTCTGGTGGGAGCTGGCCCTGCTCGTCGTCATCATGCTGCTCGGCCACTGGATCGAGATGCGCTCCCTGGCCCAGACCACCTCCGCCCTCGACTCGCTCGCCGCGCTGCTGCCCGACGAGGCCGAGCGCGTGGAGGGCGACGAGATCGTGACGGTCCCCCCTTCGTCCCTGGCGGTGCGTGACGTCGTCGTGGTCCGGCCCGGCGCATCCGTGCCCGCTGACGGGCGGGTCGTCGAGGGGTCGGCGAGCATCGACGAGTCGATGGTCACCGGCGAGTCGCGCACGGTGCGTCGCGAGGTCGGCGACACCGTCGTCGCGGGCACCGTCGCCACCGACTCCGGCCTGCGGGTCGAGGTGAGCGCGACCGGCGACGAGACCATGCTCGCCGGCATCCAGAAGCTCGTGACCGAGGCCCAGGCCTCCTCCTCCCGCGCACAGCGCATCGCCGACACCGCCGCAGCCTGGCTCTTCTGGTTCGCCCTCGGGGCCGCGATCATCACGGCGGTCGTGTGGACGCTGCTCGGCATGCCCGACGACGCGGTCGTGCGCACCATCACCGTCCTCGTCATCGCCTGCCCCCACGCACTCGGCCTGGCGATCCCGCTCGTTGTCTCGATCGCGACCGAGCGCGCCGCTCGCGCAGGCGTGCTCGTCAAGGACCGCCTCGCGCTGGAGTCGATGCGCACGGTCGACACGGTGCTCTTCGACAAGACCGGCACGCTGACGCGCGGCGAGCCCACGGTCACCGGCATCGAGGCCCATGGGCGTGACGAAGGGGAGGTCCTCGCGCTGGCAGCGGCCGCAGAGGCCGACAGCGAGCACCCGCTCGCCCGGGCCATCGTCGGCGCGGCCGAGCGCCGCGGGCTGACGGTGCCGTCCGCGAGCGGCTTCACCTCGTCGCCGGCGGTCGGGGTCAGGGCCGAGGTCGGCGGCGAGACCGTCGAGGTCGGCGGCCCCTACCTGCTCGAGCAGCACTCTCTCGGTGAGTTGCCCGTCGCCGACGCCTGGCGGGAGGAGGGCTCGATCATCCTCCACGTCCTCGCCGACGGTGACGTGATCGGGGCGCTGCGCCTCGCCGACGAGATCCGCCCCGAGTCCCGCGAAGCCGTCGACGCGCTGCACGCCGTCGGCGCCCAGGTCGTCATGATCACCGGCGACGCGCAGGCGGTCGCCGAGTCCGTCGGCGCCGAGCTCGGCATCGACCGCGTCCTCGCCGGCGTGCGTCCGCAGGACAAGGCAGTCCAGGTCGCGCAGCTGCAGGACGAAGGGAGGAAGGTCGCCATGGTCGGCGACGGCGTCAACGACGCCCCAGCCCTCGCGCAGGCCGACGTCGGCCTCGCGATCGGCGCGGGCACCGACGTCGCGATCGGCTCTGCCGGAGTCGTGCTCGCCAGCTCCGACCCGCGCTCGGTCCTGTCGGTCATCGACCTCTCGCGCGAGACCTATCGCAAGATGAAGCAGAACCTCTGGTGGGCTGCCGGCTACAACCTGCTGTCCGTGCCGCTGGCCGCCGGCCTGCTCGCCCCGGTCGGCTTCGTCCTGCCGATGAGCGTCGGCGCGATGCTGATGTCGCTCTCGACGATCGTCGTCGCGCTCAACGCGCAGCTGCTGCGGCGGCTGGACCTGGCACCCGAGCGGAGCGCGGCGAAGCTGCGCGGCTGAGCGCACACACCCGTGGCCAGCCCGAGAGGGCAGGGAGTCAGACGGCTGTGGCCCTCGGCAAGGGGCTCGGGTGGTCTCGACGCGTGATCCACGCAGCAGCGCAACACCCGCGAGCAGGACACCGATGCCCGACCACGCACCTCCGGCGCCCTCCCGGACCTCTCCGGCTAGCGTCGAGACCATGAGCATCCCCACGATCACCCTGAACAACGACGTGACCATCCCGGCTCTCGGTTTCGGCGTCTTCCAGACCCGGCCGGACGAGACGATCGCTGCGGTCGAGACGGCGCTGCAGACGGGCTACCGGCACATCGACACGGCCGCCGCCTACGGCAACGAGCGCGAGGTCGGCGAGGCGATCCGCCGGTCCGGTCTCGCCCGCGACGAGGTCTTCGTCGAGACGAAGATCTGGATCAGCGACTACGGCTACGACGAGACGCTGCACTCCTTCGACAAGAGCGCCGGCAAGCTCGGCGTCGAGCAGATCGACCTGCTGATCCTGCACCAGGCGCTGCCGGGCGAGTTCGACACGACGATCGGCGCCTACCGAGCGCTGGAGCGGCTGCTCGCCGACGGCAGGGTGCGCGCCATCGGCGTCTCGAACTTCATGCACGAGCACCTCGACCGGCTCCTCGCGGAGACCGAGGTCGTGCCGGCCGTCAACCAGATCGAGGTGCACCCGTACTTCCGCCAGTCGGCGCTGCTCGACCGCAACAACGAGCTCGGGATCGTCAGCCAGGCGTGGTCCCCGATCGGCGGCATCACCTTCTACCGCGACTCCGGCCACACGAGCACCCTCGAGAACGAGACGATCCGCTCGATCGCGGACGCACACCGCAAGACTCCCGCGCAGGTCATGCTCGGCTGGCACCTGCAGCAGGGCCGCCAGGTCATCCCGAAGTCCGTGACCCCCGCGCGGATCGCCGAGAACTTCGACGTCTTCGACATCGAGCTCTCCGAGACCGAGCTGGCCGCCATCGACGGCCTCGACACCGGCAAGCGCGGTGGCCCCGAGCCGGAGGACATCACGCTGGAGGGCTTCGGCCGGGAGATCCCGGAGGCATGATGGGCCGCGTGGCCCATGAGAGACAGACATCCCGCGTGCTCGCGCACGCGGGATGTCCTTGATCCGCATCACCTGCGGTCAGCGGGCAGCGCAATCGATGCAGGTCCGCGCCGTGGGTCGCGCCTCGAGCCGACCCGCCGAGATGGGGCGACCGCACCGCTCGCAGGTGCCGTAGTCGCCTGCGTCGAGGCGGGCCAGAGCAGCGTCGATCTCGCGGAGGTGCTCGCGGGCCTGCCGAGCGAGCGCATCGACCTGCGAGCGCTCGAAGGCGATCGTCGCCCCCTCCGGGTCGTGCTCGTCGTCGGCGTTGCTCCCCTCGCTGGCCTCGACGAGCGCGTCGAAGTCGCCGGTGAGGGTCGCGAGACGAGCGAGGGTCTCCCTTCGATCGGCGTCGAGAAGTGTCCGTGGGTCAGGCATCCACGCATCATGGCACCCGCCCTCTACAGGTCGGCGGGCTGCCCCCGGAGGTGGGGTCGGGTGGGGAGCTTCGACGCCAGGACGTCAAGCTTCTCGAGCTGGCGCAGCGCCGCATCCGTGGGTCACCGGCCACTAGTCCTGGGCTTCGCCGAGGCGCGCTTCGGGCGTGAGCTCGCCCCTGAGACCGCCGCCGGTCGCAGCCCGGGCAAGAGCGCGACCCAGCGCAGGTGCCTGCTTGAACAGATTGTGACCGGCCACAAAAAAGACAGAGCCTGCCTCCCACACGGCCACGCCGTCCTCGCTCCAGGGGAGGTCGGTCACCCAGCAGTGAAGGAAGTCGCGCGGCTCTGGGTGGAGACCGGGCAGCGCCCGCGTCACGTATTCGCGTGCGCGTTCGTCCAGCGATCGAATCGCCGCAGGGTCGATGAACGTTCCGTCGTCGCGGACGCCGACGGTTTCGCTGAGTCCGACCGAATACCTGCTGTTGCCCGGTAGCGGCGTCGCGTACACGCCGACTTCGCCGAAGACGCCGCTGCTGTCCTGCAGGCACGCGACTCGTGCCGGGGCGGCGGCTTTCACGTCGAAGGTCAGCCGGACGTGTGCGGCAAGGCGAACCGGCAGCGACAGGCCGACGCTGCGGGCCAGGCGGGCGGTTTCGCGGCCGGCGCACACGACGACCTTGGAGTAGACAGCCCGGTCGGTGACGCTGCGCACCTCGACCGTCCCATCGGCGCGGGGATCGATGGAGATGACCTCTGCGGTGGTGACGGCATCTGCGAGGGCACCCGCGAGTGCCGTGATCGCGGTGCGGGTGCGGATCGCGCCACCCGACTCGTCGAGCACCGCTGGCCCCGAGTACCCAGCGAGCAGCGGCATTCGCTGGGCGAGCTCGGCTGCATCGATCTCGTGCACTTCCACGCCACCGACCTGGTCGAGCACCCGCAGCCGCTCCAAGGCGCTGTCGCCGATCGCCACGACACCGTCTGAAGAGACCAGCTCGACGTCGAAGTGTTCGGCCCACTCATCCCATACGCCGCGGCTTTCGCGCGCGAAAGCGACGAGTCGCGGGTCGTCGTGGGCATGCCGGAAGATCCGCGACTCGCCTGCGGACTGACCCGTTCCGGGCACACCGGCCTCGTACAAGCGCACCGGAACGCCCTGCTCCCGCAGCGCGTACGCCGTCGACAGACCGACGATCCCGCCCCCGATCACTGCTACCTCGGGTGAACGCGTCGTGGCAACGTCGTCGTCAGTTCCTGTCATCGCGGTTCCTCGATCTGTTAGGGATGTGCAATAGGCCGCAAGAGAAGGGGCCGCTGCCACGACGTCAACGGACTGTGTCAGCCCGAAGTCACCGCGCGCAGCGACCCCTCATCTCTGGGTCAGTACTCCCGGTCTGTGGTGTCAGGCAGGAAGTTTGGAGCCCAGCACGTCGAGCTTCTCGATCGTCGGTTCGGAGAACAACGCGCCGGTCTGCTCGCCGAGAGCTGCCGCAACAGCGCCGGACAGGTGAGCGTCACGTCCGGCGTCATCGGGGAACACGTCGAAGATCCCGAAGGAGGAGGGCCCGAGGCGGATCGCGAACCACGCGGTGGTCGCCGGCTCTTCCTCAACGAGCGCACGGCCGCTGTCAAGGAACTCCTTCACGTCGTCCTCCTTGCCGGGCAGCGCGTCGAACCTGACCAGCAGTCCCTTGGTCACACTCATGACTTCCCCCCTTCCGTTGTCGAGGTGCCCTCGAGTTGGGACACGATCGCCGCGGAGAACGCCGGCAGGTCCTCCGGCGAGCGGCTGGTGATGAGGTTCTTGTCGACCACGACCTCCCCGTCAACGACGTTCGCGCCGGCATTACGCAGATCCGTGCGGATGCTCGGGAAGGACGTCAGGGTGCGACCGGTGGCCACGCCGGCCTCGATCAACGTCCACGGTCCGTGACAGATCGCCGCCACCGGCTTGCCGCTCTCGACGAAGTCCCGGACGAAGGCGACAGCGTCCTCGTCGAGCCGGAGCTTGTCGGGGTTCACCGTGCCGCCCGGAAGCACCAAGGCGTCGTAGTCGGCCACCGAGGCCTCAGCCACCAGCCCGTCGACGGCGAACGTCCCCACCGGATCCAGGTCGTTCTCGCGGGCCTGGATCTCGCCCTCATCGACCGAGAGGACCTCGGTCCGGGCGCCGGCCTTGTCCAGAACCTCGCGGGGTTGCTCGAGTTCGACGCGCTCGACCCCGTCCGCGGCGAGGATCGCGACTCTCTTGCCCTGCAGATCTGCTGCCATGTCAGTTTGCCTTCTTTCCGTCGGACATACCCGGCTTGATGACGACCTTGGTCCAGCCCTCGGACCTGGAGTCGAAGTTCCTGTAGGCGTCGGCGGCCTGGTCCAGCGAGATCTCGTGGGAGATGATCCAGGACGGCTTCGCCTTGTCGGCCGCGATCAGGTCACGCAGCCGGCGGTTGTACTTCTTGACCGGGCACTGACCGTTGCCCATGGTCTGTCCCTTGAACCAGTGGGTGCCGAAGTCGATGGCCGCCTTGCCCTGCTTGGCCAATTCGCCCTTGGCCCCCGGGTCCTCGGGGACGAACACGCCGACGGTGCCGATCCCGCCGGTAAAACGCACCGAGTTGATGAGCATGTTCAAGGTGGCAGCCGGGTCTTCGTTCCCCTGCGGGTCGTGGGCCTGGTAACCCACGCACTCGCAGCCACGGTCGGCTCCGAGCCCCATGGTCTCGTCCAGCACAGCCTGCACGGGGTCGGTCTTGGAGTCGTCGATGGCGATCGCTCCGATCTGCTCGGCCAGCGCGAGCCGGTCGGGGTGGCGATCGACCACCATGACCTTCGCGGCGCCCTTGATCGTCGCGGACAGCGCAGCCATCAGACCCACCGGACCGGCTCCAGCGATCACGACGCTGTCGCCCGGGATCACACCAGCCATCTCGGTGGCGTGGTAACCGGTGGGGAAGATGTCGGAGAGCATGACGTAGTCATTCTCCTTCTCCTCCGCGTCCTCGCCCAGGCGCAGTGCGTTGTGGTCTCCGAAGGGCACCCGGAGCAGCTCGGCCTGGCCGCCGCCGTACGGGCCCATCTCTGCAAAACCGTAGGCCGCACCGGCGGCAGACGGGTCAGGCTGGGTGGTGAGGCAGTAGTTCGTGAGCCCGCGCTCGCAGTTCTTGCAGAACCCGCACGAGATGTTGAAGGGCAGCACGACCCGGTCGCCGACCTGGACCTTCTCCACGCCCTGACCGATCTCCACCACCTCCCCCATGTTTTCGTGGCCGAAGGTGCGGCCCTCCTCGAAGGAGGTCCGTCCCTCGTACATGTGCAGGTCCGAGCCGCAGATATTGGTCGTTGTCATCCTGACCAGCACATCGGTGGGGCGCTCGATCTTCGCGTCCGGAACATCCGTGACCGCGACATCCCTGGGCCCCTGATAGACGACAGCCTTCATGGCGAGTCTCCAATGGTTGTGCGTGGTGAACTTCTGACTCCTTCACACTCACAGCGCGTCATGGCCGAGTCAAGCGCGTGTCACCGAACCCGACATGCCGACCGGACTTCCCCTAGCCTGCGGACGTGGGCCCCACCGATACGGACCGTCCGCGGTGGCGGCACGTCATGCCCCCCGCGGTCGCGATGGTGCTCGCCGTCGTCGTGGTCGCCGAGATCGCCTGGGCCGCCTTTGTCCTCGCGGGGTCCGACGACCTGCGTCCGCACGCCGTGCCCGCGGTGGTCGCCGCCGACCCGGTCGTCGCCGAGAGCGTGGCCCGGCAGTACGACGACCTGCCGGGCGACCCCTTCGACCTGCGTGCGGTGACCAACGAGGACACGGCACGCGCGGCACTCGACGACGGGTCTGCGCGGGCCGCGCTCATCGTCGATCTCGAGGGGTCCGTCGACCGCCTGCTGCTCGCCTCGGCCAACGACGACACCCTCGACGCGGCGATTCGCGACCGCGCCGAGCAGACCGACGAGAGTCTTGGCCGCACCGTCCACGTCGAGACCGTCGGCCCCGCTGACGCCGACGAGCGAAGGGAGGCCGCCCGCCTTGCCGTCGCACTCGCCCTGCTCTTGGGGGTCCTCCTCGCGGTGGGCACGAGCCTGCGCGACGGGCCGGTGTCCCGCACCCACCTGCGCGCGCTGCGCCGGACCCTCGTCATCGGCTCCGCCTCCGTCGTCGGCGGGGCGCTCATCGGTGTGCTCGTGATGCGCGGCAGCTGGGTCGAGGTGCTCGTGGCGGCCGCCGTCGCCGGAGCGGCCGCGGTCTCGACCATCGCGCTCGAAGCACTCTTCGGGTGGGCGGGTCTCGGGCTGGTGGTCGTCGCCTTCTTCGCCACGGGCGCACCGGTGCTCGCCCGGGTCGACCCCTATCTCGTCGGCGAGCCGTGGGCGAGCCTCGCCGGACTGGGGGTACCGGGCGCCGGCGTCGACACCGCGACCGCGGTGACCCTGCGGGGCGAGCTCGCCGTCGGACCGGTCGCAGTGCTGCTCGTGTGGATCGCGACCTCGCTGCTCGTCGTCGTCCTCGCCGGATCGGTGCGGCGCCGCTACGCCGTGCCCGAGCCGGTCGGCGACGAGTCGCTGCGGGACCTGAGCGGGGTCAACGCGTGGCGGGTGCGGGTCCTCGGCGTCGTTGCGCCGCTCACCGCAGCGATGCTCACGCTCGCCGTCGTCGTGCCCCGCGCCGAGGCGGCCACCCCGCGCCCCGTGGCCTCGCTCGCCGCGACCGCGGACTGCGTCGCCTCCGGGTCCGTGACCTCGGTCGACGACCTCAATCGGATCGCCGGCCTGCGCGGGACCGACGACTTCCGCGGGGGTGACGTCGGCGCCGACGCACTCCTGCAGGACGGCCGGCGGCTGTGGCTCTTCGGCGACACGCTGCGCGGCGGGCAGGCGGGGCCGACCTATGTCCGCAACTCGATGCTCGTCGCCGACGACCGGTGCCTGCGTGCCGTCCTGCCGAAGTCCGGCGGCGCCCTCATCCCGGACCGAGCGGGCAGCGGGGACAACCCCGTCGGCTACTGGCCGATGTCGACGATCGTCGACCGCCGCACGGGCTACGACCTCGTCTACGTCACGACGCAACGGGTGCAGACGACAGGGTCCGACGCCTTCGGCTTCCAGAACCTCGGGCTGTCGATCGCCGTCTTCGTCGTCCCCGCCGGTGCGACCCCGCAGCTCATCGAGCAGCGCGACATCGGCGCCGACCGCTCTGGCCGCGAGCACCCGACGTGGGGTGCCGCCACCGCGCTCGTCGGCAGCGGCACGGACCGGTGGGTCTACGTCTACGGCACCGCCAACCCGGGCTCCGACAGGGCGTGGGGGTACTCCCTTCGCGTCGCGCGGGTGCGGCCCGACGACCTGCTGAACCAGTCGCGCTGGCGCTACTGGGATGGCAGCGGGTGGTCCCGCTCGCAGGCTGACGCGATCGAGATGATCGCGGCGCGTGACGGGGTCTCGCAGACGCTCAGTGTCTTCACTCGCGGCGGGCGCTGGTATGCCCTGAGCAAGCGCAACGACCTGCTCGGCAGCGACATCACCGTGTGGACCGCGAACTCCCCCACCGGGCCGTGGTCATCGGGCACCGCGGTCGCCAAGGTGCCGAAGGGAGAGACCGGCCAGGTGCGCTACATGCCGCTGGCGCACCCCTCGCTCTTCCCGCAGGCCGGGAGCGTCGTCGCGTCGTACAGCACCAACGACACCAACAGCGAGCGCGTGGTCGAGGACCCGCTGCGGTACCGGCCGCACTTCGTCCGGGTCACGCTGCCCAGGTGACCCGGCCCGGCGCCTCGACCCCGCCCCAGACGCCCGAGTCGAGGTCAAGGCGCCCGGGGAGCAGCGGAAGAGGGCACTGAGGTAGGTGACCGACACCCTCAGAGGCGCCGAGCTGACGCAGAGGCTGCTCGTCGTGCTCGCGGCTGACCACGTCGGGGCGGTCCGCGGACCGCAACGGCACCCCTTCGCCGCTAGCGTGGACGCCATGGACATGATCAGGGGAGATCAGATCGCTGCCGAGGGGCTCACCGACTGGCGCAAGCTCGCCCAGGGGCTGCACGCGAGGTATCGGGTCGAAGGCTTCGGGGAGGCCGCGCGGTTCGTCACGGCCGTCGGCGCAGGGGGCGACGACCCCGGTCATCATCCGCGCGTGCGGATCGGGGAGGGTGTCGTCGACCTCGAGGTCGTCAGCCAGGACGTGGTCTACCGCGACGACGAGGACGGGTCGGAGCTGCACGGGATCGAGTGGGTGACGCAGCGCGACGTCGACCTCGCGCGCCGGATCACGCAGATCGCCGCCGAGCTCGGGCTGACCGCGGACCCGGCTGGCGTGAGCGAGGTCGAGCTCGGGCTCGACGTCACGGACTCCGCGAAGGTCGCGCCCGTGTGGGCCGCGCTGCTCACCGGCGACCCGCAGTCGCAGGGTCGCGGGACGCCGGGCGACGAGATCCGGGACGCCGACGTGCGCATCCCCAACCTGTGGTTCGGGGAGGTGGACCCGGAGGGTGGGGGCGGTCAGCGATTCCACCTCGAGGTCTACGTGGCCCCCGAGCAGGTCGAAGGGAGGGTCGCCGCGGCCGTCGCGGCCGGCGGCGAGGTCGTCGACGACAGCCAAGCGCCCGGCCTCACGGTCATCGCCGACCCCGAGGGCAACCGGGGCGTTCTGTGCGCCGACATGTCGGCGGCTCCGGCCTGATCGGTCCTTAGATGTGTCGCTGAGTGTCCGCTCGACATTCCTCACCCTCAATGAGGTTGACTGTTGTTCACTGAGGCAACGGTCAAGGCGCGCGCCTCGGCCGACTCTCGGAGGAGATTGGATGTCGAGATCGAGTCCAGACTGCACACGACACGCGGCCAACTTTGCATAGGTTCGGCCCACAGGGCGCCATCGTCCAATGAAGGCCTCGCGGGCCTGCGGACCCGGATACGACCCATTCGTCCGCTGCAGCAGCTACCGACTTTCACCTATTCGAGCAGCAGTCCCTAAACACTGCCCGGAGCCGCTTATACAAACTAGGACCCCTCTCTACATTTAGATGTCGGGAACTATCGCGGACCACACACGACACGCGGCCTACTTTTGACAGATTCGTCATGCGGGCGGCCGCGCGCAAGGTAGCCACAGGCACCCACTCGCGGCCGTTGCAGCAATCTGAGTGCACCCACTCATGGGTGGTCCCCCGACAGGTGACGCGTTATCACGTCATTCCAGCCTTTCCGACCCCAGCGGATCCAACGACTCAGACCAATAGTCGTATAGGCACTGACGGTCTGGCTCCGGGTCTCCCTCATAGTCGGCGCCCACCTCCCCCGTGACACCGTTCACCACGAGGGGGCAAGCGAAGGTTTGAATCGCCCCGGCGTGTCCGGAGGCTCCGTTCCTTGGGAAGGATGGAGTCATGTCAGGGAGTACATCGAAGAGGTATCCGGCCGAGCTGCGTGAGCGGGCGGTACGGATGGTCGCCGAGGTCCGGGCCGAGCACGAGTCGGAGTGGGCCGCGATGAGCCGGGTTGAAGCGCCCCAGGTATCGCGCCGCATCCTTGTGAGTTGGAAGGATGCGAACCAT
>ERZ500994.544-NODE-544-length-11269-cov-5.354289_pt1 | contig 11269 bp, 22 predicted proteins | sample MGYA00248878_ERZ500994 | MGnify/ENA primary metagenome ERZ500994 (study PRJEB25958, sample SAMN03398533) | human skin metagenome | study: EMG produced TPA metagenomics assembly of the Human Skin Microbiome Metagenome (human skin metagenome) data set. | reverse complement strand
CCTCGTCCTCATAGTCGCAGTACGGGAAGTACTTGTAGATCGTCAGGTTGCCCTCGTCGTCGTGCTCGGCGCTGTAGGCGCCGAGGATCGTCTCGGAGGGAACGCGGTCCGTGAACTGCTGGTCCACGTTTCGGTAGTCCAGGGCGACTGTGACGTCCATCTCCGCGTGAGCGGGACGTCGGAACGGCTTGCTGGGAAGGGACGGAATCAGTGGTGATGTTGACACGGGAGCCTCGTGGTGTGTGGAGGTGGTCGGTTCGGGTGGGGCGGTGCGTCTGGGTATAGTAGGCGGCGGGGCAGGGTCCGGGTAGGGCTAAGGGTTCTGGTTCCGTTTCAGGAGCTTGAGATACGCTCGGCCCTCGCCGCTGAGTCGATAGAACTGATCACCTCTGGGTCCGACCCGCTCTATCAGCCCGAGAGCATCTAAGCTCTGGATGGTGTCTATCTGGGAGGCGATGTAGGGCGCGTGAATCCAGGTCGTGTCGGTTCTGTGAAGAGTTTCAGGGTCGCGGAAAGCTGACATGAAGAATCTCTCCTGAAGGGTGTGTTGCTCCGGGGACAGGGACCGGCTCAGCGCGAGCTGCTGCTCTCTTCTCCTTCTCATCGGAAGGAGTTCCCGCTCTCCGTTTATGGCCCGAAGGTGCTCCTGCTCCTCGCGTATTCTGAGCTCCTTCTCCCACTCGCTCGGTATCGGTCTCAGTGAGTGGGACAGCATCCGGTAGGCGGCCGTCACAGTAATGAAGACACTGGCGTTCTCGGAGTCAGGCATCTCAGGGACGTAGTATCCCGGGTGGATGACGCGGATCGTTCCGGCGTGTAATCCGTCGGTCGGGGTCAGCACTTCCCGGACACCCTTGAGCTTATATATCTTGATCAGGTCGCGGTTATTCACGCTAGAAAGACTCCTAATCAACGCTTAGCGCGTTCTCGTTTCGTCCGGCTACTCTTCTGAGTAGATGAATTCCGTATTGTCGATGGGTGGAATAGGGTTCTCGTGATCGTCGGGTTTCTGCCTAAACACGAGGGTGAGCGTCCCATTCTCGACTAGAGGTGGCTCGTCCAGCAGGAAATAGGGAGGATGCTCAGGGTCATAAGGAGTATCCTCCGGGACCCGAAGATGCGGCGGAGCCGTCGTCGCGGCGCAGTTTCGTCCGCCGACCAGGAAGGGGTTCTCCGACTTTCCGGGTCTGGTCTCCACCGAGAGGACTACGCCGAGTTGCGACTTCAGGGAACGAAGTCGGCGACAGGACAACTTCACGTCAAGGGGGTTCATGCCCCTCGGCGTAATCAAGGAGGTGTGCAGCAGGGAGGGAGCGATCCGAACGAGCCCGCTCGGAGAGATGATGGCGTGAGTCGCCTCCGGTCTCGTGGGGCGACGCTTGTGAATGAACTGTCTGCGTTCCTGCTGTAAGGTGGGGCGGCCGAGCCTCTTCTCCAGGCTAAAGCCCGTGAAGTAGTCGTCGTAGAACTCGGGTAGCTCCAGTATCGCGAAGAGGCCTCCGAGGTCCGGGTCGCACGGCTGCTCCAGGCCGAAGACACTGTGAGAGTGCTTCTTTCGCTGAATCTCAGTCTCGCGCCCGTAGCTGATGACGTGACCGTCCTCGCCGACGTCCATCTTAATGGAGTTCACCTTCCGCTCCGTGAAGAGGTTCAGGTCTCCGGGTGAGAACAGCATCTCACTGAACTTCTTCAGCGTCCTGGCGCCTAGATCATCATCGCCGTACTGGTCCTCGTCAGGTGCGTCTGGGGAGGAGGCGCATATCACGGAAGCCTTTCCGGTCGTGACGTATCCCAGTCGGCTGTGAATGTTCTTTCCCTTGGAGTCGATCGTCTTCTTGCGCGTTCTACCGAGTCTCGGATTCACGATGCCCGCCTTCTCGTAGCGAGCGTTCCGCTCCAGGAGCTCTCGGGCGCGCTCGGCGAGAGTGTCGGCGTCCTGCAAGTTCATTCGGAATCTGTTCGTTCCCCTGCGCGTGGCCGTTCTCCATCCCTGAACGCGCGAGCGCTCAGTGTCAGGCGACAACCAGAGCGCGACGAACACTCTGGCTTTCTCGCGATCCTCAGTTAGTCGCTCCTCCCTGTCCCGGCTGACGTACTCGACACCCTCTAGTTGAGTCAACGTCAGGTTCGGAGCTAGAATCGGCAGTGCTCTGTATCGCGGGTCGTTCGACTCGTCGTAAAAGAGATCCTTCGACCGCTCGTTCTCGTGGGAGACTATGTAGAATGGAGCGTACAGAACCGAGTATCCCGCCCTGTTCACCCAGGACGCTCGTTCTGCGCCTCGACGGCGCTTCTTCTCGTACTCTCGAGTGGCGGCGGGGTGCTGAACGACGTTCGACTCGGGGCTGGGCTTTCTCAGCGGAGGGAGGATGACCACCTCGTTTCGGTTGAAGAGGCTCTCACCGAGGAAGCTGTACACGGACTCGGATACGAACGAGCTCATGTGGGGAGTTCGGGATATAAGCTCGCTGGTGTCCCTGAACGCGCGGAGGCTGAAGAATATCGGCGGCTCGCCGGTTCGGGCTCCCTCGGGATGGCCGGTCAGGGGTATGTCTAGGACGAAGTCTTGGACGAGGGACTCTCGCAGGAAGTTGAGGTCATCCTCGCTCTGGAAGTACTCGGGCATCAGTTACTTATCGCCTCTTGGAGTTCGCGGTCTATATAGGCACGGCGCGGTGTCAATGTTTAGTAAGGGATTATCCGAGGGAGGTAATCTGAGAGTTTTGGTCGTCTAAAACGGTCGTCGCTGGAGAGGTTAGGATGGTGGGTTTTGGAGGGTGGAGTGAGAGGTGTGGAGGGATGATTTGGGGTCGTCGCGGGGTGGAGGGTGGATCGTGGGGAGTGAGTCGTGGATGGTGGATCGTGGGTGGAGGGGGCAGATTCCGCGGGATGGGTGTCTCCAAACTTATTCCACCAAGCCAATCCTACCCCTTATAGGCACAGTGTAGTGTCAAGGATTAATAAACTCCCCAAAATGGCACTTATTAATCTTTGATTTGTACCTGTGCCTATACGGGGTAGGAATAGGGTGTAAGGGTAAGTTTAGTGATTTTTCGTCTAAAACGTCGTTTTGCGACGAAACTGGCTTCCGTCTGGATTAGGTCGCCGGCGGAGTCGTCCGGGGCTTGCTGGGGTTCGCAGCAAGATACTGTTCGGCCGTCACGATACGCTCCTTGGGATAGCAGATATGCGGCGGACAGGGCTTCGGTTTATGGCCTATCATGAGAGCAAAAACGGCCACCAAAATGAGCAGCGTCACGATGCCGCTGATTACCTTGAAAATACCCTCCATCTTAGTTCACCGGGCAGAGCATCAAACGGATAATGCTGGTGATGGAGTCGCGGCCCAGAACGATGCCGCTGTTAAGATATTCGTACTGGAGGTCACTGGCGCAGACGTCTCCGTAGACTACCGTTTCGGTGTCGAGCTGCCTGGACAACCATTGCCAGTCTGTATCTTCGACTGTACGCGTCTCGAACTGATAAACACCGCGATCAACGATTAGCGCGTCGCGGTTGAAGAAGAAAGCATGAACCTTGTAAACTCGTTTCGCCCACGGAGCATAAACAACCTCTGCCATGATAATACCCTAGATGCACTTAACTGGGACAGCGTTGGCCGCTGCCTGCCCTATATGTAACGCGCCCCGCGTGTGATGTGCCACGCGCAAACCTCCGCTGGACAAGGCTTGACCACACAGATCGCCATTGTGATCGCAGGGCGCTTGCGATCTAGGCTGGGGCGTGGCTATATACAAGGGCAAGCGGGCTTGGCGGTCCGTTTAGCAGCAACAGTGTCCACAGGAGACCAACATGGTCAAGAACAACGAAAACACGAAAACCCAGAACGACGCCGGCGACAAGTCGACGCCTCCGGAATCGTCCACCAAGACCGGCGCTTCCACCTCCCACCAGTCCACGATGGACGCCGCCCGTGCCAAGCGCGCCGAGTCGATGTCGGTCGCCGGCAAGAAGGAGGCCGCCGCCGAGTCGAAGAAGGCTGACAAGAAGCCTGCCTTCGTCATCGACGAGAAGGTTCGCCAGAAATACATCGAGATGTCTGACGCCGATCTGCTGAAGGCCGCCGCCGACAAGGGCCTCCGCGCCGTCGACATCGCCAACGGCGACATCTACGAGCCGACCGGCAACACCACCGACTTCACCAACGGCCAGGACGTCAGCCGCTCCGCCGTGCGCTCGGCCGTCCTATACTTCCTGAACAGCCGTCCGAAGAAGCAGGCCCCGGTCAACGTGATCGTCGCCTACATGAAGCTGGTCGAAGGCGCTGCCTTCAAGGGCAAGTTCGACTTCGGCTACCTGACCACCAAGGACGGCGGTGACGGCAAGCGCGGCATGGTCGCCCGCAAGCTGATCCAGTTGGTCAAGCGCGGCGAGCCGGCGAAGAAGGAAGACGCTCCCGCCGAAGCCTAATCGCATCGGCGCCACTTCCCGGAGAGACGAGGAGGCTTGGGAAACCGAGCCTCCTTTCTTCTGTGTGACGACGAGGAGCTCGTCAAACGTGCTTAGCCGTGTAGAGCTGCGCTTTAGTTGGCCGGTGTAATGGTAAGGCGCGCCCGCACAGAGGCGCTGTAGAGCGCTTGAAATGGCATGATAAACCGGCCCCGGTGGCGGGCTAGGCCTGCCGCGCAGAAAAGCACTTTCGCAACCCTTCCTCGTTGCTTCCGAGAGAGCTTCCGGTGCTATATGACGGAGTACCGGAGGCGCTTGCGTGGCTGATCGAGATCCTTACAGAAAGATGATCAGCACTCGCTCTGCTGGAAAGGGGAGGATCATCACCCTCTACTGGTCACCCCTCAATCTACGACACGAGTTGGATTTCAGGGGCAAGACGATGCAGGTCTTCCGCGGAAGTAGGACCTATTCCCTGACTCTAGCTCGCGCCGAGGCGGATCGGCTCTGCATCGAGATACGTGACGGAGATACCGCGAAGCTGACGCTGCGGTGACAAAAGCCCGCTAGGCGCGAAGCCTGGACCAAGGCATTATGTATCCCTAAGCTGGCGCTGGGCCACGGAGATACGCTATGCGACACCGCAAGAGACACGATCCTTTTGATGAGCCCCACGAGCTGGACTACATCGAGGAGAACGATCTGTGGCTGGAGAAGCTCGATCTCAAGAACCGCGAGGATAGCGAGATCAACTGGCTCGCCGAGACCCACAGAATCTCGAGCAATCTCCGCGATATTCACTATCAGCTGAAGACTCTCGCGAACGCTTTCTACACGACCGGGAACGACCGAGTAGGCAACCAGCTGGAACTCGTCGCCCGGACGCTGGAGATCGAGGGTCGAAACGTCAGCACTCTCGCGAGCATCAAGATCACTGGCGATCTTCGCGACGCCGAAGCCGGGACCGCGAATATTCTTCAGGCGTTCGTCGGCGGTCTTCGCATCGCCGAGCGGGATGCCGAGTCTCAGAAGGAGAAGGCGTGATGGGCATCCACACACTCGGCGGCGTGAACTATCACACCATCCATCGAATCCACGTCGATCCCGCCGTGACTCCTCGCGGATGGTACGCTCGGTGGGAACTCCCCACGCGGAATGGCGGTCCGACTGAAGTGCAGATGCACGGAGACTGGCTTGGACCGTATCACGGTGAGATGCCTGCACTCGAAGCCTCTCGAGAGGACTTTGTGGGCTCAGCCGCGGAGCCGGTGAATACCGAGTTCGTCAATGACAGGTAGGACCGAGGTCGTATTCTCGATCAAGTCCTATCGTCTGCAGACTGCTCCGTTCACGGACAAGGCCGGAAAGGCGAGGGGATACTATATCCAGCGTCGCTCTCGAAATAAGAAGGGCGAGACAATCTGGAAAGACATCGTCTTCAAGGTCTCGTACTCGGAGGCTGCGGAGCTGATGAAGAAATACGCCCTCGAGGGAAAGAAGCCGCCCCGATAATCGGCCGCTGGCGGATAAGTACATCTCCCCTATGTTAAACCGCTACGCCGCACACTGGGTCCGGCCAGAATAAGGATATACTCCATGGTTGACGTCACCTCCACCGACTTCCATACCATCAGCATCACCGACGAACACGGAACCCGACAGGAGCACGTCACGCGATACAACGTCGCGGACCCGTCCGCCAACATCTATCGCAAGCAGCTCCAGGAACTCGTCGAGGAGCGCCGCCGTCGTGGCAAGAACGCTCTGCTCCGTCCCGCACTCGCCGGCGCTGTCTCGGCCTGCGACGAGTTCGCCTCCATCGAGCATCCGACGATGTCGAACCGTCAGCACTTCTCCATGTGCCTCAAGGGTGCGAAGCTGGACAAGGAAGACTGCGACCGCATCGCCGGCATCACGGACTACAACGATCGCATGGCCGCCCAGATGGAAGCCTGGAAGGCACGGAATCCCGGCGCGGTACTCGCCAGCGTCGGCTAAGGCTCCGCTCGGCCCTCAGACTCCAAGCTGCGCGCCGAGCGTGTAGGCAACCAGGAGCGGAGAGTGCAGGTCCTGGAGAGCGAAAGCCGGAAGAACCGTTCCTGCCCCAGTCTCTCCTGTCGACCTCCTGGGAGGGTCAGTCTCGCCCTGAGCCGAGGCTGACCCTTAATGCCTCCAAGGATATTATCCCGGTTGGTTCTGCGCCCGACCGGGGCATACTGTTCTTAAGGTGGCGCTGGGCCACGGGAGCAAAGAAATGCGCGAAGACGAACTTAAGATTGCGAAGTTCCTATTGGAACACGTGACCAAAGAGGGCCACTGTGTCGCTCTCTTCGACGAGGAGGGCTTCGTTGTGAAGTCCTTCGATCCGCGACATCTGCTCGGAAACATCGGTGATACCGAGGTTCAGCAGATCATGATCTACTCCATCGACCACGGCGCTGAACCCGAGGATCACTTCGGAACGGTCAGCCTCGTGTTCGGTAACGAGCCGGGTGTTCTGCTCTCCGACTACGGCACCTCGTCGAAGCTCCAGGGGGCATTCGACAAGCTGATGGCTCCCGTCTTCGAATATGCTCAGACCTTCGAGGAATAGCATGGAAGAGACATTCGAGGAGTTCATGCGCCGAGTTGATCGGCACCTCGTCTCTGTGAGCGGTATGTCTCACGATGACTTCACGGACGCGCTCTGGTATGATCTCTACGGAGACATGAAGGGAGTAACCGGGTCGGAGTTCACCTCCGCCGTCGACGAAACACTTGCGGACGCCGATGACGTCTACGCAGCAATACTGGGAGCCTGAGATGGAAAAGGTCCAAGAACTGAAGTTTCCGAAGCAGCGCGCGACTGTCCCACTCAGTGTCGTACTGAGCCAGACTGAAACTGGCTACGCGACGCATCTCCGTGACTACACCTTCCCAGGAAATCAGGGCAAGATGCACGGTCACTATTTCGACGACCTCATCAGTGCTCAGGTCGACTACGACAAGCGTTGCGAGACTCTGTTCAGCACTTGTCGCGCTCAGGGTCTGATTACTCAGCACACGCTGATCGGCTACCGGGCCTCCGCGGACAGTAGCCTGTGAAGAAACGCATCACCGACATACGACGGGCGAGAGAGCACTTCAGGAAGGTGTTCTCTATTCCCGTCGTGCTCGGTTTCAGACCCTCCACCTACTCGGAAACGACGGAGTTCGTTCGAACCGCCGGACCTCCGGACGAACGTGGCGTGAAGACAACCATCCGAACGAAAGTAGTCCGGGGACACTGTCGCGGAACGATGACCGACTTTGAGCTCCTGGTCTGCTGGAATCACCTCTCCGACGAAGAGGTCTTGGCAATCGTGAGGAACCGCGGTGAGAAGGTCCCTAGGTCTGAGTATCGCCCGATGGTGGGAGTAGCAGAGCAGGTCGCCCGACTACGCGGACTTCTCTAGGACACCCTGCTGCTTGTGATGAAGTGGGACCGGGCTATACTTATCACAAGGTAGGCGCTGGGTCTGCCAGGAGAACACGATGTATCAAGAGAGCATGGCGGATGCAGTCTGGGACCCGGAAACGGATGACTGGCTGAAGTTCGTCCCCCTGAACAAGGCCATTGATCTGGCTATTCCAACGAACATCGCTGTCTTCGACGTGACTGCCTCCAACGCGCTGGTGAAGGCTCGCGAGAACGACGGCATGGACAGCAACATGCTCTTCTTCAAGGGTATCATGTATGCCGCCCTCTCCCAGATGGGAGCGAAGGAGGCGTTCTACGTCTGCACTGACGATATCCCGCTGGATCTCTACGTGGAACCGGGAACGTATCGCGAGGGTTCCTATGGGTGGAAACTGTCCGATATCTACCAGGACTCAGCTCAACACGACTCTTGGTATCACATCTCGCACGAGGAGTCGTGCGAGAGTGGTGGTCAGACCTACACCTGTGGATACGACTATCATGTTGCGAACTATCGTAACATCTTCGTAACCTCTGATGGTCACTGGGTTCACCTCGTGTGGATCCAGATGGAGGCCGAGGGCGGACCTCCCGGGGATTGGTTCTTCGTCAAGGGCGACAAGTTGAAGGTGGAGTCGGTCTGATGCGCCTGATCAAGAATCTGCCCCTTCGTGTCAACGAAGCGATCACCCGCGCTCTCGAGATGACGCGTATTCACTTCTCCACCCTGGATCTCAGTCAGCAACAGGCGGAAGCTGACGTTCGGTGCGAGATGGTCCACGGACGCGAGGAGTGGATGGAAGCCGAAGGCGAGTGGATCCTCGTCGGATGCTGGTCCGTCCCTCAGCTCACGGACACTGGCGTCAAGCTCAAGGCCTTCCTGCTCGTCTGGGACAGCTTCTTCGAAATGCTCCGCGAGGAGCTCTGGTATGCCTTGTCCGGCAATCTGCCCGAGTGGCTGAAGGACGAGCGTCAAGCAATGGACAGGATCTATGCCTGAGCAGCCTCACAATCTCCACCACGAGTGGGACAAGAAGCTCCGCTTCCTGGACTACGAGTACGAGCTGGACTGGATCGATACCTCGATCTGGAACACGAATCGGCTTCCGAAGTTCATGCTCTTCAGACAAGTCCGCCGGCCCTCTGGACTCGGCGAACCCTTCTACCAGATGAGCATTCCGGGTGGCATCGGCTCGAACATCAGCCCTGCTCACGTCGCTCAGATCTACGCCGAGGATTCGGTCTATGTCTGGACCGTGGTCGAGCTCGGCTGGTACGACGACGCTCCCGGACCCTATGTTCACGACATCACCGTCTACAATCCCGACGGCACATACGAGGACTCGGCGATGCGCGAACGCGCCGCACGACTGGCCGCGAAGGAGAACTCTGAGTGATCATCCGCACCTACATCGACGGCAACCGCCGGACTCGTCTCGGAACACTCGAGATGCGGCACTCGCCCGCAGTCTCTGTCTCGATTAAGAAGAAGGACCAAGCCGAGTGGGTCGCCCGACTCGGCTCGTTCGTCGAGGAAGAGATCGAGATAGACTTCGTGCCGCCCACGGATGATGACGCCCCCGTGCCAGTGACCATGTCGACTAGCGACCTCAGCGACTGGCTCACGAACTTCTATGATCCCGAAGATCACGACATCTGTGATGACTGGCTGAAGCCCTACCTCGAGGATCTCCTCTACATGACCGAAGAGGACCCGGTCGGCATGGGTATCGTCTACGTGATGGGCAAGTGGTGATGGATACTCCCGGTCCTGTCTCCCAGCCACTCATGGGCTTCGCCGAACTCGCTGACTATCTCGGCTGGTCGAAGCAGCGACTCAGTATGCGACTCAAGCGACACCCGGAAGAGTTCCCGAAACCCATCGTGCGACTCGCTCTCGGTCCTGTCTGGGACACTGAGCAGACAATCCTCTGGTTCGACATTAATCCGCCGACAGTATAGGACTTTGCCTCTGCCTTGATTAGCCTATACTGTTCCTAGGTTAAGCACAGGCGACAGGAGGCCAACGTGAAGAACAATCCGTACGCGAAGGCTCTCCGCTCGCCCCTGTGCGCGCCGAAAGTCATCAAGCCGAAGAAGGGCGCTGGGTCCTACTCGCGGAAGGGAAGGAAGAATGGCTAAGCAAGTCGTAGACGTCTCCGTGCGCAGAATGGTGGAGTCCCACCGCGTCACCTTCTGGGTCGTCATCACTCGCCCTGACGGGAAGGAGATCACTCCTTATATGAGTGAGGAGCTCCAGAACGTCATCAGCGAGGCCAGTTCATGGTCTCGCTTCTTCGGCCTCGGCGCGGTTTCTTATACCGATGCCGCAGGCATCACTCACGTGGCCAAGTTTGAACTGGGGGACTATGACTGATGGCTTTCTGGAGAAGGAAGTATGGGTCGTCAAGGGCGTTGGCTGTGACGAGAACGGCGCTGAGCTCCCGGGCTCCGTGGAGTGGCAGTTCAGCGACGGACCGGCCGGGAACCGAGACTACAGCGAAGACTATCGCAGCCTCGAGGAGGGACTTCGTGCTCACTCCGGCAAGGTGATGCACTGGGATCCACAGAATGACGGACCGGGTGACTTCTAATCAGCAGGTCGTAGGTTCGAGTCCTACTGCGGTCGCCAATCTTTATCACAAGGAAAGAACGAATGAAAACTCTGTTTCTCGCAGCGGCGCTCGCGCTCCTGGCTTCTCCATCCTTCGCGGCCGAATCGGTCCGCGGAACCTGCAACCTCGGAATCGGCGACGGAACACCCGACGCCGTGTCGCCCTGCCTCTTCATGGAGGCGCAATCCGGCGGCCTGACCGGCTTGGCGTTCGACTACGATCTGGACAGCGCGGGACCTATGGTCCTCTACGGATACTACGCCGAGCGACGCACTCGGTTCGTCGTGACTCACATCAATCCCGACATCAACAGCCCGAGCGAGAAGGCTCTTCCCGTCTCCGGCTCCTGCACCGTGGACCCCTATCCCTCCTGTCGCGTCAATCTCGCCGGCAAGGTCGTGACCATCGGCCTGCTGGCCCGAGAGTAGACCTGGAAACTCCAGACGACTACTCCGCGTTATTGCTCTCAGAGCGCCAACCGGCGCTCCAGCAAGGAGTAATATGATGCGCGCTACTGTCACAGGCAAGAACGCCGACGGCACCACCTTCTCGTTCGAACAAGTCGCCGAACCGAAGGTGATCGCCTCGGGCGTGAACAAGGGTGAAGCTCGGGAACATGATCTGGGGGATTTTCTCTCACATCTGTCCAAGCAGATCACTCGCGCGACGGAACCCCTTCCGGGCACCGATCGTGCAGAACCGTCGGAGATCGTCATCTCGATCACCTACTGATGTCGAGTCCGTTAGGGGCTGGGAGTTCAACCGGGAAGCAGCGCCCGCTCACCAGCCTCTACCGGATGAGACG
>ERZ500994.543-NODE-543-length-11293-cov-5.881296_pt1 | contig 11293 bp, 4 predicted proteins | sample MGYA00248878_ERZ500994 | MGnify/ENA primary metagenome ERZ500994 (study PRJEB25958, sample SAMN03398533) | human skin metagenome | study: EMG produced TPA metagenomics assembly of the Human Skin Microbiome Metagenome (human skin metagenome) data set. | reverse complement strand
GCTTCGGCGCTACCTAGCCGATGTGGGTCGCGTTCTCCGGCCAGACTGTCTCGGGCGGGATCGGGGCGTCCGGGCGTCCCGCCCGCTTCCACACCGCTGCCCACGCGAGGCGAACGAGACTCCGCTAGATCTCCAAGTCGTATTCCACTTCCCCGGTCTTCTTGTCGATCGTGAACTGGTACTTCTCCGGCTTGCGGCGAAGGTTGAACTCGTACTCCACTTCCGCCTCGTTCTCCCGGACCTTGCGCACGTCGATGATGCTGCCGGCCATCGTTCTCTCCCTCGTCGGTTGTGGGTTCGTTGTTGTCGTGGTCGGTGTCGGCCGAAGCGGCGTCGGGCGCTGGCTCTGATCACCCCGCCTTTCGGCCAGCGGTGCTCGCTCGCTCGGCGTTGTTGGATCTGGCGGATCGCTTTGTGGGCGGCCACCTTTGGGTCGGTGAAGTTGTGCGCTCGCGCGGTGGCGGCCAGGTACGGCGTCCACGCTAGCGCCGAAGAGTTGTGTTCTGCGGTGTAGCCCTGATCAGGGTGATCTCTGGGGCTGTTGGTTTGGTCGGGGGTGGTTGGGGTGGTGGGTAGGGTCGGGTTCGGTGTGTGTGGGGGTTGTGGTGTGTGGTTGTGCTGGGAGGTGCTGGTGAGTTCGGTGGATCGGTTGTTGGCGGTGGGGCGGTATTTGGGTCCGTTTCCGGATCGGCGGCATGAGTCGTTGTCGGGGTCGCGGGTGGTGCAGTTGGGTTTTGATTTGGTGCCGGTGCGGGTGGAGTTGTTGCAGGTGTGGCAGGCGGCGCGTCAGGTGTTGGGTTCGGCCGGTGGGGTGGGGGCGAGTCGTGCGGAGATTGTTGAGCGGGTGCGCAGCGCTGAGGTGCGGTGGCGGCGGTTGGCGTTTGGGTGTGCGGCGCGGTTGGGTGATCGCGAGTTGGGGGCGGTGGTTGATGAGTTGGTGGGGTTGGGGTTGTTGGTGGTGGTGCCGTCGGGGGAGGAGGGGCTTGGTGGTGTGTTGCGGCGGTTTCGGTTGGTGGGGTTGAGCCGGGCGAAGGTGCAGGGTCGTGATGGTCAGGGGCGGTTGGGGTTGGAGAACGGGCAGTGGTTGGCGGCGGGGTTGGCGCAGGTGTGGTCGTGGTGTTCGGTGCATGCCGATCTAGCGGAGACCGCTGGGTTGGTGGCGCGGCAGCGGGCGGCGGGTGGTTCGGTGCTTGGTGGTGCGGAGTTGGCGCGGGTGACGTTGGGTGTGGCGGGGCAGTTGGCGGGGTCGGGGTCGGCGTTTTTCGACCGGGCTGATGCGGGGGTGGACCGCCTGACCGGCTCCGGCATGCACGGTTCGGTCGATATGCCGTTCGGGCTGGAACCGAATGAGGGGAAGTTTCGGTGGTGGGGGCTCGCGGCTCGCCGCTCGTATGGGCGCACGTTCGCGGTGGGTCAGTTCGTGGGGGAGCAGCCGGTGCGCTCGGGGGAGTACTTCCCGAGGTACTGGGTGCGGTTGGGTCGTGGTCTGGTGGAGATCACCGAGGATCATTGGTGGTCGTGGTCGCGGGTGTTCGGTACCGGCGGCAACTTCGGGCGGATGGACGTGTCCGACATTCCGGGGCGGGCGACGGAGGGGTACGGGTTTGCGGCGGGGGCTGCGGCGCAGTGGCTGATCGAGCAGCCGATGCTGTTGGGGATCGGTGGGACCGATGAGCAGATGATCGCGCAGGCGAGCATGGTGCGCGCGATGCCGACCGTGGAAGCCGCCGACGTGATCGAGGACGACGGGACCGCGCGACCGTATGTGAGCCCGTACGACTTCGACGGGCTGGCGTTCGAGATCGGCGCGTTCGGGCACCTCGAGCAGAGCCTGTGGGCCTCGCTGCAAGGCGTCGCGGCCCAGCGTGCCGCCGAGGGCCGCGAGGGACACGAGGGCGGCACCGACCCCCTCGAGCTGCTGCGCTACCTCATGATGAACCCCGAACCACTCGTCAAGCGCGCCGGGTATCTCGACATCGCGACCGATCCGCGACCACCCGGCGCCTAGGCCGCTCACCGCGAGGAGAACTCGTCCTCGTCGACGGTGCGGATCGCCTCGGCGTGCTCCGCGATGCACTCGTCGCCGGCAAACGCGTCGTCGAGCTCCGCTGTCTGCGGGTCGTTCGAGTTCCAGTCGGGGATGAACTTCGCGAGGTCGTTGTAGACAAACCGCGGAAGTAGCTCACGGCGAGCGAGCGCCGACTCAGGTCCGGAGTCGAGGTCCAGTCCCATGGCGTCGATCTGGGCGTTGAGGGCGACGGCCGCGGCGGGCTTGAGCCCGGGCTCGGCGTACACCCACTGGTAGATCAGCTCGGCGAGGACGGCGACCTTCTGCCGGTCGGTCAACCCGAGTTCGTGCACTCCAGTGGGGTCGGCGTCCGGCGTGAGCACGCTCGGTGCGTCGGTGATGCCGTAGGCGTAAAGGATCGCCATCGTGACCCCTGCAGCGATCTCGACGCTGATGTCCGAGGCCGCGGCGCGGGTGTTGAGGCGTACGACGATCGTGTCGCCGTCGCGGGTGACTACCAGCGCGTCGTCGGCGTCTGCCTCGCCGGTGTCGAACCGGATGACGATCGACTGGCCGCCGGGCAGCTCGATCCGCACCTCGTCGGCAGCGGTGACGCTGGGGATGCCTCCGACGCGTTCGGCGGCGCGCCGCGCCGCATCGATCGCGGTCTCGACGGCGTCGGCGCCGACCGGCGGCAGGGGAGTGCAACCGGTAGACGGCTCGCCGGACTCCGTCGGCGGTGCGGCGTCGGTCCCCGGGGTCGCGGCAGGAGCCGACGGCCCCGGCGGAGTCTGTGAAGTTTCGGGCGGAGTGCTGGTAACCGGCGGGGGCTGTTTTGCTGGCTGCTCGCCGGGCGGTTGGCTCGTCGGTGGCGGCGTCTGCGGTCGCGGAGTGGGAGGTACCGGCGGTTGCTCGGGCTGATTCGGGGTCGGCGGCGGTGTGACGCGCAGTAGATAGCGCAGCTCTTCGGGGAGTTCGCCGATGGTGATCCCGGAGCGGATGATCCGCCAGAGTTGCGCTTGCTGTTCGGTGTGCGCGCGCCGCTGCGGCGATCCGGCGCTCGGGTCGCCCCCGTCGGGGCTCGGAGGGACACCCAGGTCGCCGAAGAGGGGTCGTGCCTGCGCCTGAAGCTGTTGGAGTGCCTCGAGCACCTCGGTAGTTTGGCGCTGGAGCGCGTTCAGCCCGCGAATGTCGGGAGTCGACTGGTGCACTGCCGCCGCCGCTTTAGCCGCGAGCGCGTCAAGCTGCCCGTTCGCCTCGTGAAGTCGCGTCTCGGTGGCCGCGAGGTCGTCGACGAGCTGGTCGAGGTTCGGCGGGCTGTCGTCCGCGGCGGCGAGCGTGTGGGCGTTGAGGCGGGCGCGTGCTGCCTCATCCCGCAGTCGGTCCAAGAGCGTGGCGGCCTGAGCGCCGATGTCGGCGATCGATGCCCGAGCCGCGTCGGTGTGGACAGCGAGAACGGCGGCTTCGCTTCGAGAAGCGTGCAGCCTGGCCGCCGCGATCGAGGTCTGTGCCTGCGAGACGAGCTCGTCGATCGCCGCGGCGAGCTCCGCGGTGGAGACTCCTTCGGGAACTGCGTTTCGGCGGGTCAGCTCGGCGATGACCCGGCTCTGCCTCTCGAGCAGGTCGACGAGCTGCCCGGCCTCGTCCACGGCGTCCTGCGCACGCGACGCTGCACTCGAGACAGCGCTGCGGGTCTCGGCGCTTCCGCGGATGGGGTCGGCGGCCAGCCGGGCTGCACGGTCGGCCATGGTCGCTGCGAACGCGGCCTCATCGAGCCGCGTGTGGAGCTGGGCCAACGACGTAGCCGAGCGTTGCCGCAGCTCGGTGAGGTGCAGCGCAGTCGCGGAGCTCCGGATCTCGGTGCTCTGGGAATGCAGCGTGGCTGCAGTCTCGTCGAGCAATCGAGCGGCGTCGAGGACGCTCTGGGCCGCGCTGGTCGCTTCGTCGCGGGCCGCGTGTGCGGTCTGGTGGTCGGCCGCGACTACCGCGCGGTCGGTCGCGTCCTCGACCGAGGCGTGTGCAGCGCGCAGGTCTGCCTCACGCTGGCCGAGTAGGTCAGCGTTCACCCCTAGTTCGTCGATCGCCGCCCGCAGAGCACGCGGGCCGGAGTGGTCGGCGTCGAGGACGCGCACGTCGTCGAGCGCATTCCACGCAACCGATCGAGCGACCTCGACCGACGCTCGCGCTCGGCGTGCGGTGTCGCTTGCGGACTCGCTCCAGGCCCGCGCCGTCTCGCGCGCATCGAGGGCGCCGAGGACCGACGCACGCGTCATGAGCGATCCCGCCGAATGCGCGACGTCGCCGAGGTGTGCCCGGACGGTCGCCTCCAGCTCGGCGAGGCGGTCGGCAGCGTGTGCGACTCGCGCCGCTTCCAGCTGCGCGTCGGCATCCGGCTGGCCCATCCGATCTGCTGCGGTCGTCGCGCTCACTGAAATCTCGGTGGCGGCGCGCAGCTGGCTCTCGATCAAATCCGCCTGTCGTTGCAACTCGACGGCGTCGGCCATTGCCGCGGAGGCAGCTGCGTCCACGGCGTCCGAGCGGCCGGGTGTGATGGCGGCGATTGCCGCGATCGACGCCTCGGCCTGGGCAAACACGGCGAGTTCGGTGTCCGCGTCCGCCACGAGGGCGCTCAGCTGCTCGTTCATGATGCGGGCGGTCGCGCGGACGGCGGCGTGTGGCTGGCCAGAAATCTGCGGATCGGTGGCGCGCGGGGTGTCGTCGAACTGGTCGCGAGCCGCCGAGCTGCGCGCCAGCGAGTCGGCAATCGCCCGTCGGGCGAGCTGCAGGTCGATCCGAGCATCCGCGACCAGTCGCGCCATCATCGGATGATCGTCGATGCGCGGCAGGTACGTCGCCGCCTCGTCGAGCGATCGGGCAAGCGCCTCGACCCGCCGCTGCGCGCTACGGCCGTACGCAACGGCTTGCGACGCGAGAGATGTGGCGCGCGAAGCCTGGACCTCGTTAGCGAGGGTGATCGCCGCCGCGTCTGCATCGACGGATTCAGCGCGGGCGACGGCCCGCGCGAGATCGCGACTGACCTCGGCAGTCTGCTCAAACACGCGGGCAACGTCGACCGCGGCCGCTCCGTAACTGCTCAACTGCCGCAGCTTGTCGGTCTCGGCGCGCAGCCGAGCGGCGTACTCGCCGGCCCGCACCACCTTCGCATCAACCGCTGCAGCATCGGTTTCGTCGTCGCGTTGGGCGAGTCCGTCGAGCTCCGACGTGAGCTGGGTGTCGAGGCGAGCAACGGCGCGCGCGCTCACCTCGAGGTCGGTGCCGATCCGCGCGGCGAACTCAGCGACCGATCGCCCGCTCGATACGGACTCGACCGACGACAGATCGAGTCGCTCGAGAAGTTCGCGCAGCTGCGCACCTCGCGATGTCTGCGCGTCTGCCGTCTTGGCGAGTTGGCGCGCGTCGCTGCGCAGCGCCTGCAGCGCGATGCTCGCGAGTACGGCGCGGGCATCCGCCGCGAGCAACTCGCTTGCCGTTGTGGCCGCTGCGTTGTGTTGCTCGGCCTGGGCGAGCTCGCGGTCGAGTTCGGCGGCGAGATCGCGCACCTGCGGGCGATGCTGCGGCTGGAGGTGCGCATCGGAGGCAAGGAGCGCGATCTCGGTGACGAGTCGGGCGGCACGGTCGGTTGCCAGCTGGGCCGCGGACGCCGCGCGTTCGCTATCGCGGGCCGCACGGTCGATGGAGCGCAGCAGGGTTCGCTCGCGTCGTCCGGTGGCCAGCGAGGTGTGACGTGCCTGGTTGCGGTCGTGCAATGCCGTTGCCGCCGTACGCCGTGCTTGATCGGCAAGGGTGCGGATCTGTGCCGCAGTGGCTTGTGCGGCGGCCTGTGCCTGCTGTACCTGCACGACCGTCAGCAGTCGGTCGAGTTCGGCTCGCGAGCTCGCCAGCTCATCGGCAGCCTGGGCTGACTGACTCACCAACCGTCCGACTGCGCTGCGTGCGTCGCGAGCCGAGTCCGCGTCCAGCGCCGACTTCGCGTCGGCCTTGGCCAGTTCGGCGTGGGCGGCAAGAGCGATGACGATCCGGTGCTGTTCGCGGACATTAGCCAGCGCCGACTCCAGCGCACCGAGGCCCGCGGGACGAGGACGGCTCGATCGTGCCGACTCGATCGTGCGTTGCGCATTTTCTAGCGTCGGGCCGACCAGCGCGTCGCTGGCCGCGCGGACTTCATCGATCGAGGTTGCGAGGGCGTCCGCGAGTGCCGCATCGCCGAGACGCTGCGCCTCCTCGCGCTGCCGTTGCGCATTTGCGAGGCCGTTGTCGACTCCGATGATCGCCTCATGCGCGTCGAGCACGCGCCGCAGGGCCACTGCGTTCATCTTCCAGTTGGCACTCGGGTTCCCTGGTGCGCCTAGCCGAATCGACTCGGCCGATTGCCCGAATGCGCGCAACGTGCGAGCGACGGCTTCCAACGCGACGACCGAATCATCGGCCTGCGAACGCGCTGCGTGCTGATCCGCTAGTTGCAGTGTCGCGGCGCGCTGATCCAACAACGCATTCGTCGCTTGAATGAGCTCGGCATCGATCCGCCGCCGGGTATCTGTCAATCGTTGCTGGGTCTGGGTCGACAGGTCGACGTGGATTGCGCCAAGCGCCGGCGCGAGTTCGGTGAGCACGGCGTGGAGGCGTTCGCGGACCGAAGCTACCGACGCGGGATTGGCCGGATCGAGCGCGGCGCGCAGCGCTTCGCGCGACTCGCGGGCCTGCACCAGGGCTGCGACTGCGTCGCCACTCGCGGTGAGCTGCCGGATCGACGCGGCGTGTTCTTCGCCGGTGCGTAGCTGCGCCAGTTCGGCCTGAAGACCTTCGAGCGTGTCGAGGGAAGCCCGCAGATCGGGCGACAACCCAAGTGTCGGCACCGCAGACGACAGGTCGGTGTGCAGTATGTCTAGTTCGTGCACATGACCGGCCACGTCGCGTCGGGCGGTCTCGATCCGCTCGCTCGCGACGCGTTCCTCGCTCCCACGGGCCCGGATATCGGCATCGAAGTCCGCGGCGGCCATGACGGCCCGCCGTACGAGGTCGGAGTGGATCGACGGGTCGCGCAGCACGGCGATGGCAGCCTTGGCGGCATCGCGCTCGGGACCGGTCAGGGCTTTCTTGATGCCACCCTCGTGTGCCCCGCGCGTGTGGTCGAGCGCGATCTTCATGTTGCGTTCGCCGATCCATGCGGTGAGCGCGGACGCGCCCTGCGACGACCCGCGCCCGAGTGCCGAGGCGGAGTTCGAGTCGCCGCTAGGCAGGCCCAGGGCGGCCTCGATGGTCAGCATGGCCGCCTCGGTGGCGGCCTGCATGCCGTGCACGCCAGGGAACCGCGCCCAGTACGCCCGCCGCACCTCGGGGGCCTCGGCCGGAGAGGGTTTCTCATCGGTCGTCGTTTTCGCCGGCTCGGACATCTTCTGCGCTGGGTCTTGGGCCGACTGCTCATCCGGCACCGTTCGCTCACTCACGAGCGCCGCGTGCGTTACGGCGGGCATCCCGGCGCGTGCCCGCAGCTCGTCGAGGCGCGCCTGGAGGGCATCTTGGCGCCGCTGCAGCTCATGCTGCAGCGCGTACGCGGCGGGGGAGGCACCCGCGTGAAGCCGCGCGGCGTCGATGGCCAGCGGGTCGGCGGTCGGTGAGTCGGCGAACCGAGCCCGCTCCTGGCGTCGCTCAATCAGCTGTTCGGTGCGCGCTGCAAGCAACCCGGCACCGATCGTCGCGACGGCAGCGCCGACAACGACGATCGGGCTCGCCACCATGCTCGCGGCAAACAGCGCCGTAGCCGGCACGGACATGAAGATGCTGGCCGGACCCCGCGCCCACAGGAACGTCCGGAAATCCGCCACTGCCGACCGGCCCGGACGGGTCGGGTTGCTCTGGAACTGGTCAAGCTTCGCGCGCACATCGCCGGTCAACCGGGCCCGACGCGCGAGCTCATCCGAGGTGAGGTTCGAGCGGTCACTTCCCAGCCCACGGGCACGAATCGCATCGTCAATCGACTGCGTCGCCTGCTGAACCGACCGACGATGCGCACGACGCCGCAATGGCCGGAACCGGGGCACGTCGCTGTTGTGCGCCCGGTCTAGGACTCGTAATGATTCGTCTAGCGTCTGGTCGAGTTCCTCGTCGATGACGAGACCGAGGTCGTTTGGGTCGTCGGTTGAACCTATAGAAAGCTCCGGAACGCCAGGCAACCCGGGGACTTCGGTTTCGAAGTCTGAGATGTCGATAGTGCGGCCGGCAGCGAGGTCGGCCTCCGCTTGCTGCAGGCGCTCCGCGAGGTCGTCCTGGGCCTGCCACTTCTCGGAGGCATCGGTGCGCATCCAGGTGGAGATGCGTGCGTCGTACTCGGCGACGACGATATCGCGGGCGCGGACCTGCAGCCGGGACTGTTCTTCGGCGAGTGCGTCGGACTTCGCCTGCTTGAACTCCTCGATCTTGGTGTCGCCGCGCATGCCGGCCACGGCCGCGGCGAACTGGCCGCCGATGTAGGCGACGATCGGTGCGGTCCAGCCGGCAACGGCGCTGAAGCCGAGCCAGACCAACCCGGTGATGGTCGGGCCGGCGGCCGCTTTCAGCCGGATCGCGTTGCGTGAGCCGAGCCGTTCGGACTCGTCGTGGGTCGTGCGCTCGGGAATGCTGTCGGGATCCTCGGCGCGGGCGGTCCGGTCGGTGTCGTGGGCGGCGCTGATCTCTTCCTGGGCGCGGAGCAGTGCTTCTCGGCGCTGGTCTGCGGTAGCGCCGAACACTTCCTGCTGCGTCTTGGGGTCGGCCGCGAGCTGGGCACCGAGCGCGGCGTCGAGCTGGCGGCGTACCACTCGGGCGTCGCGCTTCGTCGAGTTGTCCGAGACGTCGTCGACGGCGGTGCGTGGCGTCGCGGTCAGACCGACCGCCTTCGCATCGGCAGAGCGCTGGTCCTTCAACCGGTCGACGAAGACGTTGACCGTCGCTCCCAGCCCGAGCTGGATCATCGCGCCGAGCGCGTTCACGTTGAGCAGGGCAAGAGCCAGCCGCGCTGCTCCGGGGATGGCTGCGGTCCAGATCTGCTTCTTGTAGTACGCCGTGAGCGAGGGTACGGCGCGCGGCGCGATCTCGAGCTCGGAGATGTTGAACTCGCGAATCTGCTGCTTGAGATCGCTTGAGGCGATGGCCCGCAACCGAATCGCCGCCGCCGACTGGGATGCGTCGGCGGTCCGTGAGGTGTCAACGGTGGCGTCCCCGCGGAACTCCAACCCGAGCGCGTGTATGAGCTCGGCGATCTCGGCGCGCAACTGGGCACGGCCCATGCCGAGCGCGTTCTTGCCCAGCCATCGCGGGGTGGCGGCGTAGGCATCGAGCAGCAGCCGAAGCTCCGCGAGCCGCCCGTGATCATGCGGGCTGAACGACTGCCACTGGTCGGTCGAGTGTTGCGCGATGACCGAGGGTGGCGTGACGTTCCGATCGAGCAGGTCCTGACTGTTGTCGGTCTGCCCGTCGATGAGCATGATGGCGCTCTCGCGCACTTCGTGGGCGATGGCGCGCAGGATGTGCTCGGGTTTCGTGTGCTGCGACAGCGTGGTGCGGGCCGACCGTCCGGCGGTGTCGAGCTCGGTAGCGGCGACCGGCGGCCCGAGCGCGGCGTCGGTCTCGACGGTCGCGCCGACCTCGATCGCCAGGGTGAAGGGCTCGTCGTCGCCGCGCCGTACGTCGAGGGTCACGGTGCCGTCGACGACCGAGGTGATTCGGATCGACGTGCCGGTGGCGCGTTCGATCGCCGCGATGGGATCGCGGCGGGTGCCGGCATCACGGCCGGATCCTAGGCGGGCGAGCGCCTCGCGCACCGTCGCCGGGTCGACGGCCGGATCGACGCGGAACGCCGTGTTCGCGAGCGCCGATGCCGTGTGGGTTGTTACTGCTGCGTCTCGGCGGTCTGCGGCCAGATCCCGTTGTTCTGTTCCATCATCCAGCCGATGTACGAGGCCGCGATCGCGCTCAGCGAGTCGGTCGGTTCGGCGAGAAAGGTCGCCTTCTCGATCACGATCGGATGCTCGATCGTCGTCTCGTGCGGATCGATCAACGACCGCACCGTCATCTGGTACTCGATGGTCTGTGCGTCCTCGTGGAGCTTCTGCAGGCTGATCCGACGCTGGTGTGGATAGATCTGTTGGGCTCGCGGCGGCAGGCCCTCGCGTATCGCTTCCGAGTGCATCTTCGCGATGGTGGTTGGGCCCAGGCTGGTGTAGCCCCACACGATGCCCGTTTCGGAGTCCAGCACGTCCCGCGCTAACCCCAGGCCCTGACCAGATTCGATCTGCTGTGAAGTTAACTTCGGAGTGCAGACCCAGCCGTGTTCGAAGCGGTCGAGGTGGAAGTCCGTCTCGGGAAAGATCTCCTGAAGGTATTCCCGTGCGTCCTGGTCGGTGATCAGTCTTCGCTCCACCGGAGTCCTCCTGTGTGACGGGCGTCCTGAGCTGCGGCGTGATCGGCGTGCACCACAGGCCCACCGGATTGTCGTCGAGCAGCCACGAAGGCGGTCGATCCGCGGTGCGTTGTTGTTGCGGGTCCCACCAGACGGGCCCGGTCGCGCCCTTCGGATAAACGATGACGGTCGCGTGCGCGCCGCGAACGATCGGCGTGCCGTCGAGACGCACGCGAGGTTTGCCGCGCCGAAACTCCCCCCAATGGGTGACGACGAGTGCCGCCGCGCCGACTCCCAACGAACCGATGTAGTTGTGCAGCGCCCAGAACTGCTTCTCGATGGGCTGTTTTTTGAACTCCGGCATCCCGCGATACGTCGTGAGGCCGCTGCCGAGCCATTGCTGGGCGCGCTGCAGTCCGCGTCGCTCGCCGCTTCGTTGGTCTATGCTGCCGTCCGGATTTCGGTCGGGGAAACGAGGGACTGACACGGTCGGGTCGCCGAAGAATGACGACAGCGCGCTGAGTGAGCAATCGAGGCAGTTGTTACCCCGTCCCTGGACCTCGGGCCCGCCGTCGTTGACGAGGTTGCCGTAGTCGTTTGTTCGCGGGTCAGCGAAGACGTTGATCGTGCCATCGTCGTGGCGAAGCGCCCGCTCGACATCGAGCTGGTATTGCGGATTCTCAAGTCGCCGAAGTTCCCCACGCCCGAAGACGCGGTCGTTGCTCGGATTGCCCGGGGGCCCGGGGCGGTCCGTGGTCGCCGGGTCGGCGGTTAGCGCTGCATCTGGTCGGTCTGCGGCCAGCTGCCCTTGTTGCGATTCATCGCGATCCATCGAACGTGCGAGGCCGCGGCCGCGCTCATCGAGTCCGTCGGACGGTTTCGGTAGTTGT